>OFHN01002517.1_pt1 | contig 10713 bp, 8 predicted proteins | sample 1521321 | NCBI WGS metagenome assembly OFHN01 (sample SAMEA3504130, study PRJEB24116) | mouse gut metagenome | biome: mouse gut; feature: mouse-associated habitat; material: faeces | place: Denmark | collected 2011
AGCCGGTGCCGCCGGTGGTCAGGACCAGATTCACCCCCAGCCGGTCCGCGCAGTCCTCCAGGGCCGCACGGATCTCCTCCCTCTCGTCGGGGAGAATGGCGGTATGGACCACCTCCCAGCCCGCCTCCTCCAGGATGGCCCGGACGGCCGGACCGCTTTCGTCCCGCCGCTCCCCGCGAAATCCCCTGTCGCTGACGGTCAGCACCGCCGCCGTATAGCTCATATCGTCTCCTCCTTCCGAAAATCCCCGTGAACGCCGCCGGTCTTCTCCAGCAGCCGGATGTCCGAGATCACCGCGTCCCGCTGCACGGCCTTGCACATGTCGTAGACCGTGAGGGCCGCTGCGGACACCGCCGTCAGGGCCTCCATCTCCACCCCCGTCCGGCCATCGCAGCGCACCTCCGCCCGGATGTCCACGCAGCAACGGCCCTCATCCAGGGCCAGGGTCAGCTCGATACCGTCCACCTGCACCGGATGGCACATGGGGATCAGCTCCGCCGTCCGCTTGGCCCCCATGATCCCCGCCACCTGGGCCACCGCCAGCACGTCCCCCTTCTTGATGCCGCCCCCACGGATGAGGGCCAGCGTCTCCCGGCTCACGTACACCCGGCCCCCCGCCAGGGCCTGGCGGCGGGTGGGCCTCTTCTCCCCCACGTCCACCATCCGGGCCCGGCCAGTATCGTCAAAATGGGTAAAATCCTCTCTCATCCTTCACCTCTCCGGGAAAATCCCCCTCACTGCTCCTCTTTCGCCCCATACATGGCCAGAGCCTCCTCCGCCAGCCTTTGCAGGGCCTCCCGGACTGCGGGCGGCTCCAGAATCCGGGCCTGTCCGCCAAAGCACAGCACCCAGCTGAGGAAGGTGGGGCTCACCTCCACCCGGGCGGTCACCAGCACCGTGTCCCCGGGCCCGTTCCGGTAGTGGGCGTCCCGGCCGAAGCGGTCCATGGCCACGTTGAGCAGGCGGCTGTCCAGCTCCAGGGTCACCAGCTGGGTGTCCCCGCTGTGCATGTCAAAGATGGCCCGGACGTAGCTGGCCGGATCAAAGTCCTCCGGCAGCGGGGGCCGGGGCTGGTCCGTGACCCGCAGGTCCCCGATCCGGTCCGCCCGGAAGTGGATGAACTTCCCCTCCTCCGGCCGGTAGGTCACCAGATAGTAGTTCCTGTCCACGCACAGGGCCGCCGGGCACTCCCGGTACACCTTCCCCCCGTGGCGGTAGATCCGCTCCCCCCGGATGGACCAGTCGAAGTACCGGAAGCTGACGCATCGATTTTGGTTGATGGCCTGATGGATGCCGTCAATGTTGTAGTAGAGCTGCTCGTTCTGGGTCTTCACCCGGTTGAGCACGTGGACCTGCCGCCGCAGGCTCCCGGCCTGGGCCGCGCTGGCCAGCCCCTCCAGCTTGGCGATGAGCTCCATGCTCTTCTTCACCGTCAGAAAGGGGGAGGCCTGGACCACGTCAATGAGCATTTTCAGCTCCGGCAGCTGGAAGGTCCGCTGGCCCAGGTAGTAGTTGTGGGTCTTGGTCCTGGTGCGGACGATGTCCAGGCCAAAGGTCCGCAGCAGCTCCAGGTCGTCGTACACCGTTTTTCGCTCCGCAGAGACGCCCAGGCCCTCCAGGTGCCGGATGATGTCGTTGACCGTGACCGTGTGCTCCTCATCGGTCCGCTCCCAGAAGAGCCGGGCCACGTACAGCAGGCGCAGCTTGTTATTCCCCATAGCCCGTCCCCTCCGCCGGCGCGTAGGTCCCGCCGGGGCAGTAGAGCTGGAGGAAGGCTTGGCCCGGCTCCGTGTCCAGCACCGCCCGGACCAGCAGGGCCCGGAACTCCCCGTCCAGCTCCTCCCTGGCCGCAGTTACCGCCGCCACGCCGCCGCCGGTCTCCTGGGCCAGCACGGCCTGGGCCTTGTCCCCGCAGGCGGAAAAATCCTCCGCCGGCAGCCACGCCGCGTCCACGCCCCCCTCCGCCAGAGCGTCTGCCGTCACGCCGCCGGCGGTGCTGAGGGTGACCCGGACCTCGTCCAGGACGCAGCCCTGCTCCGCCAGGGCTTCCCCCAGCAGGCCGGAGAGCTGGTCCAGACTCTCCAGCAGCCGGTCCGCCTCCTCCCAGGAGGCCACCAGCTCCACCGTCAGGCTCCCCAGCGAGGGAGCCTCCTCCTCCCGCCGCTCCTCCGGCGGGGCGGGCTCCTCCGGCCGGGGCGGGGGCTGACTGGCTTTGCCGCAGGCTGCGAGGAGCAGGCACGCCGCCAGGGCCGCCAAATAGAATCTTCTTTTCATTGGTACAACACCTCTTTGTCTGTTTTCTCAAATATACTATACTTTCCCAGCGGATGCAAGGGGCCGGGTGTAGCGCGACAAGATAAATGAGAAAAAGGGATAAGATAAGTGAGAAAAAATATAATATCTTTAACTGTGATTTACATCTGATAGATTGGGATAGCTGCGGCTGGCGGTAAGAGTCTCTAGCATGGTGTTCTCTCCTTTCCGCTGATTGCAACGCAAGTATACTCGAAAGGCATTGATAAAGCTATTACCATTACCACCAAAGAATCAGAGACAAACGAAGCAAATGTAACAATGGCAGAAAAAGTAAATTCCCCAGGGCTGCCGGCAAAGGCCGACTGCCCTGGGGTTGGTTGATAGCGAGTTTACTCCGTTCGCAAAAGGCGGTTTTTGCATCTCTGGTGCGTAAAATTTTTCAAATGAGAGACCGTTTTGAAAAATCCAACTTTTTCTCGCTTTACTCGTTGCAACTCTGTCTTTTCTTCCGCATTGAAAAATTTTATTTCTGCGTTTTTTGCTTGCATCTTTATCTACACAAGGTTTGTAAACCATCTTACTTCTCTATCCGCGATAGTCCGCCCTGATAAACGGCTCGTTCCTCCCGGAATCCACCAGAAGACCGTATTTCGAGGGGCGGCGGTAGGCGTTGCCCTGGACCTCCTGCCGGCGGTAGGCCCGCAGCTGCTCCAGATCCAGCTCCGCCAGATAGACCCCCTCCTCCCCGCCGACCTGCAAAATGCAGGTGTCCCGGGAGCCCTCCAGCTGGGGCAGGTAGGCCACGCCGTCAAAGACGCTGGAGCCGCCGTTGCAGTCAGGGACCGTGTCCGGGTAGTTGCAGGTGGCAATGGCTGCCATGTTCTCGTAGGCCCGGGCCCGCAGCTCCGAGAGTCGGTTGATCTCCATGGGGCAGGCGTTGGGCACGAGGATCAGCTCCGCCCCCTTCAGCATCAGGATTCTGGCGCTCTCGGGAAACTCCCGGTCATAGCAGATCATGGCCCCCACCTTCACCGGCCCCTGGGCCGTGTCCAGCTCAGCGGTATAGAAGTCCTCCCCCGCCGTCAGATACCGCTCCGCCTCAAAGTCGCAGGTGTGGACCTTGGCGTACACCAGCCGCCGCTCCCCGAAGCGGTCAAAGAGCACCAGGGTATTCCTGGGTCCACCCCCCTCCCAGCGCTCCAGCAGGGTGATCCCGATGGCCATATGGAGCTCCCGGGCCAGATCACCGAAGGCCCTGACAAACGCCCCGTCCACCGGCACGGCCTCCGCCGTCCACTCCTCCACAGGCCGGCCATAGATGCGATATCCGCTGCTCCACATCTCCGGAAACAGGGCGATGTCCGCCCCCAGGGCCCCAGCCCGCCGGCAGTACTCCGTCCCTTTTTTCAGGTTCTCCTCCAGGGTGTCCCCGGGCGCGATTTGCAGCAGGGCTATTTTCAGCATGGCAATCCTCCCTCCCCCGGTCCAGCGCTGGACCGGGGGAACTTTTTATTCAATAGATTTCAGGGACTCGGCCATGTCGATCTTCCGCAGGCGGGGGCGCATGGCCGCAGAGATAAGCACCGTAAAGAGCATGGTCATCAGGAAGCTGATGGCGTAGCTCCAGAGCGAGATCCGGCAGGCAAAGAACATGGCGTCGATCCGGATCTGCTCCATCACAAAGGCGTGGAGGGCCTTGCCCATGCCCAGTCCCACCAGACTGCCCAGCACAGAGAGCGTGATGATCTCCCGGAACACGTAGGCCGCCACCTCGTTCTGGTAGAAGCCCAGGACCTTGATGGTGGCGATCTCCCGGATGCGCTCGGTGATGTTGATGTTGGTCAGGTTGTAGAGCACGATGAAGGCCAGGGCCGCCGCGCACAGCACCACCACAATGACGATGTAGTCCAGCCGGGAGAGCATACTGTCCACCTGACTGCGGCTGGCCTCGTTCACCGTCACGCTGCCCACGTCCTCGTCCTCCAGCAGCAGGGCCCCCTCCTCGTAGGGGTCCGCCCCCTCATGGGCCAGGACGTAGAGGGTGTTGAAGTCCGGCCAATCCCAGGTCTGCTGGCGGTAGGTATCCGCGGAGAGATAGGCGTAGTTGAAGACGTAGTTGTCCGAGACAGCGGACACCGTGGCCTCCAGCTCACCCAAGTCGTCGCTCCGCAGCAGGACCGTGTCCCCCTGGGCCACGCCCAGGCTCTCCGCCAGCCCCCGGTTGAGGACCACCTCCCCGTCTCCGGGGTAGGGGATGGCCTCCTCCCCCCTGTGGAGGGAGAGGAACCCGTCCAGGCTGTCCGTAGCGGAGATCACCAGATACACGGACTTGGTGGAGGAGCCCTTGGCCACGTCCACGCTGCCGCTGTGGACCAGCAGGCCCTCCTCCGCGCTCCAGCCGTACTTCTCCAGGTAGGCCGCAACGCTCTTGGGCGTCTGACCCTCCTGGAAGGTGACCGCGTAGTCGTAGAGGGTGATCTCCCCGAACTGGTCGTCCGCCACGGAGGCGATGGAGTCCCGGATGCCGAAGCCGGTGCACAGCAGGGCCGTGCACCCGCCGATGCCCAGAGCCATCATCACCAGGCGGCTCCGGTAGCGCAGCACATTCCGGGCCGACACCTTGTGGAGAAAGCTGAGCCGCCGCCACAGGGGGGTGATGTACTCCAGAAACACCCGCTTGCCCGCCCGGGGGGTCTTGGGCCGGATGAGCTCCGCCGTCTGCCGGCGCAGCTCCACCCGGCAGGCCAGCCAGGTGGCCCCCATGGAGCACAGCAGGGCCGCAGCGAAGGACACCAGGGCCAGCCGGGGCAGGAAGATCTGGTTGAGGGTCGCAAAACCGTAGATCATGCCGTAGATCTCCCAGATAATCCAGGGCAGGGCGGTGGAGCCCAGGGCATAGCCCACGGCGCTGCCCGCCAGGGCCGCGGAACCGGAATAGAAGAGGTATTTGGACATGATCTGGCCGCCTGAATAGCCCATGGCCTTCAGAACGCCGATCTGTGTGCGCTGCTCGTCCACCATGCGGGTCATGGTGGTCATGCACACCAGGGCCGCCACCAGGAAGAAGAACACCGGGAACACCACCGAGATGGCGGCCACAATGGATGCATCGTTGTCAAAGCAGACGTAGCCCGTGTTCTCCTCCCGGGTGAGGGCGTAGGTGGTGGCCCGCTTGAGGTCCTTGAGGGTCTCGTAGGCGTCCGCCACCTCCAGCTCCGCGTCCGTCAGCTCCCGCTCCGCGTCGGCGAATTTCTCATCCGCCTCCGCCCGGCCGTCGTTGTACTCGCTCCAGCCGTCGTCCAGCTCCTTTCGGGCGTCCTCCAGCTCCCCGGGGGCCCGGTCCAGCTCCGCCTTCGCGTCGGCAAGCTCCTGCTCCGCGTCGGCAAGCTCCGCCCCCGCGTCAGCAAGCTCCTGCTCCGCGTCGGCAAGCTCCCTCTGTCCGTCGGCCACCTTCCGCCGGCCGTCCTCCAGCTCCAGAAGGCCCTCCTCCAGCTCCTTCTCCCCGTCGGTGAGCTCCCGGTAGGCCTTGTCCAGCTCCGCCTCAGCCTCCTGCTTGCCGCTGTAGTACTCCGCCCAGCCGTCATCCAGCTCCTTTCGGGCGTCGGAGAGCTGAATCTTGGCGTCCTCCAGGTCCCGGCGGCCCTGAATCAGCTCTGACCGGCCCTCCTCCAGCTCACGGCGGCCCCGCTCCAGCTCGGCGCGGCCCTCCTCCACCTCCCGGCGGGCGGCGGCAATCTGGGCGGCCCCGCTCTCATACTCCGCCTGACCCGCCTGGTAGTCCCACAGGCCCTGCTCGTACTGGGCCAAGCCGGACTGGTACTGCTCCCTGCTCTGGTCCAGGGTGGTGCGGAGGCCGGAGAGGGTTCCGGCGGTCAGGGGCGCACCCAGCTGGCTCTCCGCTGCGGCCCAGCCGGCCAGCAGCTCCGCCGCCCCCGGCACGCCGGCGGCCATGTCCGGATTGGCCCCCAGGGCGGCAATCAGCGCCTCCGCGCTCATGTTGTACTGTCCCGCCGCCGCGCTGGCGGTCTCATAGAGGGTGTTCAGCTGGCCGTAGGAGGCCTCCCCCTGGTCCAGCTGGGTCTTGGCGCTCTGGAGCTGGGCCTGGGACTCGCCCAGCTGCCGCCGGGCGTCCTGGAGCTGGGCGGCGGCGTCCGCCAGCTGGGCCTCCGCCGCAGCCAGCTCCCGCTCCCCGTCCCGCAGTTCCCGCTCGCCGTCCTGGAGCTCCCGCTCCCCCTCCGCCAGCTGGTCCTCCGCATCCTCCAGTTTCCGCAGGCCGTCCTCGTACTCCTTCAGGCCCTCCTCATATTCCCGCTCGCCGTCGGTGAGCTTCTCATAGGCGTCCGCCAGCTCCTGCTGGACCTCCGCCTGGGCCTTGCGAAACTCCGCCCAGCCCTCGTCCAGCTCCCGCCGGGCGTCGGCCAGCTCCTGTTCCCCATCGGCCAGCTCCCGCTCCGCGTCGGCCAACTCCTGCCTCGCGTCCTCCACCTTTTTCACGCCCTCGGCGTAGTCCAGCCTGCCCTGCTCGTAGTCCCGCTGGCCCTGGGCGTAGTCCCGGCGGCCCTGCTCGTAATCCCGCTGACCCTGGGCATAGTCCTCCTCGCCGTCGGTGAGCTCCTGATAGGCGTCGTCCAGCTCCTCCTCCGCATTGCCCCGCTGGTCGAAGTACTCCCTCCAGCCGTCGGCAATCTCCAGCTCCGCGTCCTGGATCTCACCCATGGCCTCGCTGTAGAGGTCGTCAAAGCGGAGCTCCGCCCGCTCCTCCAGCAGCGCCTCCACCGCTGGCCGGAAGCCGTCCAGCCAGCTGTCATAGGCCGTGGAGTAGGCTGGAGGCGGGTTGTCCATGGTCAGGTAGATCTCATAGCTGACCTCGCTGTCGAACCCCTCCTCCGGGATGAGCACAAAGCCTCCCACGCTGCCTGAGCCGATGGAGCTGGTCCCCCGCTCGTAGTTGAGGTAAATGGGGGACCAGGTCAGTCCCACCACTGTGTAGCTGTCATAGCGCAAAAGCTCCCGGGTGTCCTCGTCGTTGCTGTCCAGCACCGGCAGGACCATGCCCAGCATGTCCTCGGTGAAGTACCTGGCGTCCCCCAGGCACTCGTTGGCCGCCTCCGGCATCCGCCCCGCCTTCAGGCTGGGCAGGTTGACGCCGTCGGTGAGGGCGTGGGCCTTGAGGACCGTCTCCCGACCGTCCCCTGTCTCGGTGAGGAAGTCGGCGTACACCGCCCCCCTGGCCGCCGTCACCCCCTCCAGCTCCGCGAACCGCGCCACGTCCTCCCCGGTGAAGCCCAGGGTGGAGAGCAGACGGAAGTCGTAGAGCCGCTGCCGGTCCAGATACTCCACGCCGGTGTCCATCATGGCGGGCTGGCACATGCGCAGGCCGGCGAAGAAGCCCACTCCCAGCCCCACGATGGCCAGTATGGCCAGATAGCGGCCCAGGCTCTGGCGGATCTCCCGCAGGGCGGAGCGCAGGAGTATTCTTACCATTCGATCTCCTCCACCGGGATGGGCCGGTCATTGTACTCCACCGAGGTCACAGTGCCGTTCTTCACCTGGATCACCCGGTCCGCCATGGCGGTGAGGGCGCTGTTGTGGGTGATAATCACCACCGTCATGCCCTCCCGGCGGCTCATGATCTGGAGGAGCTTGAGGATGGCCTTGCCGGTGCTGTAGTCCAAAGCGCCGGTGGGCTCGTCGCACAACAGCAGCTTCGGATTCTTCGCCAGGGCCCGGGCGATGGCCACCCGCTGCTGCTCCCCGCCGGAGAGCTGGGCGGGGAAGTTGGAGAGGCGGTTCTCCAGACCCACGGAGCGCAGCACCTCCGCCGCGTCCAGGGGCTCCCGGCAGATCTGGGCCGCCAGCTCCACGTTCTCCAGCGCCGTGAGGTTGGGAACCAGATTGTAGAACTGGAAGACAAAACCGATATCGTGGCGGCGGTAGGCGGTCAGCTGCCGGGCGTTGTAGGCGGAGATCTCCTCCTCCCCCAGAAAGACCCGCCCCTCGCTGAGGGTGTCCATGCCCCCCAGGATGTTCAGCAGCGTGGTCTTCCCCGCGCCGCTGGGCCCCACGATGACGCACAGCTCCCCCTTTTCCACGGAGAAGGTGGCATCCCGCAGGGCCTCTATCTCTACCTCTCCCATGTGGTAGACCTTTTTCACCCGGTCAAACCGGACAAATGCGCTCATACTCTCACCCCATATGTAAATCGTATCAAATCAAACGCCTCTATTATATCACACAATCCGATGGATTGGTGAAGTTTTCGTAAATGGCGGCAAGAAAATTTTTTCTTATTTTTTTGATATTTCCTCTTGCCAACGGAAAAAAACCGTGCTACAATGCCCATAGTTTTTGAAACGAGGTATTTCCCATGACTTCCATGCTCCTCAACGCCGCTTACTTCTACTTTACCTTTATCTGCACAAGTAGATAAGGGTTGTTTTGCTGCGGTCAAGAGGCGGAATAAGGATCCTCCATTCCAGGTCCTACGGTGAAACAACACCGTAGGGCCTTTTTGTTTTCAAAATTCCACATTTTACAAAGTTAGGAGCGAACGTACAATGATTGTTATTCTCAAAAAGACCGCGGAGCGCCAGCAGGTGGAGCTGTTCGAGAGCTGGCTGCGCAGCATGGGCCTGGAGCTCCACAAATCCGTGGGCGAGAACCACACCATCGTGGGCCTGGTGGGGGACACCTCCCGGGTGGACATGGAGAGCATCCTGGCCCTGGACATCGTGGAGACCGTCAAGCGGATCCAGGAGCCCTACAAGAATGCCAACCGGAAGTTCCACGAGGAGGACACGGTTATCACCCTGGCCAACGGCGCGAAGATCGGCGGCGGCCACTTCCTGGTCATGGCGGGTCCCTGCTCCGTGGAGACGGAGGAGCAGATCATCTCCGTGGCCCAGTCGGTGAAGGCGGCGGGGGCCCAGGTCCTCCGTGGCGGAGCCTTCAAGCCCCGCACCTCCCCCTACGCCTTCCAGGGTCTCCACGAGGAGGGCATCCGGCTGCTGCTGAAGGCCCGGGAGGCCACGGGCCTGCCCATTGTGACGGAGATCATGGACGCGAAGCACCTGCCCCTGTTCGAGGACATCGACATGATCCAGGTGGGGGCCCGGAACATGCAGAACTTCGAGCTGCTCAAGGAGCTGGGGAAGCTGCGCAAGCCGGTGCTCATCAAGCGGGGCATGGCCAACACCCTACAGGAGCTGCTCATGAGCGCGGAGTACGTCATGGCCGGAGGCAACGACCAGGTGATCCTCTGCGAGCGGGGCATCCGCACCTTTGAAACCGCCACCCGGAATACCATGGATCTTTCCGTCATTCCGGTGCTCCACCAGCTGACCCATCTGCCGGTGGTGGTGGACCCCAGCCACGCCACCGGGCGGTGGGAGCTGGTGGCCCCCATGGCCCTGGGGGCCACGGCCTGCGGGGCCGACGGACTCATTATCGAGGTCCACAACGATCCGGAGCACGCGCTGTGCGACGGGCCCCAGAGCCTGCGGCCCGGGAAGTTCGCGGATATGATGGAAAAGGTCCGGGCAATCCGGCCTTACTCGGACCATTCCTTCACGACGGGGCGCGTGGTCGTCTGATCTCCGCCGCTCCGCAGGCGGCGGGGGAGCAGGGTCCTGATCCGGCCCGCTATTGAGCGAAAAGAGGCATTCTTATGGATAACTGGTTTACAATTGACAAAATAGACGATAATTCCTTCTCAATCAGCGAGTACCGCCACTGGGAGGAAACCCACTGCTACCTCCTGAACGGGACGGAGCGAAGCCTGCTGATTGATACGGGACTTGGAATCTGCAACATTCATGATGAAGTCATGAAGTTGACGGACAAACCTGTAACGGCCGCCGCCACCCATATTCACTGGGACCACATCGGCGGCCACCGATACTTCCCCGATTTCTGCGCCCACGGCGCGGAGCTGGACTGGCTGAACGGGGCCTTCCCCCTGCCGGCGGAAACCGTCCGGGCCATGGTTCTCGACCGCTGCGACCCGCCGGAGGGCTTCGACATCGACGCCTACACCCTTTTCCAGGGCGCGCCCGCCCGCGTCCTCAGGGACGGCGACGCCATCGACCTCGGCGGACGATCCATCCGGGTCCTCCATACCCCCGGCCACTCCCCGGGGCACATGTGCTTCTGGGAGGAGGAAACCGGATTCCTCTTCACCGGGGACCTGGTATACAAGGACACCCTGTTCGCCTATTACCCCTCCACCGACCCTGCGGCCTACCTCGCCTCCCTGGAGAAAATCGCCGCACTGCCCGTCCAACGGGTATTCCCCGCCCACCACTCTCTGGACATCCAGCCCGAGATCATCCTCCGCATGCGGGACGCCTTCCGCCAGCTGCAGGCGGAGGGAAAGCTGCGCCACGGCAGCGGAACCTTTTCCTATGGAGACTGGGCCGTCTGGCTGTGAGGAAATCGGAAGAACGCGCGGAGGCCGCA
>OFHN01002535.1_pt1 | contig 10642 bp, 9 predicted proteins | sample 1521321 | NCBI WGS metagenome assembly OFHN01 (sample SAMEA3504130, study PRJEB24116) | mouse gut metagenome | biome: mouse gut; feature: mouse-associated habitat; material: faeces | place: Denmark | collected 2011
CCGCCGCTGCCGCGAAGGCCGCGGAACGCGAGGCTGCCAAAGCCGAAGCCGCCGCGCAGCGCGAAGCGGAGCGAGCCGCCCGCGAGGCCGAGCACGAAGCAGAGCGAGCGGCCAAGGCCGAGCACGAAGCAGAGCGAGCGGCCAAGGCCGAGGCGAAGCAACGCGAGCAGATGGCGAAAACGGTGAACTCCGTCATCGGTCAGATCGGCCGCGAAGCCGGCCGACAGCTCATGCGCGGCCTCTTCGGCAACCTGCGTCGGTAGCCTCTTCCGCACGAATCCGTGCAAATGCACGGGTTTTTGCAACCGAAACGTACAAAGCTGCCCTGAATCCGCCATTTTCCGGCAACGAGGCGTACATTTGCACGGATTCTCGTCACGGCCAACCGTGCGAGGCCCCGTGCCCCGCAGGCCCCGTGCCCCGCGGGCGCCCCGAGCCCTAGCGGTTCTCGATGGCGCCGATGTTCTTCAGCGCGATCTCGATGCGGCCGTCGGGGGTGCTGAAGAACTCGATGAAGTCGGGGTTCTCGCCGTATTCCGCGGGGAATGTCAGCTCGATGCCCGTGTCGGTGCGGATCTTGTGGTTCTTCGTCACCCGCTTGGCCACGGCCTTCTCCACCACCACGCGCTCGGGCAGGGCGCCCTCGTTCACCGCGGCCTCGAAGCGCTCCTGCAGCACCGGTTCGTCGGCGAACACCTCGCGGCCCAGTTCGTGGGCGTCCACCTCGTCGGACTCCTCGGCGTTCTCGGCCACGTAGGCCTTGGCCCGCGCCATGGCCCAGGCGGTGTTGGCGCCGTACTCCTCGGCCACCTCTTCCACCACCGTGGTCACCGCCTGCAGCACCTCCTTGCTGGAGGCCTCCATGGAGCATTGCAACAGGCCGTCGGGGATAATCCAGCGCTTCTCGCCGGCAATTTCCCGCTCCTTGTCGGTGAACCACACGGCCAGCGTATCGCCGTCGATGAGCGCGAAGGACGTCACCTTCTGCGAAGGGTTCGGCAGGATGGCGTGGTGCCGCGCGATGGTGGTGGCGGTGTCGCCGAAGTCGTTGCTGCCCACCTCGTGCATGTAGGCCTGGCGGCTCTCCAGCAAGATGATGGCGAAGTACCGCGTGCCGCGCCCCTTGTAGGCAGCCTCGGCCTCCTCGTCGGTCATCACGCGCACGGTCTCGTCCAAGTCGCCCTCGAAGTCGATGACGAGCAGGTCGCAGGACGGGGTCTTCTCCATCTGGGACAGCTCGCCCACCAAGTACTCGCCGATCTGCTGCGACAGCCCCACGAAGTCGCGCTCGCCACGGAAGTAGGCCCGCAGCTCTTCCGCAAACAGGCTGTTTGCCGCGAAGGTGCCGCGCTTGCTGTCCAGGTTGCCCACCGCCCGCTTGGCCTGGCTCGTCACGTAGCGCTTCGCCACCTTGTTCCCCAAATCCATTTCCGTCTGGGCGAACACATTCACGCAGGATGTGAAATCGAACACGTGCAAAATGGCCTTGTTGATGTTCATCGGCCGGGCTTCCTTTCGCTCGCTTACGAAACCTCCCATTTTGCAGCCATTTCAAACTCCTATTATGACCTGGGATAACTCAAGTTTCGCCAGATCAGAAGCTGGCTGCAAAAAGGGAGGTTTCGTCATTCTCGGGTCGTTTCCATCGCCTGGAGCCATTATAGGGGAAGGCGGCCGAACCCGTGAGTGCGGGAGCCCTAGGCGGTTTCGAACCAAATGTTGAGGTCGGCGGGGGTGTTGATGCCCGGCACGGTACCGGTGTTGGTGTACTGCCACAGGGCGAAGTTGAAGGGAGCCGAAGGGGCTTCCACCCCGTATTCCGCCAGCCACAGCGGCCACGCCCGACGCTCGTTCGCGGTCAGGCGCAGCAGATCGGTTTGGTTGCCATACAGCATGGGGGCGTAGCCGGCCTGGGCCACCGCCTCGCAAAAAGCCCGGGCATTGGCCGTGAACTGATGGGCGGGCAAATCGTTGGCCCGGGCGCCGTCGATATCCACGGGCTCGTGGTCGTAGGCCACGTACTGGAACGATGCGCCGCCCTGCTCGGCCACGCGCAGCTGCTCCATGGCGAAGGCGGCTTCCTCACGGGCCTCATCCTCGTTCACCGACTGCGAGAAAAAGTACGCGCTGAGCGGTATACCGGCTCGGGTGGCCCCGTCGGCATTCTGGAAGAAGAACTCGTCCACCCCGAGCAGCCCCTCGGTGGCACCGCGATTCCCAATGCGCACGAAGGCGAATTGCACGCCGGCAGCGGCCACGGCCTCCCAGTCGACCCGCTGCTGGTGCTCGGACACGTCCACGCCCCAACGGGAAACGACGGCATCGCCCCCATAATAGACTGGACGCCCCTCTTCCCAGCGCAAGTTCGCCCAGTTGTAAGGGCACGGATCATCTTGCGAGGCCGATGACGACGAACCCTTCGTGCCACAACCAGCAAGCAACCCCGCAGCCGTCAGGGTGCTCAATCCCACGAAAGCGCGACGCGTGAGTAATGAACGAGCCTGTGATATGAGTAATGTCATGGGATCTTCTTCAAACGGACGAACAAACCGCGCCTATTTTACGCCATCATCGCGCAGAGCGGGGCTGAGGTAGAAGCCGTCGGACGAGAAACGCTTTCTATAGGTGAGAAAGCAGATCATCACGATGGCAAGCGTGGTGGCCGCCGAGGACAGGGTATTGCCGAGAATCATGCCTGAGATGGGAATGAGGTCCTGGGCGTTGTACCACGGATTCGCATGAATGATGCCATCCACCACGATAAACGCGATGACCATCGATGACACAAAAATGGAGAGGAACACGTCGAACCACAGCCCGCGCACCGCATGCTTCGTGCGACCCACGGCAATTTGGGTGGCTGCCAGGGTCATGGCCAAAAGCACCAGGCACACGAGCCACCAGCTTTGGTAGCGGAACAAATACACCAGCAGAAAGCCCATGGCCAGAAGCTGCAGAAACGCCCGCACCGTGACCTTTTTGCTACACAACAGTTCCGAACGAAAGGGGGCACTCCAACACCCGCGAAGCTACTCGGAAGCCCCTCGGAAGCCCACGTCGCATCCCTTCCTCGACTGAAAATCGCGCCAATCGCGCCATAATCGCGCCAATCGCGCCATAATCGCGCCATAATCGCGCCAATCGCGCCATAATCGCGCCATAGCACCATTCCAGAAAGGAACCGACCGTGGGCGCACAGGAACTGCAACGCATCATTGCCGAGGGAGAAAACGAGCGCCTCGAGTTCAAACGCTGTGGCAATCAGCCTGAAAAGGACCTCTTCGAGTCCATTTGCTCCTTCGCCAACACGTTCGGCGGCGTCATATTGCTCGGCGTGGAAGACGACGGAACCCTCTGCGGCATCGATCCGGACAACGTGCTTTCCATCACGCGGAACATCCTCAACGTCGTCAACAACCCCAATGCCTTCGATATGCCCGTTCCCCTGGAGTTCGAGCACATCGCCATCGACGGCCGCCAAGTCGTCAAGATCGACGTTCCCAACAGCCCCCAGATGCACAGCTTCAAAGGCCGGGTCTTCGAGCGCCGGGGCGATGCCGACATGGTGGTGCGCGGGAGTGCCCCACTGGCAGAGCTGTGCATTCGCAAGCAGGGTATCTACACCGAGCAACGCATTTTCGAGCACGTGACCTTCGACGACCTGCGCCCCGATCTCATCGACGAGGCGCGACGCGCCGCTCTGGCGAAGCGCCAGGATCACCCGTGGGGCGCCATGACCAACGAGCAACTGGTGGAATCAGCGGGGCTCTTCGGGAAGGACTACGCCACAGGGAAGGTGGGCTACAACCTGGCCGCCATCGTCCTGCTGGGAAAGGATGGCACCATCCGCTCACTCTGTCCCGCCTACAAGACCGACGCCCTCGTGCGCACCCACGACGTGGAGCGCTACGACGACCGCCTGATCGTGACCACCAATCTTCTGGACGCCTACCGCCTCCTCGCCGATTTCGGGCGCAAGCACCTGCCCGACCGGTTCGCCATGGAGGGGGACTACGCCGTGAGCCCCCGCGACACCATCCTGCGCGAGCTTCTGGTGAACTGCCTCGTTCACCGGGAGTTCACGAGTCCCTTTCCCGCCAAGGTCGTTATTGACCGCGAGGGCATTCGCACCGAGAACGCCAGCCGCGCCTCATTCGAGGGGCCCTTGGAGCCCGACACGTTCAACCCGCTGCCGAAAAATCCGATCATCGCATCGTTCTTTTCCCATATCGGCCTGACCGAGGAATTGGGCAGCGGCACCCAGAAGCTGTTCAGAAGCTCGCGTCTGTATACGGGCCGCGACCCGGAGCTGGAAGAAGGCCTCGTGTTCCGTGCCTTCGTGCCGACAATCCCAGCAACGAACGCGACGAGCGCTTCGGCTTCCCCGCAGCCCCGGCCCCCCGAGGCCACCGTGTCCGAAACACAGACCACCGCGACCACCGTTGCGACGGGCGGCATTCTCAGCGAGGCACTGGCTCTGGCAACTCGTCCGGAAGGCCTGCGCACGGCCGATCTCGTAGAGGCCGGCCATTCCCGCCGCACCGCCCAGCGAGCCATCAAAGAGCTTACGGAACAGGGATGTCTCGTACCTCACGGCAACGGCCGCAGCCGCGTGTACCGGTGCAGCAAGCAGAGCTAGCCCTCGGATGCGCAGGGCCTGCGATGCCCTGGCAACAAGTTGGCAAAGGGACGCCGCCCTCCTCGTCGCGCCGGCTCGCAGGCCCTCTAAGATAGGTGACGTACCTGCGGCGCGGGCGAAGGACCTGCGCCTTTTCCGCGGCTGCTTCGGCGGCCACGCAATCATGAAAGAAGGTTTCCCATGGCTGAATCAACGATGGTTCTGCATCAGCTGAAAACGGCGGCCAACCACAGCAAGCTGGCCCTGCACAAATGCGGCCCGCGCAGCTTCAAAGAGGGGCAGGGCGCCCTGGTGAAGGTGCTCTACAAGTTCGGTGACGGCAAACTGTCGCTCGGCAAGTTGAAGGAGCATTTGGGCTGGAGCGGCCACGAGGTACTGGCCGTGGCCGAGAAGGCCCAGGCCAACGGCTACGTGGCCTTCGCCACCAGCAAGAAGGGCAAGTTGCGCGTGAAGCTGACCGAGAAGGGCACGCTCGTCATTAAGAAGCGCCTGGCCGCCGAGGACCGCGCTGCCGACGAGGTGCTGGCGGGCCTCTCCGACAAAGAACGCGCGTGCCTGGTGAAGCTCTGCGGCAAGGTGATCGACACCTGCCAGGCCATGGGCGTCGACTACCGCACCATCGCCGTCAAGGGCAACCCCGACCGCAAGCCGGGCCGCCACCATGGCCACCACGGCCACCGCAGTCATCGCCGATAAACGCCGCCAAGACGCCCGGCGTCTCCTCTCCCGCTTTCGCCTGCCATTTCCACCGAGACCCCGTATTCCCCGGGGTCTCGTTTTTTCGCAGCGTTGCGAACTTTCGAGAGTATGATGGGACGCAACAGCCGAAGTGAACCGAAGCGATGCGAAAGCGAGGCGACCATGATCTACAACGAACGCGAGCTGCGACGGGAACAGGCATTGGATATCGCCCAGAAGATGTGCGTGGCGGCGCGGACGGCCCCCAAGGGCAAAGGCATCGACATCGTGGAGTGTGCCGTGGTGGACGGCGATGAGCAGGAGGCGCTTGCCCACACCATGGAAGCCATCGGCGAAGAGCGCGGCCACGAATTCTTCCTGCGTGATGCCGGCTGCGTGCGCCAGAGCCTGGCCGTGGTGCTCGTGGGCACCCGCACGAAGATGCAGGGCCTCAACTGCGCCCGCTGCGGCTTTGCCACCTGCGGCGAGAAGCCAGCGGCGGTCCCCTGCGAGGTGAACGCCGTAGACGTGGGCATCGCCCTGGGCTCGGCCGCAGCCAAGGGCGCCGACTACCGCGTGGACACCCGCATCATGTTCTCCGCCGGCGTCGCCGCCGAACGTCTGGGCCTACTCGGCGAAGGCGTCGGCCAAATCTACGCCATCCCGGTGAGCATCAGCTCGAAGAGCCCCCTGTTCGACAGAGGGTAATGAGCGCCAATCGCGCCATCACCACGCTGACAATACATTTGATTGGCAGTCCCTTTCTTGGTGAACTTGTTCGACTTTGGAACAAGTTGGGCCGCATCCCCAAAAAGTTCTGGGTCTGCTCTGGGTTTTTCGGGCCGTTTGACCCAGAAGCAGCAAAAAGGTCAGCAGCGATAAGCTGCTGACCTGGTGTTTCTTGGTCGCGGGGGGCGGATTTGAACCACCGACCTTCGGGTTATGAGCCCGACGAGCTGACCAGACTGCTCCACCCCGCAATGGGTTGCCTCAATGGGCAAGGATTTATAATACTCGCTTCCCCGCCGATTGCAAGCAATTTCTTCTCAGGACCAGCAATGGACACAATTCCTGCATAGTTCCGCCGAAAAGCGCCGCACCAGTCCCTTCGCCCCCTAGGGCGCCCCTCAATTCCCAGAGACGCGAGCGTCCCGTTGTACCCGAGCTCAACAAGGAGCCGCGCCGTTTGGCGCATCGCCCATAGCGCGGCCGCTTGCGCCCATGCTATGATGCCGTGCCATGGGGAAACTTCTCGGACATACCGCCGCCCCGCTGTGGGTGTTCAAAGCGGCGCTGCTGCTTTCGGCGGCCATTTGGGGCATGGGCACCGTGGTCATCAAGTCCACGGTGGACGCCTTCCCGCCCTCGTGGCTCGTGGGCGTGCGCTTCCTGGGGGCGGGACTCATTCTGGGCATCGTCACGCTGCCGCGCATCCGCGCCGCCTACGCCCGCAACCGCCGCGGGCACCTGCGCGACGGCGCCGTGCTGGGCGTGCTGCTGTTCGCCTCCTATTGGTGCAACTCCACGGGACTGACCGATACCACGGCCTCCAACAGCTCGTTCCTCACGACGCTCTACGTGGTCATCATCCCGTTTTTGGGCTGGGCCATCATCGCGAAACGGCCCACGCGCTTCAACATTGTGGCCGCCATCCTGTGCGTGGCCGGCGTGGCCTGCGTCGCCTACGGCGGGGCCGGGGAATTCTCGCTGCGCTTCGGCGATTTCATCACCCTGGCCTCGGCGTTCTTCCTCAGCCTGCACGTGCTGTACACGGCGAAGTACGCGCCGGGCCGTTCCATGACGCTGCTCACCGTGGTGCAGTTCCTCACCGCTGGCATCCTCGGCCTTGCCGTGGGCGCCGCCAGCGAGCCCGTGCCCGACTTCGCCCATCTCGGCGCCGACACCTGGGGCAGCCTCGTCTACATCACCGTGTTCGCCAGCTGCGTGGCCTTGGGGTTGCAGAACATGGCCGTAGCCCGGGTTGATCCGGCCCAGGCGTCGCTGTTTCTGGCCACCGAGGCCGTCTTCGGCGTGGCCTTCTCCATCCTGCTACTCGGAGAGGCGCTCACGCCGTCGTCCTTCGCCGGCTTCGCCCTCATCTTCGCCGGCATCGTGACCAGCGAGTACCTGCCCCTGCGAGCCGAGAAGAAGCAGCGGGAAGCCGCCGAGAAAGCCGCCCTAGAACTGGAAGAGGCCGACGCCGCCCTGCGGTAACAACCGAGGACAATCGTCCCATTCACATTCCGACCGTCGTACCAGCACGCAAAAAGGGCGACCACGAAGGTCGCCCCTACGAAAGCGATGATCCACCGGTTCGCCCAGGGAAGTCAATGGGGGGAGCCACCCGACGCTCGGATGTGCGTCGGCCGTTGCCGTGTCCTATTCCCGGCCGTCCCAGCAGTAGGTGCACACCTTGCTCGGGTCGATGCCGATGGCCTCCAGCATGCCCGACAGGCTCTGGTAGCTCAGGGAGTCGAAACCCATGTCCTCGCAGATGGTGCGCAGCAGGCACTGGCCACGCTTGGTGGTGGCGTCGGCGTACTCGTCCAGGTGCGCCACGCCTTCCTCGCCTTCCAGCGAGTCGACCACACGGCGCGCGATGAGATCCATGTCCGACTTGCTGGACGAGAAGCTCAGGTACTTGCAGCTGTACATGATGGGCGGGCAGGCGCTGCGCATGTGCACCTCGGCGGCGCCGGAGTCGTACAGGAAGTTCACCGTCTCGCGCAGCTGGGTGCCGCGCACGATGGAGTCGTCCACGAACAGCAGCTTCTTGTCGCGGATGAGCTCGGGCACCGGCACCTGCTTCATGTTCGCGATCTTGTTGCGCAGGTCCTGGTTGGCCGGCATGAACGACCGCGGCCAGGTGGGCGTGTACTTGATGAACGGGCGCCCGAAGGGCATGCCGCTCTCGGTGGCGTAGCCGATGGCGTGGGGCACGCCGGAATCGGGCACGCCGGCCACGTAGTCCACCGCGGGGCAGGCGCCGCGGGCGGCCTCGTCGCGGGCCATGATGGCGCCGTTGCGGTAGCGCATCACTTCCACGTTCTCGCCCTCGTAGTTGGAGTTGGGGTAGCCGTAGTACACCCACATGAAGGCGCAGATCTTCATCTCGTCGCGGGCCGGCGAGAGCACCTCGATGGCATCGGGCGTCAGCCGCACGATTTCCGCCGGGCCCAGCTCGTACTCGTCGTGGTAGCCCAGCTTGTGGTAGGCGAAGCTCTCGAAGGCCACGCAGTGCCCGTTCTCATCGGCGCCCACCAGCACGGGCAAACGTCCCATGAAGTCGCGGGCCGCAATGAGGTCGCCGTCCTCGGTCATGATGAGCAGCGTGAGCGAGCCGTCCACCTTCGACTGGGCGTACTGGATGCCGCTGACCAGGTCGTCCTTCTGGTTGATGAGCGCCGCCACCAGCTCGGTGGCGTTCACCGCGCCGGAGCTCAAGGCCATGAACTGGCTGTTGGCCCGGGCGAAGTACTCGTCCACCAGGGCCTCGGCGTTGTTGATGGCGCCTATGGTGGTAATGGCGAAGGTGCCCAGGTGCGAGCGCACCAGCAGCGGCTGCGGGTCGGCATCGGAAATGCACCCGATGGCGCTCGTGCCATGGAAGCGCACGATGTCGTCCTCGAACTTCGTGCGGAAGGGGGTGTTCTCAATGGAATGGATCTGGCGCTGGAACCCATCGGTGTGGTCGCGCACGATCATGCCCGCGCGGCGCGTGCCCAAATGGGAATGGTAGTCAACGCCGAAAAACACATCCAGCACCACGTCGCGCCGGGAAACTGCTCCGAAAAAGCCGCCCACGAAATCCTCCGTTTCAGAAAGATCACTTACCCGATCAGTATAAATGGTGCGCGTGCCCCATTGTTGCCAGCCCGTTAAAAGGGCACAAGAATCTGCGAGCGTTGCAGCTCCTTGGCATCTCGGTGGCGAAAAAGTTCGGTTGGAGGTCACCGGAACGCCATTCAAGAAGGGAAAACCCTCTCCATTGATCCAATCTGGCCCAGATTGGGCCTAGAATTCGAGCGAAAATCGAGCAATCGATGACTCCCCCGACCTCCAACCGAACTTTTTCGCCAAAATCGCGCCCTTTCAGTGCCAAAGCGGGTAATCGCCTTCCGCACCCGCGTCCCGCACCCCTCCCCTACCCTGCTGTCCAGAATCCGTCACTTTGCACTGATTCCCCACACCGCGCCACGACCGGAGCGAGCCGCGTCACGAGCGGGGTGGCGGGGGCTATTCCTCTTCCAGGAGGGCGGGGTCGTTGCCGGGGTAGGCCTTCACGAAATCGATGAAGTCGGTGACGGCGCGGGAATGCACATGCTTCTTGTGGTAGGCCAAGTACACCGTGTAGAAACGCGGGGGAATGCCCTCCACCCGCACCTGGCGCAAGTTGCTGAACAGCTGGGCGCCGAGGGAGTCCAGCATGAGGGCCCCGGCGTTGCCGCCGTTGTAGGACAGAAACGAGCCCATGGACACATCGTCGTCGTAGTTCAGGTGCGCCCCAGTGACGTCGGCCTCCTCCAGCATCTTCGCCACGCGGTTGCCGATGGGCGTGCCCCGGCGGTAGGTATGCAGGTCCACGTCGTTCAGGGCGGCGAAGGGGATGGAGGCCTCGCCGGCCAGGACGTGGTCCTCGCGCACGTAGAGGGCCAGCTCGCAGTACTTCACCGGGAAGTACACGATATCGCCCTCGTTGTCGCGCCGGCCGCAGAAGGCCACATCCAAGGTACCGCGGTGGAGCGCCTCGGTGAGGTAGTTGGTGAAGCCCTGGGACACCTTCACCACCACCCGCTTGTCGAAGGCGTCCTCGAAGGACTTGATGAGGGTGGGCAGGTAGTGGTCCTGGGTGGTGAAGGTGGTGCCGAGATTCACCGTGCCGAAGGAAGCGGACGACCGGGCGCTCACGGCGGCCACCCCGTCGTCGATGGCGCGCAGGGCCAGGCACACGTGCTCGTAGAAGACCTCGCCGTAGGGGGTGAGCATGACCGAGCGGCCGTTGCGCTCGAACAGCGGGGCGCCCAGCTCCTTCTCCAGCGACGAGATGGCCCCGGAAAGGGTGGGCTGCGTGATGAAGAGCTCCTGCGCGGCCCGGGTATAGTGCAGCACCTCAGCCAGTTTCTTAAAGTAGTTCAGCTGGGACAGGTTCATTGTTCCCCCTAGTCGGGCACGGGGCGACACCCCATGCGGTTCGGGCATTCCCTCTGCGGGCATCTCGGCGACGGCTCGGGTGGGAAAAGCGGCATCAATCGGTTCGGTGCCTTTGATGCTAGCCCATTTTCCCACGGCTTGGAAATTGGTATTTCCTGTATCTGCAAAAAGCGG
>OFHN01002536.1_pt1 | contig 10635 bp, 14 predicted proteins | sample 1521321 | NCBI WGS metagenome assembly OFHN01 (sample SAMEA3504130, study PRJEB24116) | mouse gut metagenome | biome: mouse gut; feature: mouse-associated habitat; material: faeces | place: Denmark | collected 2011
TAATGCGGTTCTGCTGTCCTATGCCAACGGGAAAATCGAAGAATTGGACGCCAACCGGCAACGGCTTATCAAGGAGATTGCGGCGCTGAACGCTGAAACGATCTCCCCGCAAAAGATTGAATTTCTGTCCGCCCATCTGCATAACTGGAACAACATCGACTTTGACGACCGGCGGCGGGTGACTGACATTATTTTGTCCCAAGTCCAGGCCACCAGTGACTGTGTTTCCTTTGAGTGGAAAATCTGAACACTTTTATAATCTGCGCCTTATACAATGGCCTGTGTGCCCTTGTTAAGCGTTGCTATAATGAAACAACATAAAGTGTGGGGGTGATTCCATGGCAAATATCCTAATTGTCGAAGATGAAACAGCCATGCAGGACATCATCGCGGACTATATGCGGAAAGGCGGCCACACCTGCTATACCGCCGACGACGGCATAGATGCCCTTGCCACGCTGAAAAATCATCCTATGGATTTGATGATCCTGGATGTGATGATGCCCCACCTGGACGGCTTCTCCGTCTGCAAGATGGCGCGGGAAATGAGCGATATGCCCATTATCATGCTCACCGCCAAAAGTGCGGAGGACGATAAGCTAAAAGGCTATGATTACGGCGCGGATGACTACATGACAAAGCCATTCAGCCCCAAGGTGCTGCTGGCAAAGGTGAACGCCCTCCTGCGCCGTTCCTCCCCCGCTTCCGTCGAAGCGATCACCGCCGGGAAAATCATGCTCCACCCCAACGCGCACAAGGTCTATCTTGACGGGCAGGAGATCACCTTGACCCATAAGGAGTATGAGTTACTCGCCTTTCTGATGGCAAACCCTGGGCAGATATTCAATCGGGAGCAGCTTCTAAACCGTGTTTGGGGTTATGACTTTGAAGGGACGACCCGAACCGTGGACACCCACATCAAGACCCTGCGGCAAAAGCTGGGGGACGAGGGCAGACATATCGTCACGCTGATACGCTCCGGCTATAAATTCGAGGTGGCGGTATGAAAGAATGGTTTTCGCTCCGTACTGTTCGGAAAAAGATTTTAATGCTGTCAAAACTGGCAGGATTGGCGCTGATTTTTTCCTACGTCCTCTCCACTGGCCTGCCTGTCAATGAGGATGCCGCTTTCCTGATCTGGCTGGGTTTTGTCCTGCTGCTGGTTTTGGGTATTGATTTTTTCATGGGCCGCTTTATCACAAAACCAATCGACAAGCTGAACGCCTCCGCAAAACGCATGGCAGGACTGGACTTTTCGGCCCCCTGCGACCTTGTTTCAACCGATGAATTTGGGGAACTGTCCGCCAGTCTGAACACGATGGCCGAAAATCTGCAACAGGCTCTTGCCCGGTTGGAGGACGCAAACAAGCAGCTTGAAAAGGATGTGGAAAAAGAGCGGCTTTTGCTGGCCGAGCGCAAGGAGTTGGTGGACAGCCTATCCCACGAGATGAAAACCCCGCTGGGCATCATCCGGGCCTACGCCGAGGGCTTGCAGGACGAAGCGGACGAGGCCAAAAAGCAGAAATACGCCCAAGTCATTGTTTCCGAAGTAGAGCGCATGAACGATCTGATCGTGACTTTGTTGGATCTGTCAGCATTAGAGAGCGGGGCCGCAGACTTGGATGTCACCCGCTTTGACTTTGTGGAGCTGGTGGAAACAGTAGCCGGACGGCTTCTGATCGACGCCCCGGACACCGACTTTGAGCTGCAATATGAGCTGCCGGAGCAAAAGGTTTTTGTGGAAACTGACCGGCGTCGCATGGAGCAGGTCTTGGGCAACCTGATCGTCAACGCCAAGAAAAATGTGTATCCCGGCGGCGTTCTGCGGCTGGAACTGACAGTGGATGATGGTGTGTTGCATTTCTCCATCTTCAATCAGGGCCGACCCATTCCGGAAAGTGATCTGTCCAAAATATGGACAAAATTCTACCGGGACAGCGGCGCAGAGTACAGCGGCTCCGGGCTAGGGCTGTCTATTGTGGCGCAAATCCTGTCCATGCAGAATCTGCCCTACGGTGCGGAAAACCGGGTGGACGGGGTGCTGTTCTGGTTCTCCATCCCTGTCACAGAATAATTTCACACGGATTTCACACCGGCCTCACACGAATTTCACACTGGCCATCTAAACTCTCCTTATCACAAGTAAGGAGGGTTTTTTATGTTCTTAGGATTGCAGTGGTACTGGTGGCTCGTGATTGGGGCGGTGCTTGTCATCTCCATCCCCTTCAAGATCAAGTTCATGAAGTGGTGGACCAAGCGCCAGCAGGGAAAAGATCAGCGTGGAAAGTGGGGTGACGACGAGTGATCGAGGTCAAAAACCTGACGTTCTCCTACGGCAAAGACAAGCAGGCCCTCCACGGCCTGGACTTCACCGTAGAGGACGGAGAAATCTTCGGTTTCCTGGGGCCCAACGGCTCCGGGAAATCCACGACGCAGAAGATTCTCACCGGAATTTTGAAGGGCCACGGGGGCAAGGTCTCGCTGTTCGGGCAGGATATCTCCGCCGCTCACGGGCAGGAATTTTTCCAGAAAATCGGCGTGCTGTTTGAGTTTCCTTATCTGTACGCCAATCTGAGTGCCGTGGATAACTTGAACTACTTTGCATCCTTTTACCATAAGGAACAGAGGAGGGACATAGGCGAGCTGCTGGACGCGCTGGAATTTAAGCCGGACTTTCTGAAAAAGCCGGTGTCCTCCTACTCCAAGGGGATGCGCCAGCGGGTGAGTATGGCCCGGGCGCTGGTGAGCAATCCCCGGCTGCTGTTTTTGGATGAGCCCACTAGCGGCCTGGACCCCTCCGGGGCGGTGCTGTTTCGGAAGATCATTGAGCAGGAGCGAAAAAAGGGGACGACGGTGTTCGTCACCACCCATAACATGGTGGATGCCGATTTGCTGTGCGACCGGGTGGCGTTCATTTCCAACGGAAATTTGGTAGCCCTGGATACGCCCAAGCGTCTGAAGGAGAAAAACAGCAACCACCGGGTGGTCGTCGACTACCTGTACCGGGGAAAACGGGAGACAAAAACCATTGAGGCACCGGAGTTGGAGGCGGGCATCCCCTTTGCCCACGACGAGATTATCAGCATCCACTCCCAGGAGCCGACCTTGGAGGATATGTTCATCCAGTACACGGGGAGGGGGCTGTCCTGATGGGAAAAAGCTTTTGCGCCCTGTTCAAAAAGGACTGCCGGATGCTGGTGTCGGGGAAATTTTTCTTGATGGCACTTGGCTTTCTGGTCCTCTATACGGCCTATGTGAACCTGGGCTATATCCGCTTCATGCAGATGCCGCCCTACAACGTGTATCTGTATGACCCTACCGGGATACAGACGGAAAAATCGCCCCTGGTGCAGATCGTTTCCTCTATGGAGGCTATGGACGCCGTCCTGCTCTCCGACGCCAACGGCGTGGGTTTGGACGCCAGCGCCGGGGAGGTGCGGGTGGTACTCTATAAGGGAGCGGAACACGTTGACCGCCACCGGGCCGACTATGCCCTGTCCCTGCTGGAACCCTCGGCCAGCCCTGCCCCGGAGGTGCTTGGTACCAACACGCCGGAACAAAAGGCGAGGAAAGAGATCACCTGTGAACTGCTGTTTTTTGAGCTGGCCGCTGTGGGATTTTTGGGCATCGCCGCCGTACTGTTCAAGGAAAAGGGCATGGGGGTCATTCGTGTCCACGCCATTCTCCCGGTGCGAAAAGACTTGTTCCTCCTGTCCAAGCTGGCGGTGTTCCTGCTCTCTGATCTGGCCTTTGCGATGCTGCTTACCCTGCTGAACGTAGGGCTGGCCGACGGAGTAGCTGTGTTACCTGCGGTCCTGCTCCAGACGGCCATCCTGTCGCTGATGATGGCCTTGGTGGGGCTGCTCTGCGCCCTGCTGCTGAAGGACTTCCGGCAATTTACACTGGCCTATCTGGTGATTGCCATTTTTGCCGCGACCCCCGTATTTTTATCCGCCAATACATCAATCAAATTTGACTGGATCGGCTATCATCCGTTTTATCACGTCTATATGGGCCTGAAAAGCGCCTATTTTGGAACGGACATTTCTCTTGCCTATTACGTCGGCGCTGTCGGTATAATCGTGCTGCTGTTCTTGGTGGTGCGGCTTGCATTTCACCGGGAAATCGGAAAGGAGGGGTGAGGCGTGAGAGGCTTAAAATATCAGCTGAAAAGCGTCCTGCGGGATAAATTCTGCTTGATGACGTTCCTGCTGCCCATCCTGGTGGCCGTGGCATTGAATTTTATGGGTTCCATTGATCTGTCCACCTTGGGGGAACTGCACTTCGGCGTACTGGAAAACGACCTCTCCCCGCAGACAGTCACATGGTTGGAGCGGTACGGCCCGGTAACGGCTTATGGGACACAGGAAGAACTGACCGCCGCCATTCAGGAGCCGTCTACCAATGTTATTGGCGTGAACGCAAACGGGGACAGCATCAAAACTTCAATCAGCGGGGACGAGCTGGACATTTTTCAGCAGGCGGCGGCTACACTCCCGGCTCTCTATGAACAGCGGGGAGAAGCGGAGCTGGTGAAAGTTTTGACGATGGAACGCCCTGACATTCTGGAAAGCTTTCAAGACATTTTCATCCCCGCCGTGCTGATCATGGCTATGTTTATGGGCTGTACGTTCAATGCCATGAACATTATTTCCGAAAAAGAGGACGGCGTAGCTTTCATCAACGAAATCCTTCCTATGACACCCAGCCAGTACATTTTTCAGAAAGTCGTAGTGGGCTTTCTCTTTGGCAGCCTGTCCTCTATTGTAACGGCGTGTATCTGTTTCCGATTGTCCTGGCAAAATTTCGGGCTGCTGCTGGCGCTGATTGTGCTGTCGTCCTTTGTGGCTGCACTGATTGGCCTGTTTATCGGTAAGCTCTCCGAGGGCTTGATGATCGGCGTGGTCTATATCAAGATTATCATGCTTGTGTTTATTGCGGTGCCCATTGTATGCGCCCTGATCGGGGTGAGCGGGCCGCTGGCGGTCATTTGCAATCTCGTACCATCCCAGCCCGCTTTTGATGGCATTATGGCCCTGTCCGCCGGGAACATGGGAACGGCGATAAAAGATATTGGTATTCTCGCAATCCACTGTGTCGCATGGTTCGCGTTGTATGTTTTGATTTCCACGCAGCATAAAAGGCACACAACTCAATAATCAGAAAAAAGTATGTCCTGAAAAATACGTCTCACCGTGAGACATATTCACAGCTTCCATCAAGTTTAATGCCCTTTTCAGAAGATTTTGCGCTTCCTATCAATAATGAAAAATTAAACTTTCACAGGTATTAGGAAGTAAAAAAGCAGGTGGAAGATTAACAATGACAAGATTTGAGCAATTCAACGAAATGATGTTTGAAGCCTATTGCAAAAAGGCTGTCAGCAACGCTGCAAAAAAAGAATGTCAGAAGAAAGCAGCGCGGGGGCTGATGGAGCAGTCCCTTTCCGAATTAACAGATGCAACACTTTATGGCGTAGTAGCAGAGAGCGGCGAAGTCGAACAGCCGGAGGAGCCATGCCAAATCTTTTATGTTCAAGAAATGAATATCCCTGTTTATGAGCCGGAGCTGTCCAAAGCATTGTCCTACTTAATGCCCAAAGACCGGGAAATCATTCTGCTTTACTATTTCAAAGGACTGAAAGACGCCAAAATTGCTCTGCTGGTACATATGGGTGTTTCCACCGTTTCCCGGCGCAGGAGGGCCGCAACCAAACGTCTGCGGGAATTGATAGAGAACGCTACATGAAACAAGTGCCCTTTTCTGTTATCCACGCGGCAAAAAGGTTTGACGCTGAAGCTGTCCAGTTTGTATTCCAGCATTTTGAGGGCTTTATCGCAAGCCAATGTTTATGCTGCTACGATGACAAAAACGGAAATATCTTCCACTATGTAGATGATGACCTCTATTATCAGGCAGGAATCGCCCTGTTCGACGCCATCGCCAGCTTTCAATTTAAGGAACCGCCCGATGATTTTGTGCCAAAGAAATGCGTCTCATCGTGAGACGCATTTCTTTGTTGTATCGGCGTTACCACTTTAATGCGAAAAACGAAGTTTTTAGTAAATAAATAAAATGTTTTGACTGTTCCTGCGAATCGTGAGCAAAATCTGATTTTTAAGGATATTAGGGACAAAAGCAACTATCAGCTTTCCGTTCGGCAGGAGTGTGCCGTAAATGTCAGAGCACGCCCCTGCGGGTCGGAAAAGGCTTGACTACAACTGAATAAGGCGATCAGATACATTCTGTATGCGCGGAGCCGGGCGGCGGGCACGCAGGGAGAATCCCCCGTGAAAGGAGGACGGACACCGGGGGACGGAGCGAGCAGGGCCAGCGCCGCAAAGCTGCTCACGGCACAGCAGCGGGCGACGAGCCGCATACAGGCATGATGATACTTGCGTCGGCTATGCGTCACAGCGTAGGACGCCCCGCCACGGGAATGGGGGGAGGCACGATAAATCCTATGGAGCGGCTTTGCCAGCCGCCGTCTGATCCCGCCTTTGTTTTATATCGTGAACAACCGAATACAGTACCGCCCAGCGGTGCAGAATTTGTCGTTAAATGCGTCTCACCGTGAGACGCATTTTTTCATGCCAAATATCGGATTTTAAGGGGGGAAATGCTTGACAAATGATAAAACAGCCGTTGTAACGACGGAGCGGAGAATCGGCAAAGTCACCTATACGATTTATGCCTCGGCCAGCCAGCAGGCCACCGAGACTTTAGATAGAAAGATCAGGAATTATATCCGGCGGGAAGTGGAGAAAAACGCCCGGAACAGCTAACAAAACTTGAAAAGAAGTGACAAAAGCAGCGGTGTGTGGTAAAATATAAATAGTACAAAACCATGCTTGTCTGCTGTCGGAAAGGAGGACTTATGGTACAGGCAGACAAGATCACCGCTCTTTATTGCAGATTAAGCCAAGAGGATATGCAGGCCGGGGAGAGCGAGAGCATCCAGAATCAAAAAATCATATTGCAGCGGTACGCTGACGACCGCCATTTTTTTAACACCCGCTTTTTCGTGGACGACGGATTTTCCGGGGTCAGCTTTGAACGTGAGGGACTTCAAGCCATGCTCCGGGAGGTAGAATCCGGGAACGTGGCCACGGTCATCACGAAAGACCTTTCCCGCCTGGGCCGCAACTACTTAAAGACCGGGGAACTGATTGAGATCGTTTTTCCAGAAAATGATGTTCGTTATATCGCCATTAACGACGGCGTGGACACGGCGCGGGAGGACAACGAATTTACCCCGCTGAGAAACTGGTTTAACGAGTTTTACGCCCGTGATACGTCCAAGAAAATCCGGGCCGTCAAACAGGCAAAGGCCCAGCGCGGGGAGCGCGTCAACGGCACTGTGCCCTATGGGTACGTCATAGACCATAGCGACAGGAACCACCTCCTGCCCGACCCGGAGACGGCGGACATCGTAAGGCAGATTTTTATGATGTACGTGCGGGGCGACCGTATGCGCGATATTCAGAATTGGCTGTTGGAAAACAAGGTCGTGACCGTATCCGAGCTTCAATACCGCCGCACAGGGAGCGGACGCCACCCCCGCCCATACCCGGACTGCATTTACAACTGGCCGGACAAGACGCTGTACGACATCCTCACACGCAAGGAGTATTTGGGCCATACCATCACGGGGAAAAGCTACAAGGTGTCGTACAAGTCCAAAAAGACCCGCAAAAATCCGGAGGACAAGCAATACTTTTTCCCCAACACCCATGAGCCGCTGATTGACGAGGCCACCTTTGAGTTGGCGCAGAAGCGCATCGCCACCCGGCACCGGCCTACCAAGTGCGAAGAAATCGACGTGTTCTCAGGGCTGGTTTTTTGCGGCGACTGCGGACACAAGATGCATCTGCGTCAGGGGACCGGAACGCCGGAGCGGAAGCACGCTTACATCTGCGGAGCGTACCGCAACCGCATCAGGACAGGCCCGGTCTGCACAACGCACTATATCCGCAAAAGCGTATTGAGAGAGCTTGTCCTGGGGGACATTCAGCGCGTAATGTCCTTTGTCAATAACCGGGAGCAGGAGTTTATTGACGCCGCCACCGAGTATGGCGGTCAGGCGGCGAAAAAGGCGGCGGCGCAACAGCGCAAGGAACTGGCAAAGGCCGAGGCCCGGATGAACGAGCTGGATGTGGTTTTCCGTAAACTCTACGAGGACAACGCCCTGGGACGCATTTCTGAGGAACAGTTTGCTTTCCTGACCTCCGGCTATGGAGAAGAAAGGAAGTCCCTTTCCGAACGGATTGTGGAATTGAAAAAGGAGATCAATACCGTTGCGGAGCGCGGCGCGGATGTGAAGCGGTTTCTTGACATCGTACACAGGTACACGGAGATCAACGAGCTTACTTATGAAAACGTCCATGAGCTGATTGACCGCATCCTGATCCATGAGCTGGACAAAGAGCACAACACCCGCAAGATTGAGATTTTTTACAGCTTTGTCGGCAAGGTGGACAGTGGCGAAAAGCCTGTGGAAAGTGTGTCGTATTTCAGGCAGATCGGCGCGGACGTGACGAGCATCGCCATGTAAAAAAGCAAGATAACAGGCCATCAATAATGGTTATGTTATCTTACTTCAGCAAAATTGCGGCCTGTGTAACCGTCATCAACATAGAATTCATAGTCCAGCAGGCCATTTTTCTCAGCAAAGTCGCGGAGTAAAGCCTTTTGATTGCTGATGCTCATGCTTTCGTTTTCCCGCCCGTCCTCAATGGAAAGTCGGCAGTACAGAGCGGTGACAGATGGGACCAATTTATTCTTCCTGTTCATTGGTGATCTCCTTAATGAACAGGGACACGATACGGTTATGATACCATGTTTCGGCAATTTTTTCAACAGGCATTTTTGTCGCTCTCCCTTTTTTCCAGCCAGGATTCAAACTGCCCGCAAGCCTGGGATTCAATGGCCTGCTCAAAAGCGGCCCTCATACTCTGACTGCCGCTGTATTCACGGGTCACGATGAAGCGGGGCTTGTCCTGGCGTTTGATCTTGGGTACAGCGGGTTTATCCTGTTGCGTTTTTCTCATAGGCAACTCCTTTCAGTCCATCAGATTTTTCAGCCGTGCCAGCTTGTCCTGCGCCGTGGCTTTACGGAAATTCTCACCAGAAAAGCGGATAGGGGCGCACATTTCCAGCAAACGGTCATAGATACGGGCGTGGGCGGTGTCCTGTGGATGTTGCAAATCATGGAGCGGAATGTTGGTGGTGACAATCAGCGGTTTCTTACTGCGATACCGGCTGTCAATCACGTTGTAGACCTGCTCCAATCCGTACTCCGTCCCGCGCTCCATGCCGAAATCGTCTATGATAAGCAGCAGGGCGCGACAAAGCTGGGATATGTACTCATTGCGGCCCTCAAAGCTGGCAGTCAGATCATTCAGAATCAACGCAAAATTTGTCATACGGACGGTGATCTCCTGCTCCATCAGGGCGTTTGCGATACATCCCGCGAAATAGCTTTTCCCGGTGCCAACGCCGCCCCAAAGCAGATAGCCGATGTTCTCCGCCAGCATGGTGTCCCAATGCTCGACATAGAAATGAGCGTGTTTCATCTGCGGGCATTTGCCGTTGTCATTGGCGAATGTCCAGCCGCGCATAGCGGGGTCGGTGAATCCCCAGCGCTTCAGATCGGCCACGGTCTGAAGGTGACGGCGGGCCTCCTGCTCCGCTACCTCCCGGTCGATGCGCTCCTGCTCACACTGGCAGGGGCAGGGGAGCAGCCGTCCCTCCAGCGGCGTTGCGTCCATGCGAAACTGCTTCGGGGTGCGGCATTTGCCGCAGTAGAGAAGCCCGTCCTCGCCGGTGTAGTCCTCCGGCCCTACATGGGTCACGGTCATGCGCTTGATAATGCTGTCAAAATCATTCATAGGCTCTCGCCCTCCTCGTAAGTGTAATTGGGTATGCTCTTGCCCTTTCGCCTGTCCTCCGCCGCCCAGCGGCGAATGGTGGCGGCGTGGCTCTGGTAGGTCTTGCCGGTGGAGGCCATATACTCGGACAGCTTCTCCACATACTGCTCCCAAAGGTCAGGGAGTTCCGCTTGCAATTCGGCTATCTCCGTGTCTGAAAGAAAAATATTCTGATAGCGGCCTCGCGCGGGCGCGCGTGTACTCTCTCCCTTTAGGTGGTTTATACTCAGGTTGTTATTACTCAGGTGGTTAGGGGAAAGTTTTCTGTCCATCATAGGGACAGTTTTCTTTCCATCAGAAGGACAATTTTCTTTCCCTATGACGGACAGTTTTTTGTCCGTCAGTCGGACAATATCCTGTCCATCGGGTATCTTCACATAGATGTGGTTCGGTGCGGAGAAGCCCCGCCTCTGCCGCTCGATCAGGCCAGCAGTTTCCAACTCCGCCAGGGCGTTTTTGACAGTCATGGGGCTGCGGTCGATAGCGTTGGCAATTCCCTCAATGGGGAATACCAGGTACAATTTGCCGTCCTCGTCCGTCCAGCCGTTGACCTGGGAGAGTGTGGCTCTGTCCAGCAGAACCATGTAGACCAGCTTTGCGGCCTGCGCCATATCCGCTTCCAACAGGAATCGGGGATAGGGTAGGTACGGCGGCAGCTTGGTATCTTTTGTCATGTAGTCAGCAATATGGGTGTCACCTCCCCGCC
>OFHN01002542.1_pt1 | contig 10606 bp, 9 predicted proteins | sample 1521321 | NCBI WGS metagenome assembly OFHN01 (sample SAMEA3504130, study PRJEB24116) | mouse gut metagenome | biome: mouse gut; feature: mouse-associated habitat; material: faeces | place: Denmark | collected 2011
CTGATGGTGACTAACCCCCGGTAGCGTGTGGGGGAGTTCTTGGGATAGCCGCCGGTCTGCCGGTCATTGAGCTTCAGCGGGTAGTCGTCATAGACGTTGGCCATGGTGATGGTGCCGTGCTCGATGGCCGGGGCATAGACCGACAGGGGCTTGAAGGCGGAGCCGCAGGGCCGCCGTGTCATGGCGTAGCTCTGGAGCCGGTTGCCCTCCTTCTCCCCGATAAGGCCCGAGGTGGCCACTACATGGCCGGTATAGGGGTCTATAATGGTGATGCCCGACTGGAGCCTGTCTCCCTTGGCGTTCTGCTTATCTAGGTTTGTCTCGTCGGTATAGACGCTGTCCACAATCTCCTGAATGTCCGGATCTACGGTGGCGTAGATCTTGTAGCCGGCGTTGTAGATCATCTGCACGGCGGTGTCCTCGGAGTAGTGGTACTTCTCCATCAGATCCTGCTTCACGTCGTTAAAGACCTGCTCCACAAACCAAGACCAGTACTTGCTGCCCTTGGACCCGGCGGGCATATCGGGCTCATCGCCCTCCTCGCCGCCCTCCTCCCCCTCCTCGGGGGTGGGACCGTACTTGGCCTCGTACTCCGGCGTGCCGTAAAAGACCAGCTCCTCGGCGATGGCCTCCCTCAGCGCCTCGGCGAGCTCCCTCTTCTCCGCCAGCGACATCCCCCTCACTTGGTCTATAATCTTGCCCACGGGGCCTCCTCTCCGGTGCTTTCTCGACAATCGCATCGTAGCGGGAGGCCCCTTTCTGCGTGTACCGATTGCGGGCCTATGTCAATGGTGGTTTAACAGCGGGTTTGATGCTAATGTCAGCAAAATGTTTACAGGATGCTCGAAGCTCACATCGCTCGACCTTTCTGGCTGGAAAGTGAGAGGGGCAGACAGCATGTTCGATGGCTGCACCGAACTCACGACCCTTAACCTTTCCGGGTGGGATGTATCAGAGGTAGACTATATGCTTTCGATGTTCTACAACTGTTCCGCTCTCACGTCGCTCGACCTCTCGGGCTGGAACGTATCAGAAATTGCTGACATGGACTTCATGTTCCAAGGCTGCTCCCGACTCGTATCGCTTGATCTTTCCGGTTGGAATGTAACAGAAAGCACAGCGACAAACGACGTCCTCACCGAATGCAACTCGCTAAGAACCATTAAAGTCACCCCCAACAACGGGAAGCTTTCCGCACTCATCGAGAATAGCGTTGGAATCAGCCCAACTGTCGTGGACCCCTCGAGACCCACAGATCCAAAACCAGATAACCCAGAGCCCGATAATCCCAATTCTGGCATAGACAAGCCAGGCAACTCGCATAACACTCCAAGCGAAACCGCCCCCAACACTCCCATCCCCGTCAACCCCTCCGACATCGCTGTGGGCGATGCGGACTTCGCGCCCGGGGGATTGGCGCGGCCGCCCATCACCATCGTAGTCGGGGGCATTACGCTGCGGGAGGGCGTCGACTACACGGTGAGCTATTCCGGTGCGGGAGGCCTCGGCGCGGCCACGGTCACCATCACCGGCAAGGGGGCGTACCGGTTCTCGGTCACGAAGACGTTCCAGGTGAGGCCCAAGGCGCCGACGATCAAGAAGCTCTCGCTGACCAAGAAGGGCTTCGCGGTGAAGTGGGGCAAGCTGGCCGCCTCGCAGACCGACGGCTACCAGGTGCGCTATGCCACCAAGAAGTCCATGAAGGGCGCGAAGAAGGCCACCGTGAAGGGTGCCAAGCGCTCGAGCCTGAAAGTCTCCAAGCTGAAGGCCGGCAAGAAGTACTACGTGCAGATGCGCACGTACAAGAAGGTCGGCAAGAAGACCTACTACTCCGCATGGTCGGCCGCCAAAGCAGTGAAGACGAAGAAGTAGCAACTTCGGATGCAGTCGCATCTTGCTGTCCGCACTCATTCGCATATAATCGGAACCCAAGAGGAAGGAGCGGCCATGCAGGAAAGTATCAGATTCGTACGATGGGGGCGACTCACTATCATCGCGTGCCTCACGTTGTCTCTGGCAGCCATAGGGCTCGTGGCGGCCACGCCGGGCGACGCCTTCGCCGCCGCCAAGAAGGCGCCGAAGCTCAGCGCCGCGAGCAAGACGCTGACAAAGGGCAAGGCCTTCACCTTGAAAGTGAAGAATGCCGGCAAGGCCAAGGTGAAGTGGGCGTCCTCCAACAAGAAGGTCGCCACGGTGTCCAAGGCCGGCAAGGTGACGGCCAAGAAGGCGGGCAAGGCCACCATCACGGCCAAGGTGGGCAAGAAGAAGCTCACCTGCAAGGTGACGGTGAAGGGCCTCACCCATGCGCAGAAAGCAATGAAGAGTCTGAACGGCTGGTGGCACACCGGGAGCTCGGGCGGACATTTCATGTACGTCAAGAACGGGAAGGCCTACCTTTTCCCCGCACACCTGGACAACAACGGGAGGTTCGTTGCCAGCACTTCCAACGTAACCAGAGCGAAAATCTCACTCACGCGCACCAAGACAGCGCCGGGCTCGTCCGACAAACGGCCAGGCTACCGCGCGCGCGTAGCCAAGAACACGTACTATTACTATGACGACGACCGCAGGACACTGGAGAACCGCTACGGCAAAGGATACCTCGGTTACAGCGGAAGCAGCAGCATGGGAAAGTTCAAGTCGAGCGACGTTCCCTCTAACCTACGCAGGTACGTGAAGCGCTTCTAGAGCGCAGCAACCCCAGCACCCGTCAAAAACCTACCAGGGCGTCGCACTCGCGATGCCCTTTTTCTTGTGATATAGGTTAAGCCGTCGCAATATTGGCTTAAGTCGCATGCGCCATTAGAAGCAACTACAAAGCTTTGCCCACAGGTAAAGAATTTTTGCACATAAGGAAAATATTCTTGCCTAGGAGGAAGCGCCATGGTATAAGTAATTACAGTTTCTGGGCTGGCCGCAAGGCCCTGGTCCACCCTTGGGCGGGGACTTTCTCCCCGCCATTTTCTTTTCATGGGGCATTAGGGGGCAGGAGGGGTTATGGCTGATCTCAGCATCTTCATCGATGAATCGGGCGACTTCGGCCCCTACGAGCACCACGCGCCTTACTATCTGATTGCCCTCGTCTTCCTTGAGCTTCTATGTCTGAAGTATGAGACATCCGAACTAAGTTCGTCGGAAATAGAATTCTTCCGAGGGAAACGCAACCTAACCAAGAACTACATCAAGCCAATCCTCACGAAACGAATGGAATAGTTTGTTCCCCCCGTCCCAGCCGGTTGAGATACATAGTAATACCACGCCATCTGGTCATTGTTTCCGCTGGCGGGCGGGACTATAATGGGGCCAGCCGCAAGACGAAATGGAGAGGTTCCCCATGGCAAAAAGGCAGACCCCCCCCCTGGGCTCATAAGCGCTCAACGAGCATCGCATTCGGGGCTCACTCGGGAAATGTTGCCTTCGTTTCGCCCCGTTTTCCCTCCCCTCGTAGCCTAATACTTCCGGTATTCCATCGTTTAGCGCCCGCTCGAGAACTAACCGCCGTAACCCCACCAACCCGGCTGCGATCTGAGCAAATCTTTCTCAGCAACCGTTACCGCGCCTGTCGGCCGTCGTAATGACCGACCGCTCACAAGCCAACCCCGAGAGAAAGGAAAACTATGCAAGCAAATACCAGGTTCGCGCGTTGGGGACGCGCGGCCGTCGTCGCGATTATCGCGGCGCTGCTGGCCGCCACGGCGCTGCTGGCGGCCACGCCCGCAGACGCCTTCGCCGCCTCGCCCAAGGCCACCAAGGGCGCGACGATTCACACTCTAAAGCCAGATACGACGTATACCAAGTATGACATTACTGGCGACGGACAGCCCGACACCATCGGGATCGAGACTGATTATTACTTTCATTGGGACGATGTGGGCGAATGCTTCTATGTGAATGTCAACGGAGATAGATGGCGGTTCGACACGCGCTACTACGGAATCAGGGCTCGTCTCGTCAACCTCGCAAACGGCACTCCCTACCTATACCTCTGCGCCTGGTCAGACAACGACGATGCCGAGGTATGCTCGCTCTGGAAGAAAGACGGCGACTACCTTCGCAGAGTGATCGACTGCAACAAGGGATTCGGCAGCAAGATCGGCTACCACCCGAGCGGCGACATCAAAAAGGTGTCCGGCAACTCCATCACCATCACCTTCACCCAGATGTCGTACTATGCCGGCGGCATCAGTGCCGACTTCACCTACAAGTACAAGAACGGCACCCTCAAGAAAACGAGCAACACGGGCAAGATGCAGGTGGGATCCAAGAAGGCCAAAAACACCTATAAGGCCCTGAAGAAGATCAAGGCGTACAAGAACACGAAGTGCAAGTCGGTCAAGTTCACCATCAAGAAGGGCCAGAAGGTGAAGTTCCTGAAGGCCTACGTAAAGGGCAATACCGTCCGCTTCCAGGTGAAAGCCGGGGGCAGAACTGGCTGGCTCAAGGTGCCCACTTCAAGCAGGAGCTCGCTCCTACACCAGGGGGAACCGCCCTTCAAGGGGCTGCACTTAGCTGGATAGACTTTCGCCGGCAGCATTCCGGCGATAGATAATTCTCTTTGGAAAGGAAAACTATGAAGACACTCGCATCAACCGCACGATGGGGACGACTCCTCATCGCCGCGGGTATCGCGCTTCTGCTAGCAGCCGCCTTTGCCGTAGCATTGCCGGAACCGGCTCATGCCGCTTCGGCCAATTCCAAGGCATGCAAGGCCTACTCGAAGATGCTGGCAAAGAAGAACTTCAAATGGGTCGGTAGCACCACGCGATCCAGCTCGTTGAAATTCGCCTGCCAGGACATCAACAAGGACGGCGTGAAGGACCTCATCGTCTACAACCCCAACGCTTACGACTACGAGGGCTTCTACCGCATCTACACCTACAAGAAGGGCAAGGTAAAGCGTGTCGGTACCTACTACGACCTGCGCGTGTGCCGCAACAAGAATTTCTTCTCCAACTACCGCGCTCACATGGATAACGAGGAGTGCACCTATTACCGCCTCACCAAGAGCGGGAAAGTGAAGAAACTCGCTGCCTACAAGACGCAGATGATGGAAAAACCCTCAGCGAAGGTAGCCAAGGTGAAGCGGATCGGCAACGATATCCCCTTGTACTACTACGGCTGCAAGGTGAACGGCAAGTCGGTCAGCTACGACAAGTGCATGAAGACCATCAAATCCTTGAAGAAGGGGTCGAAGGACACCCTGAAATACCGCGCCAATACTGCCAAGAACCGCGCGAAGTACTTGAAATAGCGGACAGCGCGAGACGAAAAGTCAGCAGGGCGTCGCACTTGCGGCGCCCTTTTTCTTGCAGGACTACATAACCCCGGATCCGAAGAGGACGAGGTCGATGAGTTCCTGTTTGTTGTGGATGTTGAGCTTCTCGTAGATGTGGCGGACGTGGGTGCGGGTGGTGTTGTAGGAGACCGTCAGTTCTTCGGAGATGTACTTGGCGCTGCGGCCCAGGGCCATGAGCGCGAGGATTTCCGCCTCGCGGGGCGTGAGGCCGTACTCCGCCGCCAGCCCCTGGCAGTAGGCGGCGAGGTCCGCCGGCACGCCTTCGTCGGGCTCCGCGGCGTCCGCGTCTCGCGCCGCCTCGACCGCTTCGACACCAAGGGGCACAACTCCCGCATCGCATCCCGGCTCGGCGGCATCGGCGTCGCACCCCGGCTCGGCAGTGCCTTCATCCCGGGCCTCGCTTTCGTCAGCATCTCTCGCAAGCGCCGTCGCCGGTGTCCCTTTCCGCAGACAAGAAACAGCGGCGCTCCCCCGCGTCGCCTCTCGCACGGTACGCAACGTTCCTGCCCCCGGCGGCCTTCCCCGTGGTCCAGGGCTCGGCCGTCCTGGCGGCCGCGGCGGCGCAGCAGCTGGTTGGCCACGGCCAGCAGGTACAGGGCCAGAAGCGCCACGGCCACCGCCACGGAATTCACCGACCACTCCAGCGTTGACAGCCGCGCGATGAGCTGGGCCACGCACATGGCCTCGAACATGAGGCCCACGGCCAGCCCGCGCACCGCGTAGAGCGAATCGCGGATGTCGTAGGCGAAGATGGCGATGACGAGCACCCACATGTTGCTTTCCCACAGGGCGTCCGGCGAATGGGACGAGAAGTTCACCAACGCCAAATGGAACTTCGAGATTCCGCCCGAGCCCATCGACGAGAGCGAGATCACCGAAACCGTGGATTGCGAGATCCTCGTCATCGGCGCCGGCGTGGGCGGCCTCGTGACCGCCACCTCCGCCGTGGAGGAGGGTGCCGACGTGGTGCTCATCGCCTCCAGCGCAGGCCCGGTGTCCCGCGGCGGCTCCAACGCGGCCTTCAACACCCGGCTCACCCACGAGCTGGGCATGGACTACACCCGCGAGGAAATCGAGCCCATCTTCCAGGACATCTTCGCCGCCAACAGCTTCCGTTTGGACCAGGACAAGTGGTGGCTCGTCTACGACGAGTCCGGCAACGCCATGAACTGGCTCATGGACAAGGTGGAGCCCTACGGCATCACCGCCGTCATCGAGAACAACCAGCAGGACGGCGGCAAGAACTGGTGGGACGGCGGCCCGCTGAAGACCCTGAACGTGTCCCACTCCTTCGTGGCCGAGGGCGCCCAAGCCGCCGGCGCGTCCCAGCAGGTCGTGGTGGAGGCCCTGGCCGAGGAAATCCAGAAGGGCGGCGGCCGCATCTTCTACAACACCACCGCCGTGCAGCTCGACCGCGAGGGCGATCATACCGGCCGCGTCACCGGGTGCGTGGCCAAGGCCGACGGGAAGTACACCCGCTACACCGCCTCGAAGGGCGTCGTGCTGGCCACGGGCGACTTCTCCCAGGACAAGGACATGGTGGCGAAGTACTGCCCCATCGCCCTGCCCTTCGGCAACGGCGGCGTCTACGACGGCAGTGGCCTGAAACTGGCCCTGTGGATCGGCGCCGCGTGGCAGAAGTACACCCCCAACGCCCCCATGCTGGCCACCATGGGCGACGAGGTGCTGCCCTGCCGCTGGTGGGCCGAAGGCGCGCTGACCACCTTCCCCGGCCTGCTCGTGAACAACAAGGGCGTGCGCTACTCCAACGAGAACTGCACCTACGGCTACATGCCCTACCCCCAGCGCGTGCAGCCCGACGGATGCGCCTTCCTCATCTGGGACGCGAATTGGGTTGAGGCCTCGGCCCCGTGGCAGGGCGACCGCATCGGCGGCGAGCCTCGCGACACCGAGGAAGTGAAGGCCGCCATCGAGATGCTGTTCGACCCCAACACCGACTGGACCACCACCGAGGAGTATGCCGGCTTCGACGCCACCATGGCCGAGACCGCTGTGAAGGCCGACACGCTGGAAGAGCTGGCCGACGGCCTGGGGCTGCCCCGCGAGGCCTTCCTCGCCCAGGTGGAGCGCTACAACGGCTACTGCGAAACCGGGCTCGACGACGAGTTCCACAAGGACAAGCGCTTCCTGCTGCCCGTCACCCAGCCGCCGTTCTACGGCATCCGCAACGAGCCCTACACCCTGTGCATCACCGGCGGCCTGAACACCGACATCCAGATGCACGTGTGCGACGCGAACAACGACCCCATCCCGGGCCTCTACGGCGTGGGCACCGTGGTCGGCGACATGTACGGCGACGTGTACGACTACCACGTGCCCGGCATCAACCTGGGCGGCCCCTGCACCACCTTCGGCTACCTGCTCGGCAAGCACCTGCACAACGGCACCTGGTAGGCCGCCCCGAACACGCCTCCCCTCCCAAAAAGGGAACCCGCATCGCGTGGGGTCCCTTTTTTCGTTCCAAATCCTTTTCCGCCTCAAACTGACGGTTGTGCCGTGCGAAGCGGAAATTCGAGCCCGCTTCTACGCCCATTATCGGCTTTACGGCTCATTTCCCGCCCCGTTTTAACGGTTGTGCCGTTCACATCGTCAATTCGGGGCTCAGTACAATACCGAGAAGAAGCGACTCCAACAGCTACTCTGCCTTCGCGCCTGCATCGCGAGCGGCGATCTCGGCGGCCTTGGCCGCGAACGCGGTGCGCTCCTCCGGCGTCATGGCAGCCATCTGGGCCTCCAGCACGTCGTGCCTCAAGGCCGTGGCGAAATCGGCGGCGTCCTGCTGGGCGGTGCCGGCGGCTTTCTTGGCGGCATCGGCGGCCATCTCTGCCTGGGAACGCCCCCAGGACACGGCAGCCTCGGCATCTTCCTTGGCCAGGGAGGCGGCGGTCTTCGCCCGTTCTTCCACCTGGCTGGCCGCAGCCCGGGCCTGGCGCTGGGCCTCGCCGGCGGTCTCATGGGCCTGCTGGCTTACCTGCTCGCCTTTCGCCTGGGCCTGCTTCAGCACCTCGGAGTTGATGGCCTTCCCCTGCTCCACGGTGATCTCGCCCTTAGCGATCAGCTGTTCCACCAGCTCCTGGGTCTTCTCGGCGCCGAGCGCCATGGCGCCCACGCCGGCTAGAAACACGTCCTTCAATCCATCGGCAATCGTCGTCATGGGGAACCTCCCTTACCTCGGCGGATACGTTTCGCATCTCCCACTATAGGGCCGCGCCGCCCCTGCCAACACCAACGGGGCGGCACCGTTACCGCCCCGTCAAAGGATGATTGATTCAGTTAGGGAAAGCTCCGAGCCTGCGCAGTCCCGCACGGCCGCCCGGCGCACCGTCCCGGCAGCCTCACCGCCACGCCCCGGCGCCTACCCCAAAGTCAACTTCATGAGCACATAGGCCACCACGAAGCCGGCCACGGCGCTCAGCCCCATCTTCAGGCCCGCGGAAATCCCGGGGTGCTTGCGCCCGAAGGCCTCGCTGTCGCGCACCGGTTCCTCGCCGCGGGAATAGGCGAGAATGTCGCGGTAGGTGACCAGATCGTACTTTTTCTTCATCGCCTCCACCACGCCGAGCAGGATGCACCCCAGAATCCAGAGGGCCAAAAACACCACGATGCCCAGCACTTCGCTTTCGGTGCACTTGGGCATCAGCGACGAGGGGCCCGTGGGCACCGCGAACCCCACGACCGCGCACACGAGCCCCACCCCCACGAGCCCCCACGCCGCCCCCGTCAGCCGGCTCATGGTCTTCCAGTCGTTCTCGATGGCCTTTTCCATAGTTGCCACGTCTCCTTTCACGAGTTCGTCAATGGACGTGTCGAACAGCTCGCTGAGAAGCAAGAGGCTCTGCACATCGGGGTAAGTGCGGTCGGTCTCCCAATTCGAGATGGTCTGGCGCGACACGAAAATGCGCTCGGCCAATTCCTCCTGGGACAACCCCAGCTGCGTCCGATGCTCCTTCAGCCTCTCCTTCAGCTCCACCGTTCCGTCCTTTCGCAATCAGAGTGCCATGACGCTGCCCACCCTACCACCAAAACCCTTTGACACGGCCCGCATCCAAGGGAAAACCCCTGCCAAAAGTCTTTGACAGGGGTTCTGATCAGGCGATTTTATAGATGCACAGGTTCGCCCAAGGAAGACAGCGAGACTCCGGCAGGTGCCTGGAATTGTGCTGAAGCGCGACCGAGCAGCCTTCGGCTGTGAGGGAAAGCGCTGAAGTGCAAGGCCAGGTGCCTGTCGGAGCCGCAGCGACGGAACCGACTACCCGAACAAAGCGTCGAAGCTGCCGTAGCCGGCGCCGGAGTGGGTGTTGTTGCGCATGGCGCGGCGGGCGAAGCCCATGAGCTCGGCCAGCACGTCCAGCGACACGTCCTTCTTCTCGCCGGTGCGGCGCAGCTTCACCTCCACCTTGTTCTCCGCGAGGCCGCGCTTGCCCACCACGACCTGCACGGGCCAGCCGATGAGGTCGGCGTCGTTGAACTTCACGCCGGCGCGGTCGTCGCGGTCGTCGATGACCACCTCGAAGCCGATCTCGTCCAGGTCGCGGGCGATCTTCTCGGCCATGGGCTGCACCTCTTCGTCGCCCACCGTGAGCGGGATCACGCAGATCTGCGCCGGGGCCACCGACGGCGGCCACATGATGCCGTGCTCGTCGTAGTGCTGCTCCACGATGGCGGCCATGGTGCGGGAGATGCCCACGCCGTAGCAGCCCATGAAGAACGGCACCTCGTTGCCCTCCTCGTCCATGAACGTGGCGCCCATGGCCTGGGAGTACTTGGTGCCCAGCTGGAAGACCTGGGCCACCTCGATGCCGCGGGCGCCCTCCAGGGGCAGGCCGCACTCGGGGCAGCAGTCGCCGGGCTTCACCGTGGCCAGGTCGGCCCACTCGTCCACCGTGAAGTCCTCGCCCAGGCGGGCGCCCACATAATGGTAGCCGTCCTCGTTGGCGCCCACCACCCACTGGGGCACCGCCTTCAGGCTCAGCGACGCGATGACGCGGGCGCATTCGGGCAGGCCCACCGGGCCCATGGAGCCCTTGCACAGGCCGAAGCTCACCATCTCCTCGTCGGTGAGCAGGGTGAAGCCGGGCACCACGCCCTCGACCTTCAGCTCGTTCAGCTCGTGGTCGCCGGGAATGAACACGCACACGAGGTTGCCCTCGGCGTCCTTGCCCGACAGGGCCTTCACCGTGGAGGACTCGGGAATATTCAGGAACTCCGCCAGCTCGGCGATGGTGTGCACGCCGGGGGTGGCGATCTTCTCCATGGCGTCCACCTCGTACACGGTGGGGCGGGCCAGGG
>OFHN01002544.1_pt1 | contig 10599 bp, 15 predicted proteins | sample 1521321 | NCBI WGS metagenome assembly OFHN01 (sample SAMEA3504130, study PRJEB24116) | mouse gut metagenome | biome: mouse gut; feature: mouse-associated habitat; material: faeces | place: Denmark | collected 2011
CGTTCATTGACATCTCCCCTCCTCTCAGGTTGCCTGCCCGGGCTGACGGGCAGCGGGAGGCCATAAGGGGCGCCTCCCGTTTGCTTTATTATACATGAAAAATCACCAGTTTGTCCACAACTTCTGTTAAATCTGACGGAAAAACAAAAAAATTTTTCTTTTTGACCAGACATATTTCCCTCATTTTGTGAATTTTGCCGGGAAAATGCCCGCCTCCCGCGGAAAATACCGGCACTGTGCCCGCCTGCCGCCGGTTGACTTTTCAAGGGCATCGTGCTATCATGCTAAAGTATAAAAGCACACAGAAGGAGGCCGCCCCATGGACGTGTTTCACAACGAGGGTTCCGCCCTGCTGGTCCAGGCCATTCTGGCGCTGCGGACGGAGGAGGAGTGCCGGGCGTTTCTGGAGGATCTGATGACCGGCCGGGAGATTCAGGACTGCTCCCAGCGGGTCCTGGTGGCCAAGCTGCTGCGGGAGGGACTGGTCTACAGCCGCATCGCCGGGGCCACCGGGGCCAGCAGCGCCACCATCAGCCGGGTCAACCGCTGCTGCACCTACGGCGCCGGCGGGTATAAGACCGTGCTGGATCGGATTAAGGGGGAGCCCGATAACGCGGAAAAACAGGACTAGCCCCACCCCGCACGCCATGGGCTTCCCACAAAATCTTTGATAGGCCGCAGACTGAAGAATATCCCAGGGGTGAGCGCCGCTCACCCCTGGGATTATTCTCTATCCGTCCCGGCCCACAGCCTCGCCAGGACCGCTTTATTTTAGTACTGGGCTGTGGTGCCGCAGGCCATTGCGCGGCCCATGGCCCGTGAAAAGGACAGCGCCCCCACAGTCAGCCACAGGAGGGAGGCCGCCAGCAGCCCCCCGAACCCCGCCTGCACCCCGTTTCCCCGGATGATCTCCACGCACCAGCGGAAGGGGAACAGGGCGGCAGCGTAGGAGAAACCGGCGGGAAGGAGCTCCAGAGGCAGAATCAGGCCAGTGAAAAACAGGGTAAAATAACTCAGCGAATTAACCAGCGCGTTTGCCCGCTTGTAGACCAGCGCCACGCCAGCCACAAAGCAGCCCATTCCCACCGTACCTCCGAGGCACAGGACCACGGACGCGGCAATCAGCCAGGGGGAGGCCCCCAAATCCAGCGGAATGCGGAAGATCAGGACCAGCAGCGCGGACACGACAGCCAGTTTTACCGTCTCCACCAGCATAGCCGCCAGCAGCCGGATAACCACCACCTCCATAAGAGGGTATCTCGCCATCATCAGCTGCTCCAGGGTTCCCAGCCGGATCTCACGCTGCACAATGCTGCACGCCGTGCCCAGGCAGAGCACCGCGTACCGCCACAGGATCATGCCCAACAGGGCGTAGGCCAGGGAGCTCTCCGGAAAAATATCCCTTCCCGTGCCCAGAAAAATCCCCAGGCACAGGAGAAACACGTCCGCAAGGCCCACAATATTATCCAGCCTGTAGTTTTTGATCTCTGAGATCAGCCGCTCGATCTCCATTTTTAACAGCTTCATAGGACCCTCCTCAGTAGTTCCCCGCTGTTCCGCAGTCGTATACGACCCGCAGACAGCGGTGGAGCGTCCATATGCCGCCCATGGTCCACGCCGCCAGCTCCAGGAGCAGGACCGCTCCGCTGCGGGCCATTCCGCTGCCATCCAGCCGCAGAATCCCCTCGATGAGCGCATTGCTCCAATAAAACGGAAACAGCCGCACCAGCGCCTGGACGATTCCCGGAAAGGCGGCAATGTCAATCGTCGTGCCGGAGAAGAACAGGATCAGCGTGGACGACACGGAGGCTATGGACGACGCCTGCTTGTACACCAGGGACAGACCGGCGATCATATAGCCGAAGCCGTACATGGCCAGCAGTCCGATGAAAAACACCGCCACGGACGCCGCAAACCGCAGGCTGAGAATCTGGGAGAGATTGATGTCAAAGGCCCACATGCACACGGCGAACACGAACACGCCCTTGGCCAGATCAAAGAGGATCTGCGCCACAATGCGGAAAAACAGGGACGCGCTCAGGGGCGTTCGGGTCATGAGAAGCTGCTCCAGCGTCCCCTGCTGGATCTCCTCCTCCATCAGCAGACCCATGAGGTCCACCGCATGGACCCCAAAATACCAGTACATCAGACCGAAGAGGAATGTCAGCTTCCCCAGCTGGTCCTGACTGCCCTTGGAGAAGGCGTAGAAGAGGCCCAGGAACATGAAAAACACGTTGAGATTGCCAAAGGCATAGTTGAGCCAGTAGATCTTCACATCACCGAAGACCTTCAGGCATTCCGCCTTCAAAAGCTGAACACCGTTACGCATGACCGCTCATCACCGCCTTGTAGATCTCCGCCACGGACTGGCTGCACTTCTCGATCTGGACGAGCTGCTCGGAGGCGAGGACCTGCTCCAGCCAGCGGCAGTCTGCGGTCTCAAATACGGCCATGTCACCCTGGCGCTCCCGGAGGTCTGCATCCGCCGGGAGCTCCGGGCCGCCGGGGCGCAGCTGGAGGGTGATCTGGTACCGCCTGTCCGCGCCGTCCCTTTTCAGCTCCGGCAGACGGCTGTCCCGGACCACCTGGCCCTGGTTCATAAACACCATCCGGGCGTTGAGCCGCTCGATTAGGTGTACGTCGTGGGTTGTGATGATGATGGACCGGCCCCCGTCGGAGGCCAGCTGGTGGAGAATCTCAATCACCGCGTCGGAGGAGAGGATGTCCAGGCCCAGGGTGGGCTCGTCCAGCAGCAGCACCTCCGGGTCCTTCATCAGCGCGATGATGATGGCGGTCTTCTGCTGCATCCCCCGGGAAAAGGCGTTGACGGGCACGTCCCGGAACTGCTCCAGGGCAAACAGGCGCAGATAGTGCGCCGCTTTTTCGTCGATCTCCCTGTGCCCCAGGCCGTTGAGCAGGCCAAAGTACCGGAGGTTTTCATAGGCGGTCAGGTAATAGTAGATGTTCCTGGAGCCCTCCAGGACCGCGCTGCATCTTCCATGGGCAAAGGACAGGTTCTCGTGGACCGCCCTCCCGTCCAGATACACGGCCCCCTGGTCCGGCCGCAGCAGGCCGCAGATGGATTTGACCAGGGTGGTCTTCCCCGCGCCGTTGTGGCCCAGGACGCAGACAATTTCCCCGCTTTTGATTGTCAGATTCACGTCCCGCAGGGCCTGCGTGGTCTTTGTACGGCTCTTATAGGATTTGGATAGGTTTCTTATCTCGATATTCACAAGAAATCGCACCTCTTATCTTCATATGTTTCGTAATGTTTGATCTTCATCATGCGAAATACCTCCTTTCTTTGAAATTATTTTCAGTATATCGCAGGAAAAGGCAGGAGTCAAGCGGTTCTTTATCTGGGGAGTGTCCAAATACGCAGTTAAAAGAAGTCAAATAAAGAAAATGGAACAGCAGCCCCTGGATGGAGGGAACGATGGCGATGCTTTTGAAGGCCAAAACGATTGTAAGCCTGCACAAAAACAGCAAGAACTGCCTGCAGGTTCTCCAGCTTCCTGGGAAAACATCTGCTTCGCCGTGCCAGCGTCGGGATATAATGGCGCAAATCAGCGTTGACACCTTCCACAGTGAAGGTGTCATTCTTATTGTGGATGTTGTAAATATGCTTTCCGGGATAGATTACGTCCGCTGATGTCAAGCACGGAACAAAAATCAAATGTAAATAAATTGTGAACGGTGTTGAAAGTAAAACCTATATCTCTAACGCACCCTATCCATAGAAATCCCACTTGCCTTCATCAGCTCATGCAGTATCTCCACAGTTGTCTGCGGTATGGAGCCATCGGCACAGACAACCTCGACAAACTGATCTTCCAGCCAGCGCAGGTAAGCGTCTGTCTTTACAACGTCCCGCCCCAGGCGGGAGAGGTCTGCCACCACCAGGAGATCAACTTCCCCAGCGGCCACCGCCCTGGAAACCTCAGCCAGCCCACGGCGGGAAAAGTCCAGTCCACTGGCCTGTTCAGCAGTAGTGCCCACAATCTCAAAACCGTGCTTTTCTGCATATGCTTCCAAGCTGGCCTGTTGAACCGCCAGCGCATGGGCGTCAGGGCACGCTACCCTGCAATATATCCAAGCGTATGATCTCCTCTTTTACGATTGAACCTATCTCTTCCGGCTTTGACGAGTATGAACTGAAGATGGGCTCCATCCAGACCATCATGGCAAGTACCGGAGAGAGCCTGGACAAGGTCAATCAGAAGTTGGATGAGCTCAATACTTACTCTGACCGAACGATTTACTCGTTCTCGGATATGACCTCCAACATCGGCAAATTTACCAACGCCGGTGTCAAGCTGGACGATGCCGTGGCGGCTATCCAGGGTGTCAGCAATGTGGCGGCCGTTTCCGGCGCCAACGCCAATGAGGCTTCTCGGGCTATGTATAACTTTGCCCAGGCGCTGTCGGCAGGCTATGTTAAGCTGATCGACTGGAAATCCATTGAGAACGCCAATATGGCGACAGTTAAGTTTAAGACACAGCTTCTCGAAGCTGCTGTTGCGGCGGGAACTGTCGAAAAGTCTGCGGATGGCATGTATAAGGTCCTCACCAAGAACGGACAGGGCAGCGTGATGAAAGAAACTATCGACGCCACCCACATGTTCAATGACAGTCTTGCCTATCAGTGGATGACCACTGAAGTTCTCACAGAGACGCTGAAGGACTACGCTGACGAAACGACTGAAATTGGTAAGAAGGCTTTTGCCGCCGCTCAGGATGTAAAGACCTTTTCTCAGTTGATGGATACGCTCAAGGAGAGCGCACAATCTGGGTGGGCCGAGACCTGGCAGTTGATCGTCGGCGACTACGAGGAAGCAAAAGTTACACTGCGGGAGTTCTCTGAATTTTTCAGCAGTATCATCGACAGCTCCTCCAGGGCCAGGAACGATCTGCTGGGCGGAGCACTGACATCAAGCTGGGGGCAGTTGAAGAATGAGGTCAGTGACGCCGGTTTTTCCGTGGATGCGTTCCGTGACGCACTTCGGGAGACGGCGTCTGAGTCTGTTGCCGGCCTTGATAAGATGATCGAGGAGGCAGGCTCCTTTGACGCCACTCTTTCACAGGGTTGGTTGACAACTGATATTTTGGCCAAGACGCTGGACAAGCTGCAAGGACTTTGGACAGATGAACTGGGGTGAAATCGCAAAGGGCCTCACTTCCATTGGCGCCCTGCTTCTTGAAGTCGCCGCTTTTACCAAGCTCACAGGAAATGCCAAGCATGTTATCTCTACGGGGCTCGCGCTCATTGAGATTGCCGCAGCTATGAAGATCTTCGCGTCTGCCATGAAGGCTTTTGGCTTCATGAGCTGGGAGGAGATTGGCAGAGGGCTTACCGCCATTGGCGTCGCCCTGGCCGAGGTCACCCTTGCAATGAACCTGATGCCGAAGAACATGGTTGGTCTTGGTGTGGGCCTGATTGCTGTTGGCCGGGCTGGTAAAATGTGCGCACTGCGGGGGGAACATGCAGCGCATGGCCATGAAGGGCCAGCCCTATCTCCTCTGCCCCAAGGCGGGGTGCTGCGCTGCGGCGAAGTTTGAGCTGGTAGAGGCGCGGGTTCTGGGGCACCTGGAGGACGTGCTGGTCCAGATGCAGCTGGAGCAGCCCAGCCGCAGCCAGGACCTGTCCCCGCTGGAGGACGCGCTGGCGGCGATTTCCAAGGAGCTCCACGCCACCCAGCGGCAAAAGGCGAGGCTCCACGAGCTGCTGGAGATCGGGGAGTACGATCTGCCTACCTACCGGGAGCGCATGACTGCCGCGGAGGATACGCTGGAGGGTTTGGAGCGTCGCCAGGAGGACGCGCAAAGGCGGCTGGAGCAAGCCAGGAGCTATGACCCTGTCGTACAGGCGGAGAGGATACAGGCGGTTCTGGATGCCTACCAGACCAGTGACGCAGCCCATCAGAACGCCTTGCTCCACTCGGTTATTGAGGTGATTACATACCGCAAGGAAAAGAAGACAAAACCCGCCGATTTCCAGCTGGATTTTATTCTCAAGTCCCATTGATTTTTCGTGGGCAAAGTCTTATAATGCGCTATATCTTTATCAAGGCATACGATCTTTGAAAAGTCGTTGATCCAGATTACCTTAGCGGAAATCAGGACGCAGACCCAAGCTGTAGCAGTAGACGAAGCTGCGGTGGCAGATAGGCTAAGGCGAAAAAGTGCTGATTACGATGAACTGTATTTCTCTGATATTAGGCATGAGATCGCCAAGCTAAACCGCCGCATACAAGAGCTGGAAGGGCTAACTGCTAAGCTCTACGAGGACAAATGCAGCGGCACGATCAGCGAGAGTGTGTTTGTCGTGTTGATGGGGAAAAATGAACAGGAGCGGATTTCCAAATCAACACGAATGGATGCGCTCCGTTCCCAAATAGAAGGTATAGACAAGAAAAACGCTGCCATTCATAGCTGGCTGGAAATCATCAAAAAGCATCTTGATTTACAGGCGTTGGATCGGCCTACAATCGACGAATTGATTGACCATATTGAGATTGGGGAACGATACATCGTAGATAGTCAGCGCAGGCAGGATGTAAATGTATTCTACCGATTTGTGGGCTCAGTAGTGTAACTAAATGCGGGGAAATGTGCTTTCTCTGGCATTACGGATTTTATTCCCCAACGGTGTGTGTTCTTGGCGATACAACCGGCAAAGTAGCTTTTGCCAGTCCCTACACCGCCCCACAGCAGATAGCCGATGTTTTCCGCCTGCATGGTCGGCCAGTTCTCAACGTAAAAGCGGGCGTGTTTCATCTGCGGGCATTTGCCGTTGTCATTGGCAAACGTCCACTCCCGCATAGCTGGGTCGGTAAAGCCCCGGCGTTTCAGATCAGCCACGGCCTGACGGTGACGGCGGGCCTCCTGCTCCGCTGCCTCCCGGTCGATGCGCTCCTGCTCACAGCGGCAGGGGTGGGGGAGCAAGCGGCCCTCCAACGGCGGGGCCTCCATGCGAAACTGTTTCGGGGTGCGGCACTTGCCGCAGTACAAAAGCCCGTCCTCGCCGGTGTAGTCCCCCGGTTCCAGCCGGGTCACGGTGATGCGCTTGATGATGCTGTCAAAATCATTCATAGGCTCTCGCCCTCCTTGCACGAATAGTCGGATATGCCGCCCTTGCCCTTTCGCCTGTCCTCTTTCGCCCAGCGGCGGATGGTGGCGGCGTGGCTCTTGTAGGTCTTGCCGGTAGAAGCCATGTACTCGGATAATCGCTCGATGTACTCCTGCCAGACAGTGGGAAAGTCGGCTTGCAGTTCGGCAACCTCGGCCTCGGTCAGAAAGACATTCTCATAGCGGCCCAAAATGCGGGCGCTCTCACTCACTCCACTCAAGTTATTCTTTAAGTTACTATTACTTATTTTATTAGGGGCCAGTTTTCCGGCCATCTGACGGTCAGTTTTCCGGCTATCAGAGGGCCGATTTTCCGGCTGTCTGGTGGCCGGTTTTCTGTCCATCAGACGGTCAATATCCTGGCTGTCTGGCTGTTTCACATAGATGCGATTAGGCATCCCATTCCCACAGCGCCGCCGCTCAATCAGCCCCGCCGCCTCTAATTCGGTCAATGCAGTCTTGACAGTGGTGGGGCCTTTATCCACCATATCAGCCAGCTTATTGAGCGGAAAGACAATGAAGATATTTCCGTCCTCGTCCGTCCAGCCGTTGGCGCGAGAGAGGTTCGCCCTGTCCAGCAGAACGGCATACAGCAGCTTGGCGGTCTGCGTCAGGTCGGCCCCCAGCAGGAAACGGGGGAAGGGTAGATATGGCAGCAGTTTTGCGTCAGTTTTCATGTAGTCGGACATAGGGGGACGCTCCTTTGTGTCTGGCGGTGATTGTAACGCCTTTAGAGGGCTGTTTTAGGGGTTCAGAATGGAAACATACAGCCCCCCTATTGAGAGCGGCTTTGAAAGCCTTGATATAAGCGGGTTTTCAGAGGGTACTTTTTCTACGCACCAGCCCTCTTTTTCCTGGCCCAATCCCGCTTGCTCCGCTTGGCACGTCTTGCGGCACAGTCGGGGCAGTAAAGGGTGTTGTGCCTGGGCGGGGTGAAAATCCGCTTGCACTCCCGGCAGCGCCGCCGCCCGACAGCCGGGGCCGGTAGGAGGGCAGCGCACAGTTCCCCGTCCAGCGGCAGGACAGCGGCCCGGAACCAGCGGCAGATCAGCGAGTAGGAAATGCTCTGCGGGCAGACACATTCTTCCCCATCGTCCAGCAGGAGGCAGTTGCCGTCCTGGTAGTTGCAGCACTCATGCACCAGCCGCCGGACAGCCCGATATTGCTGATAGGTCATCGCTCCTGTTCCTCCCTGCGCTGGGTCTGGCCCTCCCTGGCAAGACGCTCGGCGGTCTTTTTCAAAGTCTCAACCGCCTTAATGTCCTCCCGCATATCACGCATTTTCAAATAATCAGCGTCTTTCTCGGCGGTCAGCCTTTGGACCTCGGCCCTCCACGCCTTGGGGGTGATGGCCTCGCCGGAGGCTTTCAGCGTGTCCAGGTAGCGGACGGCGGCATGGAACAGGGCAAGGTCGGCGCTGTGCCGTTGCTTGAATTGCTCCCGCTTTCCCGGTGCAACCTTGTCCAATTTCTGGCGGACGGGCTTGTACTTCTGATACTGCGCCCACATTTCCAGCCGTTCAGTCAGAACGGAAATGCGCCGCTCCTTACTCACGATTTTGCCGCGCAAGTCGTAATAATCGCCGTTCATGGCAGCAACCTTGTCAAACAATTCCGGCATGGATTTGATGCCGTTCTCCATCAGAAAATTGAAAAGTTTTGCGTCCGCTTTGAGTGATTTGACCTTGCAATATTGGGAGGCCGGGGCGGTGTCCTGCCTCGCCTGGAAAAGAAAATCCATGATGCTTTCCCGGCCCTGGGGCTGGGTGGATTGCTCCTTGCTCCAGTTATACAGCCGGGTAATACGGGCTTTAATTTCTTTTAGCAGCTTGTTGTCGGCGGCAATCTCCCGGTTGATGTTGCCTTTCTCCGTCTGGATGCCCCGGCGCTCCATTTGGCTGGCGGCAGGCCCCATGTGGACGGTGGGGATTTTATCAACGCCTTGGCGCTTGTAGCTGCGGTGGTCGATGCGCTCCGGCCTGCCAGCGGCCTCCAGCGCCCGGTTGGTATAAGCGGCCCACGCCGCCCGCCACTTCTCGGCGTTGCCCCGCTGGTTCCAGTCGGTGGTGTCCTCCCGGTGATTTTTCCAGCCGCCTTTGCCGTCAGGGATGCGCTGGCCCTGGCCGTCCAGGTCGTACACCTTGCGGCACTTCGCCCCCCATTCCCCATTTTCTTTTATAGGCCGAATTGTCAGCAGAATGTGGGCATGGGGGTTGCCAGTTCCCTTGTCATGGATGGCGAAGTCAGCGCACATTCCAGCCGAAACAAAATTGTCTTTGACATATGCCCGGACAAGCGCCAACTGCTCCGCTCTGGACAGCTCCACCGGCAAGGCCACTTCAATTTCCCTGGCAAGCTGGGCGGTGCTGGACTTCTCGATTTCCTCCACGCTGTTCCAGAGGGTAGAGCGGTCTGCGAACGCTGGCGGGGCGTGGGCTGGCAGCATGATTTCCGTATGAACAATGCCGCCTTTGCGTGTGTAGTCATGGGTCAAGCCGTCCCACTCGTTCACCAGCTTTTCACCGCTCCGATAGGCGGCAGCGGCCACAGCGGACTTGCCCTGGCTCCGCTGAATGATTTGGATGGGACAATGAAAAATTGCCGTAAAAATGCACCTCCTTTCAGTGCTGGATATTGGCCCCGCCGGGAAGTGACAGACGCGAAGCGGGTGTCACTTTCTGGCGGGGGTGCGGGGGTTTGGGGGTGTCAACCCCCATCGCGTCCGAAGGACGCAACAGCCCCCGGCAGGGCGCACGACACCGGGACGGTGTATAAGTGCGCCATTCGGACTGGAGATTACTCCGCAACCTCGTTTTTGGGTGCTTTTTCCGCCAGCTCCGCCGCCCCTGGCAGGCGGGAGAGGGCAATCAGGAATGCCTTGACTTCCTCGCCCTCCATGCCGACAACGGCAGGGAAAACAGCCTCCAAAATGGCCCCGTGTCCGATAAGCCGGTGCGTCCTGGCCCGGTGTTCCTCACTCCGTTTTCGGTTCAGCAAAATCTTCTGTCGGTTCTGCAACTGGCCGATTTTCTTCTTAACCGCCTGTTCCTCCTGGGGTTTGTCCATAGCTGTCAATCCTCCTTTTCCAGCCAGCCATTTTGGGCAAAAATCTTCTGTAATTTTTTGAGTGCGCCGGTCACGCTATCGCTGGCACAACTTCCGCTAATGCCCTCATCCGCCGCAATCTCCCGGAATTTCTTTTTCAAAACATACCGGGCATGGAGCCGCCGCGCCTGGGTGGGGGATAGCTGTGAGATGGCCTCCGCCAGACGTTCCAGCAACAGTTCTTCAGCGGCCTCGTCAATCTCCCGGATCATCAAATCCTCCGGGGACTGCACCAGGAACATGGCATGGTTCTCAATGCCAGGACTGCAATCCATAGAGTAAACATGATAGTAACTTTTCTGGCCCCCCTGTCGGTTCTCATAGAGCCGACATTCCTCCATGACGGCGGCAACCTCGTCCGGCACTT
>OFHN01002549.1_pt1 | contig 10584 bp, 8 predicted proteins | sample 1521321 | NCBI WGS metagenome assembly OFHN01 (sample SAMEA3504130, study PRJEB24116) | mouse gut metagenome | biome: mouse gut; feature: mouse-associated habitat; material: faeces | place: Denmark | collected 2011
TCTTTGACCGCCCTCCCCTGCCGCTATATAATAGAATAGAACCTGAAACAGCCATAAAGCCGCTTGAGGAACGCAGCCGGATTTACAGCGATTTCCTGCAAATGCTGGAGCTTGCGCCGAAACACAGGCTGAACCTGCAAAACAGGGGGCTGAGCGATAAAGCAATAGAAGCCAATTTGTACCGCTCTGTCCCGAAAAAGTACGGAAAACTTTACAGCAAGGTGATGTATGAGCTTTCCTGCAAATATGACTTGTCCGGCGTGCCGGGCTTCTACCGGAAAAACGGGCAGTGGCACATGGTTACACCCGAAGGCTTTTTCATTCCTGTGCGCGATGCGCAGGGGCGGATACAGGGTTTGCAGGTCAGGCTGGACGACAGCAGAAAACAGAAATATAAGTGGTTTTCCAGTAATGGGTATCCCGATGGTACAAAGTGTGCCGCGTTTCTCCACGTGGTAAACTGGAAAACGGGAGCAAAGCCCTTTATCACCGAAGGTGCGCTGAAAGCGGACACAGCCTGTTCCCTGATGGAGCAGGACGCCTGCTTTATCGCCCTTCCCGGTGTTGGGAGTACCAAAGAGCTGGAACAGCTGATGCGCGGGCTGGATATTTCCGAAGTGGCAGAAGCGTTCGATATGGATAAGGAAACCAATCCGGCGGTTGAACTTTCTGTACAGAGGTTTTACAGGCTGATGGAAGAAATCGGCGTAAATGTGCAGCCATTGCGATGGAATCCCTTGTATAAAGGTATTGATGATATGCTGCTGGCAGGAAAAGAAAGCAAAGGGCTGGCGGCGTAGGATAAAAATTACAAAATAAAAACAGTTCTGCCGGTATGAAACTGACAGGACTGTTTTATTTTTTGTTTTGCCTGAATTTGAGAAATTCAATATAAGCAGACAGCAATATTATATTTTCAGGATTTAGTGCTGCCATTTCTTCCGCCAAATCAAAAGATGGCTTCACTGGGTTTGTGGGCTGGAGCATCGTTTGTATATCATTTTTGCTTACCGATAGTCCAAGGATATAGTCTGTGGAAACATGATACAATTTTGACAGAGGTTCCAAATAACGTATTGGAAGATCACGATTACCATTTTCGTATCTGGAATAGTTTTGCTGAGATATACCTAAATATTCCGCAACTTCCTTCTGCTTCAAATTTCTGCTCTCTCTTAAATCTTTCAGTTTAACTGATATGGAGTGCATTTTCATTTCAACACCTCTTTGGTAATATTCTATCAAAAATAGGAGTGTTTTCTGTGAATATTACCAAATTAATGTAAAAATATTATATTACACCAAATAGGAATAAGAAATTTTCTGTAAGTTTTAGACAATTATTGACAAGTGATACATATTATAGTAATATATTTCTTACGAAGTGTAGGATATGAGAAAGGAGAATGCAATGGAAAAAATTAGGAGCAATAATATTTCAGATTCGGAAATGAAAGTAATGGAAAAGATTTGGAAGAGCAAAAGGATGGTTTCTGTTTCAGAGGTTGCAGCCGAGCTGGCAGAAGATGGAGAGGTGTGGACATACAAAACGGTTGCAACATTTATGCTCCGGTTAGAGGAAAAAGGCTATGTTTCTTCTACAAAATCCAAAAACCGCCGCATTTATTTTCCGCTAATCAGCAAGGAAGAATACAACCGGAGAGAAGCTGAAAATTTTATCAAACGCAGATTCGGAGGATCGTTAAGGAATTTTCTGTCTTCTTTTTCCAGCAGTAATGATATGGACATCAAAGAATTAGATGAACTGAAAGAATGGTTAGAAAAAAAAGATGATTGACCGGATTTTTATCTCAGTTTTGCTGCTTTCCATCAGCGGCTTTGTTTTCTGCACCGTTTTTCTTGTGCTGGAGAATTTAGCCTACCGGCTTACTTCAGCAAAGGTAATGGAAAAAGTAAATACGATTGCCCTTTTTTCATTTGTGGTGCCATTATATCTTGCCCTGTCTGTTTTTGATGGGAACGAAAGCACATTCAGCAATTACGAAACACTCGTGTTTCAAGACGGGAATGATTATGATGGCGTCGTTGCAGTTGTAAGGAGCTTCCCTTTGGTAAGCTGGCTGGGCAGCCTATGGCTATTAGGAGCGGTTTGCTTTTTTATTTATTATTTGGGGAAATATATTTGCTTTTTGACTGAAGTTCAGTCGGGAAGATTTGAAATGAATGGCAGCATTTGGACAGAGAAATTTGAGAGACTGAAGCTGGAAAAAGGTATACCGAATGTTGTGATTGCAGGCTCCAGCTTTATTCCTACACCCTGTACATACGGAATAAAAACCAGGACGATTCTCATTCCGGCAGGTATGATCAATTCCTTTTGCGAGAAAGAAATGGATTTTATTCTCCAGCATGAGTTTTATCATGTGATACACAGGGATTTATTGAAAAAGCTTTTGGTCTTGCTATTAAGCAGCATCCACTGGTTTAACCCGCTGTTCCACCTTCTGCGGGAAAATCTCGCAAGCTGGCAGGAATCAGTCAGTGATGAAGAAGTCACAAAGGGTTTTGATGAATTTGGAAAAAAAGAATACAAAAATTTGATTGTCAAAGTAATGAGAGCCGAGAAAGAACAGCAAAAAAAGAAAAAATTCCTGCTGCGCTTTACCGGAGATGAAATGAGATATTATAAAAGGAGGCTTTTGAGAGTGGAAGGGAAGGATAGGATAACAACGACTTGGGGGAAGGCTGTGGTCGCCTCTGTAACGGTGATTTCTGTTTTGTCTGGAAGTGTGGTTGCAAAAGCGGCAGATGGCCCTGTAAATCAAATGTTTTCAAAAAATGTTGAGATTGTAGAGGCTTCAGATATTGAAATATTTGAGGGAACGGACATCGTATTTGATGAATACATAAATGATACGAAGAACGCAAACACAGATAAATTTATAAAATTTGATTTGATTGATACAGCAGATACAACATATGAAGTTATTTACAACGATACAATAATGGTTTCATCCATAATCCATGAGCCGACAGACCCAAAGCACCTTCATGATATCATAGATGTTACGATAAAAGAACATAAGAAACAAAGCGATGGTTCCTGTATAACTACATACTATGAAGGCAGGAAATGTACGACTTGCGGGCTTACATGGCGGGGCGATAAAATAAACGCAGTTACTCAAGAAATCTGTACTCACTAACAATAATTTTCGATAAATACACTTTTGAAGTGATATTTATAAATATTAACTTGAGAGGGGGAAATTTTATGAGGAAAAAGAAAAATACCGGATTGGAGGTGAAAAGAATATCCTGAATGAAAATGCAGACATGGTGAGAGCAAACACAATAATCTGATTCAAACAGGATATATTTAATCATTATAGCACAAAAATTCCCTATTATGCAAGCGATGTAAATACTTATGATGAGCAGTATCATAGGATTACGGCTTGTAAACTGGAGAGAAAGTTCTGACTTAGGTGAAGTGCCGAGAGAACCATCGGCAATCTTCGACAAATCGAACCTTGACCAATACACGATTGTTGATGTTAACAACACTGTTTATCTATCAGACAATGATAAAATTGGGGTACATCGTTACAAAGCAACCAATTACCCTGAAGGAGGAATAAAAATGAAAAAGAAAGTATTAGCTATTGCGAGTATTTTATCACTGGCAATGACGGTGCCTGCTTTTGCAGGAGCCACTCACTCATTTTCTGTTGGTGCAGAAATGACAAAATATGGAAAAAATCCGGCAATAGATACAACACAGGAGGTTTTGGATGTCGCTTACAATCTTGTTTCGACAGGCTACACACCTCGAATCGTATTATCCAGAGAAGATGATAAAGAAATAAATATCAGCGGATCAACGATAACACCGGATTGGCTGAATAGTGGTGTGGTTTATCTGGCTGGGCATGGTGACGAAACGGGAAATTTAGTTTTATGGACAAATTCAAATACAACCTTAAACTATCGTGTAGCCAATTACAATGTTGTCCCTGCAGCAGGTCGAAATGTGAATGATGCCAATTTAACAAATTGTAAATTGGCGATTATGGCAGCCTGCTATTCTGGTCTTTCTGGTGGAATTGCACAGAGTTTCCAAAAAAATGGTGCGGATTGTGCTATTGGATGGACAACATCTGTATCTGATGTTTCTATGGCAAGATACAATAAAATCTTGACAAGCTATCTTGCTAATGGAGCTACCGTACAGAATGCAATCAAAGGTGCAAATGCCGATATTAAAACCGAAAATGATATATATTATGATCCAAGAGTTTTTAATTACAAAACGTATGGTAGTGGGGTCTATAATACAATCAAAAGAAATATGAGTAGAAGTGAAAATGCTATCGATTTTGCAGATGATATGAGTATTTTTGACAGTGTTGATAAAAATGGAGAAGGTATTTATAATCCAGATACCTTTGTCAATGTGTTAGATACTTACGATGCAGTAGATGCGGAAATTGAATATAGAGATGGTGAAGATACGGAGATCATTTCTTATATTCAGGAAAATATGGATGCACGGTTCGATAAATCATTGTTTGATATTGCAGAGATTGAAACAATTCCGGGCGATGACAGTGATTTGCTTCTTACATACCGCTATAAAGTAGGCGATGTTGTTTCTGATTTCGGCTATAATGTAAATATTGAAAATTATAAGATGGTTGGTATACAGGAGGTAGGCAGTGCGCTTTACGGCTATGATGCCCCTGCCACAATTGCACTGGATGATGTGATGGAGGAAAAAGTACATGCATATAATGCGAAAAATGCAGACTGTGCAGATGAAGTTATAGAGCAGGATGTGGAAGTGAAATTTAGCTCTAAAGATAAATCCTTTGTATACTTCGTCAATACAGAATATAAAACAGAAGATGGCGGCATTTATCGTGTTCATGCAAATATCTAATGATTAAAAAATTGCGGAGATGATTTTTTGAAAAAAAGATTTAACCGAATTTTGACACTGTGCTGCGTTGTGTTGGCCTTTCCTATGACAGGATATGCAGCAGAAAGTGAAGCAATACTTCCAATTACTGCAAAGGCGGAGAGGACGATTGCTTACGACAATCAGGACGAGATCTATGTGGCTCAACTGGTGATTGAAGAATCTGCTGTAGATTCTTTTGCAGAAAATCAGGAATTTATTTTTACTGTAAAGAAAAAACCTGTGCCGCTCGATCCTTCCGTTGATTTTACTATGCTATTTCAGCAGGAAAAGAAAGTGGAGATTTCTGAGGGAACATTAAAAGCTGAATATGAAATAAAAGACGGAAAGCTGATCGTTCGGATCAAGGAAAGTGCTTCGACACAGTTGGAATCTTTTACGATACCTGATCTTGTACTGAAACGGGACACGGAACGTGTAATATTGCGTACCCATTCGCTGTTTGTATCCCTAGCTCCTGATACGGAACTGATGCCAATTATTGCCGATTTTATTGAGGTGGAAGAATATGTAGAACCACCAGAGATGGAACCGATGGACATTGAAATTAAAGTGGATGCAAATGTACTACAGGTAAATGGAGAAGAAAAAAGTCTTAAAGTTCCCGCATATATTTCAAATACAGGCTATACCATGCTACCGCTGAGGGAAGTAACAGAGGTATTTCCTGGAATCCAAATAGGTTGGGAGAACGAAATTAAAACAGCATGGCTGTTATATGGTTTCTTATATGCAGATATTCAATATGAGGCTGCTGAGATGCATATGAATGGTGAAACGGTTGCTTTAGCTAATCCGGCAGAGATCAGAAACGGGCGGATGTTTATTGCGCTGAGAGATATTTGTCGTATTTGTGGAATTTTAGAAGATGAAGTTCATTGGGATAATGAAACAAAAACCGTAATGATCCATACAGAAGTAAACAAATGAATGAAAAATAAAGCGAGGAAAGGCAAAAAGATCGAATGGGAGGTGAAAAGAATATCCTGAATGAATATGCAGAGAGTGTGACCAACACAAAAATCTGATTCAAACAGGATACATTAGGAGTATATCGCAAATTTGATAAAACGAAAATAAGTAGATTGTAGACTGAAGCCTTGAGGAATGGCCAGCCATATCAGTTTTAAGCGATGTAACATTAAAACAAATATGGCTGGTGTTCCCAAGAATTGAAACGGGCAAAAATAATTAGTACGCAAATTGTCCAGAAAACTTACAATAAAACAGCTACAACAATACAAGAGAGCTACTGAAAGGAGAATCTAAATGAATTTATTAAAAGAGCTGCTTGCCTTACTTTGACAGGCTGTATGATAATTTCTAGCTGCTGCATTTCCTTTGCTGAAACAGATACATCCAGAAGGGACAAGGATGCTATTGAGGTTTCGCAGGAAGAATTAGATTTGATGAACGAAATAAGAGCGCAACATAAAGCTTTCGTTAAAGAGGATGAAGCTAATGACTATACGCAAAATCGTACAGAAAGTATACAGCCAAGGATTGAAATATTTGAAGAATGTGAAAACAATGACACTTTTTCAAGAGCGGATTTGCTGTATTTGGGCGAGGGCTACAAAGGCTGGATTGATAGTGAAGATGATGTAGATATATTTGAAATAAGATTTAAGGAAGATGGTAACGCGACATTTGAACTTTGGAGCATTCCGAGAGGCTGCGACTATGATTTGTTTGTATATGATGAGGATTATGAAAGAATTGCTTCTTCCCGTAATTCTGGCTATGAGGATGAGATTATTACGATACCTGTTATAGCCAATTCATCTTATTATGTTTGGATAGAAAGCTATGACGGATACGACACGGCAGACAGTTATTACGTAGATGTGACTTTCTCTAATTCCAAGCCAATTTATGCATTCTCCCTCGGTGTTGATTTCACTGGACATCATGGGGAGGAATTCATTGGAGAAAGACATGATACCACTAATGATGCTGAAGTATTTAGTGGTGACATGGAAACGATTGGATTTGAATCAGTTTTCTATGATGTTATTACATCAAACGATTGGGACGATACGCTTACAAGATATTCGAACAAAGCGCTTTTGGAAGCAGATGTTTTGATGTTAGCAGGTCATGGAAATAAAAATGGTATTTATTTTAACGAATCGGATAGAGGCGGAAAATATGCAACTGGTGTAAAAGCTGGGCCGGGTGAAGTAACAACCTTACCTGAGCCTCTGCCATATCAAAAAACACGTCAATTCACATTGGCAGGATTGCGTGATTATGATGTAAGTAATACTGTATTAGCTGTATTTTGTGCTTGCAAAACTGCAGAAGGCGGAGATGGTAGTTTTGCCACACTAGCATCAAATAATCACGGAATAGATTGCATTGTGGCATGGCGTGACAAAATCGAAGATCCTGATGCGGAAAAATGGCTGGACTACTTTGGTTATTACTTATCCAAAGGAGACACAATAAGAATGGCGGCATATTACGCAAATAATAAGGGTAATTATAAGGTGGAAGATACTATTGTTGGGTCATTAGAGATTATAAATGAAGAATATGATTCTTTTGATGTATCTTTGAAGGATTATGTTCAAGATTCATCTGCAAGGAACTTAGCGATGGATGACCAGGATATAAATGAAAAGATGTCAAATCTTTTGGGAAAAAAGGTTTCACCTGAAAAAGTTAGAAAATTAGAAGAAGATGCTATTGACTGCAAAATATATGCTGTAACAGATTCGGTAAATTATTCTGTGGAAGACAAAAACTTAGATGAAGTTATAGCGTATATTCAAGACAATTTTGATGAAAACTTCGACATAAACCAATATGAAGTTATAACGGATATGAGTAATGTAACATGTAATGGTGACATTATAGAAACCTCTATTTCTCTTAAACTTAAATATGGTGACTTTGTTACAACTGATGGATATTATGTTGTAGTAAAGGATGGAGAAGTTGACATGATTTTTGTAAATGGAGAACCCCAAGTTTCTTCAGAAAGAACCATTCAACCACGCAGTTGGGTAGATGAAGAAGTTTTGAAAGAAGACGCTTTGAAAGAAGTTGTTTTATGTAGTGGCGAAAAAGTTGAAGTTCAGAGAGTTCTAAAAAAATATGATACGGAACCTTACTATATCGTAGTAACAGAAATTGTAAACGAAAGTAATGGGATTGATCGTATGCAGACTTACGAGTATCGTTAATATGCAAAAAGTGGCACCGTAATTTCGGTGCCACTTTATACAAGAAAGAGGTGGATTACTATGAAAACAAAAATATTCAGTTTAATGTTACCTTGCATTTTATTATTCCCATTATCCTGCTTTGCACAGGATAATGAAATTGCTATTTATTTAGACAAAAATGACTTTCATTGTGAACATGAAGCAATTATCCGTGATGGAAGGCTTATGCTCTCTCTGCGGGATATAGGCAGATTACTCGACAGCGAAGTGATATGGCAGCAAGAACAGAATACTGCGATTATCTCCAATCCAAAGGGTAAAATGTCCTTTATGGCAGAGCAGGAAACTGTGTTGGTAGAACAAGAACAGCAGACTATTACCAAAACAATGGATACCAAATCGGTTAACATCAAAGACCGGCTGTATATTCCTGCAAGATTTGTTTCAAAAATATCAGGATTCCGTGTGTTATGGGATAGTGAAGATAACAGGGTGGACATTATAAGCCCCAAAGATAAGAAAACAAGTGAGGAAACCGATTCTTCCTCTGAAAGAGAAGACAGGCATTCTGAATCGGATTCTAAAACAAACAGAATCGTACCGACAAGCGAAATCCATTATTCCACTGAAACGCAAGATGTTGATGAAATCATTACTTATATCAAAAACAATTTAGATGAAGATTTTGATGTAACAAATTTTGAAGTGAAAACAAATTTGGCAAATGCCTATCTGGGTACCGAAATCATTTCTACATCTATCAGTATGAAATTAAAAAATGGAAATTTTGTAACGGAGAATGGCTATTATATTACGGTTGAAAATGGCATTGTAGATAATATTTTTGTAAAAGGGAATCCCGCTGGCAGCCTTAACAATGCGGATAAGGAAATGGCAAACGAAATTGATGAGGAATGGCTGAAGGAATTAGCGTTAAAAAATATGCTTTGTCCAGAAGGTTATAAGGTAACAGAGCAAAGGGTGCTAAAAAAATATGATGGGGAACCATATTATGTCGTAGTAGTAGGTTTTGAAAACAGCATTGGAATTGGTTTTTTAGATACTTTTGAATATCGGATGAAATAAACAGTCGGAATATAATAGTTTGCCAAAGAGTACGTGTCAAATTCAAAAATGGATTAACCAGCATATGAAAAACTTTAAGAATCCATATAATATGCCAGAAAATAAAAAATTCTGGCATATTATAATGTACTATGTCAAATTCTGGCATCGAGGATAGAAATGTTCAGCAAAACCTCAATATCCTCCGGATTTTTGATAAGCCGGTTTATGAGCCTGTTCTCCCGTTCCTGTATCAGTGTTTCAAGGAGCAGTTCCAAACGCTTTTCGTAGCTTAGATCCACAAGCTTTATATCTTTTTCCTGCATTTCTATGATCCTTGCAAGGTCGCCAAGTTCCAATACAGATAAACTCTTTTTTATTTCAATGTTCATTTGTTGTCTCTCCTTTTCTGTAGTAATCCGCGCCTCTGACAATTCCGGATTTTTTATTGTTTTCCTTAAACTCTGTAAGTTCCTTCTCACTGTTTATGCTCTTTGCATTGGAATAGATGGTCTTATAATAAGGCATATGGTATTGCCTGAGCGCTTTATCACATGCTTTTTCAAGGATCTGGGGTGAATAGATGTCAGCTATGGAAAGTATGGCTCCTGCTGTCTGCATGGGCTGTTCTTCTACTTTTGCCTCGTCAAACATCCTGCGGATTACTTCAAAGGTTTTGGGGCCTGTTTCCCTTGCCCTGTCGCGCAGGGCATCCACTGACAGATTTTTCCGAAGCGGGAATGGCAGATGAGCCGGCTCTGTCCGCATGCCGTTTGCCATATGTCCGGGAAGTATCTGATGCCTTGCTATCTCTGTTCTGTTATAATAGATAAATACAAGATGGCTGTTAAATTTGACATCCACCTTGCAGCCGATATACTTGTATGGAACGGAGTACTGGCCTTTGTTCCACCATATATGGGAGTTGCTGCCAACTTTATGCCCATAAGACCATTCACAGACTTCATAGGGGATAAGCGGCAGGGTTCTCAGATATGGCTTTTCTTCCATTTCAAAGATGCTCCGGCGGCTGCCGGGGCGTTTTTGGAACGGCTTGTCATTGAATTCTTTTACTGCTTTCCGGATACCAGCATTTAATGCGGCTAATGATGTGAATACATCGTTCCTGAGTTTTGCGATGACAGCCGTGGCGATCTTACCCACAGAACCTTCAACGCTTGCTTTCTGCTTCGGCTTTTTGACACCTGTAGGCATGATGGCAACGGAATAATACTCGCCAAGGGAAAGATAGGCCTCATTTAGTATGATCCCGCCTCTTTTAGGATGCAGGGTCACTCCGGTTTTCAGGTTATCACAGACAATCTTTACTGGTGTGCCGCCAAAGAACCGGAACATGTTCACATGACAGGAAAGCCATGCTTTTTCATTCATGCTTGTTGCGGC
>OFHN01002552.1_pt1 | contig 10567 bp, 6 predicted proteins | sample 1521321 | NCBI WGS metagenome assembly OFHN01 (sample SAMEA3504130, study PRJEB24116) | mouse gut metagenome | biome: mouse gut; feature: mouse-associated habitat; material: faeces | place: Denmark | collected 2011
CGGCTGCCGCGACCGCGCTGTCAGCCGCCAACAGCAAACCGTCCTCTTCCGCGGTGAGCAATGCGCAGAACACCGCCAACCAGGCCCTCGCAAAAGCCAACGCCGCATACTGTCCCGACTTCAAGCCCTATGTCACCGGGACGTACACTGGAAAGGGTGACGGACAGGTCAACGAAGTGACCGTCGGATTCAAACCGATCCTGCTGATCATCACCGGGCAGGATAAATCTTCCAATGCCTCCCTCACCTTTTCCGCCCTTCTGGCGGAGGACACGCTGAAGGAGACCGTCACGTTCACCGGGACCGGCTTTACGATCCAGCCGCAGCGCTACGGCGGCATGGTGAATGACACAAAGCTCTGGATCAACGAGCGGGACCGCGTTTACCGCTATTTTGCCTTCCGGTAAATAATAAGACAACCGCCACCCCGGCAGGTGACGGTTGTCTTTACAATAAGATAACTAATCCGAGCTGACCGCTTATAGCAGTGCTCGCTTCTATCCTTAGTATACCCGGACGGACCTGATTTGTCAAGTCTGTCCGGGTATTTTTTCGGCCGGACGCCTGTCCGTGCGTCAATGCGGGGAGAGCGCGTCGCCAGGCTGCGGCCTATAGTGGGGATTCGTGTAGTCAATCAGCACTGTCCCGTCCTTTTGCTTCCGCTTCCGCAGAACGAAGACGCGCGTCTGGTTCACGGTATAATCAGTAAGATTCGCTTGAAAAATAGACCGGCAAAACCATCGGTTTTCATTTGAATCCACGAAAAAGAAAAACGTCATTCCGGTACGCTGATCTTTTATCACGTATTTCGCCGAAATATTTGTCCCATAAGGTACCTTACGGCTATCAAATATGTAAATTAAAAAATCAGAGTCCAAGGCCGCTTCCAACGCGATGATGCCCTCCAGCCTGCCGCGGACCCGTCCTTCCCAGTTGGCCGACCGTTCTATCAGCGTATCGTCGATCTCTCCGCCGATGATCTTGGAAATGAGCTTTTCGCCCCGAAGCTCTGCGGGATTCACGTCAAAATCCACGTCGCTCGCGTATTGCATCCCCGCAAGATGGGGGAAGTCACCTAGAGAAAAATCCAGGAACAGAGAGGAGGACCATTTCCCCTTTCGGCCCAGCAGCAGAAAGTAATTTACATTTTGCAGGCCATGCCAGGCCAGCGCCGCGTCATAAAGCAAGCCCATATCTTTCTCTCCGGCTTTTGATAAAAAAAGGACACCATAACGGTGTCCTTGGTGGTTTTCTTTCGGCTTTCGCCTGAGTCAGTCCGTGGATGCCACCAAACCCTCACATAAGACTCCACAACCAACGGAAGGGAAATTCCCCACTGACCCCGCCAGCTGCTTCTCCGTCAGACGGACACTCACAGGAGCCGTCTATCTAGTATTATTATATCATGCTCCAGAAAATATGTCAATAATATTTTGCCGTTCTACATTTCGCAACTCTTGCTCGGATGCAGGGACCCCCAGGGGCCGAAGCCCCCGGGGGTTTTGTGTTAGAGGTCTACATCCTCATCAACTCAGATGTAAATCAGGGGTCTGCCACAGTCACGGTAACTTCGATCTTGTTATTAGTCATAGTACCGCCGCTACCATTCACCTTGACGGCAGTAGTACCATTGACAAATGCATAACCTTCAGCAATCGTTACAGTGATAGTTGCAGTATAGGTGCCAGCGTCTGCAAAGGTCGTTCCGCTCACAGCCTGACCGTCCTTTGCCCAGCTGATGCTACCGAATGCAGCGCCATTTGCGGGAGTGCTGGTCACAGTCGCGGTGGTGGGAATCGTGGCACCAGTCTCAGCTGTAGCAGCCAAAGTAACCGCAATCTCGGTCAGCTTAGTCAGCTTCGCAGCAGCAACGGCCTCGTCAACATCTTCCTTGTAGCCAGTCAGCAGAGTGTTGATAGCCGCAGTGGTGTCCGCGCTGGCAACAGCGCTGTCAAAAGCGGTCTTCAAAGTCGCGATAGCGGCATCAGCCTCGGTCTTCTGCTCAGGACTCAGCTCATTATAGCCAGCACCCTTGTACGCGGCGGCATCAGCCTTGGCATTGTACTTGGCGAGGTTGAGATCCACAGCAGCCTTGTAAGCCGCAACAGCGGAGTTCACAGCTGCAACCGTGTCGGCACTCTCGATAGCGCTGTCAGCGGTGCTCTTGGCAGTCTCGATCGCGGTCTTCTCAGTACCAGCAGTCATGGCAGCGATCGCATCCTTCTCGTATGCGGTCACGGTAGCCGTGGCGTTGGTCTTGGTAGAAGCCAGGATGGTAGCCTCAGCAGCAGTGATGGCATCTTCCAGAGCCTTCACAGCCTTGGTGTTGGCGTTGGTATCATCGCCAGACACGAGGCTGCCGGAGGAGGCAGTACCATTCCACCACCCGCTGATGTCAGTGCCAGCCGCATCAGCAGTAGCAGCAACGCCGTTCGGGACACACTTGCCAACCAGGGTCTTCACATTGTTGGCAGCATCCATAACGGTCTTATCAGCAGTGAGACCAACGATCATCGCGTCAACAGCCTTCTGGGCGGCGGCGATCTTCTCATCCACTTCCTTCTTGGCGGCCTCGTTGCCCTGATTGATCAGAGCAGCGTTCACAGCAGCCTGGAGGGCCGCGACCAGCTCATTGCTGGTCACCAGAGCGTCAGCAGTGTAGATCAAAGCCAGCTGAGCGTTGACGGTGCAGGTGTCAATGGCCTCGTTCAGAGCCTTGGCGGCAGCAGCGACATCGGGATACTTCTCAGCATCGGTGTAGATGCCGACCATCGCGGTGACAGCAGCCTTGGCAGCGGTCTTCGCATCAGCCAGACCGGTGGAGAGGCTTGCAGCCTTATTGGCCAGAGAGCCCGCGGTGTTAGGATCAAGCTGGGCGGCCAGCTCATCGACCTCGACCTCTTCGCCATCAATGGTCAGGAGGCCAGCGTCGATCTTCTGGAGTTCAGCCAGCTTCTCAGCAGCCTCAGCCTGCTCGGCGGGAGTGCCGGGATTCAGCTTGCCAGCCAGAGTGGCAGCCTCGGCAGCCAGGGCAACAACGACCGCCTCGGTGTAGATGGTGCCAGCGTCCTCGGTAACGGTGGCTCTGGCATCAACACCACTGTTGGCGATGTTGGCCTTCACCATGTAGATGGTGTAGGTCGTGAAGCCGTTCTCGGTCTTGGACTCGACAGCGAAGGTCTTCCAGCCGGTAGCGGCGGGAACGATGGAAACGATATCGCTGGTATCCTTGACCTTCAGGTCGAAGTTGAAGGTCTTGGCGTTCTCGCTGACCTTCAGCGTAGCGGTGCCGGAAGCATTGAGGGACGCGACCGTCTTTCCATCCTGGATAAACTCGGCGGTCTCACCGGCAGCCAGCTCGATGTTAATGTTCACCTCAGCAGCGGGAGCGCCCTTCTGCTCAATAATGATATCAACATACTCATCCCACAGCCACTGTGTGTCCTTCGTGACATCATAGTTATAACCGTCATTCTTCTCGGTGCGCTCACCCAGATCAACGATGAAGGCGATCTTGCCGAAGTTGTCGGCGGAACCCTGCTCGCAGACCCAGATGATCTCGTCGCCCAGCTTGACCTCGTTGTAGGCATCGGACTCACTGAGGGTCAGACCGCTGAGGTCGCGGCCGTCCACGCGGTACACGGGAACATCGCGGGCGGTGATGTGCTTGACGTTGGGATAATCGACCAGCTCGCCGCTGTAGGGGTTGCCGGACAGGTCAACGTCAATGTAGCCGCTGCTGTTCAGGATGCCCTTGATACGCTGGACGGTACCGGCATAGATGCCGTACTTGTTGTAATCCTTGGTAATGAGCTCAACGACCTTGGCGGTCAGCTCGCCCTCCTCCTGGAGTTCGACCTGCTTCAGGCCATAGAAGCCGTAGTCATCACCGCGCCAGGCATGGTTGCCCCAGCCATTATCGGGATCGTTGTTAACAACGCTGGAAGGAACGACCTGCATCTCAGCCAGCTTGTCGGAATCGGGCTGATAGACCTTCCACTTGTTGTTCAGGCTGTCGATCCAGCGGACGGAGCTGCTGGTCTCGAAGGGGTTGCTGTACATCAGGGAGATGCTGTCGAAAGCGTGCTCCAGACCGCTGACCTCGATGACGATGACATCGGCGACCCAGTAGTCGCGGCCATTGTCAGCAGCGGTGGTGTTCTTCGCCACGGCGTAGGCGGCGCGGACGTTCTCAGCCTTGATGGTGGGCAGCTCGTCATAGCCGACCTTGTAGATGATGTTGTCGGGCATCACGATATAGAACTCCGTGTTGACCGTAGCATCCACATAGCCGTTGTTGCTGGCGTTGAAGTTGGTGGTGTAATCCTTGGGGATGGTGAAGTGGCGCATACCGGCCTTCACACCCTCGCGGTTGAGCTGGACATAGTCCACAGCGTACACGGGAGCCAGAGTGCCATCGGCAACAGCCGTCTTGAAAGTCTTGTTGCCGAACAGGGTGGCGGTGTGATCATCCCACCACTCCTCGGTGAGCTTCAGCTCATAAGCGGCATACAGCTTGCTGTTCACGGTAACACCACCAGGCACGTAATAGTAGACCTGGTCGCCGTTCTGATCGATGAACAGCTTGGAAGCGGTGTTCAGGGTAACGTTGTTATCGTCATCCATGGTATAAGTAGCCACGTTGGTGAAGGAGAAGCTGCTGGACTCATCCACAGCCAGCTGGCCGGTCTTGCCGTCGGCGTCATACTTCACAGCGCCGTACTCGAACACACCGTACTCGTTGGCACTTGTCGCGGGATAGTCGGGGTTGGCAACCATCTGCCAGACGGTGCGAGCCCAGTCCACCAGAGTGTAAGCGGAAGCGGGAGTCGCAATCGCGCTCACGGTAGAGCCCTCGTACTGCTTGGCCAGGCCCAGATGGGCAATGGCGGGCTGCAGATAGTTCAGGTCAGTGTTGTAGTAGCGGCCAAGGCGGCTGGTCCAAGCGTAGCCGCTGTAGAACACGCTGCCATCCTTGTTAGCCACGTTGAACTCGTCGATGTCGGCCTCGCCCATCTTCATCTCGGCGGTGACGCGGGAGGTCTGGACATAGTTGAAGTTCTGGTTGCTGCCGGGATACATCTCAGTCAGCAGGGCGTACTTGCTGCCCTGAGCCAGAGCGTAAGCACGAACGAAACCGAAGCGATCCAGGTACATGTTGTACTGGGTCTTATCGTTCATGTTCATGATCAGCTGATCCATGCCGGTGAGGTTCTCGATACCGGACTGACCCTTGACCTCGCCGCCCTCGGTGGTGACGGTGATGTTCTTGAAGGTCTTGGTCTTGATGGAATCGGTCAGGACCTCGGCAGGCCACATGGTCAGCTTGTTGTCGATAACGGTGTAGACCACCACATCGCCAACAGTGAACTCGCCGTCCATGGACAGGTTGTTGTCCTTGTACTTGGCGGCCACGCGGAAGCCGTTCAGCTCGGGGGCATCCTTGTAGGTGCCGGTGACCTGATCCATGGTGTACTTGATCTTCAGGACGTACTCGGCGGTGCCGTCGTTGTTGTTGTCGATAACGCGCAGGGACTCGCCGTTCTCAGCGGAGGTAAAGCGGCGGGAGGTCTTGGTGTCGTTGAAGTACTCAGTCTTGAAGGACTTCCAGCTCATGGTATCGGAATAGTCCTTCATGGAGGTGGTACCAACATACACTTCGCCGATGGCGTAGTTCTTCAGCTCGGTCTCAGTGCCATCAGTATTGTCGCCCAGGCGGTCAGCGGAGTAGAATATCTCCTCCATGATATTCTGATCAATGGTGTTGATCAGATAGTCAGGACGGATAGCGATGTACCAGCACTTAACGACGTCGTTGGCATCAACAGTATCATCACCGTTCACATCCCAGTTGACCTTGATGGTACGCTCGCTGATGCTGTGACCTGGATACTTGTTCTGGTTGGCGACCCGCAGATCGGCCACATACTTGGCCCACTCGTCTCTAGTATCGACCGTGGTCTGGGCGATAGCGTAGCTGATCCGGTAATCGGAAGTCACGTCCTCGTTCCAACCCTGGTCATAGTTGACGAAGTACTCGGTGCTGTCCTTGATGCTGATGCTCTCGGTGTCAGCCAGCTTCTCGATGGAAGCCCACTCACGGTTTTCGGGATAATAAGTGTCGGGACCGGTAGCCTTGCCCTCGTTGAAGGCGACGGTGTTGTCACCGGCCTCGAGGGTCAGGGCGCGCTTGGTGCTGCCCTCGCCGTTGGCGATGTAAGCGTTGTAGGTCAGACCCACGGCATCCAGATCGGTGCCCTTGTTGACGGTAACGCTCTTGCCATCGACCAGCATCTCGGTAGTGCCGGCAGCCAGGACGCTGTCGCCGCCATCGTTGATGTTGGCCCACTCGTTGGCCATGACGACGCCGGAGACCTTCTCCAGGCCGAACTCGCGCATACCCAGAGTCTCGCCGGACTTGGTGTAGCCGCCGGGAACCAGAGCGCTGTACTCAACGGTCTCGGTCAGCAGGCCGCGGAAGAGAATTTCAGCGACCATCTGACGGGGAGCGGGAGCGCCGAAGTCACCAGCGGTGACGTTCTTGGTGATGCCTTCGCTCTCGGCAATGGTAGCAGTCTTGAGCTCCCAGCCCTTAGGATCGGCGAACTCGCCGGCCTTGCCGTAGCCCAGAGTCCGGAGCAGCATGACCAGCAGCTGATAGCCGGTGACCTTAGCGCCCGGATCGAAGGTGGTAGAGGAAGTACCGACAACGATACCGGCGTTCTGGCAGTAGTTGATGTAACCCTTTGCCCAGTTGTAGCCGTCCAGGTCGGTGAACTTGCTCTGCTGCATGTAGGTGTAGTTGTCGAGATACTTGTCCTCGACATCGCCGGTGGCGATACGGTAGACCAGGACCGCAGCCTGGGCGCGGTTCAGGGTCTCGGTGGGCCGGAAGGTTCCGTCTTCCTTATAGCCCTGGAACACTTTGAGCTCGTCCAGAACTTCGATGGCGGTAGCGTAGGGATTTTCCGCATCGACATCCGGGAAGCTCGAGGCACCGGCGGTGGCCATGAGGGACAAACTCATGACGAGGGCCAGCACCAGTGCGAGAATCTTCTTCAGATTTCTCATGGTGGATTTTTCCTCCTTCAAATTTTTTGAGGCGAAAAGTCTTGAAAATAACAATCTTTCGAAAAAGTTACGTACTTTTTTTACAAGACGGTTTTTATCAATCCCCTTACGCGAAAAGTCGAGGCTGGAAACCCTTGCGGCGCAATGGTTTCCAGCCTCAACAAAAAAGTTTGGTAGCCGATTTTTCCAGTTTGGTAGCATGACGTCAGCTTATGTCAACTGATTTCGTTATTTTTCACCAATTTGCAGCTGGTAACAGCCGCGAAAGCCTTGGTAGCCAGGTGGTAGCGTTTTCATGGTTTGTTCATAATTGGGTTCGGAGATTTGAGCGATCTTGTAAATACTTGACGGTTCTTTGCAGAAATGAGACACAAGTTTATGAATTAACAAATCGGTTTACGTAATGCCATTTTGATAAATAAAAGTTCAAAAACATGACTTCGCCATACGAGCAATCCAAGCAAAATTCAGGGCATACTACCATCACAGGAGGTGAAGCACGATGCAAAACCATAAAAGCCAGCCACCCGAGCGGAAGCCCGGGGGGCCGGATGGGGATGACGACGTCATCAACAAATATGGGACCTATGAGATACAACGGACCAACGGAATGGAGAACCCATATCCCATGATCGCCCAGGGCCTCTCAGAACAGGAAGCCCAGGAGCAGCTGAACGCCGCGGAGCGCTGGAAAAAGAAGTAGCGTCCTACAGCTGCAGCACCATGTCATACCAGACCACGCCGCCGTGGACCGATGCCGCCGTGCCCTGGTTGACGAAGCCGAAGCTCTCATAATAGGCGATCTTTTCCTGGCGGCAGGTGAGGGTCACGGCCTGGCGGCCCTCCCGGCGCGCAAGATCGATCAGCGCGTTCAGGAGCTGCCGGCCGCACCCTTGCCTCTGCCAGTCCGGATGGACGGCCAGGCTGAACACGGACTGATACCGTCCGGCGGGATCGTGACAGGCGGCGCTGACGAACATCTCATCGGCAATGGCCGGGACATCGATGACCGGTCCCATGGCGTAGCCTACCACCGCGCCGTCCCGCTCGCCAAGGAGGACGTGGCCGGGATAAATGGACAGGCGGTCCCGGATGGATGCCCGGCTGGCGGCCTGCTCTTTGGGGAAACAGGCGGCTTCGATCTCCGCGCAGCGGTCCAGGTCGGCCATCGTCGCCGGACGAATGGACAGCAGGCCGTCCTCCAGCCCGGTCAGGAAGTCGCCGGAGGAGAGTATCTTTGCGCCGATATTCCCCATGTCCAGCAGGTTGGCCTGCTGGATATCCTCCGTGTTGGAGGAACAGCAGTCGGCCAGGACCACCACCTGATAGTCCAGGGAAACGGCGTCGTAACAGGTCGTGCGGATGCAGTTGGGGGTGGTGGTGCCCGTCAGGAGCACGGTGTCCACTCCCAGCCGCCGCAGGAGCAGGTCCAGGGACGTCTGGAAAAACGCGGAATACCGGGGTTTGACGATCTCATAGTCCTCCGGGCGGCGTCCGAACTCCGGTGGATTTTCCGCGGAGAGGGGACCCGTACTGCCGGGGGTAAGAGGCCGTCCGCCCTCCGCCCAGACGTGATAGCGGGTGTGCTCCACATCGCTGCCATCGGCGCGGTAGGCCCGGTTGACGAAGATCACCGGGATATCCGCGCGGCGGCAGGCCGCTATCACCCGGGCGCAGGCGGGCACGGTGGCCCGCGCTCCCCGGATGCACAGGGGGGACTCCGGATTCAGGAATCCGTTTTGCATGTCGATCACGATCAATGCCTGTTTCATGACGGCAGTCTCCTTTATAGTAAGATCAGTTCGGCCCCCAGTACCACCAGGCAGCAGACCGCCGCCACCAGGAACAGGCTGCCGCCCCGCCAGGCCAGCACCGCGCCCGCCGCAAGGGCCAGCGCGCCGGCAACAGGGCTCTGGGTCGCCTCCACGATGGCGGGGAAGGTCATGACCGCCAGGGTGACATAGGGTACATAGTAGAGGAAGGAGCGCAGGGTGGGGTTTGTGATCTCCCGGCGGATCAATACCAGGGGCGTGGCGCGGATGATGTAGGACACTCCGGCGGACACCAATATGTATATCCAGATATTTTTCATGCCTGTTCCTCCGCTCCTTCCGGGTCCTTTATGGGGAATAGGACGGCCGCGCCCAGGGAGATCGCCACCGTCAGGAAGATCGTTCTGACGCCGGAGGAGACGCCCGACAAAAGCGCCCACCGTCCGGCGATGAAGCTGGCGGCAAAGCTGAGCAGCACCAGGCCCCGTACCACACGGCTCTCTCTGGCCGGGGGGACGATGATAGCCAGGAACATCCCGTACAGCCCTACGCTCAGGGCGCTCATCAGACGCAGGGGCAGGACGCTGCCCGCCGCCGCGCCGAAAAAGGTCCCCAGCCCCCAGCCAGGGATCGCGACAGCCATGGCGCCGTAGGTATACCAGGGGTCCAGCCGCCCGGGAAAGGCGATGGAGATGCCGAAGATCTCGTCCGTTACGTCAAAGGCCACCAGCATCCTGTGGCGGAGGGGCGTCTCCGGGGCCAGCTTCTGGCTGAGGGAGCAGCTCATCAGGAGGTAGCGGGCGTTGGCCACCAGGGTCATGACGGCCACCTCCCAGTATCCCGCGCCGGCGGAGACCAGGGAGAATACCGCGTATTCTCCGGCGGAAGCGTTGTTGGTCAGGCTCTCCACCATGGCCTGCAGGGCGGAAAAACCGGCGTTCCGGGCGGCAATGCCCAGGGTGAAGGCTACGGCGAAGTAGCCCAGCGCGATGGGCATCCCATCCCGGACGCCCCTGCGGAAATTGGTTTGGCTGTTGTTCAAGGAGATCCCTCCGAATGATGACGGTAGGCTTCTATTATATAACTTTCGGGCGATAAGTCAAGCCGCCGGAATGCTGGCTTCCGGCGGCTTGCGGTGGGAAATATTTGTGCATAAATTTGACTTTTTCCGGGGGGTATGGTAAAATGACGCCAGCCCCCGGAACGGGAAATGTGAGAGGTTTTAACGTATGACAAAAATACTTTTCGTCTGCCACGGCAGTACACATCCTGTCCTTGAAAATGGTTGATATATCTGGACTTTTAGCAGATACCCCTGCAAATGTACTACCTGTTTACTACTTTTGAGGTCTGGATGATAACACCCGCCTCGGCACGATATGGACGATAAAGGGCAAGGCACAGATAGACGTGCCTTGTCCTTTTTGCCGTTGTTAGCATTTCCGTCGTCGGATAATCCGACAACGGGAAAACCGACGTCGGAAAATCCAACACAATAAAATATAGATATAAGTAACTAAAGATAAAATCAAGTAAAGACTTATCAATTACCCATTCCTTTCCTGTCCTTTCCGCTGCCCTTCCCGTTGAGGAACGGGCGGCAAAGCCACCGGAAGGGAATGGAACGGAAGCGAAAAGCAGAGAGGCCGAATAGTAGCAGGGGTTATCAGGGCCGTTATCTGACCCGCAGAAACCGTACAGACGCGAAGCGGGTGTACGGTTTC
>OFHN01002553.1_pt1 | contig 10561 bp, 7 predicted proteins | sample 1521321 | NCBI WGS metagenome assembly OFHN01 (sample SAMEA3504130, study PRJEB24116) | mouse gut metagenome | biome: mouse gut; feature: mouse-associated habitat; material: faeces | place: Denmark | collected 2011
AAGGGAGACGGCAAGATTCGATCCCAGCCCGCCCAGCCCGCAGACGGCGACCCGCGCCGCCGAAAAACGCTGCTGCAGCGCTGCGCCGTGGCGTTCTGACAGCGCCTGTAAAAATTCTTCTCTGGTGGGAAATGACGCGGCCATATCAGCCTCCTCCTACAAAACTTACGATTTCAAGAGAATCGCCGTCTGAAAGCAGAACCGAATCGTACCGCGCCTTAGGGACAATTTCACCGTTGCGTTCCACCGCAATCCTTGTGGGGTCATAAGCCGCAGCGGATAAATATTCCCGGAGCGTCTTGCCGGAAACATCCGCCGGTTTACCGTTTATCAATACCATACCGTTCCTCCCTGAATTTTTTGACAAAAAAAGAGAAGCTGCCGATCGGGTAACTTCTCCGTAATGCATATCCTATGCTCCCTACGTTGGCATTATCCAAATCAGGTAAACGGGTCGAAGGTCATACCTTCCTCTCAGCCTGTCATACAAGCTCCCCGGTTGTTAACTGCAGTTACATCATACATCTTTTCTTTCAAAAATGCAAGCGGCAGTTTTGGTCTGCCGTCCAGATAAACGGGCTTTAATCTATCCCGATCGCAACGCCGCTTGGTCGTTCGGCCGGCTGGATGATGACGGATCCCGGCTGCCCGCCGTTCCACTCGAAGGAATAGGATTCGCCGGAAGCCTGGCCAATCAGGTTTTTCCAGGACAAATCCAGCTTAATCTGCGGGTCGCAGTAACCGGACGGCCCCATCCAGCAGATTACAGCGTCCGGATCGACGCAGATGGTATGGTTATTTTGCAGATTGCTTAATACAATCGGATTACCGTCGCAGAGAACCGCAACATAGGCATTGTTTCCGGTTCCGGTCAGAGTGGAGGTTGCAAGCCCTTTCTGGGATATTACGCCGCAGCCGATAAAACGGACGCTGTATTTGCAGTCTTTGGTAAAAGCGAGGATATTTTCCGATTCTACGGATACGGTTTCTCCTACCGCCAGCTTATATACGACGACATGCTGCGACTGGTTTGCATAATATGTAATGGAATCCCCGTTCATTATCACTTTCATCAACGGCAGGTTTTCCTTTGTGACGCGGCGCATCAAAGAGCCTATGGCCGCCTGTACGAGATTTCCCTGCGGGCCTAAGAGCAGCTTTTCAAATTTATAGTTTTTTCCGTTTAAGCTTTCTCCTGCGATAAAAGCCCCGGCTTTGGTAAAAAGTACGTCGCTGCCTGTGCAGGTGACTTTCAGGGTCAGTTCGTTGACCGTTTCAAATTTTAACATTTTTTCCTCCTAAACGCTGTGTTAATCGCTTATCCGTACGCCGTAAAGTTCACAAAGCCCTGCCAAATCCCTGGCAACGCCGTTCCCGACGGCGTGAAACTTCCAGATTCCGTTGTGGCGGTAAACTTCCCCAATCATCATAGATATTACATTTTTATAATATTCTTTCATTTGAAAGCTGGCAAGTTCTGTTTTGCCGTTTTCCGTAAGGATGCGGATATATGCATCTTTTAGCATACCAAAATGAAGCCTGCGTGCAAGGGCTTCGTGAATTGTTAAAACAAAAACGATTTTGTGGACAGACGGGTTTAATTTATGAAAATCAATGTCGAAGTATTCGCGGTCTGCGGACGAATCCGGATGGAATACAACGCTTTGATCCGGGCTTTTTGCCTGCCCGTAAAAGACAAACCACGAGTCGCCGGTTACTTTTCCGTCAGCGCCCAGTAAAAAAGCGGAAACGTCCACGTCGCATGCCGGATTGACGGTATTCCACCCAAAACAAACTTTGATCCCGCCAAGCGGGGAAGCGGTTTCAATAGAAAGCTTCTGTCCTTTTTGTACCGGTTTTAAGAGCGGCGGAATCCGGTGTGCCGGTTGGGATGGGGAAGGCTTTGGCGTTTTGCCGGAAGGCGGGATTTGGCGCGCCGGCCGTATGGGCGTCGTATTGTCCGCCGGGCTGGCTGTATGTGTGGAAATTACGCCGCCTGTCGTTTTGTTCAGGGATAACAGCGTATTTTGGTCAACGGGAGTTTTTGTGTTCATTGTAACAGTGAGCATACTGCCTCCTTTTTGGTGCGGAAATAGTAGGGGGATATTTGCCTTACAGCATTATAGCAAGTTCTGTCACAGGTGTAAAGAGCGTACATAATCATTGCCCAGAAGCGGTGACAGTTCAGCCTGCAACCGCGCGCTTGCTGCGCAGTTCGCAACCAATAAAGCAAAAATAGCAGGAAATCCGGCCTCTTTGCCGCAGACAAACTTTAAATGGGTCGGATTCCGTAACAGCGAAGCCGGAAGGCTGAACTGTTACCAGAAGTGATTGACTTAAGCGTAGAAAATTGTTATAGTTAAAGTATAAATTGTCCATGCAATAAAGTATCGTAAAAATGCTCTCAGGAAGACAAAAAGGGCATTTTGAAAAAGAAAAGGAGGAAGGACATGGGAGAAACAAAACGGAAAATGGGCGCGGGAGTACGCGTTCTTACAGTATTGGCAGTGATGATTGCGTTTTGCCTGCCGGTTTATGCAGGTGTGCAGGAAGCAGAGGGCGAGTATGAAATTTATCCTACGCCGCAGAATATCGAGTATGGCAGCGCAAGCATGGCCCTAACGGAGAAGGTGACGGTGAATTTTGGGGAAGAGATTGATTCCTATACCAAAACGCGTGTGGGAGATACGCTGAACGTTTTGGGGCTTGAGCAGGTAAGCGCCGGAAGAAGCAACACCCAGCTTAAGGTTGGCGTTTATGGCTCCGATGACGAAGCGGATAAGTATGGGAAGTCCCATGGCGTCGACGCGAATATCTACGGCAGGTTCGACGCTTATACGCTGTGGATTGAAAAAGGGGAAATTGTTGTTCTTGGCCGGGATACGGACGCGGCATACCGCGGCGTGACGACGCTGCAGCGTATTTTTGAACAATTGAAGAGCAAGTCGGTAAAAGAACTGATGTTAAAAGATTATGCCGAGATAGAATCCCGCGGATTTATCGAGGGATATTATGGAAATCCCTGGTCGCATGAGGACCGTATAGATTTGATGAAATTCGGCGGCGAAATCAAGATGAACCAGTATGTGTATGCGCCCAAGGACGATCCCATGCATAACTCAGAGTGGCGCACGCTGTACGACGAAGAAGGATTAAAGAAGGTTACGGAACTGGCAAAAGCAGGTAACGAAAGCAAGTGCTTTTTTGTATACGCTTTGCATCCGTTTATGAACAATCCTTTGACGGCGGCAAATTATGACCGTGATTTGGAAGTGCTGAAAGCAAAATTTGCGCAGGTAATCGAAGCCGGCGTAAGGCAGATTGCAATTCTTGAAGATGATGCCAGCGCAAACGGCAGATGGACAGGGGATACGCTTGTAAATCTTTTAAACGACGTAACGGCCTGGCTGGTAAGTTTAAAAGAGACAAAATATCCGGATCTCAAGACGCAGCTTTTATTCTGCCCGGGCTGGATGGCTTATGCCGATAATATGAGCGGCAATGGCGACGATGTCCAGAAAATACAGACAATCCATGCAGGAGTAGGGGACAATGTCCGTATTGTCATGACCGGCGGAAAAATATGGGGCGACGTTACGACTGCGTTTGCCGACAGGTTTTATAATAAAGTGGCAGAGAGAAAAGAGCCGGGCCGTTATCCCTATCTCTGGGTGAACTGGCCGTGTAATGATAATACGAAAGACAGCCTCGTTATGGGCGGGCACAATGAAATTTTGCGTACGAACCTGGACGGAACCAAATATCATGGAATTATTTTAAATCCGATGCAGGATTCAGAGCCGTCTAAGGTAGGTATTTTTACTGCGGCAGACTTCACATGGAAAATCTGGAAAGATACGGCCGAAGGCGATCAGGCGTGGGACGATGCGTTTAAATATATCGATCACATGTCGGCAATCCAGACCAAATCTTCGGATTCCCTGCGGGAAATTGCAAAACACATGATTACGCAAAGTCCGGTGCAGGCAGACAGGCAGGGGGAATTTGATGAATCCGTAGAGATTAAAGACGCGCTTACCGCATTTAAAAACAAGATGCAAGCAGGAAGTCTTGCGGTAAACGACGTAAAAGAAATGCGGCAGATTTTTAAAACGATTGACGATGCGATTACATATTATCTGGAAGAAGGGACAAACAGGCGTATGGCGTCGCAGCTTACGCTCTATGCGAACAGCCTGCGCGACGTGGTTCGGGCGGATCTTAGCCTGATGGACGCTTTAGAGGCTATTCTGACAGAAGATAAATCGACGGTATATGAGGGATTTTCAACGGCTCAGGCAAGTTATGACCGTTCAAAAACATATGGATTTAACTATGTAGGCACTACACAGTATGCGCAGGGCGGCAGGAAGCATATCAAACCGTTTACTGAAGCAGTGATAGAATACGTCTCCGATGTGGTAAAAGAAATTGTAAATCCGGGAGACGGTGATGAAGAACAGCCAACGAAATATGACGCTACACTTTCTTATACGGAAGGCTGGAAGGTTCATCAGGGTCCTGAAGGAAACCTGATAGATGGTAATGACGCTACGTTTGTATGGTTTGATCCGACTACTGACGCTACGAATTATAAGGATATATCTTTGGTAGGAGATTATATCCAGCTTGATCTGGGCTCCGCCAAGCCCGTAGGCAATGTGCGCGCATTGGTTGGAACTTCTGGCAAGGGCGACAAATGGACAGGTTACCATTTAGAATATTCGGAGGATGGGGACAGCTGGACGTCCTTGGATTCGCATACGGGCGCGCAGAGCGGAGTAGACACATATGAAGTGGATCTGGGCGGCGCTTCGGCACGGTATATTAAGCTTGTAAATGATGTTCAGGTGCATAAATGGGTTATATTCAGTGAGTTTTCGGTATATTCCCCAAGTGCCAAAAACGGCCCCGTATATACAAATACGGAAGACGAGGGATGGGAAGCAGACTTAGGAGTTGATTCGTTTGAATTGGCGCCCAGAGAAGACGCAGTATTAAATCAGGGCGAATATGTAGGGTTGAAACTGGACAGGATCCATGATATTACGGATATTACAGTGACAGGCGCAGGCACAGAAAATCTGATATTGGAAAAATCTATGAATGCGAAAGAGTGGACGCAGGAAAAGAAGGGCGCTGCCCGTTATATCCGGCTTGTCAATAAAGGAACGCAGTCGGTAAGTTTCCGGCTTGATTCGTTTGTTGTTTCCTCTAAAGAGTTTTTGCCGATTGATTTCTTAAGCAGTAATATCCAGAATGGATCACCCACCGAGGATGCAAGAAGCATAAAAACCACGAGAAACTGGGTGGACGGAGATCTTAATTCGGCAGCAAAATATACGTCTGCCCCTACAGCAGGCTCATATATCATTTATGATTTGGGTCAGGAAGTGGATATCCGTTCGATTAAGGTATGGACGAAAGTCGGTACATATGATTAGCCGCGTAATGCAAAATTCCAGGCTTCCCTTACCGCTGACAACGACAACGGATGGCAGGATATTCTGGTAATTGACGGGGACGCAGGCGAAGGCACATTTAGCACAAGCCCCGAGCAGAATGGATGGACTCCGGGCGAGGGAGCGGTAGAAGTGGCTTATGCGTACCGTGAAGCAAAAGATATTACGCCTGTAAAGGCAAGATATCTGCGCCTGTATTTTTCAGGGGCAAATGGCGGACGCTGGGTGGAACTGTATGAAGTGGAATTGAATGACGGCGAGTATATTCCGCCAATCAACGATCCGACGTTTGAAACAAATTTTGATTTGCAGAAGAGCATTGTACCGCAGAATTTAAACGACAGCGATTTGACAACCGCATTTTATCCGGAAGGTGTAACAAACGGCTCTTTGATTTATCATCTTTCCGATGAGAAGAATATCGGCAGAATCAATATACTGCAAAGCGGGGCAAATATCAGCAATGCCAAAGTTTCCATACGTACCGGGACGGATACATGGGAGCCGATAGGAACTTTAGACGAAAGTTACTCCGCGTTCTATACGGCGGATCTTGAGAATGTGTACGATATTAAGATTGAATGGACAGATGTTCCGCCGATGCTATATGAAATTATTACGCTGTCCGATCCGGGCGACGTATTAGAATCAAACATTAAGAATGCGCAGCGTCTGGTAAGCCGGGCTGATGCAGAATTAAAAGAAGCAGAGGATATACTGGGCGGCATTGCAGAACAGGTTTCCGCAGCGGAAGCCAAAGTAAACGCGGCGGCAAATAAAATAGAGAAGCTGCGTGCAGAAGTGGAACTTCAGAATTTATATGCAAGCCGTTCCGCAGCGGAAGTTGTGGTTGCAGAGAAGAAAGCGGCCAGCGCGTCCTGCGGGGCAAAGCTTGCAAAAGCGGAAGCTAAGAAACTGCGGGCGGAAGGTTCTGTCCAGGAAGCGGATAAGAAAGATCAGGAAGCCATAAACAAGCTGGAAGAAGCAGGCCAGCAGATACAGGCGGCGGAAGACAAAAAGAAAGAACAAGCTTCTTTTGAACAGGCAGCGAAAGATAAACAGGAAGAACTGGACGACGCGCTGGAGAATCCGGATCCGGGTCCGGTAAATCCAGATCCGGTAAATCCAGATCCTGTTAATCCGGCTCCGGCGCCTCAGCCTTCCATAAAGAATTTTAAGAGCAAAACTCTTAAATTCGAAGTGCTGAACGCCGCAAAGAAGACGGTTACCGTAACAGGGCCTGTTAAGAAAAACGCTTCGTCCATTGTCATTCCGGCTACCGTGAAATACGGCAATATAAACTGGAATGTTGTACAGATTAAAAATGGGGCGTTTAAAGGCATGAGTAAGCTGACGAAAGTCACCATTGGAAGTAAAGTGACGAAGATCGGTAAGGATGCATTTAAACAGTGCAGGAAGTTAAAGACCGTTAATATGAAGAAAGCGTCTAAAATTACCTCTATTGGCAAGAATGCATTTTCAAAAATTGACGCAAAGGCAAAGGTAACGGTTCCGTCGGCAAAGATGAAAAAATATAAGAATTATTTCAAAAAAGCGGGCCTTCCGAAAACGGCGACAGTAAAGAAATAGGCTTAAGATTTGCAGCGGAGACGAAATGGCGTACATGGGTTCTCCGCTGTTTTTATGGATGTCTGCACGGATGCGGGTTAACGGAAAAGTGTTTTTCAAACGCGCTCTAAAGTACTTGAAACCGTGACAAAAATTGGATATACTATTGTAATATATATTTTAACAAAACAGGAGGAAGATATGGAACAAACAGGAAGATTGACATTGCCGACCGATGTGGATATGGTCGATGAAACAATACGTTTAAAAGAATTATTGGGAGCGGATGCACTGCGGGACTGCGACGGGACAAACATGCCGGATGCCCTTTTATCCCAGGACGCCAAAATTTATGCCACTTATTACACGACCCGAAAGGACAATGAGTGGGCCGAGGCCAATCCGGATGAAGTGCAGCAGGAATATTTAATCAGCGACCGCGTTACTGCCAGGGGTGAAACGACAAGGATTAAACTGATGAAAGGATTCCATACGGAGCAGCTTAAAGTCAATACCATTCACGATCCGAAGCGCTGGTGGGAGGTTATTGACCGTACGACGGGCGAAGTAGTGCCGGCGGATCAGTGGGAGTATGATGAAGCGGCCGGGGAAGTGGAGATACGGACCATTCCCTATCACCAGTATACGGTCAGCTTTCTGGCGTTTTTGATTTGGGATCCGGTTCATATGTTTAATTTTATAACAAACGACTGGAAAGACGCTCCACATCAGATTACATTTGACGTACGCCTGCCTAAGACGCAGCGGCATGTAAAAGAAAAATTAAAGAAATGGTGTGAAGACAATCCGGATATCAATGTTGTAAGATTTACGACGTTCTTCCATCAGTTTACTTTGACTTTCGACGATCAGAAGCGTGAAAAATATGTGGACTGGTTTGGTTACAGCGCAAGCGTAAGCCCGTATATTCTGGAGCAGTTTGAAAAATGGGCGGGCTACAAATTCAGGCCGGAGTTTATTGTGGACGAAGGATACCACAATTCTATTTTCCGCGTGCCGAGCAAGGAATTTCGCGATTATATTGAGTTCCAGCAGATTGAAGTCAGCAAGCTGGCCAAAGAAATCGTAGATATAGTACATTCATACGGCAAAGAAGCTATGATGTTTGTCGGGGATCACTGGATTGGCACGGAACCGTTTGGCAAATATTTTGCAAATATCGGGCTGGACGCCGTCGTAGGTTCCGTAGGGGACGGCGTGACGATGCGTATGGTTTCCGATATTAAAGGCGTAAAATATACGGAAGGAAGGCTTCTGCCGTATTTCTTCCCGGATGTATTTTGTGAAGGCGGAGATCCGATAAAAGAGGCAAAGGTGAACTGGCTGAAGGTAAGGCGCGCTATTTTACGTTCCCCGTTAGACAGGATTGGCTATGGCGGATATTTAAAACTTGCCGCCGAATGGGACGGGTTTATCGATGCAATCCAGTATGTTGTAAGCGAGTTCCGTCATATCCATGAAAATATGAACGGGACAAGCGCTTATGTGGCTCCGTTTAAAGTTGCGGTGCTCAGCTGCTGGGGCCCGCTGCGCGGCTGGATGTCGAACCAGGTACACCATTCCATCTGGCACAGGGAGATTTATTCGTATACGGGTGTTCTGGAATGCCTGAGCGGGATGCCGTTTGATGTGGAATTTATTGGATTTGACGATATTAAGAAGGGGATTCCGGAAGACATTAAGGTTATTATCAATTCCGGCGACGCGTACACAGCGTTCAGCGGGGGCGAAAACTGGCTGGACGAAGAAGTCGTAACGGCAATCCGCAGATTTGTTGACAACGGCGGCGGTTTTATCGGCGTTGGCGAGCCTACGGCATGCCAGAGCCAGGGACGTTACTTCCAGCTTAGCGATGTGCTTGGCGCAGACCGTGAAATGACCTATTCTCTCAGTACGGACAAGTATAATGTATGCGATCCCAACCATTTTATCCTGGAAGATATTGAAGGGGATATTGATTTTGGCGAGGGCGTAAGCCGCATTTATGCACAAGGCGAGAATTACCAGATTTTGAGCATGGACGGCAGGTACAGCCAGCTTGTTGTAAATTCATATGGCAAAGGGCACAGCGTATATTTTACAGGGCTTCCCTATTCGCCGCAGAACTGCAGGATTTTGCTTCGCGCTATCTATTACGCGGCAGGCGAAGAAGCGGAAATGAAAAAGTTCTACGTTACAAATGTGGATACAGAGCTTGCAGTATTTGAAAATACAGGCAAAATTGCAGTTATCAACAATGCGATGGACGCCAAAAAGACTGATCTTTATATCAACGGGGAACTGTTTGAAACACTGGATTTGGCGCCGATGGAAATGCGGTGGGTAGAGTATAAGGCATAATCCATACATGAAAAAAGGCACGGGCAGGTTTTGCCTGTGCCTTTTTTAAACGGAAATAAACCAAAAGGAAAAACGTGTCAAAGGGGGCAATTTTGAAGTTTAAAAAGATAAGTGCATTGGAGCGGGAACTTGCAATAGTTGAAAAAGCAGAGGAACGGATCAGAAAAGAGGCGCTCCGCAGCAAAAAAGCATCATGGAAAACAGAATTGGAAAATAAAATACCGCAGAAGGCGTATGCCGGGTTAAAAACAGCTTTTGGGAAAGCGTTTGCCATTGTGTTTGAAAAGGGAACCGGCGTTATCGAAAAAACGTTTGATAAAGACGCCATGGCTGCGGATTATGAAATACATGATTATGCCGTCCGGCGAAAAGGGGGCAGAAAGGAAATCCGCAGTCTGCAAAAGGAAGCGTTAAAAACAGATTTTGCAAATATGGCCGTTACCGCGGCGGAAGGGATTGGCCTTGGCATATTCGGGATTGGGCTTTGTGACATTGTGCTGTTTGTGGGAATGCTTTTAAAGGGAATTTACCAGACGGCGTTAAATTACGGTGTGGACTATACGGTTCCCAGGGAAAAGTATTCGATTTTAAAGATGATGGAAGCGGCAATGGCAAAAGGAGAGGAGTTTGTACGGTTAGAGGAAGAACTGGCGGTTGAGCAGGAGCGGGATATGCTTTGGGAGCCGTCAAAGGAACAGTTTGACAAGCAGCTTATGAAAACGGCGGATGCATTTGCGGCGGATATGCTGCTGCTGAAGTTTGTACAGGGGCTTCCGGTTGTAGGCGTTTTAGGCGGGGCGGGGAATCCCGTTTGTTACCGGAAGGTAATGCGGTATGCCGGCATCAAGTACCGTAAACGGTATCTGCTGCAATGCGTTTTGAGGGTAAAAAAGGATGGTGGTACATGAATTTAATGATACTTCTGGCTGCGGCCGTTATTATGGCGTGTGTGATCTGCAACCGTATTTCAAACAGGTTCGGCGTCCCGACGCTGCTGGCGTTTATTTTGCTGGGGATGTTTTTCGGATCGGACGGGGTGATACGGATTGCATTTGACAATTTTGACGCGGCAGGGCAGATTTGCTCCACGGCGCTGATTTTTATTATGTTTTACGGCGGCTTCGGAACCAAGTGGAGCGCTGCAAAACCGGTTATGGGGCGTGCGGTAC
>OFHN01002557.1_pt1 | contig 10538 bp, 5 predicted proteins | sample 1521321 | NCBI WGS metagenome assembly OFHN01 (sample SAMEA3504130, study PRJEB24116) | mouse gut metagenome | biome: mouse gut; feature: mouse-associated habitat; material: faeces | place: Denmark | collected 2011
TAACTGCAGATTAACCTGGTAACACCATGAGTTGAGGAAGGAAAGGAGTCAAGACATTATTTAATATATGAACATCTCTGGCTTGGAAGTAGAGAGCCTATTTTACACTTTCTTTTTATATATTTCTAGTTTTCCTTCATAGATATTTACTTTAAAATAAGTGCATTTAACAGGATGACTAGCACTAAGAGGACATTCCCTATTTCCATATAGACTGAGCCCCAAATATCTTCCTAACCTGACCCTTTAACATTAACAACTCACAGGGTCTTTTTTATTTTTTTTTTAAATCTTTTGCTTCTGTGCAAAGGGGCTCAAACTCATCTTGCCTATGCTAAGCAAGCACTTTGGTGCTGAGTTCTATCACCAGTCACAATGCACACACACAAAAAGCCTGCAGAAGGGAGGCAGTGGCAATGATGGAATAGGCTCACACATTGGTAGTCTTTTCACTGCCATCAACCTGCCAAAAGCAAACCACACTGAGGAGCCATAATGACTAGTGTGGCTTTCACCTTATGTTTTTTTGTTTGCTTGCTTGCTTTTTTGTGTTTTGTTCCAGTGACCGTCCTGTGCAAGCATGTCAGAGTATAGTTGATATGTACACAGAGAAGGTACCAGAAAATATACACACAGGCATCACTGTGCATCCCTGGCTGTTCTGGAACAGGCTATGCAGAAGGACTGGGTTTAAGGGCACTGTCAACGTCTGGCTAAAAGACCTTTCTGAGTCTGGCACTAACTCAGGCCAGAGTAATTGCTCTTGGACAACTGTGCATCAAACTAACCAGGTGTCCCTAGAAAGGCCAAGGCTGAAGACAGCTCCTACCTGTGGTGGCTCAGGGCTGCATGCAATGAGGGGGTCTGTTCCCTCTCCTCCCTCTGCTCAATTCGAGACAGCCAGAGGTGCCAGAACCTGTGAAGCAACTACAGGAAGAAAACTGAGTTTATCCTGATGAGAAGAGAGAGGGCTCCTGGTGTAAGAGCTGACTCCCAGCTCACTCCGAGTCCCCAAAGGAAGCATTGCCCCACTTTGGGGCAGCTCACTCAAAGCAGCTGGCCTAGGGAGACATAATCTGGGCCAGTTTAAAGATGCTTCTAGTAGCTCTGAGAATTTTTTTTTCCTTTTTGTATAGAATAGAGTTTATTTAGGGCATGGGAGGGGAGTTAAGAGAGTAGTAGAGGCAGGGAAAGGCAGAGAGAAGGAGAGACTAGAGAAGCAGAGGCAGGCCATGACCACGTGGAGAGAGGGGAGAAGGGGATGAGGAGAGAGGGGAGCAAGGGGGCAAGAGGAAAGAGAGTAAGAAAACGAGAGGCGAAAGAACAAGAGAGAGTAAGCCTGAGACTTCTTAATTAGAATACAGAGTATGGCTCAAGAGAACACTTCTGTAGAGTAGGGGCTGAGGAGACATAATAACTAAGATGTAAGGGGAGGAAACGTAGAAAGATGGAAAATGGAGACAATCTGGGCTATACAGCAAGACTGTCTTCAGACAGGCAAAGGAGGAATAACAATGAAGTATAACACTGCTTGAGAAGATGTTTTCAAGGACAACTGTGAAAATCCGAAAATGGCCTGGATGGTCCTGTGATGTAAAACTACTTGTTTGGGGGTGATGCATACCAAAGTGTTTATAATTTACTTTGAAGTCATTTAGGGAAAATTTTGAGGCAAAATACTAATGAATGTTGAGGCTACATAGTATGTAGATCATGTGCTTAATCATTTAAAAAGAATCTACACTCAGAAATAAAACCAATGAAGAGAATTGTTGCCCCTGCTCAACAAACTATTGAAGAGAACTGCCTATGGGGGAAACATACCAACAGCCTTTCAAGTACAGGACTCCGTGGGGTCTATACTGTCTAACAATACCCTAGGTCAAGAGAAAAGCCAGTCCTTAACATCCAAATCAAGCCCTGGTTTTCTTAGCAAACTCCAGTAGTAGGACGGGGTGGGTAGGGAACACTAAAGAGGCTAAAACAAATTTCTCTATCAGCAGGTACAGACTAACAATGGAAACAGGCAGTATGATTATGGAGTCTAAAGGAAATCAAGTACTGTGCACAGTACACCTGTAATTTCAGGACTCAAGAGGACTGTGAATTCTAGACCAGCCCAGACTATACAGTGAGCTTGAGGCCACCCGGAGCTACCCATACAGCAGAGTCCTGTCTGGGGTTGGGGCCAGGAGAGTCTTACTGTAGTGTCACGCAGCTGCTGAGCAAGCTTCTTTCTTATTTGCTGTAGTCGGGCCTGGGTCACGTTGTCTTTGAAGGCTCTAGAGCAAGAATACTACCCAGAGACATGACAAGAGGAGTTATAAAGGTGCATTAGGATCTGTAGAAGTATGAACAAGGAAAGCATCACTGGAAGCCACTGTGGTTCAGGACTGCTCCAGTTCTCTGCAGTTTTGCTACCAAGTTCCTAATAGAAACTAGCTTACCCAGCAGGCTCAGTAACACTGCCTTCACACAAAAAACACAGCGTTGCCTCTAACTGGGGGACTTCCCTTGACCCATATGAAAAAGAATTCTAAGAGGTTGAATGTTGGCTGGGCATGGTGATACATGCCTCTAATCCCAGACTTGGGAACCACATAAGAGTTAATGTAATGTAATACATTTACGTAATTATAAAAGCGGTTTGCCAGAATGATCTCAGGTGAATCTGTGATGGTTGGTACTCATTGTCAACTTGTCAGAATCTACAATTATTTGTGAGATGGGTATCTGTTCCTGTCTCCTAAGGACTGTATTCCTTGTATTAACTTACATGGGAAAACCAACCTGTTTTCAACAGAAAAAGACACTAGGACGGAATCCTTGGGGCCACATTCCCAACTCTGTCACCAATTGCATACATACTATATAAGCAAAGTACCAGAGAAAAGAGGTGAGACAGAGCTAAGGGTTTTCACACTGTGTTCTGTGGTTAGACAGAGCTAGGGGTATTCACTGTGTTCTGTGGAGCACCAGAGGTTCCTAAAAGCCTCTGAAGACCAGCTCCTACAGGAGAGGCAGCCCACAAAACAGGAATCAACTCCCCAGACCTTGACTTAGGTTTAAGATCAAGACTTTGATCTCTGCCACTCAAAAGAGGTCTACTGTGTAAAGACCCAGGGTCAGTTCCCCTTTCAGGTTCCCTTTCAACTCCAATCTCTGACTTTACTCATTACTTTCTCAGCTTCAAAATGCAAGCACAGACTACAGCTAACTGAGAACTGGCTCCACTCAGGGGCTATGGCGCAGGAGCCCTGAGCGCATGCCTCCGCAGCTGCCCCAGGCTCTTACCAGCAGGTAGTGCTGGCGGTGTTCAGCTGCTGCCTCATGCTGGGCAGCCTCTTCTGCCTGTAGCAACATGTCTGACAGGAAGTTAAGGCCTCCAGTCTAACAAGGTTTCTACACAATATGTATACTTCCTGTGGGCCACCTAGGGGCATGCCTCTAAGTATAACAGGCTTGCTGAGCGGGCTGACAGTCACCTGTCTTCTCTTAGTGACCCAGGGAAGTTCTATCAAAGAGCCAGGTCATGCCCATTTTATGTAAGGCAAAAAGTACCTGAGATTACTTGCTATTACTTTCTATAAGCATTTGGAATCATCATCTAGCAAGCAGAACTTGCATTGTCTGGTACCACGATCCAGTCAGATGGCTGAGCTAAAAGCTTGGGTTTGCAGATCTTTTCTCCTCCCACAATCCTCATGTACTCAGCACCAAACCATCTCTCTGCTCTGCTCAACTTTCTCTCACAGCCGCTCCGCTTCTGACTCATCCCTTACGTGACTGCACACACATGGGCTTTCTGGGCAAGTCTCTAGGGCCATCTACCTTCTCTTTTAAAATAATTCTCTGTATTACATGCATCTCTATTTGTGTGTATGTATGTGCCGTGGTGAAGGTCAGAGGACAACTTGCAGGAGTCTGTTCTTCCTTCTACCAAGTAGGTTCCAAGGCTCAAACTCAGGTCATCAGACTTGGCAGCAAGCTGTCTCACTGGCCCTAGAAACATCTTTTCTAAAGCACAAATTTCAGTGCACTGATTCTTATGAACTCGTCTGAAGCTCTGAGCTCGTCAGGATAAAGAGTAAATCCCTGAGGGGGGCACAGAGGGGACGAAAGCCCCTAGTCCACCCTGACCCTCCCCGAGTACAACAATCAACACTTTTTTTTTTTGAGACAGGGTCTCACTACATAGCCTTGGCTGGCCTGGAACTCATTATTAGACAAGGCAGACCTCAAACTCAAAGAGATTTGCCTGTGTCTGCCCTGAGTGCTGAGACTCGAGGCATGTGCCACCAGGCCACCACATTAAAGTTTTTAAATATATGACTTATTTTTATACTCATTGGTGTTTTGACTGCATGTATGTCTCTGTGGGGGTATTACAAGTCCTGGGACTGGAGCTACAGACAGATGTGAGCTGGGAATTGAACCGGGGTTCTCTGAAAGAGCAGCCAGTGCTCTTAACTGCGGAGCCATCTCTCCAGCCCTTATTGCATATTCTTGAACATTAGTAGTTTATCAATAACCCTGTATGAATACCCAGTCTCTGCCAGAAGAACCTGCAGTCACCTAGGACTGACACTCAGCTCGGATGCTTCTTCCTTGCCTGAACTTCCTAGGATGCCAAAAACTTTTATTCAAAACAAAAAAGTCTGAGCTAGGGGCTGGAACTAGGGGCTGGAGCTAGGGGCTGGATGGTGTGGTCATGCTAGCCTTGCATTTAAGATGCTTCTGCCTCCTTGTTCCTGAGATATGGGCACACAGGATGGTTCTTATACAACCCTTCCATAGCACAATCACACCATACTGACAAGACCCACTTTCATAGCAGTTCCCCCACTGGACAATGACTGCTGTGAGGCTTTGGGTTGCCCTCATGTGTTCATTAGTTTTTTTCAAAGTTTGACAGAGCCGGAATTATTTAGAAAGAGGAACTCTCAACTGAGAAATTGCCTCCATCTGACTGGCCTGCAGGTAAGTCTGTGGGACATTTTCTTAATAAAGACTCAGGTGGGAGGGCCCAGTCCACTACAAGTGGTCCCACCACTGGGCAGGTGCTCCTGGGCTGATTAAAGAGCTGAACAAGCCTTGAGGAACAAACCAGGGATGATCGTTCCTCTGCTTCAGTTCCTGCCTTGAGTTCCTATCCTGATGCCCCTTAATGATAGAGTAGAAACTGTCAGCATCTCTCTAAAATGTTGTTGGTCATGGTGTTTATCACAGAAATAGAAACCTACCTAGCTCACCAAACACAAGAAATTAAGCTGAAGTAGAGCATGAGTCATGACCTGAATAGACAATGTAAGGATGGATGTCTAAGGCATCCAGCTCCTCACACTAGGGACACTCTGGGGAGATGGACATTCCAGTACAAAGAAGGATACAGTGCTTCCAGTGTGTAAAGGCCCTCCGCAGGACCATCCTCCCGGCCAGCTTCACCACCAGGGCCTGGTGGGCAGACAAGCTCTGCCTCCACTCCCAGGCCCACTGCCAGTCACAGAAATGTATCTGGAGCACAGTACCATGGTGGAATTGTACAGCCATCTCTGCAACAGAGAAATAACTCTTGGGTGCTGCTCCCCAAGCAGGGAGAAGTCACAGAGGTTGGACGCTACTTACTGGAGTGAGCAGGATTCAAGAGCGTTCCCACAAAGAATCCTTATGAAAGGTCTTAAGTTAACAGTATAGTTCAGTGATAGTGTGTGCTTAGAGAATGTGAAACTCCTTTGGTTCAACCCCAAACACCACAACATAAAAGAGTTGTCTAGATACTAGAAGGATATTGGGACTTCTTGAGTTATTCTCTCTCCAAGAAAAGAGGTCTGTAATTTTCAGGAAGGGTGATGATTAATACTAGTTGTCAAGTTCACACATCTGTGAAGAGGAAATTAGTTGATTGTCTCCATCAAATTGAACTGTGACATGTCTGAGAGGCATTTTTTTAAGTTAGTAACTGATTGATATAAGAGGGCACACCGCATCATGGGTGATGCTATCCCTGGGCAGATGGGTCTGAGCCTTAGAAGAATGGTAACTGAGACAGAGGGAAGGAGTCAGGCCAGGAAGCAGCACTCCTGCATGGTCTCTGCTTTAGTTACAACCTCTAGGTCCCTGCTTGACTTCCCTCAATAATAGACTGTAACCTATAAGCCAAATAAATTCTTTCTTTCTTCCAGTTTGTTTGATCATAGCTTCACCACAGCAAGAGAAACCAAACCAAAAAAGGAATGTGCAACAACAAAAAAATCTCCTTGGCCAGGCAGTAGTGGCGCACACCTTCAATCCTAGCACTCAAGAGGCAGAGGCAGGCTGATCTCTGTGAGTGCGAGGCCAGCCTGGTCTACAAAGTGAGTTCTAGGACAGGCAGGGCTATACAAAGAAACCCTGTCTTGAAAAACAAAAACCAAAATTTTCTCCCCAAGGGTGAGGCTTCTAGTTAGCTGCTGATAGTCAAGAATGGTAACCAATTCTTTGAAAGATACTGTTTGATTTCTGCCTCTACGTGGCTTGTTCCTGGATAGGCTGAGTCTTCACATCTATGACGTACCACTGCAGTTATCATGCTGGCAAAGGGCTTCCTGAGCTTTCTGCCATGCTGACCTGAGCTTCAGAGTACACATCCTTCCAACACTGACCAGCTTATAGCTGGTGAACTGGGACCTCCAAATAGGTCATAGCTTGAGACACATAATTAAATTTCATCATGCTAGACAACACATAAGCCTTTGCTCCACAGCCCTGGGCAACTGAAGAGTTGGTCTACACCACTCTGTCTGACAGATACAGGGAACTTGCCAAGGCAGTGTTGGCTAGGAGGTAAGTGGGACTCACTTGGACAAGAGCCTGAGCCTAACCTAGAGTCCAGTCCAGTGTTTGAGTCATTCCTGTGTAAACTCAGTAAGCTTGTTTACAAAAAGCATCAGTGAGCAGGCTCCTAGGGTGACCTGAACCAGCAGGCTGTTCTCAGTAACAAGGTCTGAAGGGGGAGGCCAGGAGATGAGAGGATAAAGAAGATAGAAAAGCGAGGGTCAGGAGGTCTTTCAGAAGCTATGTCTTAAGCCCATTATACTCCTAGTTTTAGAGATGAAGTAAAAGCCCTGGGTCAACTCATTCTCAAACTATTGAGGAAATCCACAATAATGGCATCCGTGAGAATCCCACCATGCCAATCTTCTGCCTTCTGAGTGCTGGGATTGAAGGTGTGAGCCACTACTGCCTGACCAGGGATAAGATTTTCACAGAATCTGTGTTATGTTAAATTTTTTCTTTCCTTTTCACTTAAAAAAATCAATATCCAAAAAAAAAATTTTTTTTAAGATTTATTTAGTTTATGTGAGTACACTGTTGCTGTCTTCGGACACAACAGAAGAGGACATCAGATCTCATTACAGATGGTTGTGAGCCACCATGTGGTTGCTGGGAATTGAACTCAGGATGTCTAGAAGAGCAGTCAGTGCCCTTAACTGCTGAGCCATATCGGCAGCCACCCAAAAATTTTAACATCACAAATTATATGCTTTTGCATTAGGGAGGACAAACTCAAATAATCCAAGTGTCTACTGAGGGCTGGGCTGAGCCCAAGCCTTCCCTGAGGCTATGATGTATCAAAAAGGAACACAGTTTCAGATCTAAAATCAGAAACATACTTGGCAGAGCCAGAAGTCGCCTGAGTCAGGGCATTTTGGGGGTTGTGGGTTCAGATTCCGAGAACCCAACTCTTCCACCAAGGGGATTGCTTTGTCTCTGATGCTCTTAAGATACCCTATGTTGTCCTTGTACAAGGACACTTGATTAGCTTCCTAATTGGTCCCATTCCATGACAGCTTCTGCTGCCTCTGTCCCATTTCTCCCATGAGATTGATGCTTTACTTCTCAATAAGCTCTCCTGGCAGAGCTTGTGCAAGACCGCCTGGTCCCACCTGGTCTAGCCTCTATTTTCCCATCTCCTGGCCACCTCTCACTTAGGACTCTGTCACTGAAGAACAGTTTGCTGGTCCAGGTCAAGTAAATGGCTCACTAAGTAAAAGTAAGCACGTGACAGCATCAGGCATGGTGGTACACACCTTCAATCTCAGCTCTGGGAAGGCAAAGGCAGGCACATTTCTGTGAGCTCAAGGCCAGTAAGGACCATATAGTGAGTCCTGTCAGCACTACATGGTAATATCCTATCTCAAAATAAAAAACAAATACAAAACTCATCTGTCTTGTCTTTGTTTGCAGCTGCTCCCCTTCCTCAGCTCCTCACCCCTAACAATGTAGGTGTGCTCCAGGTTCACCTCCACCCACTCCTGAGCTCAGCTACAAAGTTCATCTCTAGCTCAAGGACTGTGGAACCTTGGCTTGGCAGTCTCACATGCCATGCTCACTGCCCCGAGCTACAGCTTCCAAGCCCCTGCCACTTCAAGGGACATCAGCACTACAGCTGAGTTCATTAGGGCTTGGCTGCCAGAGTTGGGGTGGCTGAATTGGAACTATTTGGGGAGTCTCATGACTGGTTATGCCAGGAACCCTTCTCCAAAGTACCAGCTCATCTCCTATGTGATTCTGAGCTTTGCCCTCTCAGAAGCCATGGGACTCTTTTGCCTAATGGTGACTTTTCTCATCTGCTTCAATCTATGAAGCAGATATTTCCACCTCTGCCTTCCACAGTCCTTCCTCCCATGTCTCCTCTACCTTGTATGTTCTTTTTCCTGTACTTTCTCCGTAAGCCTGGAAAAGTTAAGTGGCTGGCTCAGAGTCTGAGAGAAGGGAGACTAATAAATATATTGTATTAATAAAGTTCAAAAAAGCAAGTCATTCTAAATATACAGATAATCACTAAAACTATCTTTTGTTTGTTTGTTTTGGTTTTGGTTTTTCGAGACAGGGTTTCTCTGTGTAGCCCTGGCTGTCCTGGAACTCACTCTGTAGACCAGGCTGGCCTGGAACTCAGAAATCTGCATGCCTCTGCCTCCCAAGTGCTGGGATTAAAGGTGTGCACCAACAACTGCCAGGCTCTAAAACTAGTATTCTTGACAAAGATATAATACAGTGTAAAAACAAGCACAATTAAAAAAAAATTAAATAACATTATACCCATCACATTAGGGACAGCCCCATTTGAAATAAAATGTATATAGTAATCACAATACATTAACACAATCTGAATTAAAGTTAGTGTTAGCATCAGAAGTGGTTTACAGTCAGTCTCCAAATCAGCAAATGACATCAACCCTAGGCGATAAGGAGCCTGTTGCTATGGCAACTGCCAAACACTCCAAGCAAACACCTCACCTATGTGGAGTGGTGCAGGGTGGTGTGCATCATTCATTACAACACAGTTAAAATAAAAGACAGAGACAGAATAAAAGACAGAGACCCCAACCCTTCGTCCCTTCTTTTCTTTCTTCTCTTCCCCCATCCTCACCCCTATTCAATTAAAAAACCTCTTCTTGTAAGATTGTGCTGGCCTGTCATGATCTATCCAGAAACAAGCTGCCTTCCAACTAACAGTTAGGCATGTTAATAAAAACCAAAATGGGGGACTGGAGAGATGGCTCAGGGGTTAAGAGCACTGACTGCTCTTCCAGATGACCTGAGTTCAATTCCCAGCACCCACATGGTGGCTCACAATGTTCTGCAATGGAATTTGGTTCCCTTTTCTGGTGTGCATGAAGACAGGACACTCATATATAGACGATAAATAAATACATCAGAAAGAAAGATAGAAAGAGAGAGAGAGAGAGAGAGAGAGAGAGAGAGAGAAAGAAAGAAAGAAAGAAAGAAAAAAAGGCAAAGCAAAAGCAAAAGCAAAAGCAAAAGCAAAGCAAAGCCAAAAAGAAATAAATGAGAACCAAAGATGGTGTACTTTTCTTCTAACTTTCTTGTCATCACAATTGCAATGTAATATCTTCTGTTCCCTCTTCCTGAAGGATCACAGACAGTGGGGAGAGCCATCTGCTCAAGTCTGGCTTGGAAGCTTAGGCTTCTGACTCACCATTCTGCCATCTCTTCACCCTGCAGATTTGGAGGTATTTAAGCCAAGCCTTCAGAGATCTCTGCTTCTGCCAGTGCTGATAGTGTTGCACAGCAGTAGCCTCCTTCCTCCTATCTCGCTGGCTAATTAGAAGCTGTTCTTGCCATCGCAGCCAACCCTGAAAAGACCACATCAGGAATTCAACATCTAATTCAACATCAACATCATTCAAAGCCACACAGTGAGTGTGAGGCTAGCCTGGGATATATGAGATTCTGCCTCAAACAAAACAAATTGGAGGGAAGGGGGAGGAATAAGTTACAAGTATACACAAAATAAGAGAGAAGTTGTAAAAAGTAATTTGCAAGTACATGATGGAGTTCAAGAGAGCTCCCGAACTGGAGCTGAGCTGGGCTGGTGAACTGAGGGAAGACAGAAAATTGTTCCTAAATCCACAAGGGAGGAGCCGGGCAGTAGTGGCGCACGGCTTTAATCCCAGCACTCGGGAGGCAAAGGCAGGCGGATTTCTGAGTTTGAGGCCAGCCTGGTCTACAGAGTGAGTTCCAGGACAGCCAGG
>OFHN01002561.1_pt1 | contig 10534 bp, 1 predicted proteins | sample 1521321 | NCBI WGS metagenome assembly OFHN01 (sample SAMEA3504130, study PRJEB24116) | mouse gut metagenome | biome: mouse gut; feature: mouse-associated habitat; material: faeces | place: Denmark | collected 2011
GTCCTCCTCCAGGCAGTCCAGCAGCTTGTGGTAGGGCATGCAGATGGTGGCCTTGTCGCTGATCTTCAGGTTTTCCGGCGTCACCTCGATGCCGCCCTCCCGCAGACGCTGGGCCTCGCCGCACAGGTGCTCCAAGTCGATGACCATGCCGGGGCCCAGCACGTTTACGGTGCCGGCGCGCAGGATGCCGGAGGGCATCAGGTTGAGGATGAACTTCCCCCGGTCGTTGACCACCGTGTGGCCGGCGTTGTTGCCGCCCTGGTAGCGCACCACCACGCCGTAGCGCTGGCTGAGCAGGTCCACCATGCGGCCCTTGCCCTCGTCGCCCCAGTTGATGCCTACAATTGCTGTTAACATTGTCTTGTCCCCCAAATTTATCTGTCGTATGCGTTCGAAGAGGCGGAGCCCCCGGCGGAAAAGCCGAAAAAAGTTCCACCCCGCCCCGCTTTTTCCCGCCCATTGTATCACAGCGGTATGGGGATTGCAAGAGCTATCCGGCGGCGCGGAAAATATTGTGACGGCCCCGCCGCCCCCTGCGGGTTCAAACGGCCGGACATCGCCGGGCGGAACGGCCCACGTCTCTGCTCTCCTCACCCCATCCTCCTAAAAAGCATCCGGGAGAGGCCTTTCGGCCTCCCCCGGATGCTTTCTTTCGTCTGTGCTTACTTCATCAGATTGATGAACCGCTGGAGCATCACGGACACCTCCGCACGGGTAACGTTGGTCCTGGGATCCAGGATGCCGCCGTTCTTACCCTGGAGAATCCTGTTCTTCACGCACCAGGACATACCCTCTGCCGCCCAGTCAGCGACGCTGCCGCTGTCCGCAAAGCCGTTCAGCTCGCTGCCGGATACCGCGGTATCCAGCTTCAGCAGCTTCGCATAGCGGTACAGCATCACGGCCAGCTCGGCGCGGGTGATGGTGTCCTCCGGCATGAACAGCTCATCGCTGCGGCCTGTGACCACACCGGTCTTCGCCGCCCAGGCGATGCTGCCGGCATAGTACTTACCGGCGGGCACATCCGTGAATGTCAGAGGATAGTCCTCTGCGCCGTTGGACAGCCGGGCGAGAATCACAGCCAGGTCGCCGCGCTTCATGTCGCCCTGATGGTTGAACCGGTTGCCGCCCACGCCGTTCACCAGGCCCAGGCCCGCCATCTGATGGATGGCGTCATCCGCCCAGTGGCCGCCGGGAACATCCGCAAACCGCTGCTCCGGAGTGGGAAGCTGCGCGGGAATGTCCGCTCTCACCAGCGTCTCGCCGGCGGGGTCGGTCACTGTAATGGTCACGTTTTTCTCGGGATCCGTAACCTTCTCAGCCTGCCCGCCCTCGGCGTCGGTCTTGGTCTGGGTAACCGTACCGTCCGCCTGCACCACGATCACTTCCTTGCGGCCGTCCGGCCACTCGGTGGTGGTGGTGACAGTGCCGGTCTTGGTATCCGTCACAACGGTGGTGATGCTGCCGTCCGGGTTCTCCGTCGTGCTGGTGGACGGCGCGTCGGGCTTGGAGGAACCGCCTCCGCCGCTGCTGCCGCCAGTGCTGCCGCCGTTGCTGCCGGAGTTGTCATTGTCGCCGCCGGGATTATCACCGTCGCCTCCAGGGTTATCGCCGTCACCGCCGGGATTATCGCCGTCGCCGCCAGGATTATCGCCGTCGCCTCCGGGGTTGTCGCCGCCAGAATTCTTCACCAGAGCCTCCTGCGCGGCGATCAGATCGCCGGCAGCTTCGTCCACGGCTTCCTGGGTATAGCCCAGACCGTCGCTGTCCAGAATCCTCTTGGCCAGCGCCCGAGCGGTCTCGAAAGCGGTCCAGCTCTCTTCAGTATAGTTCTCATTGGTCACGCCCTCAGCCGCCGCATAGGCCGCGCGAAGGGCGCTGAGGTCCGGCGCCACATATTCGAGCTCCAGCGAATCATAGGCGCTCTGGAGGCCGTCTCTGGCCAAATCCACCTGCTTCTGGGTGGTCTCGCTGGACAGAACCTCCAGGGCTATGCCCAGCGCCGCCTGGAAATTCTCCCAAGCGCTGGCGGTGTAGCCCTCGTTCTCCACCAGCGCCATCTCATTGTAGAGCTCGCGCAGCGCGGAGTAGTCGACCGCGTCCGCCTCCTTCGCCTCCAGAGCGTCCCGGGCGTTGCTCAGGTTGCGGTAGGCGGTGTTCAGGGCCGCGACACTGCTGGCGCCGTCGATCTTCTTCGCCTCGGCCAGAGCCTCGGCCAGCACAGCCCAGCTCTCCTCGGTGTAATCCTCCTCCTTCAGCGCCTCCACCTGCTCAATGAGGGCGGTCAGGCTGGAGATGTCGGGGATGAGGGTGAAGTCCTGACCGGTCAGATCGCTGCTGTCGGTCACGGTGATGCTCTTCTCCTGGCTCTTGAAGAAGGGAGCGCTGACCTTCAGCGTATAGGCGCCGGGCTCCACACGGGAGACCTGGTACTGGCCCAGCGCGTTGGTGGCGGTACCCGCGACGCGGGCCCCGTCCTTGTACAGCTCCACAGCCGCACCGGAGACGGCCACGCCGCTGCGGGCGGTAATGGTTCCGGTGACGTTCTGCACGCCATCAGCCGGGTCGGCACGAATGATGCGGATGTTGTCGAGAATGAACTCGCTGCCCTGATTGCCGCTCATATTGATGCCGCACCAGCCGGGCGTCGTAATTGCGCTAATGTTCTGCAAATTATTTGTGTAAACCGCCATGCCGTCGATATAGACCGTGACATCATAATCGTTCAGCGTTACGCGGACATTCCGGGTGGCGCCCGGCTCAATGTACGGTTTGCCGCTGTTGTCCTGAACCCCTGTGTAACTGCTGCCGCCGCTTTCAGCCCAGTACTCACAGAACCATCTGTTGGGGCTGTCCTCCTGGCCAACCGTCAGACGGTTGCTGCCGGAGGTGGTGCGCATAGTGACATTGAACCGTGCACCTGTTGTCAGCGCGGTCACGTCAAAAGAGAATGTGCCGTTGGCAAAGGAGATCGTCTTATCCACCACATTGTTGATGGGTCGGGCGGCCTGACCTCCCAGACCGTTCCAGATCACCTTCAGCGCGCCGCTGCCGTTGTATTCCACCCACTCCGTCGTGGGCAGCTCGTTCGCCGGCCCATCCACCACCGGCCCCATCATGGAGATGTCGCCGCCGTTGAAGTCGTTGACGTAAGCGCCCGGAGCCTCGGCCTCCAGCTGGATGTCCTGGGTCTTCACGCCGTCCGCCTTGGTCACCACAATATCACCTGTAGTGGTGACATAGTAGCCCGTGGCCTCGACTTTGATGTGGTAAGTGCCGGGGAGCAGCTCCACGCCGCTCTTGCTGACGAACTGGAATGTACCGTCCGCGCCGGTGGTGACGGTAAGGCCCGTGGGGAAGTATCTGCTATCCTCCAGGGTCAGCACCGCGCCCTCCACAGCCGCGTCGAGGGTATTGGTCACCGTGCCGGAAATGGAGATGACCGCCTTCGTCAGTTTCGCCATCGCCGTCTTCAGCGCATCTACAGCGTCAGCAACCTGTGCGGTACTGGCGTTTTCATTGTCGAACACGGTGTGACCATTTGTGCGGGCCTGCACAAATGCCTCCCAATCGCCAGCCGTCGTCTCGTTGTAGACCTCCTCCACCATGGCGTCGGCCTCCTGGAGGAGAAGGGCCAGCTCGGTCTTCTCCGGGGCGGCCAGCTCAATGGACAGGTTATCCAGCACGAAGTCCAGATAGCCGCCGAACGCCGCCTCCGAGCCGGAGGTGCCCTGACTGTTGGCGTTCTCCTTGGAGTAGATACCCACCCAGGTCTGCCCGCTCTTGCTGCCCACCACGGTGAACTCGATGTGCCCCACCTTGGCCTTGGCGGTGTCGTTGCCGGCCACGCCGCTGTTACCGGGCACGGTTGTTTTCAGGGTCTGCTCCAGGTTGTGGACGGTCAGACTGCCCAGACCGGCATAAGCCCCGTCGCCCACCACGGCCACGTAGGAGCCCGCAGAGCCCAGCTCGTAGTCAAAGCTGACGGTGTAGACCTTGTCGGGCTCAAAGCGGAAGTTCTGGGGAATGGTCTGGTACACCAGGTTGTTCCGCCCGTGCAGGCCGTTGCTCTTGATCGACCAATTGCCGTCGATCACGTCGTCCATCTTCTTCACATCCCAGCCCGCCTGAGTAAATTCGCCATTCAGCTCGGACAGGTGGGTGCGGTTGTCCGCCACGTTCTCCACAGGGCCCACCACGAAGGGCCAGATGCCCTGGGGCACGTTCTCGAAGTCCTGGTGCAGCTCGGTGGCCGCGCCGGTCTCCGGGTTATAGACCACGGGACTTTCGCTGCCCCTGTACTCCACAGTGCGGATGTCGTCAAAGTAGACACTGCCGCTGCCCGCCGTCCGGGAGAGAGTCAGGGTATAGGTCTCTCCCGCCTGGGGGGTGAAGTACAGGAACATATTCTGGAAGAAGCTGGTACCCGCCTCCATGCCGTGGCCGTTGTGGAGGTAGTAGGAGCTGATGTAGTTCCTGGCGATGGACCGCTCCGTGTAGTTGGTGGCCACCACCTTGCCGCTGCTGTCCGTAATGGTCATCACCGCCTTGGCGTTGGAGCGGTTGTCCACCGCCGCGTACATGGCGTAGACCTTGCCGGCCTGCAGCCCGCTCAGCTTCTGGCTCACAGAGACAGCGCCGATCATCTTCAGGACGGAGATGCCCTCGGTGTTGGTGGTACGCACGGCGCTGCCGCTGCCCGAGACGGTCCAGGGGCCCTTGGCGGTATCCAGATTGAAGGAGGGGTCCTCCAGATACAGGTCCGTGCCGTAGTTGATCTGGGGCGCGGGCGCGCTCCCGGCGTCCTTGGTGACCACATAGCCGGTGTTGGGCTTGATCCCGCTCAGGGTGATCCAGCCATTGCTGACGCTGACGCGCCTGCCGGCGCCCCGGCCCTGGTCGGAGAGCTCATAGATCATCACGCTGGAGAGGTTCTCCCAGCCGTCGGGCAGCTCCCACTCGGTCGCCTCGCTCGTGGCGTTCCAGTGGTAGAGCTTCTCGTCGGCGGGGGCGACGCGCTCCCCCTCGTTGTCCCAGTACCAGGGGATCAGGTAGCGCAGGGTAGCCTTTTCCTTCGGGAAGGTGTTGTCCTCGCCTGCGGAGGCAGGCGCGCCCTCGGCGATGACCTTGCCGTTGAGCGTGACCACGCGGGAGCGGTACTCGGTCTCGCCCTCCAGGAATTTATCCACCGTATCCATCCCGAAGTCGGTCACCACCCGGCCGCTGGTGCCGCGGGTGACGACGATCTCGTCCGCGCCGTCGCTCAGGCGGATCTGGGTCTCAGGCGTCCAGCTGGAGGTGGTAGAATTGCTGCGGGAACCGCCCGCGCCGCCGCCGTTGTAGGGGATCACCACAGGCGCATCGGCGTTGATCCACTCCACCACGGGGTAGTGCTGGAGGAACTTGGTGTAGATCATCTGGTTATAGGTGTTATAGATGGACAGGCTGTATTCGCCGTCGCCCTGCCAGCCCTCGAAGCCCTGCATGGCCGGACCGCCCAGCAGGGGGGCGTTGGCCGAGCCGCCGTAGCTGGCAAAGTCGGGCGGGAAGGAGTCCTTGTACTGGTTGAGGATGAAGCGGAGCACATTGCCGCTCAGCTTGCCCTTCTGGCTGTAGTCGCCATAGGTAAAGTCGGTGGTCCAGTGCTGGAAGGTGGACTCATAGGGGTTGGCCCAAGCCCACTCGTGGGCGATCCGCCAGCCGTCGTGGCTGATAATCTCCTCAGAGAGAGCGCGGGTCTGGAACGCGTCCTCCGTACCGGAGGTGTTGTTGCCCCACACGTCCACGTACACCACGAAGGGATAGCCCTGCACGATGTCGTAGAGCTTATCCCAGCGGGTTTTGCGCAGACCCATGGCGTAGTCGTACACGGCGTTGATGGAGATACCCTGGTCCAGCCAGTTCCAGCCGTACTTCATGCCGCCGGCGGAATATCTGAGCACCTGGTTCTCTTCCTCAATGGCCTCGGCATAGAACTCGGAGGCGTTGGTGTGGATGCCGAAGACGGCGCCCAGCTCTCCGCCCTCCCGCATCAGGGTCACCATGTCCTCCGCCCCGCCCATGCGCACGCCGATGTTGTCATACTGGGGGTGGTTGGAGTCGTGGCCCTCGCCGGCGTAGCCCTTGAGGAGCACGAACTGACCCAGCCCGTCGGTGTGGGCCGCCACCCGCTTGACGTTGTCCAGCGCGATGAGGAAGGGGTTGGTGGCCATGGAGCCGAAGTTCATGGAGATGCGCAGGTTCACCGAATCCGCCACGCCCTCGCCGCCGGCGGGGATGTGCATCACGGTCTCCCGGTAGGCGATGGCGGCGTCCTGCCAGTCCACCTCGCGGTTGCCGTTCATGTCGCCGGTAATCACCACCTTGGCAAAGGGCGTCTCAAGGGGCTCCATGATGCGCTTTGCCCTGGGAAGCTGATCCTCCGTCAGCGCCTTGAGGCCGCCGCCCTCGCTCTTGGAAATATCGTAGTGGTAGTACCACAGGGTGCTGCCCAGGCCGATGGCCACGCTGCTGCCGCCGTCCTTGGCGTCAAACTGGGCGCGGACGGGGTAGCACTGGTCGCCGGCCGTGCCGCGGGCGGCATAGGCGGAGTTGCTGGCCAGGCTGGCCGACAGGCTGTCGTTGTAGACAAAGGCGGCGAAGAAATCTTCTGTGTAGCCCGCAAAGTTCTCATTGCCTGCGGCGGGATAGCTCACATCGCCGCTCGCGGTGGTGTTGGCAGCCTGCTTGCCGCCGGTCACCGCCGCGCCCGGCTCCGTGGAGCGGACGGAGACCAAGCTGTGGTTGGGAATCTCAATGGTCTCCACCGGGTTCGCCAGCTTGTCATTATTGTTGGGGTAGGTCACATCTGTGATGTAGAAGCCCAGGGTCCGGTCCGCCGCGTCGCTGCCGGGATCGTTCAGGTCGTCCAGACCCACGCGCAGCTCGGCGGTGATAGTGGCGGTGACGCCGGTACTGTTGTTGTTATTGCTGTCAATCACCATGGTATAAACAGCTTTCTCGCTGCCCACCACTTGGCTGGTGACCGTAGGCTTTACATCCGTGCCGTTGATCTTGATGGTGTCCAGAATGGCGCTCTGGCCCCACAGCTCCTCACCGGCCAGCTCGCCCTTCATGACGTACTTAATGACGCGGGGGAAGGTCTGGTCCACCATGACGTCCATACTGGCGGTGGACAGCGTATAGAACGGAACCGTATATACCTCCAGTTCCACGTTCTGCACAGCGTCCGCATTCCCCACCGTCACAGTCTCAACGGTGGTCTCCGTATATCCCTCGCAGCTCACCTTCAGAGTGTAGCTGCCGCTGGGCACGCCGATGATGCGGTATGTACCGTCCTCACCGGAGACCGCCGTCTTGAAGGGCGCCGCGTCCTCTTCCGCACCGGCCTCGTAGAGCGCCACTGACGCACCCTTCACAGCCTTCGCGGTACCCTTCTCCGTCACCTTGCCGGTGAGGACGGGCAGCAGCTCCAGGTTGAAGCTGACGTTCTCCAGATCGCCCTCGGCAGAGTTCTCGTTCACTGTTACTTCAATGCTCTGGTCCCCGTACCCGTCCATACTGGCGGTAAGGGTGTACGCCTCGCTGGACTCAGCCAGCACCATGCTGTAAGCGCCGCTATTGTCTGTAGTAGCGGTGGTGCCGCCGCTGGCGGTCACCGTAGCCCCAGCCAGGGCCTTGCCGTCAGCATCGCACACCTCGCCCCGCACGTAGTGGCCGGTAACGGTCTCCTGCCCGGAGTAGTGGATGTCGGACAGGGTCAGCTTGGTGGTGCGGGCTACATTTTGCAGGGTGCCGTCGCTGAACGACTTTCCGGCAAGTGAAATCCCCACATTATTTGTGGCGGTTATGCCGGTCATGTTTCCGTTCTTTCCAAGAGAAATTTTTGTACCGTTGACGCTCATGCTTACGGCACTGTCGTCCCACCGTATTTCAAACTTCAGCGGCACTCCACCCTTTACAACGGGGACGGTTATATTATTATACGGATTGCTGCCATTATATTTCTGAACAAACCACGTGCCCGAATTGGCATCGGTATCGGCATTGTAAAAGCCAATGTGGTATGCCCGCGCGCCGCCATTAACCCCTCCATTGTACTCAAGGTTAATAGCAAAAGCGATATAGTCAGGTACCGTTTGATTGGCCTTTACACACTCCGGCACCACCGTGAAAGACAGGAATTTCTCTCCCTGAACCTTTGCCAGCGCCGTTGCTATCTCGCTGCTGGTGAAGATTGCGGGAGTGGCGCTGGCAAAATTAAACCCGTTGGTTGGGTCAGCCTGCAATACCAGCTTGCCATCCACCACTTCAGGATCTACAGGAGTTCCCTTCTTGCTGGCCTCCACCTGTGTCCAGTTGTCAAACACGCCGTTGCTGGGAATCTCTACGGTGTGGCTCACCACCAGCTCGATGTCCATCGTAACGTTACTATCGGACACCTCTACAGATTCCTCCGCAGTCTCATACCCCTCCTTGGAAACAGTAAGAGTATAGCTGCCGTTAGGCAGCTCCAGGGAGTATACTCCCTGGCCGTTGGTGATCGCCTCGTCGTTATGCTTGTCACTGCTGACGGCCACCGACGCGTTCGCTACGGGGTTGTTGTCCTCATCGGTGACCGTGCCGGAGAGGGTGTAGGCCTCAACCTCGGTCTGACCGGTGTAGTGAATATCCCACACCTCAATCTCGCTGAGTACGCTGGTGTTGGATTTACCCAGCTTGATGCCGATGTTGTTGATAACATCCACGTCTGCTGCGTTGGGCACTGCGGAATAATCCCAGTTAGTCACAACCGCAGCGTCATCAACTCTCAATGTAGCGGTCTTATTTGCCGGATCCCACGATGCCTCAATCTGATAGGTTGTTCCAGCTGTCAGCTCCGTAGGTCCAGGCAATGTAGTAGTGCTATAGGCATTCGTACCGCCATCATAGGTTTGCCAAAACCATCCACCAGGTGTATTAAAACCAACAAGTGCACCGTGAGCAGGATCTTTGTAGTTAAAGTACACCCCAAAGCACATGCCATTAACCAACGGCTTCATTTTAAAGCTGACCTTATAACTTCCGTCAGTATCAGCTTGCAAAGCGTCCTTCATCGTATCACTTACGAACACAGCCGGACCAGTACCACTAGTTTCGCCTGTCCAGGCGTTTCCGTTATTTTCGTTGCCGGCTCCCACCTTCAAGTGGAGCTTGCCATCCTCAACCTCACAGATGGACCCACTGCCGCGAACCGTTTGGGAATCCTGTTCCCATCTGTCCACCAGCGCGCCGTCCGGCATCATCCGCGCCCACAGCGCAAAATCCGCCCACTGCTCCTCAATCCTGGCGAGCTCCTCCTCCGAGACGCCGTCCTCATCCGGAACCTCGTCCCCATCCGGAGTGGCCCCGTCCGGCACATCGTTCTCGTCCTCAGGCAGAGCGTCCTCGTTCCCGTCCTTCTCCCCTTCATCGGAGCCGCTGCCGTCCGGGGTTTCTTCCGTCTCCCCCTCGCCGTCACCAGCTTCTCCGTCGGGGGCGGGCTCTCCGTTCTCCCCCTCGCCGCCGTTGGGCGCACCGTCCTCCGGTTCGCCGTCATTGGGCTCCCCGTCCTCCGGTTCTCCGCTGCCGGCAGCGCCGCCGTCCGTCGCCTCGTCCGGAATCACGCCGCCGCCCACATCGTCGACAATGCCGTCCTCCGGCGCCGTCTCCTCCACAGCAGCGGCCATCGCCGCCGCCGGCAGAAGCGACAGAACCATCGCCAGGCTCATCAGCATTGCCAGCCATCGTTTCGCTCTTCTTCTCCTCATGCTTTTCCCTCTCTCCTTTCATAATTAGCGGCGATTTTGCCCTGCCGCCCTGGGACCCCAAGCGGGGGGAGGGGGTGATGAACGCCTGTTTACTAAACGGACAGGCAAATTCATGCAATGTAATGATACCACTTTTTACACTTTATGTCAATAATAACCATACAGCGCCGCTTTAATTAGGCAGTATTCACAAAAACGCACCTGCGGCGAGGGCGAAATAGCCAAAGACAGCGGGGGAGGAGACCGGTGTTTTTCCGGCCGCCTCCCCCGCTGTTATTATTTGATGAGTTCCCCTCACTTCCTCCTGCTGTAGGGCGTGCCCTCCAGGGGGAGGGAGAACCGGCGCTTACCGTCGTAGCGGCAGTAGGCATCGGCGATGGCGGGGGCGGTGGGGATGGAGGTGATCTCCCCGATGCCGATGGCCCCGCAGGCCACGTCCAGCCCCGGCTTCTCCACCACGATGGCCTTCACCTCCGGAATCTGGTTGGCCTTGAACAGGCCCAGGGTGCCGAACTTGGCGGTGGGGCGGCAGTCCTCCACGGGGTACTGCTCCGTGAGGGCGAAGCCCATGCTCATCACCACGCCCCCCTCGATCTGGCCCTCACAGGAGGTGGGGTTCACCGCACGGCCCACGTCGTGGGCGGCCACCATGCGCTCTATCCGGCCGTCCTCCCCCAGCACGCACAGCTGGGTAGCGTAGCCGTAGGCCACGTGGCTGACCGGGTTGGGCACGTCCGCCCCCAGGGGGT
>OFHN01002564.1_pt1 | contig 10521 bp, 13 predicted proteins | sample 1521321 | NCBI WGS metagenome assembly OFHN01 (sample SAMEA3504130, study PRJEB24116) | mouse gut metagenome | biome: mouse gut; feature: mouse-associated habitat; material: faeces | place: Denmark | collected 2011
TGGATGCGGGCGAACTCCTCCTTGTCGTAGTCCCGGGGCAAGTGCACCCAGCCGGTAAAGTCACCGCCGGGGCCGGTGTGGGTGTCCAGCATCTGGGCCGCCTTGGCCAGCCGGTCCTCCCGGACGGTCAGGTAGTCCTCAGGGACAAAGCCGCTGAGCTTGGAAAGGTCGAGTTTTAACATGGAACATTCCTCCTGTGAAAGAATGGGTGAAACGCTGGCTTCATTATACCACAACCCTTGGGACATTTCACCAACAATTTGTAATTTCTTCACCGCCCGGAATTTTTTCGGAAATTCAGAAAATTTCGGTGTTTGCTCTTGACAATCGGACCCCTTGCGGTTATAATAACTTTTACTGTTCGGACGATTAGCTCAGCTGGTAGAGCATCCGCTTGACGTGCGGGAGGTCACAGGTTCAAGTCCTGTATCGTCCACCATTAGCAAAAAGACCGCTACTCCTTGTGTCGCAAGGGATAGCGGCCTTTTTATTTTCTTGATTTTCTGCGGTTTGGTCGTTGTTTGGTCGTTATGCCTTACAAATACACCCTCAGCCTTTTTGGAGCAATCTGGGTGCCGCAGGCGTTGAAACAGATAGTACGGCTGAAATAGTGACAAATTAAGATGCTTACAAGTCAAAATATGAATCAGACCGCAGTACGATCACTTACACATAGCCAAGGGCCATTTGCTGCTTCGCCTTGCGCATTTCCCGGGCGGCGGACACAGGGTCAAGGGCTTTGGGAGAGTAGAAATTAAACGTATCACCGCCCCGGTTGATAGGATTCTGCTGGGCCTGTCCGCCGTATGCTCCGGTGTAGCTGCCGGTCACACCTACAGATACAGGGGCAAAATTCATGCCGCCCTCGATCTGACGCTTGATACTGCTGTATTGATCGTCCCAGCCAGCCGCAAGGCCAAGGGCCATATTTTCACCGATACCGGCGAAGACCGTAGAGGGAGAGTGGATGCCAAGCATGGCCTTAACACCGTTGACAATACCGCCGACCTTGTCGTTAAGCCAGCCGATAAAGCTGTTCCAGGCGTTGGCAATACCGTTTTTCAGGCCATTCACAATGTCGCCGCCGATACTGAGGAATTTTGAGGGCAGACTTGTAAATGTGTTGATGATATTTCCAGCAATGCCGGAAAAGAAACTCACAGCGCCGTTCCATACGCCTTTCACATCCTCCCATGCTTTTTTGAGCGCTCCGCCGATGGAATCGGCCGCTTTACTGGCAGTGCCCTTGATGTTGTCCCAAATACCTCCAAAGAAACCTGTAGCGGCTTTCCAAACACCGGAAACCACATCCCAGGCGGCGGAGAACGCATCCCCTAAAAATCCGGTTACTGCTTCAAAGACGGATTGGATGCCGTTCCCGATCTCTGTGAAAAATCCAACTGCCACATCCCAAGCGGACTTTACCAACTCCCAGGCTGCTGTGAACAGCCCGCCCAAAAATTCGCCGATTCCTTCAAAGGCGGATTTGATGCCATCAACGATACCTGAGAAAAAGTCAACAATTCCATCAAATGCAGCCTTGATGCCCTCTACAGCGGCAGATACAACGCTCTTGATTCCTTCCCACAGGCCAATCCAGAAATTTCGGAACGCCTCGCAGTTGTTCTATAGTGTCACGAATGCGGCGACCAAAAGGCCGACTACGGCGATCACTTGCCCAACCGGATTCGTCATGAGCAGCACCCAAAGGGCCTTGATACCGCCCGCGAGCTTTCCGCCGATGTTGATAACGGTGTTGATGGCGTTCCCGGCCAGCCCTGCCACGTTTGACACGGCCCCGCCGATCTTGCCCACGGTGTCTACAATTTTCAAGATGTGCGGCAGGACTGCCGTTGCGATAATAGCTTGCACGCCGGGGGAGGCGGTGGCGATCCCCTCCACCAGTTTACCGATTATGACGGCACCAGTCTCGATAATGAGGGGCAGATTTTCCTCGATGGCCCCCACAAGGGCCTCCAGGAGGGCCAGGCCTCCCTCGATGATAGCGGGGGCGTTGTCTTGCAGTGTGTACACCATTTCAAAAATCGTTTGGGACATATTCTCTCGAATCAGTTCTTTGTTGTCGACAATCCCTTGCCCGATAGCACTGAGAATTTCCATACCGGCTGTAAAAAGTGTGCTATGGTACTCTGCAAACGCTCTAACAATGAGAGGAACAAAATCGCCGATATAGTCGCTTATTATGCGAGAACCAGCGAGGAATCCCGTTAAAATTGTGTTTAGCATTCCATTTCCAATATCTACAAGGTCGTTGGAATGCTCATCAAGGAACGAACGAAGTCCGCTTATAAGTGTACTCTTAACCTCATAAAGAGAATCTAATATTTGAGGCGCAGCGTTTATCAGCCCTTCCCCTAAAGCTCCCACAAACTGCATACTGACATTCGCAAATTCCGGTGCTTTCGCCGCCAGCATGGTCACGCCGTCGGTCACAATGCCGGACAGGGCAGACATGAAGCCGGACACGCCGCCGCCTTGGAAGCCGGCAAGCAACTCAGACATTGCCTTTTGACCGAATTGCGCAAACTCACGCAGGGTGGGTGTCAGGCTGTCGGAGATTGCGATCTGGAGGGATTCAAAGGCACTGCCCAGGAGGGTGAGATCACCCTGGAGGTTGTCTACCATTGTGGCGGCCATCTCCTCCGCTGCGCCGTTGCAGTCTTCTAAGGCGGCGGTCAGCTTATCAACATCAGAAGGAGCTGCGTTCATCAGCGCCAGCCACCCGGACATCGCTTCTTGCCCTGCAATGGTTTTTGCATATGTAATTTGCTGTTCCTCAGACAATCCGGCCCATGCAGAGCGGCTATCCGTCAAAACATCATTCAGCTTTCGCGCACTTCCATCTGTGTTGTAAAACTCAACGCCTAGTTTTTCTGTTAAAACACCAAGAGCGCCCAACTGCTTAGAGCTTGCTCCTGCATCTGTGGAAAGCCTTGTGGAGATGGAACGCAGGGAAGTACCGGCCTGCGTTGCTTTAATACCACTATTTGCCATAAGTCCAATAGCAAACGCAGTGTCATCGACAGAGTAACCCAACGCTCCCGCAACTGGGGCGACATACTTAAATGTCTCACCCATCATGCCCACGTTGGTATTTGCGTTGGACGCCGCTACAGCCATTACGTTAGCGAAGTGTCCACTATCACCGGCGGACAGGCCAAATGCCGTCAGCGCATCGGTCACAATGTCGGACGTGGTAGCTAAATCTTCCCCGGAGGCAGCGGCGAGGTTCATAATGCCCTCAATGCCGCTTATCATGTCCCCGGCTTTCCAGCCTGCCATGCCCATGTAGGTCATAGCAGAGGCAGCCTCAGAAGCGGAGAATTTAGTTTTTGCGCCCATCTCAAGGGCTTTATCCCGCAAGTCCTGGAAATCCTGCCCGGTTGCTCCTGAAATAGCGGAGACCTCCGACATAGTGGCGTCAAACTGTATCCCAGACTTCACCGCCGCCGTACCGAATCCACCTACCACAGTAGAGGCGGCGGCAAAGCCTTTTAACCCGGTTGTAATGGCGTTTCCGGCCTTTTTACCTACGTTCTCCACGGCCTGAAAGCCGTCTACAGCGGGCTTGAGCATGTCACCTACGCCCTTGTAGGCATTTTCGATTTTCCCGGACAGGCCGGAAATGTTATCAGAGAAGGACTTGAATTTTTTCGAGGCAGTGTCAAGATTGTGGTTAAAGTTGTCCAGATTTAATGTAATGACGGCTTCAAGGCCAAAAACACTCACGTTTGTTTCGCCTCCCTATCTGTTGTCCCGTTTCGATATCCCGCTTGATAGGCCGTATAGGCCATGCGCCCGATTCTGCGCCCCATCGGGGAATCGCTGAGGTCGGGCAGATTCTCCCGTGGAATCAGTTCCTTGCCGGATAGAGCATCCGCATACCCGATTTCATAGGCATGCTCAATGTACCGCGCCTGTTTTCTCAAAAAGAGCCTGGTTTTTCGGTCCGACAGTGGGCCAACCTTGCACATCTTGAACAAGATTTTCTCAGCATATTTGTGGTTAAATGGATTGTCTTTTCTCAATTTTTCACATCCCTTCAAAAACAAAAAGCGTGGGCACTCACTCCATTTCTGGAATGAATGTCCACGCTCGGACGTTCCGCCGGAACGCTTACCGGCAGCAGACAATATGAAATTGTTTTGATTTAACGGTTTCCCTGCTCATTCCTGGACCGTTCCAGGTTTTTCAAAATAGCATCCTGAAATCTCTGCCGGGTCTGGTTGGTTTTGGCCTGCTGGCCCGCAGCGTAGAACCAGGCACCGAAGAACGCACCTGTAGCGAAGATCGCCGCGCCTATTATCATTTCCATACAATTACCCCACAGCCTCATTGAATGCCTTGTAAGCCTCACCCGGCACACCGCCGAAGCGCCCTGCGCTGTCCATCGGGCCTTGCGGGTCAACGTCAACACGGAATTTTCCGATAGACGCCGTTGTGAAGGAAGTACCATTCGGCCCGCCGCCGGTCACAAGCTGCTGGCCGCGAACGCCACAGCGGTCAAGGGACAAAATTTCCTGCGCACTTTTGGAAAATGTACGAATTGCATCCCGCACGAATTGATCAGACACATTGGAGCCCCCAACGTGAAAACCCATAATCTCATGTTTTCGGCCCAGTTCCTCCAACACACCCAGGGCAACGCTGCACTCCTGCATTGCGTTGGCGGCGTGTTCCAGATCATCACGAGTCAGGTGTTCCCGCATCTGGAGCGCCTGAAGAATAGCCAGCGCTTCCGGTGTAGGCGGGGGCATGGGGCGCTCTTTTGCGTGAATCTCCATACTCTTGATGCAGACATCGAAGCTCTCCCGACAGTTTGCCCGCAGTGCGGCAATTTCCGCTGCCCGTTCCTGCTCAATTTTCTCAATGTCCGCCTGGTAGCCCGCAGAACCACGATAGCTTTCTTTCGCCTTAATCTGCCCATCATATTTCCCGTTGATTTCGCCCAGCCCTTTGCGGTATCGCTGAACGATGCTGTGGTAATACTCGCAATTTGTCATGTAACTTTCATCCTTTCTCCGGTCATTCGCCGGACTGTAATTTCAGTTCATAAGAAAGTGATTCTTTCCGCTTTTCCATCAGCGCGTCCAGTCCATCCTTTTTGAGTGTCAATGTACATGGCCAGCAGAGAACACGCTGCGAAAACTCAAAGCCTGGTGTTGTTACAAATTCGTCAATGTCTACTTGGTGCTCCTCCCCACATACCGGGCAAATGCTGAACACGTTTTCGTCTGTCAGCGGGATTACTGTAAATTTCCCGTCCCCAGCCGGTAATTTTAAATACAATGGTTTTCCTCCTTTCTCACGCCGACACACCGCGCCGGTATATCAGTCGGTCAAGGGCATAAGCGGCGGCGTCAATCGTGTGGTTTTCTTTATCGGGCAGGCGGGCCAAAATGTTCCCATCCTTGTCTATGTCGTAAGAATAGGCCACAAATTCCCTGTGGGCGTTTGGTGTCCGGGCCGGGTCTATCACTATTCGCCGGTGCTGTAACCATTTCACTCGGTATTCAACGCATCCCGGCTCTTTGTGACACGCAAGGGCTTTTATGCCGTTGTCCTGAAGGTCTGAAATGCTTTTCGGCTCCGCACAATCACAGGTGATAACTGCTCTTTCAGGCTTGGAGTATTTCCCGAATATCTCCATGTAGTGCCCTGGGTCGCCGGTCAGGCAATAACCCTTTTCCTTGATGGCCTCCGCAAGCTGCCGGTTGCTCATGCCGCGCTTATAGATTTCATCCAGGAAATAAATGGTATCGCTCTTTCGGTCGTAGGCCACGCGGAGAAACGCCGCCGGGTCTGCCGCAAAGCCAAAATCAAGCCCCTGGTAGATATACCCCATGCCGCCGATCTCCGCATCGGTTATCTCCCTGATTTCCAGGTTGGGGAATACCTCGCCGCCTGTGCCGGTCGGCTCTCCCATGTATTCATGCCGGTAGGCTGTGGGGTTGATCTCCCACAATCTCTCCGCCTCATAGAGGAAGGCATCCCCTAGCCATTCCGGGGGTATCATGGTGTAGTTCGTCAAAAGGGTAACGGCGCGGGCATCCGGCTCCGCTATGAAGATATTGGCCCAGTTGTTCTGGCTGATCGGCGGGTTGAAGCTCCGAAACACGGTGAAGCTGTCACCGCCACGCTGGACGCTCTGCATTACATTCCGCAAGAAATTAGGGCCGGGTAACTCTGAAAATTCCTCAAACCAAACATAGCGGAAAACGCCTTTTGCCGGTTTGATGGATTTTAGCTTTGACGCATCATCCAGGCCCCGGAAAACAATCTGCGCCCCCGTGGGGGTGTAGGTGTAACTCATAGGGGAAAAGCGGCTTTTCCATAGGTGGTTGACGCCTAGGGTATCAATAGCCCAGGCGATTTGATTAAAGACGCTCTCCCGCATCGTCCCGGCCACCAGGCGGAACACTATGGCGCTGCTGTTGCCTGTGGGGTCTTTCATAATGCCGTTGACAATCTCCAGACTGACGAAGGAGCTTTTGCAGCTCCCCCGCCCGCCGGGGAGATTATAAACCGTGTGGGCCTGGACCTCTATGTCTGCATGGAGCGGGAGATATACGGGGGCTATGTGGTCTTTTACGTCCAGGGTGTCCAGAACGGACAACCCAGCTTTTTGCCGCTCTCTGGCCGCTCTCATCGCCCGGACACGGCTTTTCAAGCTGTCATAGTACATTTTCGGCCCCCTCTAAATCCCGCAGAATATCGGTGATCTCTGTCAGCCGCAGGCCGTATTCCAACAGGCTTCGCGCCGCCGTTACTCTAACTTTGGCGTCCTCGCTGTCATCCTCGACAATGCCCCGCAGCACCGACAATGCCGGGGATAGGGATTGCTGGGCCTGCCGGGTCACGTCCGTTATGAGGCCGGAAAATGCCTTTTTGTATTCCTCTTGAAATTTTACGTCCGACAAATAGCTACGCAGAGTGCGCGGAGAAATGCCGGCCTTTTCCGCCGCCTGCTGCTTTGTGGTACAGGTCAAAAGGGCCGCTAATGCCTTTTCCTTGCTGGGTGTCAATTTACCCCTCCTTTCCGCTTTCCGCCGATTTTTGCCACTCTACGGCCAAATATAGGCCCATCCAATCCTCCAGGCGCATTGTGCAAAGCCAGTTTTGTCGGTTGCGCCGGTGGAATAATACCGGCATACCGTCATGGAATTTCTCGCTGTCCCGGACAGCCTGGGCCATAGCCTCCGGGACATTCAGCCGCTCCACTCTCTTGATTTCCGGGTGTACGCCTGGAATGTTCACCACATCCGGGCTGCTGCCAAATCTGACAGCTTGCCCCGGCTGTGCATCTATCCCGTAGTCCTGGAAAATCTTCACGATTTCCAATTCGCCGTTTCTGCCTTTTTTCTGCGACGCCCTGCCTATGTGGAACACTTCCTTTCAAAAATGAAGTAAATTCTGGTTGTTTTCGGTCAAAGATACGCCCTTAACCGCTTAGAGCAATCCGGATGCCTCAGGCGCTTCATCGCCAAATTGAGGGTCTTTTGATCGACTGAAATGTTATTCCAGTACTTGTCCCTAACCGCCCTCTGCTGATTCTCTGGCAACTCGGACAGGATTTCAGCCACACCTATCCGGATATTCAGATTATCCAGTGCATCCGTCGCTTCCGGGTCCGGGATGAAATCGGCAAGGGTGGCGTCTTCGCCGTCCTCCACGGGTGCATCAAGGCTGACAGCGGTCTGGAGAGGATCAAGCCAGGTCGATTTAGCACGATAGCCTGTACAGATGGAAAACTCCGCCCTTAGGCGAAAATCAAAATGCGTGGTGAATTTTGTCCCTTTGGATGGGTCAAAGTCATTTGCCGCCAACATCATAGCGATGAAGCCGCTTTGAAGCATGTCATCAATAGTCGTGCCATTAAGCCCAACCAACCGGGCAGCTTTTTTGTAAATCAAACGCTGTACCTGGTGCCACAGCTCCACCAGTTTGTCACGATCTCCGCCTTGGATTGCACACACTAATTGCTCGTTAGTCACAAGACCCACCTCCAGAAAACAGAAAAGCGCAGGGAGAAGCAATCAAATGCTTTTCCCTGCGCCTTGAATGGCAACCCTAAAATGGGCGGTACTCTGGCTTGTTTTCATTATATCACTTTTTCGGGTGATTTTCAATGAATTTCTTGCGGTTTTACGGTCAAATACACGGTTTTGTGCGGCAGATTTGCCGTTTTCTGATGTATTCGAGCTTTGGGGTATCGCCCCCGGAGCAGCTCAAGAACACGGGCCGCCTCCGCCTGCTCCTCATCTGTGTGGGTGACGACGATTTTCACTGTAGCCGTCCTCCCATTACCAGTCGGCCCGTATCATAGGCAGAGTTTGTCCACTGGATCAGCCGTGGCAGCAGCTTATTGGCTTGAACATACTCAATCGGCCTCCCGGACGCCTCAGCGAATGCCTGAAGCTCCGCGCCAACCTCCAGAGGGTAACCGCCCTCGCCATGCAGACCAGCGGCATAGGCTTCATTCACGACTGGGATGATCGCCCGGTGCGCTTCCTCTGCGGCCTTGTTCTCACCAAACTCCTGCCGCATGGCGGAGATGTACTTTTCTGCATCAATCGGATATTCCACCTTGCGTCCTCCTTCGAATCGTGGTATCATTGGAGATGGAACAGTCTGGTCAGACGTATCCACCTTGCCCTCGTCGGTGTTCGCAGCACCGGCGGGGGTCTTTTCCTTCTCCCGGCAGTCGCAGACCTCGCCGGGGTCCAGGTGCGCCCCACAGTGGGGGCAGACATGATAATAGCTCATTTGCTTCTCCTTCCATTTTTTGGGGGTGTAGTCAGGTGGGTAAAACTAACCTTTCGCATAAGAGAGAAAAAGAGTAGAAATATAAAAAGTCCTGTTCTTAGGCTCCACACGCTCCACCTATTTCCTCAACTCCTTGCAACACAAGGGTTTCCGTAGATGTTCGCAAGGTCCAGCCTTACCCTAACCATGTCCGCTTGTTCTTGGGAGTGACTTTCTGATATCCTGCTTTTTCCATCTCCTCAGCAAAATCATTTTCCCGGCGAGGGTATTCGCCGGTATCCTGTGCCCACGTTTTATATTCGGTGTAAAGCTCACGGGCACCAACTCGGGCGTTTGGCTCCCGGATACAACGGTTATCAATGAAGTGCTCCAGCCAGTTTTCCCGGCTCCGGTACTCCTCGGGCTGATCCATGTATGTACCGGTCTGGACAGTCTTGCTCACATCATACTCCTTTCCCATCCATACCGCTTTGCAGATGATCCGCCAACTTGGAACAGTCTCCGGGACGGCTCGTTGAACTCCAGCTTGACTTTGCCCCGTGCGCCAAACTCCCGGTTTTTCAGGATGGTCAGCAGCGTGGAATAACCCAGCTCTTGGAACCGCTCCTCCGGGACCCGTTCCACTTTGAGGACATTGTCCGCCCGGTTGGTAATGTCACCGGAGCCACCCACATCATCAGCCTCTAGGGGCCGTTTGCCCTCCGTTTTCCGTGGGTGGGCTACCAGGTGGACATGTACCCCCATCCGCTTGCAGAAGTCCGCCAAGCGGCCAGCAAAGGCCGATTGCGCCCGGTAATATCCCATTTCCGCCTCTCCCCGCAGCTGGGCGGTCATGATGTTGTCAACCAGGAAAGTGTCACAGCCATACCTGCGGTTGGCCCCCTCGAACAGCCGCAGGATCGTATCTTCGTCGTGAGCAGACCTGTCCTTGATGTCGGTGAGAAACAGGGTCCCGTCAAACCAGCGGTCAATGGGCACCTTCACATCATCGTTGACCAGAAAGAAGCTCTTGCCGGTCAATGGGTCCTCCCGTTTGGTCACATGGAAATAACCAGCCGCCTGTTGGCGGATGAACCGCTTGAACTGCTTCGCCGGAAGTTCTCCCGAATAGGCGCACACCCGCCGCCCCTGGTCGATAGCGTCAAGGAGAATCTGGCCCAGCAGGGTGCTTTTGCCCTCGCCCCTGCGCCCGGTCCAGACTGACAGCTCCCCTGGAGCAAAACCGCCTATTTCCCGGTCCAGCAGGGACAGACCGGAGCTTGTCCGTTTTACACTGGCCTCAGTATCACAGTCGATCTCCGCCACGTTGAGCAGACCAGGGGCCGGAAGTTCCTCAGCGTCCATGATTAGCTGGTCAATAGCGGAAAGGCCGTAGTTGTCCCGAAGCTCCAGGGCCGAACCGCAGCCGTGAAAGGCGTCCTTGCCCGGAACGAGGACCGGAAGCGGGAACCGGGCTTGCAGCTCCCCGGCGATTTCGTCCCGGACCGGTCCGGGGGGCACGGCGACCAGCACGTACGGGTATTGGCAGATAAACTCAGACCACGCCTCCAGCTCCCGCCAGGGGGCCGCCAGGGCCTTGCACACGGCGTTGACGCTGACGGCTTGAACGTCCTCGGCATCCCGGCACCAGTACAGGCCATAGGGCTCCGCCTGAGGGTCCATGAAGCGGGGCTCAAACAGAAGGCTCGAATCAGGCCCAGTAATCATCCGTGGCCCCTCCCTTCTGCCCGGGTT
>OFHN01002569.1_pt1 | contig 10464 bp, 11 predicted proteins | sample 1521321 | NCBI WGS metagenome assembly OFHN01 (sample SAMEA3504130, study PRJEB24116) | mouse gut metagenome | biome: mouse gut; feature: mouse-associated habitat; material: faeces | place: Denmark | collected 2011
CTCTGCTCCATGACCTTATCCGTCAAGCGGCTAATCTGTTTCTGTTGTCCGTCCAATTTGGCGGTCAGCTTCTTGCTTTGCTCTGCAAGCTGTACGCATTTGATAGTCAGATTTTTTACTACTTCTTTCAATTTCTCCACAAGCGGTAAAGCCTTTTTATCCCGGTATGCCTCTGCGCTCATCAATGCCCCCGGCTCTGCCAACTGCCATTTTACATCTTCATCATAAGCGTGGATATTTCTCTCCATGACTTCCTTTGACTGCACCATTTTGTTAATTTCCTGTTGTAACTTTTTCTGCTGTTTCTCCAATTTTTCATTTTCGGATAACAGTTTCTCTTTATCCTCTGCCAGTAATTCCGTCTGTTCTTTCAAAAGAAGATTTGTAGCGGACAGCTCTGATATTTCCTGCCGGATCGCTTCGCCCTCTTTGCGTATCTGCTCCGTTTCTCGTCCCGCCACAATCTGCTGATGAAGAATAGAAGATAATTCCTCTTTACTGCCGGAAATTGTCTGCTCCAGTTCGGCAACTTCTTTCTGCCGCTCCTGCTTCTCAAAGTCGAGTACAGACAAATGCTTGTTATGTGTGCCTAACTGTTTCCATTGTACGCCATAACGTCCCATGACTTTTGAAAGTTCCTGCTTCTCCGCTTCAATCCATTCATTCCATTCCGTCATTCCCCTTGTGCCGCCTTTGAAACCCTGTTCCGACAATGCGCCCTTTAACGATACTCTTGTATCAAGTCCACGCTTGCTGTTGCAGATAAACGGGACGAAATCAATGTGAATGTGTGGTGTCTGCTCGTCCATATGCAAGTGGCTTGAAAATACAAACAGGTTCGGATTTCTTTTCTGAAACTCCTCCATGAACTCACATAAAATTTCTTTCGCCAACTGCCCCTCATTGCTCTGCACATTCATATCGTCCTTATTGCCGATTTGGAAGATTACCTCATAAAATAATTTTTCCTGCTTTCCCCGGCGTATTTTCTCATAGTAATCATCAATCTTTCTGTCACTCCGTTTTTGCTTTGCATTGTAGCGTTCCAGTGCTTCATCAAAAAGAATGTAATAAACTTCTTTTATATCCGAGTGGCAAAATTCCACGTTGTTCCAACTACGTTCCTTATCTACATTTTTAGCTGTAAAGGCTCTTGTATTGTGGTTGACCGAACCTTTCCCCATCATGCCGCTAATTGTCCTTTCCATTAGGCATATCCTCCACATTCTATATACTGATTTTACTGCGCCGAATAGGCGCAAAGCGAAGTTTCTTCGCTTCGGCTTTGTTACTTTCCCGAAAGTAACGCAAAAGCACTTTCGACACGCTCCGCTTTATCAAAAGTGCCTTTGCGCCCTGCCGGGGGCTTTCCGTCCTAATGGACGGGGCGGCTTTTCGCCGCTTTACTGCTCCCCCATGCGTCGGTTTGCGTCGATAGCGTCGATATTTTCTATACCGCACCGCTATCTAAAATACCGTCGCAACCGACGCATATCGTCGCACTTTACTCTTTCGGCTCTAGCCGTTTCAGAATGATTTTTCTCTCATGCCCCCGCTTGTTGTCGTAGAAAATGCCGTAGTCATTAAGCAACTGACTGTTCACTACATTTAATCTCCGGGAAAGCACATTCGCCGACAACTGCATATCCGGCAACTGTTTCAGAAGTTCCGTTGCTGTCCCCTCCCACTCCTGCATTTCCTCTGTCAGAAATTCGTTGATTGCTTCAAGTAACGGATTGGGCGGCTGTTTCCAAAGTTCCGTTTCTGCTTTCTGAAATTTCCAAATACATTGTTCCCGGTCAAATTCGATTGTCAGTTCTTGATCGGGCTGGTCACGCCCCACAATATCCATGACCGCCGTGTTGTCCGTGCGCTTTTTCTTGTGCATGATAAACGCCCCGTCTGCCGCACCGAGAAGCCCGTTTGTGCCGGAAATCATATCAAAGCTGTCCTCGGACTCCAACTTGCGGGTATGATGAACCACCAATAGGCAGACACCGTATTTATCGCTGAATGATTTTAACTTTGTCACAATCTCATAGTCACTGGAATAGCTGTATCTGTCCACGCCGACCTCACGCACCTTTTGGAGCGTGTCAATGATAATCAGCCTTGCGTCATAATGCTCCTTGATAAAGCCCTCCAATTCTCCGTCCAGTCCCTCATTCAATGTCTTTGCCTGCGTTGCAAAAAATAAATTGTCCGCACACTCCACGCCAAACATGACGGACAGCCGCCGCTGAAGCCTTGCATAATCATCTTCCAGTGCAAGATATAGCACCGTCCCTTTTCGGACGGGATAATTCCACAGCGGAAGCCCCATTGCCACATGATAGGCAAGCTGCCCCATAAAGAATGATTTTCCCACTTTCGGCGCACCCACAAAGAGATAAGTGCCGCCATACAGAAAGCCGTCCACAACAGGCGTTCTCGGCGGGTACACCGTATCATACAGTTCTGTCATGGAAACGGTTTGAAGCCCGCCGCCCTGCCCGGATTTCTCCGGGCAATTTGTGTCAAAGCCACAAAAAACAGTGGATTGAAGATTGTTTTTTGCAGTTTCATTTGCTATAATTTCAGTGTGATTTTTTATTTGCGGCTGTTCCCCATCTGCGCCAACAGATGATACGGGAGCAGTCGTTTTTATTTTATTTGTCATTCATCTTCCCCTTTCAGACCGTCTAAAGTGATTGCGATTACCTGTAATGTGTAGAGCAGTTCGTCATTGTCCGGGCTTATGCTTTCCATGCGCTTCAATTCCTCATGGATTGCCGCCATCTGATTTTTCAGTGCCTTATACACCCTCGGATTGCCCTGCACCACAACGTCCCGGCATAAGAGCCGCCTTGTGATGTAGTCCTGCTTTGTCAGCCCCGACAGTGCCACCAAATCATTCAATAACTTTGCTTCTTCGTCCGATACCCGGAACGCCACCGTATGATTTCTCCATCTTCCCTTGTAATCCAGTGATTTTTCCATTTTACCTAATCCTCCTTTGTCATTCTCTCCATTTCCAATTTCTCCGCCATTTCCGTCTGTACCGTGGGGAATAAGTTGGCGTATCGGTAAGTGATTTTCTCTGCTTCATGCCCCATACGTTCCCCAATCGCCAGTACCGAAAATCCCATATCCAACAAGAGCGATACTGCACTATGGCGTAGGTCATGCACCCTTATTTTCTTTACTCCTGCCTGTTTTGCTCCACGCTCCATTTCATGGCTAAGATAAGATTTTGTGACCGAAAACAGTCTTTCGTCTGGCTTAATGTCATAAAGCATTTTGATGTACTCCTGCATTTCCTCACAAAGAAACGGCGGCATTTTGATTGTACGGTTGCTCTTTTTCGTCTTAGGACTTGTGATTATGTCCCGCCCTTTGGAACGGTGGAACGTCTTGCTGATTGTGACTGTCTGCTTCTCAAAATCAATATCAGCAGGCGTGAGTGCAAGCAGTTCGCCGGAACGCATACCGCACCAGTAGAGCATTTCAAACGCATAATAGGAACGGGGCTTATCCATCATGGCTTCGGAAAATTTCAGATATTCCTCTTTCGTCCAAAAGTCCATTTCCTTGACGGCTTCACTCCCAATCGTCCCCGCCCGTCTTGCAGGATTGTAGGGCAGGTTATAAAAGTTTACCGCATGGTTGAATATCGCCGTCAGTTGTGCGTGTATCGTCCTCAAATAATCTGCGGAATAGGGCTTGCCTTTCTCGTCCCGGTATGCCATCAACTCATTCTGCCACGAAATCACGTCCTTTGCTTCTATCTCTGCGATTTTGCGGTTTTCAAAGTACGGTAAAATCTTTGTCCGTATCACATGGCTTTTGGACTCCCAAGTGCTTTCCTTGACACGCTGTTTCTTGTCGGCTTCGTACACTTCAAAGAAACTGCCGAAAGTCATATCCAGTTTTGCGCCCTGCTTTAACATGGCTTCATGCTCCCACGCCTGCGCTTCCCTTTTGGTTGCAAATCCCCTCTTTTGTGTCTGTTTCCTCTCCCCTTTCCAGTTGGTAAAGCGGTAGATAACCCGCCACGTCCCCGTAGCGTTGTCCTTGTATACAGCCATTTCATCATCTCCCTTCTATTCGCTGTAACATACCTTTTTATGAAAAAATGTAGCGTTCACACGTCCTGCCACCGTCAGATAGCCCTGTTTCTGCATTTCTGCGTTCAGTTCCCTTACAATCTGATAGGCTTTTGACTTCGACACACGCAGTTCCGCTGCCACTTCCTCCACTGTCATAAATGATTTTTCTGTCATTCAGATACCCTCTCCTTTCAATTTTTAACTGTTTTTGTTTAAGTGTTGCATATAGAATACTAAATAAATTCCGTTAAGTCAAGTGGTTTTCAAGAAAATCTTAACTTTTTTTATTTAAGTTATTCTTGCTATTTCTATTGCACCATGTTATACTGACTTCAACAGATTTGTTTAAGTACAGTCATGCAGGGCTGTACCACTTTCACTACAACGGAGGTTTTATTATGGCAATCGGCAAACGTATCCGCTTTTTCCGCAACCGAAAAGGCATGACACAGAAACAGTTAGGCGAAATCCTCGGATTTCTCGGAAAGACCTCTGATGTCCGCATGGCACAGTATGAAACCGAAGCGAGGACACCGAAGCACGACCTTGTAAAAGAAATGGCGAATATCTTTGATGTAAGCACCCACGCCCTCACCGTGCCGGATATTGATACCTATATCGGGCTTATGCACACGCTCTTTGCGTTGGAAGATATGTACGGGCTGAAAATCGGGGAGATTGACGGGGAAATCTGCCTGCGCCTTGACAAGTCCGACTATTCCACTTATACGTCCATGTTCGATATGTTCCACGCATGGCAGGAGCAAGCCGCCAAACTGGAACAGGGCGAGATTACCAAAGAGGAATACGACCAGTGGCGGTACAAGTACCCCGAACTGGACACTTCAAAGCATTGGGCGAAAGTCCCCTCACAGGCGGTCAGTGATATGCTTATGGAAGAATTTCAGAAAATCGAGAAAGAAGAAAAGAAAACATCTAAACAGAAAAAGAAGAAAGCATAAAAAAGACCTTGCCGATATTCAGTTATATATCTGAAAATCAGCAAGGTTTTTCTTATGCCATTGATGTAATTATTAAGTGCGTGATGTTGAAAATGTTGCCAAATCGTTGCCAGTACCTAAACAAATTTGCTTGGAAACCGCATAAATACTGGCTTCCTAAAGTTCATTTCATCACTCGAACTCCTCGGCGGATAGCTTGAACTGACTGTTTTTTCATCATTTTTCAAGCATTTATTATCCATATTATTCTAAAATCACTCTCGTTTTTGTGCCAGTCAAAATTTTTAGAGCCAAAATAGAGCCAAGTTTTTAATCACCTATAACAGAATATATCCAATATTCTTCATCATTCTTTCTTTGCTTATCAAGCATTACGCCAATATCTACTGCATCTTTAGCTTCGTATTGAGTATATTTAATATGATCAACTTCTATACTTTCGATTTTACAATATGTAAATTTCTCGCAATGCTTTTTTATAATAACATCCCCAATACTTATCATTATCCCCTCTATTTTAAAGCAAAGCAACTTTGTCAACTTATTGGGATTATATATTTCATTTATCCTATATGCTTTATTTGTTACATAGGGCAAGATTTTTTCAAACCCTATTTTATCCATTTCTTGTCCAAAAAGCTTTACTTTCTTTATCATTTGTAATTGTAAATCATATGATAAAATATCTGTAACAGAACCGTGCGCAATACGGTTTCTCCTATCTGCCAATTCATTTAAAAATGAAAATATGATATCTAGTTTCAATCCTTCATAATTGCATTCACCGTTTTGTTGTATATATAATTCTTTTAACTCTTCATTCCGTTTTATACTATTTATCACATCTGTCAAGCCAACATTTTTTAATACTTCTCCAATTGTTTGAACCCTAAAATTTGCTGTATGCTGACAAAATGCTTCATAATTTATTGAACATTTATTATGCTGAATACAGTCATTAAGATTTCTAATAATTTGTTCTTTTGATAAAAAATCACAGTATTTTGATTGTTCTATTTTCCCCATTAGTTCAACTGATAAGTCTATATGATTATTAACTATTATTGTAGGAAGTTTCGAATACTCTTCACACTCATCTACCAATATCATTAAATAATCTTTTACATAGTTTTCTACGAACTGTTCAAAACACCCATATAAACTTACAATAACTACTGCATAATCATACTTCCTTTTATTAAATCCTCTACTAATATTCTGCAAATCTATGATTTTATCTTTATAGATAGCTTCTGATTTTGAAATATCTAAATTCAAGATTTGGTTATAACAGCGTATACTTTGCATGTAATGTTCTATTTGTTCTATCTCACCCTTAAACGTAATATAAGATGGCAACATAATTATTCACCTATAACTTTGTCTATCGCATTTTTAATCGCATCGCGCCGTTTAATAATATCATTTTTATTAAATCGACTTGTAAACAGTTCAGATTTCTCTATAAATATTTTTTTGACTTCATCACGTATTTTATCTTTCTTCTCATATATTTTCTCTGTTTGCTCTAAGTATTGGCAAAAAGCAAGCATAAATGCATCATATAAAACTTTTGTTGGCTTTGTAACCTGTTTTGCTTCATTACCATCACGTGAAGCTTTCCATAACCTAAAAGCAGATTCCCCCATAATTTCATATATAATATCTATTGTTTCTTTAAAACATTTCTCCAAATTTTTTAATGTATCTTCCGAAAACTCATTACCCAATATAAGATACTCATCCAAAAATTTCTTGATGTACTTATCAGTCCATTTCTCAATTTGTCTAAATGCAAAAAATCTCAACACCAATTCAACATCTTCCATTTTATCATATAGTACATTTCCTGTTATTTTATTCTTTTTATCAACATTAACAGGTATAGCAAACAACTTACGAAATTTTGTATTACAAGAAAGCTCTAAACATAATTTATTCAAAGCGCCATCATACAAAGCATTTCTTGTTTCCTGATCTGATAAGTCAACACCACCACTGTTCAACCTTTCAAAAACCAACTGTTTCATATTTAAGGCTTCCAATTCATTTTTAGCTGTTTCCTGCAACAAAATAATAGAAGATAAATACCTTCTATCAATACCAAGCTTTATTACTTCTGGAAGTTCATTATATTTATATCCATTTAATTCAGACCATTCTTCTAACCCTTCTAAAGCAAATCCATCATTATAAAACTCGTATATTGCTGTTATTCTCTGCAAGCCATCCATTACCTCATATTTAGAATAAGTTGTTTCGTACAAAAATATAGGAGGAATAGGCACATTTATAATAAATGATTCAATTAACTTTGATTTTCTTTTATTATCCCAACGATGCCTTCTCTGAAATCCAGGCTTTAAAATATAATTTCCACTTTCAATTAATCCCACTATTGTATTAAGAGGATATCTCGCTTGCTCTGTAACAATTCTGATTTGCCCTTGATGATATTTTCTAGTTATTTCGTCAAATGACATTTTCACTCCATTTTCAATCTTATCTTTACCCAATTTTAACGCTTCTCCACTATACAACTTCATATATGGAACTCCTTTATAAGTATGGTATATTATTAGACAATTATTCCTTAAAACATACATCTTTTATCAAGAAACATTAGAGCAGGTACTACCTGCCCTTATGCCTCTCTTTCCTTTTCTGCCGTTTCAGTTCAAACTGCCGCTGTTTCTCTGCCTCTCGCTGTTCCCGGCTTACTATCTTACGTTCAGTTTTCAACTGCTCCTGTTGTAATTTCAAAGCCTGTTGCGATTTTGTACCTATCCCGGTATTCTGTACCTGTTTCCGTACTTCACGTTGTACCTGTTTAGGATTACGACCAGCTTCTTTTACATCAGTTGCCACAGCCGGACTAAATCGTAGCCGATAGTAATTCTTCAAAACAAAATCATACACCTCATAGTCTTTGGGTTCTGCACCAAACGTAACCTTACATACAGATAGCTTTCCATCTGATACACGTTCAAACACTCCCACCCAAAAAGGTTCTTCAAAAAATACTGTCAGCTTTCCCGATACTTTGTCCATGACAATTCCTCCTTAAAATAATTGTGATGAACAAAGAACGGACGACCCTAAGGAGGGAGGGCTACTTACACCAAATCGGTGCGACTGGACTACCTACCAGTTCTGCAAGATTGCCTTGCGTTGTGTTTTTATCTTTGCCTCTATATGTTACCACATAAACGCCCATTTTTCCACAAAAATATGGCAATCCACATATAACCAGATTATATAATGCACAAACCCTTTTTTATCGCCATCATTCAAACACTTATTTGCGAATTACTTTTCGCATAGCACTTCCACAAAATTCATGCGGAATAAATTTAAATCCCAATTTTTCGTAAAAACTTTCTTTCCCTTTTTCAGCAATCAACTGAATACTTGAACGGCCACCAACGGGTGTTTCCTTATAAACATATTCTATCAATTTATTAACAATATTGCTTCCGATACCTTGACCTTGATAACCCGGTTCAACAATAATATCTACCATCATGTAATACATTCCATCGCCAATCAATCTTCCCATTCCTATAATTGTATTATCATCTATAACTTCTATTGAATACAATGTATTCTTCAAACACTTTTCAGTCTGTTCCTTATAAAAATTATTCCAATTAACACTTTCTCTTAGCCTAACATAATCAGCATAACTAATTTCCTTTTCTGTATATGTCATAATATCCCCTTTCACAAATCCCCACAAATTAGCAATTCATTATTTCAAATGTTACGCAGTAAAAACCCATTTTTGAGGTTAAAGGTATAAAATATCGTTTTGCATTTATTTACATCCAAAAGCCTTGAAAAAAAGGCTTTCAAAAGTGCTAAAGCGTAACAAATCACTCGCAAATTCCCATTTTCTCCTTAACCACCGTTATTACATGGTGCTAGCACCATGTAAATACTACACATAGGGGAAAAATTTCAGTCTACTTTTATAGCCATACTCCCCAATCCCCATAATCAAATGTCCCACTTCCATGATGAAGCTTTCCGTCTGCCTTGAGATTTCTAAATGCTTCTCGCATACGAAATAGGATTTCCGGCTTCATATCCAGTGAATGGTGTGCAGGAAATACTTCCTTTGCAGGCAATGCCGCAACTTTTTCCAAAGAATCAAGGTATGCTTCCGGGTCAGTAGACGGATAATAAGCAAACAGAATATCTTTATATACCAAATCACCTGTAAATAAATATCCCCTGCTTTTTTCCCAAAAGCACAAATGCCCCGGGGAGTGTCCGGGAGTATGCAGCACTTCAATTTCTCTGCCGCCAATATCAATGATGTCATGGTCTGTCAGAACTTTTGTTGGCATACCCTGAAACAATTCATAATCGCTCACGCAAAAACCTTCGGGTAAATCACAGCGGTCTATGACCATCTCTCTTATCGTTTCGATTGATAAAGGGAATTTCCCATTCAGCCAATCCAATTCATCAGCGTGAGCATAAAAATCCGGGAAATACTTATGCCCTCCAATATGATCCCAGTGAATATGCGTAGCTACTGCCGTAATTGGTTTATCGGTAAGTTTCAGCACCTCCTCATAGATATTGGAAATGCCAAGACCTGTATCAATAAGCAGGCTTCTGGTATTTCCATTCAGCAGATAACAATGTGTCTCCTCCCAATGGCGGTATTCACTGATAATATATGTATTTGCATCAATTTCATCTTTTGTAAACCAGTTATTCATTACTCCACACTCCTTAAAATCCCAATTAATTTATAGTTTCTCTATCTCTGCCAAAGAATTTTGAATATCCTTATAAACCAATGGTTGTATACTGTCTGCATAAATAGATTTATCTGCTTTTTGCAGTGCAGAAACAATATCACACTTTAATTCTGGCTTATTCTTTGCTATCATAGGCATCAATTTTATACACTGTCTTGCCGTTATCGGTTTCACATCTTCTATATGCTTCAAATATTCGTCTATAATTTCATCAATTTTATTATCCTTATCCCATTTAGCATTATAGGCAATCAGCGTAAGTCCTCTTGTCCGAATGTAGGAATTATCACTGTCAATCATATCGGCTAATTTATCCATATAACAATATACTCTGTTTGATTTCTCACATTCTTTTTGCAGTGCCTGTAATGCTTTATATGCCGTATTATTATTTTTATCAAATAACAGTGTAAAATTGTCCTCAACATTTATTTCCATACCGTTTCATCTCCCATATCTTAAATCATGCTTTCGATTATAGCACTTTCTCCCGATATCTGCCACAATAAATATGGGGCATAGCAACCGCCACGCCCCACATATTTTATCGTTCCAACGACTTCTCAATCTTCTGTTTCTGTCCTTTCAAGTCATTCTGTTTCTCATACAGATTATTCCGCTCTTTGCAGAGTTCTTTCA
>OFHN01002586.1_pt1 | contig 10406 bp, 13 predicted proteins | sample 1521321 | NCBI WGS metagenome assembly OFHN01 (sample SAMEA3504130, study PRJEB24116) | mouse gut metagenome | biome: mouse gut; feature: mouse-associated habitat; material: faeces | place: Denmark | collected 2011
CCCCCGGTTTTGGTGATTTTTTCCCCGCCATATGACCACCCTTCATACGTCTCATGGGAGCCACTGGCACTTATAACCCAGGCCGTCCTGCCATCATAGCCAAACGTGGCAGATAATGTAACTTCAGCAATTATTTTACCATTACTTCTTATTGTGGAAGTTTTATTTACACTGCCACCGCTTCGGGATATGGTATAATGGATAGTGGTTACAATTTCCACATCACCCAGTTCACTATAAACCGTCTCTGTCTCTTGCCAGTTGTTTGCTGCCGCCAACGAAGATGGAATCATTGTTACGGCCAGCAGGGCAAAAGTTAGCAAAAAGGCACCTATCTTTTTCATGATGTCTCCTCCGTTGTTCCTTTGTATGTAAGGTCACCATATATAACAATCGTTTCAGTCATTTCCAGATTAACTGGAGTCTTTTTGAAAAAAATCCCAAAAACGCTTACAGCTACCAGCGCGACAGCCAAAAGGGCAATACATCCGCGCAAAAGAAGCTTTTTCCGCCTGTAGTAACGTTCCAGCAAATCCGGGTCCAGCGTTTCCAGAAAGCCCTGGGCCAGTTCTCTCGGGTCCCCCAGGAAATTGGCCACCTCCTGGGAAGTAGCGTCCGGCTTGCTCTGGATAAAATCCTGAATCATCCGCCTTGTCCGGTCCAAAAAGGGCCTGCGGGTGGTTTTAGGGCAGTCCAGAAAGCTTTCCAGACTGTGGAGGTAGCCGGACATATCCAAACTGATGTTTTCCATACTGCTCACCCCCTTAATCCAGCTCCAGAACGCGAGCCAGTGCGGCGGTGTAACGCAGGTAGCCCTTCACCAGCTCGTCGAAGTAAGCGGACCCGGCGTCGGTAATGGCAAAATAGATGCGGACGCGGTTGTCTTCGCTCATTACCTTTTCGTGCTCCCGGATATAGCCGTTTTCCTCCAGACGGTAGATGGACAGGTACAGCGTATTGAAGGTGATATCCCCTCCACTGCGCTCCTCAATGGCGTTCATCATCTCGTAGGTGTACATCGGTTTTTGGCGCAGAAGATGCAGCACCATCATTTCGGTGGTGGCTTTTTTCAGCGCGATTTGAATGTTTGCGGGGTTCCCGCTCATTTTTTCTTTTCTTCCCATATGATTCATCACACAACCCTATAGAGTACAGGCTTATTATAGCAAAAAACATTTCATTGTCAATATATTTTTTATTGACATACAGATTGTTGTAATGTATAATTTGAATAGGCTTAAAAGCGCCTATATCTACAAAAGAAGGATGATGCCGTATGGTCAGGGTTTAGCTGCCTGCTGTGGTAAAATGTTTCGCACCGCTATACAATAAAATTTGAAAGGAGCGCTTTCCATGAAAAAAATTACATATGTTATGCTGGCTGTAGCTATGACCATTAGTCTGATGTCCTTCAGTGCAGCCGCTACTTCTTCTGAGGGCTGTGCCAGCCAAGTTGTCTGGAGCCAAAACGGTATTACAGTCGAGATAATTGAAGGTAATTCTGTTTCACCCAGAGCGGTGCTGTTCCAGGGCACCTATACCGGCGAGGGCCCATACAGTGTTCAGGGCAACTGCGTTGCCGCAGAGGGTAATTGCGTCAATGTTTATATCGACAATACGGATGGAAATGGGGACTTATATCCTGTCTTTAATTTATGTGGGACCGAAGTATCCAGCTCACAGTTTATGCTGGAACAGGGCAAGGATTTTACATACCGCATTACACGCCAGGACATGGGCGACATCGAAGGTCCTCTTATCGTCACAGTCCACTCACGCGACGGACATATGATGAATTTCTTTATCCGTGCCAGACAATTCGTCTATGTCCCCTGATTTATGGGAGGGAAAAACAATATGAAGAAACAATCCAGGCTTAACTTCTGGAAGGGCTTCTTGTCCGCCACTTTGGTATTTGCTTGCATTTCCAGCGCCATGGCTATGTCAGGTACAGTCAACTTCTCTCAGGTGACGCTAGCTATGAATGGGCGTGCAGTGTTTTCTAAGGGAGAAAGCTTAAAAGCAAGCAACGGTCAGTCGATTCCGTCCAGTATTTCATATATTGATGAGACCGGAGGCGGCACTACCTACCTCCCCCTGGCCTATGTTTCCCGCCTGTTAGATACCCCTGTCTCCTGGGATGGAACCACTAGCACAGTGTCCTTGGGTACGTTTAAAGGCATAAGCGGCGAGGATATATCCGTTACAGGGCAAGGGAATGAAAGCAATTCTCTGCCATTGACCCGTGAAGGCCAAGTAGCAGGAGCGTTTACAGAAATCGTTCCCATCAAGGCCGATGGATTTCCAATCCTAGAGAAAACAGAATACCGTTCCACAGCCGATTACAACGTAAAAATTCCTGTCCAAACAAGCAACGGCGACTGCATAAGCGTTACCGTGACCAATAAGGGAACAAAGAGTCTGGTTCTTATGCTGGGACGAGAGTATACGGTTGGGCGGGAACTGATCTCGACTCAGGTGCCCGCTGGCCAGACCGTGACACGTACCTTGCGAATTGGACAAGAGAACGATGGTCTTATGCCTTGGTTATCTGTGCGTCTCAGTTACTACGGGGCAATATCTCAAAATATGGATTTTGAGATTTCCGCTGTGCAGTTTAACGCATAAAAAATTTCACAAACCTCCAATAGACTTGGATAAGCCGGACCCCCAGCCAGAAAGGAGGATAGCCTTCCAACCGCAGCTTGCAAATTCCCAAATAAATTTAAAAAGGAGATTCACTATGAATCGCTTTACATCTATGGCCTTGGCTCTGGTCATGTCCCTGTGTGTGTCTGCTCCCGCGTTTGCCTCCGAGGGCTCCTTCGCTGCCGTTCCCAGTGAGGAGGTTGTCACACCGCACCCCCGGCTTATTGCCCAATCGCTGTACAAAACCAACACAGATAAAACCAATTCAGTGGCAGCCAATCCAGATGACGGCGACTATCTGCGTTTCTATTATCGAAACGATACCAAATATGCCTGCACAGCCTACCTCATCCGCATTGACGGTACACGTGAAAAGGTAGTCGGCTCCATGGCTGTTCCGGGAGAGGACCAGAATCAGGCTATTTTCTTCCGCGTAGGCGCCGGCTCTGGAACTTACAAGATCAAGGTGGAAAACACCGAAAACGGCGGTCTTGTCAGTGGATATGCCGCACTGGCGCAGTATCTTGATTTGACAGATATGCCCGATTACTAATATTCTGAAACACCCCCGGCCGGAGTAAATTCCAGCCGGGGGCGTTGCTTTACAATACTAAAACCTGGGTAGCGATGGCGAAATAGACCAGCAGGGACAGAGCGTCCACCACGGTGGTGATAAAGGGGGAGGCCATCACCGCCGGGTCGAAGCCCAGCCGCTTGGCCAGCATGGGCAGGGTACAGCCGATAAGCTTGGCGATAACGATGGTAAAAAAGATGGTCAGAGCCACCACTCCGGCCACGGTGGCATCCTTCCGGTCCACCACCATCACCTTGCCGAACACCACCGTCCCCAGAGTGAGGGCGCACAGCACCGACACCCGCAGCTCCTTCCAGATCACCCGCAGCCAGTCGGCAAACTCCACATCCCCCAGGGACATGGCGCGGATGATGGTGACGGACGCCTGTCCGCCGGAGTTGCCGCCGGTGTCCATCAGCATGGGGATAAACAGGGTGAGGGCTGCGTTGGCGGCCAGGGCCTCCTCAAAGAAGCCCAGGATGGTGCCGGTGAAGGTGGCGGAGATCATCAGCAGCAGCAGCCAGGGGATACGGTGCTTCCAGGTCTCCACCACGCCGGTCTGGAAATAGGGCTTGTCGGTGGGCAGGATGGCGGCCATCTTTTCGATGTCCTCGGTGGCCTCCTCCTCCATCACGTCCATGGCGTCATCCACCGTGATGATGCCCAGCAGCCGGTCCTCGCCGTCCACCACAGGCAGGGCGGTGAGGTCGTATTTGGAGAACATCTGGGCCACGTCCTCCTTGTCCTCGTGGGTCGTGACGGACAGGACATTGGTCTCCATAATCTCACTGATCTTGGTCTCATAGGCGGACATCAGCAGCCGCTTTACCGTCACCACCCCCAGCAGCACCCGGCGCTTGGTGACATAGCAGGTATAGACCGTCTCCTTGTCCAGGCCCACCTTGCGGATGCGGGCAAAGGACTCCTCCACCGTGTTGTTGGGGTGGAGATAGACAAACTCTGTGGTCATCAGAGAGCCGGCGGAGTCCTTGGGGTAGTTGAGCAGTTGATTGATCTGGCTGCGGGTGGACGCGTCGGTGTTGCGCAGGATGCGGGACACCAGGTTGGCGGGCATGTCCTCAATCAGGTCTACCGTGTCGTCCAGATACAGCTCGTCCAGCACCTCCCGCAGCTCCCGGTCGCTGAGGGCGCCGATCAGCTTCTCCTGGTCCTCCTCCAGGTAGGAGAAAACCTCCGCCGCCAGGTCCTTGGGCAGCAGGCGGAATACCAGAATCTCCTGCTCCACATCCAGCTCGTCCAGAAATTCGGCGATGTCCACCTCGTTCATTTCGGTAAGGATCTCCCGCAGGGCGCGGAATTTCCGCTCCTGGACCAGCTCCATCAGCCGGTCCAGATCGTAGTTGTCGTGCATAGTGCTCTCCTCCTCTCGTTTTTTCAAACGCCAGGCGTGAAAAGCCGCAAAGCCACAGGCGCACCGCTCCTGCGGGCGCGCCTGTGGCTGCACATGTTCAAGGAGAGGGACACATCCGTCCCTCAATTACCGGCGGCGGGACCCGCTCCGGCCCGCCGCCCCTCGTTCGTGGCAGCTCTCCGCTTTATGGCGACTTCGGCCTTCCATACTGGGTCCCACTTCCTTTCCCTGTGATATTTACGGATTCTTAATTATCCTACGCTATTGTAACACCAATTGACACCCTTTTGCAAGAGAAATAACTGCCATTTTTCCAGAAAACAGGCTTAATTGGGAAATGCCTCCCCGCAGCACATTGCCGTAGGCCTGAAAAAGCAGGAGCGGCCTGCGGCCGCTCCTGCTTTTTGTGCCGATTTACTGCGGGCCGCCGAGGGCGGCGGCCCCTGCTAGCGGGCGCCGCTCCGCTGCTGGCGCTGGGCGGCAAAAATATTCTGGGTGATTTTGGCCTCGTCGGACTCGTTCAGCTCCAGGAACCGGCAGCCAAACTCGGTGGGCTTGTTCTCCCCCCGGTTGATTATCCGCAGGACCTGGCAGTACATCACCGAGGTGTCCCGGTCCTCCAGCAGCTTGACCTTCAGCAGGAACTTGTCCCCCTCCTGGAAGGGGTAGGCGGAGGCAATACAGGCCCCTCCCACGCTGATGTTCAGCAGCTTGCAGGCCTTCTCCCCGGCGTTCCGGCCGCCCATAATGGTGGCCGTGGCGTCCACGTTGGTGTCCAGCCGAAAAAAGGCCCGGTCGTTGCCAATACGGGCCACCACCAACTCCTCCACCTGCCACTTGCGCTCGGGCAGTACGGAGATGGTCCCCTCCATATACACCGCCTTCCGCGCATGGTCGTGGTAGCCCCGTATCCGCACCCGGACGGGCTCCTCCTCCCCCTGGTGGGAGAAGCTCTCAGAGTATTGATGCAGCTGGGCCCGGCCCTCCCGGGGGCCGATCAGCTTGGCTACAAACAGCAGCTGGCCATCAAAGGTGGTCACCTCCACCCGCATGCCGGAGTATATCTCCAGTTCGTCCTCCGCCGGGCGGGGGGCGGGGAGCTCAGGCTCCTCCGCCTTCTCCTGCACCAGCCCGCGGAATAAATCAAACAGTCCCAAGTGTGTTCCTCCTTATTTTTCTCGCAGCTGCTTCAGTCCCTTGTCCGCCCACACCACCTGGTTGCGGCCGAAGCGTTTGGCGTCGTAAAGCATGGTGTCCGCCACCTTCAGATAGGTGTCGTAGGTGCTGTCTGTGCCGGGGATGGCGGTCACGCCGCCGATACTCACCGTCACCCACTGGGAGACCTCCGGGCTGTGGGGAATATGAAGGTCCTCCACCGCCTGGCGGATGGCCCGCAGGTGCTCAAAGGCCTTGTCGGCCTCCTCCCCCACCATGAAGGCCACAAACTCCTCCCCGCCGTAGCGGGCGAAGAAGTCGGTCTTCCGACGCAGGCGGCCGCCGTCTTGGCCACAGCGGAAATCACCTTGTCGCCGGCGGGATGGCCGAAGGTGTCGTTGTAGACCTTAAACTTGTCAATGTCAAACATACAGATGGAGAAGGGCACGTGGAGCCGGATGGCCTCCTGCCACTTCGCGGCGCTGAACTCGTCATGCCGCCGCCGGTTGGCCACGCCGGTGAGCTGGTCGGTCATGGACTGGGCCTCTATCTGCTTGCGGTACTGATAGAGCTTGATGTGGGTGTCCACCCGGGCCTTGACAATCAGCGGGTGGAAGGGCTTTACGATATAGTCCACCGCCCCCAGGGTCAGGCCCCGCTGCTCGTGCTCGATGGCGGCCAGGCCGGTAATGAGAATCACAGGGATGTGCTGGGTAATCAGCTCCTCCTGCAACTTTTTCAGCAGGTCAAAGCCGTCCATATCCGGCATAATCACATCCAGCAGAATGAGGGAATACTCCCCGGAGCTGGCCTGGGACAGCCCGTCCGCCGCCGTGTGAACAGCGGTTACATCATAATCATCATCCAGAATGGACTTCAACTGGGCAGCCTGTACAATGCTGTCGTCAACAATCAGTACCTTTTCCATTATTACACTCCTTGTCCGGGCTTTCCGCCCTCCTGGCGCCTGGGGAGGACGACCTCCGGCCAGGCCCATTAAACGCGAGCGATTCGCAAAAACATTATAGTATAATCCACTGAAAATAGCAAGGGATTTTTCTGCCCGGTTGTGATTTTCGGGGGTCAGAAAGAGCCGCCTGAAAAGGCGGCCCTGTGCGGCATGTTCTGCTCCCCTTTACTGGACCTTCTGGCTGTCCAGATACTCGTCGTAGGTCATCTTCCGGTCCACCAGTCTGCCGTCAGCGGTGAAGTCAAAGACCCGGTTGCACACCGTTTGAATGAGCTGGTGGTCGTGGGAGGCCACCAGCACGTTGCACTTCACGGCCTCCAGCCCCTTGTTCAGGGCGGCGATGGACTCCAGGTCCAGGTGGTTGGTGGGCTGGTCCAGCATGAGCACGTTGGCCCCGGACAGCATCATCCGGGAGAGCATACAACGAACCTTTTCGCCGCCGGACAGGACCTTTACGGCCTTATATACCTCATCCCCGGAGAAGAGCATTCGCCCCAAAAAGCCCCGCAGATACTGCTCCTGGGGGTCCGGGGAGAACTGCCGCAGCCACTGGACCAGATTGTCCTCACAGCCCTCAAAGAAGCTGGTGTTATCCGTGGGGAAGTAGGAGAAGGTGGCGGTCTGGCCCCACTTCACCGTGCCCTCGTCAGGCTCCAGCTCCCCGGCCAGGATTTTGAACAGGGCGGTGTGGGCCTTCTCGTTGTCCCCCACGAAGGCGATCTTGTCCCCGTGGCCCACAATGAAGCTCACTTTGTCCAGGACCTTTACCCCGTCGATGGTCTTGCTCACGTCGGTGACGAACAGAATGTCCTTGCCCACCTCCCGGTCCGGGGAAAAGCCCACCCAGGGGTAGCGCCGGGAGGAAGCGGGCATCTCCTCCACCGTCAGCTTATCCAGCAGCTTGCGCCGGGCGGTGGCCTGCTTGCTCTTGGACTTGTTGGCGGAGAAGCGGGAGATGAAGTCCTGCAATTCCTTGATCTTCTCCTCGTTGCGCTTGTTCTGGCTCTTGATGAGCTGCTGCACCAGCTGGGAGGACTCGTACCAGAAGTCGTAGTTGCCCACGTACATCTTGATCTTTCCGTAGTCGATGTCCACGATGTGGGTACACACGGTGTTCAGGAAGTGGCGGTCGTGGGACACCACAATCACCGTGCCCTCGAAGTCCAGCAGAAAGTCCTCCAGCCAGTTCACGGCGTCGATGTCCAGGTTGTTGGTGGGCTCGTCCATCATCAGCAGGTCGGGATTTCCGAACAGCGCCTGGGCCAGAAGGACCTTCACCTTCAGGCGGGGGTCCAGGGTGGCCATATCGCTGCAGTGGTACTCGGTGCCCACGCCAAGGCCCTGGAGGATGCGGCTGGCATCCGATTCCGCCTCCCAGCCCCCCAGCTCGGCGTACTCCTCCTCCAGCTGGCAGGCCAGCAGCCCGTCCTCGTCGGTCATCTCCTCCTTGGCGTAGAGGGCCTCCTTCTGTTTTCCAATGTCATACAGCCGCTGATTGCCCATAATGACCGTATCCATCACGCTGTAGGCGTCGTAGGCGTTCTGGTTCTGCTTCAAAACCGACATGCGGACATTGGGCAGAATGGACACCTGCCCGGAGGTGGAGTCCAGCTCGCCGGAGAGAATTTTCAGGAAGGTGGACTTGCCGGCGCCGTTGGCGCCGATGACGCCGTAGCAGTTGCCCCGCAGAAACTGCAGGTCCACATGGGAAAACAGCGGGGCGCCGCTGTAGTTCAGGCTCAGGTCGGTGACGGTAATCATACTGTTTCTCCTTTTTCCTCGGTAATTGTCAGTGCTGACCATCATACCACATATATAAAAAAAAAGACAGCGTTTTTTTGCAAAAGGCTGTCTTTTTTCTGTCTTTTCTTTTGGAGAAAGTGCCCGAAGATCAATCCGTCCCGCTTTGCCGCTCGATTTTGATATCCAGCTCCTGATAGAACAGCCGGATCAGGCCGTCCACCCGCTGAACGCACTCCGGGTCGCTCAATCTGTTGTTTTCCAGAATGCAGCGGATGGCCTCCAGGGTCTGGACCGCCCGGTTCTCCACCGCCTGGGAGATTACCGTGGGATGCACCCGCTCCATGTGCTCCAGCACCATCCTGCCCACAACCGCATGGTAAAGCGCCGTTGGGGTATCACGCTCGCTTGGGCTGCGCATTGCCGTCACCTCCTTCCAGCCTGTAGTTCTCCAGGGCATAGGCCAGAAACAGCCCGATCAGCTCGTTCCGGCTCCGCCCCGTCTCCTTGGATATATCATCCATCTGATTGACCATCGACTCCCGCAGGCGGACGGAAAAGGTTCGGTATCCGTCCTCTCCCCTTGGGTGCTTCATTGTAACGATCAGCGCGTCTCTTGCCACGGTATCACCTCAATTCGCCTAAATTTTACAACAATCGGGACACCACGGCTATGCTAAATTTGATGTTAGAATTATGTTCTTTATTTAACATATTCGCCTTTTTGCTCGAAGTTTTCTTGGAAATACTACATTTTTCCTCTTGCCAATACCTGGATATTGTGGTATGCTGTCTTTGGTCGAAAGACCGCCTGTGCATATTTGTCCTCGCAATGGCGGCCGGGCCTCCTCCCGGCCGTCCATAAAAATCATCGGGTCCCCGAAGAAAAATTTCTTCGGGGACCCGTTTTGCCTTACAGCCCCAATCCGTAGATACGGTTGGCGTTCCGGAAGAACACCTTCTCCCAGTGCCGCTCCGGCACCATGCGCTGAACAAAGCGGATGTACTCCTCCAGATTGACGATGGGCCAGTCGGTACCGTAGAGGATATCGTCCCACTGGCCGATGGCGGTGAGCCAGGTGGTCAGCAGCCCGGCGTAGCCCGCCTGCTCCTCAAAGTACCGCTCCAGGTCCACCCGTCCCTCCAGCAGACCGGACAGGTCGGCGGCCACATTGGGGTTCTTCTCCACCACCGCGGCGGCGCTCTCCAGAAAGGGGTTGCCAAAGTGGCACATGACAAACCGGGTGCGCTTGTGGTCGGCGGCCACCTCGTCCAGGGTGAGGGGGTGGGCATATTTCAGGTGAGCCCGGGGAAAGGCGGTGAGGCCCATGTGGACGGCCACCGGCTTGTCGTACCGGGCGGCCAGCTCATACACCGGCTCATACACCTGGTCGGACAGCCACAGACGGTTGTAGCCAGGGTACAGCTTCACCCCGCAGCAGCTCTCCCGCCTGAGGTTCTCCTCCACCCGCCCCGCCAGATCAGGGATGGGCTTTTCCCCCCGGCCCATGAGCGCGCTGTCCAGGCCGATGCAGTAGTGGAACAGGTCCGCCGGGTAGTTGTGATAGCCGGGGTCCAGGCTCCTGTTTCCCATCACCACTCCGTGGACTATGCCCAGCTCCCCGTAGACCCGGCGCAGATGGTCCGTGGAGTTCTCATGTCCCACCGCCCGGGCCATAGCGTCGGTATCCGGAGAGGAGGGGAACAGATGCAGATGCGCGTCAATGATTTTCATATCGCTCGCTCCTTTATGACTTCCTTGCTATTATAGCGGAAGAAAAGGAAAAATGGAATCAAAAAAACCCGCCCCTCGGGGCGGGTTTTCGCGTCTGATTACACCAGCTGAATAATGGCCATCTCGGCGGCGTCGCCGCGGCGGGGGCCGATGCGCACCACACGGGTGTAGCCGCCGTTGCGGTCGGCGTACTTGGGGCCGATCTCCTTAA
>OFHN01002588.1_pt1 | contig 10398 bp, 9 predicted proteins | sample 1521321 | NCBI WGS metagenome assembly OFHN01 (sample SAMEA3504130, study PRJEB24116) | mouse gut metagenome | biome: mouse gut; feature: mouse-associated habitat; material: faeces | place: Denmark | collected 2011
CGCGTTCCGCAAAAGCGGCCGCGAGCGCCCCCGGCCGCCCAACTTATGGTAAAGTACGCGCCATGGCTAAGACAGATGACAACACCCCCAAGCCCGGCTTCCTGGAATTCCTCAAGCCGGGCCGTCGCGAGGCCGTGTCCGAGGACGAGATCAAGGACATGGTGGCTGACAACGCCGAGCTGCTCGACGACGAGAAGCGTATGATCAACGACATCCTCGACCTCGCCGACATGACCGTGCGCGAGATCATGAAGCCCCGCGTGGACATGATCATGGCCGAGGACGTGGAGCCGGCCCTCACGGCGCTCGACCGCATGCGCGGCACCGGCTATTCCCGCCTGCCCGTCTACCACGAGGAAGTGGACGACGTCATCGGCATCGTGAACTACAAGGACCTCATCGGCCCGCTCATGGACGGCCGCATCGACGGCCCCGTGTCCGACTTCATGTTCGAGCCCCTCTACGTGCCCGAGACGAAGAACGTGCTGGCCCTGCTGTCGGAACTGCAGGCGGCCCGCATGCAGATGGCCATCGTAGTGGACGAGTACGGCGGCACCGACGGCCTCATCACCATGGAGGACATCGTGGAGGAGATCGTCGGCGAGATCAACGACGAGACCGACCGCGACCGCGAGCTCGTCACCATCCTCGGTGCTGGCCAGTGGCGCTGCGACGGCCGCTTCCCCGTGGAAGACGCCGTGGAACTCGGCTGGCCCTTGGAAGAATCCGACGACTACGAGACCGTGGCCGGCTGGCTCATCCACACCCTGGATTTCGTGCCCAAGGTGGGCGACGAGTTCGTGGTGGACGGCTTCTCCTTCAAGGTGGAGAAGATGCGCCGCAGCCGCATTGCGGTCATCCGCGTGAAGCAGCTGGAAGAGGCCCCGGCGGCCCCCGCGGCCACTGACTAGGAGTCAAAAGAGGCCCGGGGCGCCGAACCCGGAAGTTGTGGAGAGGCCTCCGCAACTAACCCGCCGTCAACACCGCGCGTTTCGCGGCGATAACCTGCAGGTACGTGACGGTCGATGTTTGTCAAGCGAACAAAACATGAACATCGGCCGTCGCCGTTTTTCCTTCTGAAGCCAACTAGGGTAAAATAGCCGAGTCAAAAACATAGCGCACCTCTTGCAGCAAACCATCCACCCTAATCCAACACGCTGCAGCCGCTCCCGCGGCTTGTTTTGTGCTGTCATGAAAGGATGTCTGTGGTTACCCAGCGGAGAAAATCTCACGGAAGGACCGTCGTGCTCACGATGGCCGCTGCGTGCGTGCTCTCCCTGCTCGCCGTGGGCTTCGTCAATTTCGATTGGGCTTCGGCCGGTTCCCACGACGTGACCACCACGTCCTTCGGTTTGGAACGCCAGAGCGCCGAGAACAGGGCCAACGCCGCCGTGTCCCCCGAAACCGTGGATGACAAGTCCGACGCCGAGGTGCTGGCCGTCGACGACGTGGCCGAGGGGGCGTCGCTTTCCACCGCCTCGTCCCGCGATGTGAGCGCCGGCGTGGAGGAAATCGCCGCCGAGGAGGAAGCCGCCCGCATTGCCGCCGAGGAAGCGGCCCGCCGTGCCGAGAAAGCCGCCATCGCCCGGGCCGACGCCACTCGCTCCGAGTACTACGCCACCTTCGGCAGCCTGCCTGCGGGCGATGTGGACTTCTCCGTGGGCCGCGACGCCTTCATTGCGGAATGGACCGAGCGCATCGACAACTACCTGGCCGGAAGCCCCCTGGCGGGTCATGGCTCCACCTTCGCCGAGGCCGCTTGGGAAGCGGGCATCGACCCGCGCTGGTCGCCGGCCATTTCCAACACTGAATCCACTCAGGGCCGCGTGTGCTTCAAGGCCTTCAACGCCTGGGGCTGGGACCAGACCAACTGGCCCGATTGGGACACCGCCATTCGCGCCCACGTGGCGGGGCTCGCCCGGGGCTACGGCTTCACCATCAGCTACGCGTTCGCCCAGCGTTATTGCCCGCCCAATTATGACAACTGGTACCGCGATACGCTGAACCAAATGACTTTGATCTAGAGAATGTGAGAAAATGCCGCAAGGCATTTTCTTTTATAGGGAGGATTGCGTCATGAGCAACGTCATCGTCGTGGGGTGCGGGCGCGTGGGCTCGCAGCTAGCGAACATGCTCTCGGACAACGGCAGCAACGTGTGCGTCATCGACAAGAACGCCGAGGCGTTCTCCAACTTGGGTCGCAACTTCAACGGCAGCACCATCCAGGGCGTCGGCTTCGACGAAGACGTGCTGGTGCGGGCCGGCGTGGAGGAATGCGACGTGCTGGCCGCCGTCACCCAGTTCGACAACGCGAACCTCATGTGCGCCGAGGTGGCCAACCACCTGTTCGGCGTGCCCCACGTTATCTCGCGCCTGTACAACCCCGATCACGAGCGGGCCTACATGCAGCTCGGCATCGACTACGTGTGCGGCACGTCGCTCGTGGCCGAGGACGTGTTCTCGAAGATCGTGTCGGGCCACGGCTCCCACATCGACACCTTCGGCGAGTTCGAGGTGCTGCGCTTCACCCTGGACCTTTCCAGTCGCGACAACGCCCGCACCGTCCGCGTGTCGGAATTGGAGCGCGACCACGAGGTGCGCATCATCGCCTTCGAGCGCGCCGACGGCTCGGCTTCCTCCATTCCCACGGCCGATTCGCTGCTGTACGCCGGCGACTCCATCTTGGCCTGCGTGCGCCACGACGTCATCACGCAATTCTCGCGCTATATCTTGGATTAGGGGAGGCTGAGTATGTACATCGTGATTGCCGGCGGCGGGAAAATCGGATCGTATCTGGCCTCCACGCTGTTGAAGAGCGGAAACGAGGTGGCCGTCATCGAGCAGCGCCTTTCCACGGCCGACCGCCTGTCGGTGTCGCTGGAAGGCCGCTACCTGGTCATTCACGGCGATGGCTGCGACTCGCGCTACCAGGAGGACGCCGGCATCCGCACCGCCGATGTGTTCGTGGCTACCACGGGCCAGGACGATTCCAACCTGGTGTCCTGCGAAATCGCCCAGCGCGTGTTCCGCGTGCCGCGCTGCATTGCCCGCGTGAACAACCCTAAGAACCTGCGCATCTTCCGCGAGGTGGGGGTGGAATGCGTGTCCTCCACCACGCTCATCGCGAACCTCATCGAGGAAGAGGCGTTGCTCGGCAGCGTGTCGGTCGTGTCGTCGCTGAACCATGGCAACGTGGCCCTGGCCGAGGTGGTGGTGCCGCGCATGCGCCACTTCTCCAACGAGGACGGCGTGCTCATCGACGAGATTTCCCTGCCCGACAACGCCCTCATCGCGGCGGTCACCAGCGGTGGCGACGTGGAAGTGGCGAACGCTGAGACGCTGCTGTTCCCCGGCGACAAGGCCGTGGTGGTGGCCGACGAAGACGTGCTCGACGACGTGCGTCAGGCGTTTAGGGGACTGTAGTGGGAAGATTTCGCTGCGCTTTGCTTCTGGCGGCAGTTTGCCTCGGAGTCTTTTGCCTGCCGGGCTTAGCCTTTGCGGCTGACTACGCGTGCGCTTCGGTGGACTTGACGGCGGTGGTGGAGACGGACGGGTCGGTGACGGTGACCGATCAGCGCACCTTCGAATTTCCCGCCGACGGCGAGGCCCAGGAGACGTTGAAGTGGCTGTACACCGGGTTTCCCGAGAACGCCGAGGTAAAGGTGAAGCGCGTGCGCCTGGCGGCGGTGGACGAGGCGGGCAACGTGGTGGACGAGTGGACGAAGCTGAAGTCCACCACCTTCCAAATTCCCTGGCGCGGCGGCGGCCGGCCCGAGGCCGACGGCTGGGCCTTCGACCGGTTCCAGGGCACCCTGTACGCCTTCGTGCGGAATTTGCCGGCGAAGGCCGTGGTGGAAGTAACCTACAAGGTGAGCCACGCCGTGACGGCCTTCGACGACGCGGCCGACTTCCAATGGCTGTACGCGCCCCTCGATTACGCCGTCGACCTGCACAATGTGATGGCGAAGGTGATTCTGCCCGTGGCTGCCGACGCGACGGTCACGCCGGGCGACAACGTGCGGGCCTGGGGCCACGGGCCGGCCGACGGCGCGGTGGACATCGGCCCCGACGGTGCGGTGACGTTTACCGACCCCCTGGTGAAGTCGAGCGCCTACGCCGAGGGGCGCGTCATGTTCCCCGTGGGGTGGCTGACCAACCTGAGCGACGAGGACCGCCTGGCGAACCAGGGGAGCCTGCAGTACCAGTGGACCACGCAGTACGAGGAATCGTGGGTCGATCGCGAGGCTCATCAGGCCCTGCTGCGCGACGGCCTGTCGCTGGGACTGTTGGGGCTGTGCGCTCTGACGCTGCTGGGGGCATTGCTGGTGTACGCCCGCTGGGGTCGCGAGCGGCCGCCGCACTTCACCGACGACTACTGGTGCGACGTGCCCGACAAGGCGCTGTCGCCGGCGGTTATGGGGCGCCTGTGGCGCTGGAACCACGAGAGCCCCGACGACGCGGTGGCCTGCGTGCTGGACCTGGTGCGGCGCGGCGTGGTGGCGGTGGCCTGCGAGGACGGCCGTCCCGTGGCCCTGGTGCTGCCGCCGGAGCTTCCGCCGCTTTCCGGGGAAGACGAGGCCGACGTGGCATTCCTGCGGGCCTTGGCCGAAGGGGCCGACCGGCTGACGCTGGCGGAGCTGTCCGCCTTCGCCCACCAGCGCCCCCAGGCCTTTTTGCGCGTGGTGCACGGCTGGCAGCAGGGGCTGTCCGAGCGGGTGGTCTCCTACGGCTTCTTCGACGAGGGTAGCCACCGCGCCCAGCGCGGGCTGCTGGCGGTGGCTGCGGTGCTGGCCCGGCTGTCCCACATTCCTGCAGAGGGTAAGACGGCGATTTTTTCCTGGCGGCTTTTGGGGGGCTGGGATGCCGTCCGGCCCTGTTGGCCCTGGCCACGGCGGCAGCTGTGGGTGTGCTGGCCAACTACACCATGCGCCGCACCCCCGCGGGCAACGAGATTACCGCCCACGCCAAGGCCCTGCGCAACTGGATGCGCGATGGCGGCTGGAACTACGCCCCCTGCAACCTGACCGACGCCGACCGGGCTGAGCTGGTGCCCTGCGGCTACCTGTTCGGCGTGCTGCGGTTCCTGAAGCCGGCGGAAGAAGGGCCGGACGGCGCCGAGGAGGCCGCCTGCCGCGCGGTTACAGCCGAAGTCCTGGTGACCCTGGCCCCCAAATTGTCCCTCGCCTTCGATGACGCCCTGCGCGTGGCGCACCATCGAGCGGAGATAGCGTAAGTTCGTCCTGAAAGGAAGTGCCCCATGGAAGAGAAGTCCCTCGTACCCGGCCGCGACAACATCGTGCTCATCGGCATGCCCGGCGCCGGCAAGTCCACCCTCGGCATCGTGCTGGCGAAGATCCTCTGCATGGACTTCGTCGACGCCGACCTGCTCATCCAGCAGTCCTGCGACAAGTCGCTCCAGCGCCTCATCGACACGCTCGGCCCCGACGCCTTCATCGAGATCGAGAACCAGGTGCTCTCTGAGATGTCCTTCGAGCACTCCGTCATCGCCACGGGCGGCTCGGCCATCTACAGCGACGCGGCCATGAAGCACCTCGGCGAGATCGGGCGCATCGTCTACCTGAAAATCAGCTTCGACGAGCTGAAGCGCCGCCTGGCCGACTTCTCCGATCGCGGCGTTGTCATGAAGGGCGGTATCGGCATGAGCCTGCGCGACCTGTACGACGAGCGCCTGCCCCTCTACGAGAAGTACGCCGACATCACCGTGGACGTGAACGACCTCACCATAACCGCCGCCGCCCGCAAAGTGGCTGCGGCGTTGAAGTAGGGGGTTGCCGCGCTGAAGTAGCCTCTCTCGTGCCGAGGCTCGTGGCTGCCGAGCGCTGCGGCGGCGGAGACGGCGGAAGGATTCGGACTGCCAGCAGACCCGTGCCCCCCGGTTACCCAGGGGGCATTTTTCTTGACGAGAAAATTCATATATAGCAGAATTAATCCTGGTGGGGGGGGGGCGATTCTATGATAGACTCGTTGGCAAGTAGGAAGAGGCTGGTTTGAGAGAACGAGGAAAGGAGTTGCGTATGCAACTGACCATGAAGAAGATGGGCGCCGCCGCTATCGCTGCCGCCCTGGCGCTGTGCGTTGCGCCTGCCATGGCGATGCTCACTCCGGGCACCGCTCACGCTGCCGGGAAAACTAACTTCAATAGCAGCGATACCGACATCAACGTTGAGATCTACACAGCGAAATATGATGTTAAAAAAGGCACGTCCAAGGATTTGTCTGCATACAAGGGTGGTAAGCAGGTGAAGCCCAAGGTTGAAGTTACTGAATTCCAGCCTGGTTCGTATGATGCAGATGGCAACTATACGCCCGGCAAGACGGTCAAGCTGAAGAAGGGCAAGGACTACACCATCGCGTACAAGAACAACAAGAACGTTGGGCACGCTTATGTGGTGATCAAGGGCAAGGGCAAGTACAAGGGAACCATTGCAAGGGATTTTGATATTTCCCCTAAGGCTACGAAGGTGACCAAGGTGAAGGGCGCGAAGAAGGCCCTTAAAGTGTCGTGGAAGAAGCTCTCCGCCAAGCAGGCCGACGGTTATATCGTAAGTGTGTATACGCGTGGCGGCAAGTATACGGAGACCGAAGATAACGGTAAGAAGTACACGCGCTATCGCTATCATTTCGAGAAATCTCAAGTAGTGAAGGGTGCCAGTGCTGCCACTGCGACCGTGAAGGGTTTGAAGGCCAAGACAAAGTACTACGTGACCGTTACTCCCTATAAAGCCGCTACTGGTTCTTACATGGATACGGTATCGAAGTACAACTCTAAGGACGAGTATGTTGGTACCAGGATCGTCACGCGAGGCTACGCGGACACGCTCTATGGTTACTCCTCCGACTACAAGGCTGGCAAGACCAAGTAGCATTCCGTTTCCGAATTTTTCTTCCTACTTATTATCGGGGGAGAGGCTGCGGGGGACGCGGCCTCTCTCTTTTTTGTGGGCGCGGTGTTGGGCTGGAAGCGAGTGCAGCCGTCACGGGCCGCAGCGGGAAAGCGGGCACGTGCTCCCCGCTAAATCTGATACTCTCCCATAACTTTAGTCGCCTGTAGTGTAGAATACAGGACAAGTTTTTGCGCCGATGGGGATTGGCGCATGGTATCCATGAGGCCGTTTTCCTGCTGCGAATCGAAGAAACTGCACCGCGTGTGCTGATTCGCGCGCAGAAAGACGTGCTCCGACCGGGGAGGCGCGAGGGCCGCGATGGCCGTCCGCTTTCGGAAAGGAAGCATCTATGGATTTTGAGAAGCTCAACCAGATGCTTGTCGACTGGACCGGTGAGATCGACGGGTTTATGTACACGTACATCCTAGTGATCTTGCTCGTGTTCGTCGGCATCTACTTCACGATCCGCACCAAGGGCGTGCAGATTCGCTACATCAAGGACATGTTCACCCAGCTGACCGAGAAGAAGCACGTGGAAGGTGAGAAGTCCATCTCGTCGTTCCAGGCTCTCATGGTGTCCACCGCCTCGCGCGTGGGCACGGGCAACATCGCCGGCATCGCCACGGCCGTGGCCACCGGCGGCCCGGGTGCCATCTTCTGGATGTGGCTCATGGCGCTCATCGGCGCGGCTTCGGCCTTCATCGAGTCCACTCTGGCCCAGATCTACAAGATCCGCGGCAAGGAAGGCGAGTTCCGGGGCGGTCCGGCCTACTACATTCAGCAGGGTCTGGGCCAGCGCTGGCTCGGCATCATCTTCGCTTGGGCGCTCATCCTGTGCTTCGCCTTCGGCTTCAACGGCCTGCAGGCCTTCAACATGACCTCGGCCCTGGAGTACTACATTCCCGACTACGCCACCAACGGCACGGCCATCGGCGTGGGTATCGTGCTCATCGTGTTCACCGCTTTCGTCATCTTCGGCGGGGCGAAGCGCATTTCCATCATCACCTCCATCATCGTGCCCATCATGGCCATCGCCTACATCGTCGTGGCCCTGTGGACCACCATCGCCAACATCGGCGAGCTGCCGGCCGTGTTTGCCACCATCTTCCAGTCCGCCTTCAACTTCCAGTCCATCGCGGGCGGCTTCGCCGGCTCGGTGGTCATGCTCGGCATCAAGCGCGGCCTGTTCTCCAACGAGGCCGGCATGGGCTCCGCCCCGAACGCCGCCGCCACCGCCTCGGTGTCGCATCCGGTGAAGCAGGGCCTCGTGCAGAGCCTGTCCGTGTACATCGACACGCTGCTCATCTGCACCTGCTCGGCCATGATGGTCATGATCTTCTGGGTGCAGGACCCGGCCCTGGCCGCCTCCCTGAACGGCATGCCCCTCGTGCAGATGGCCGTGAACAACTCCATCGGCGAGGTGGGCATCCACTTCATCACCTTCGCCATCTTCGCCTTCGCGTTCTCCAGCCTCATCGGCAACTACTTCTACGCCGAGACCAACTTCCGCTACATCTTCAAGCACACGAAGTGGGGCATGGTGGTCTTCCGCGTGCTGTGCCTGGCCGCCATCTTCTACGGCTGCGTGAACAGCTTCGATCTGGCGTGGAATCTGGCCGACATCTTCATGGGCTTCATGGCCATCATCAACCTCGTGGCTATCCTGCTGCTCGGCAAGTGGGCCCTGGCGGCGCTGGACGACTACACCCGCCAGCGCAAGGCCGGCAAGGACCCGGTGTTCCTGGCTGCCAACGTGCCCGGCATGCCCGCCTGTGAGTGCTGGACCACCGAGGATCTGCCCACCTTCGGCGAGAACCCGGTGGAAGAGTACATCGAGGAAGCCGCGAACTTCGACGTCGAGGGCTTGAAGTAGATCTTCCACCACGGCGCGGTGCTCCGCCCTTGCGGCGTCGCACCGAAGGCACCGCACCAACAACGCCGCGGCCCGTACCAACAAGGGGGCGCTACCCACCCGGGCAGCGCCTCCTTTCTACGTCCGAGACGGGCTGCCCCGCAGATACCCGTGCAAATGCACGCCTTTTTGCAAGTGAAACGTACAAAGCTACCTGTTTCGTGCAGAATTTCGGCTCGGAGGCGTACAAAGCTCGGTTCTTTTGCGAGGCGCGGCAGAGTCGGCCGTCGCGAGGCCCGAGATGCGGCGGCGTCCTACTCGGTCAGGCGGCGGCGGGCCAGGACGGCGGCGGCGAGGGAGAGGGCGGCTGCGGTGCCGGTGAAGGCCATGGTCCAGGGCAGCTCATCGCCGCTTTGGGGAATGGTCTTCGTGGCCGTGGTGCTGCGGTAGGTGGACGAGGAGGGGCTACGCGTCGGGGTGGTCTTCGCCTTCGCGGCCGCCGCCTCGGGGCGCTTCACCTCGCGCACGTCGTACACGTCGAAGGCGTCCTTGGCTTCGGCATAGCCCTTGTTGGCCGCCAGGGCCATGAGCACCGTGGCCGCTACCACGGGCTCGTCCTTCTTGGCCACGCCTTCCGCATCGGTGTAACCGTCGAGGGCCTTGTCGGCGTGGGCCGTCAAGTAGCCGAGCGGCGTGGAATCGTTGGAAGTCTTCAAGTCCTTGGTCGGATCGGCGCCGAGAGCCACGAGCGCCGTGGTGGCGTAGGCCGTGGCGGGGATGTCGCCTTCCAGGGCCAGGCCGTCGGCGGGCCAGCTGCCGTCGATGAGCTGGGCGTCGTAGAGCGCCTCGCTGGCGGCAGCCACGGCATCGGCCACCTCGTCGGACACCTTTTTATCTACCAGCTCGTCGTCCAGGTAGGGCACCAGCGCCAGCAGCGCCTGGCTCGTCAGGGGAATGGAGTAGGTCTCGGCCTTCTCGTCGGCCCAGAAGAAGCCGTTCTCGCCCTGGGCGTCCAGGATGATCTCAATGAGTCCCTCGGGGGTGGTGCCGCTGATGTTGCGGTAGTTGTCGTTGCCGTACACGGGCAGCAGGTACACAGCCTCCTCCACGGTGGGGTCGGCGTCGGCGGTCAGCTTCTCCATTTCCACCACCAGGTTGCGGGTCTTGCCGCCGATCTGGGCCTTCGTGCAGTCGATGCCGGCGGCGGTGAGCGCCATGATGAAGCGGCCGTACTGCCCGAGGGTGAGGCCGTCCTCGGCCTTCTTCTCGGCCTTGGCGAAGCTCTTGATAAGGCCGTCGGCGTCAATATCGGCGCCCTTGCCCAGGACGTTCAGGGCCACGGCGGCGTTCACGGTGTCGGCGGAAAGCACGCCGTCGTCGCCCTTGGCCGAGAAGCGGGCGGTCAGCTTCTTCAGCAGCGTGGCCGTGGCTTTCTTGTCGATGGGGAAGTACTGGTCGACGGCCTTGCCCACGGCGGTGGACTCATCGGGGTTGTCGGCCACGGGCGTGCCCTCGTCGGGGTTCTCGGTGGTGCCGGGCTGCGATTCGGCGGCCGGGGCGGCAACGGTCGGAGCCACCGGGGCGGGCGTCGGAGCCGTCTCAGCGGCTTGGGCGCCGTCGGCGGTGCTGTCGGCCGCGTCG
>OFHN01002590.1_pt1 | contig 10394 bp, 9 predicted proteins | sample 1521321 | NCBI WGS metagenome assembly OFHN01 (sample SAMEA3504130, study PRJEB24116) | mouse gut metagenome | biome: mouse gut; feature: mouse-associated habitat; material: faeces | place: Denmark | collected 2011
AAGCCGTGTTTCTTCCGCCGGTACAGTGCCGAACACCCGGCTGGAGATTTGAAAACGCTCCGGTTTTCCGGTGTCGGGGTCAAACCGGAGCGGGCTTCTTTCCTGGAACATTTGCGTGAAGCGGCTCATTTTATCCATAAAACGGTCACAGGCCTTCGCCCTCTCCCTCGGTTCTCTCGCAAGCAGATAATCGTTCCAGATACGGAATGCCGCATACATCCTCACCGGGTCGCCGGTGAGATATTTTTTTGACAGAAACTCCCCGGCGGATTGTTCCAATGCAGGCTGCTTCCAGCGGTTGGAGTGCAGGGCATCCCGGAGCGGTGCCAGCCCAAGGCGGCTCCATTCCCCGTCTGGATCATGCTCAAACTCCGCAAGGAAAGTCCCCAGAGGGCGTGTCACATCGCACAGGACATCGGTATCCGTGTTTCCCCGCAGGCGGAAGCGGATCTGCAGTTCCTCGCCGATCAGGATGCGCTCTTTCTTTTTCTGCCTGTCCAGTGAAAGGACAAGCAGGATACGGTCATAGCACGGTTCATGCCGCAAGAATTCCATTTCCATTTTTCTAATCTCCCTAATGTTTATGGTAATTTTATAATTTAGTTATATCCGTTACACTCATGATACCGTATAAGTATTGCGTTCGTCAAGGAAAAACCGATATGATGATTGCACATGGTAATTTCGTACCATGCAGTACATTGACAAGTGAATGACCGTCTGACAGTGATATGACCGTGAGGGGAAGCAGCGCCGGGAGCCGGGAAACCGGGGAGCGTGCCAATACGGGATACGCCGCAGGAATGGGGCTTTGAGGATAACGGCTGGCAGGCAGAACGGCGACAGGAAACATTCAAATAAAGAACAGGATTTTATCAATACAAATATAAGGAGGAGCAAGGAAATGAGCGACAACAAAAAATTAAAAAACTATGATGATCTCCCTCTGGTTCTGGATGTATCGGACATCCGGCGCATTATGGGAATTTCAAGAGCGAGCGCCTATGAGCTGGTTCACACGCCGGGATTCCCGGCATTCAGGAGCGGCAGGCTGATTAAAGTCAGTAAGAAAGCATTTTTTGACTGGATGGCAAAAGGCACCGGGAATGTGCAGGAGCAGTAAATGAGTAAGAGAATGGAAAATGCCGCAAGGACGGCAGAAACGGAGGTATTTATGAAGCTGGATATAAGAGAAAAGAAAGTGCTGTATGTATATGGATGCCCGGATTACTACAATACGGTTACAAGGCTGAAGTGGCTGGTTTCATTGACCGTGGATCAGGAAGCGAAGCGCTGGCTGCTGGCACTTGCCCGGAAAATGGAAACGGAAGGCTCCAAAGATTGGCATTCCTGCTTCTATCATCATCTCCGCATGGAGATGGGAGGATATTTCAGGGCAAAGAAATTTATGAAGGCTGTGGAGTCAAGCACAAATCGTGAGGAGGATATGTATGAAGAAACTGTCTAAATATGAGAGAGAAACAATCGTGAACTTCAATGAGGGGGAATCTGAGGCCAGTGTTTATACGTTTAATGCGGATTTGAAGCGCAGGCTGGCGGAGTTCAGCCGTAAGTATCCGCTATTGTGCCGATTGGAGAGAACCACGCCGGAAGGCAGCGTGACCTATGTATTGGATAAATCCCGGCTGTCTATCCGGCTTGTGCCACCCTACAGCGAAGAACGCCGGGCAGCGGCAAGGGCTTATGCAAAAGAGCATGGGTTCCAGCCGGTTAAGGCCATACAGGATATTGCATGAGGACAAATGTAGAAAGGCCTGTTTCATTATTATAGGCAGAGAACGTGAGCGACATTTTGTCGTTCACGTTGAAAAAATGGCAGTCCAGATTTTGTATCTGATAATCCCTGTAAAGTGGTGGCGGACATTTTGTCCGCCACCACTCTGTTACCAGTGCTATATGCTGCCACAAAATGGTGTTGAATATCAGGCGGCCTGTGTCCAAACTATCGGGTGCAGAGCCACTGTTTTAGCTGTTTGGTATGGCAGGGGCATAAAGTATCATGGAAATGTTGAAAAGAAATATTGCCAGATCCCGGAACTGCTCTTCCGGTACGGCAGGAAGGAGGGAACTATGGCGAACATATATGGATATTTCCGGGTCAGCAGCCGTGACCAGAATGAGGACAGGCAGAGGCTGGCATTCCAGGAACTGGCTATCCCGACAAAGAATGTTTTTATAGATAAGCAGTCCGGCAAGGATTTTGACCGTCCGGCTTATAAGAGAATGGTACGGCGGATGAAAAAGGATGACCTGCTTTATATTAAAAGCATAGACCGGCTGGGACGCAATTATGCGGAGATACTGGAACAGTGGCGGATTCTTACTAAGGAGAATGGGATTGACATTGTGGTGCTGGATATGCCACTTCTGGATACCCGGCGGGGCAAAGACCTGATGGGAACGTTCTTAAGCGACATTGTATTACAGGTGCTGTCTTTTGTGGCGGAGAATGAACGGACAAACATTCGGCAGCGGCAGGCGGAAGGGATCGCAGCGGCGAAAGCCAGAGGTGTGCGCTTCGGAAGGCCTCCAAGCCCCCTGCCGGAGAACTATCATGAAGTCTACCAGCTATGGAAATCCGGGAAAGTTACTGGAACGGCAGCGGCGGAACTATGCGGTATGCCACTGTCTACATTCCGTTACCGGGCAGAAATTTACCAAAAAGCCAAGTTATTGTAAGCGGGCATTTTTACAGAAATGTGTACGTTCCTGTAAATGCCCGCTTCAATTTTACCCATTCTATAATACTACAAAAACACACGGTTTTCCACTGAAAATCCATATTTTTAAGCCCATTTTTTTGAGTGGCCAAAACGTACACAATCTTGCAAAAGAACTGGTGTACGCAAGTCTCGTTCCCATTTTACCTCCAAGTAAGGAAACAATTTTCAGTTTACGGCAAGTGCCGGATGGATATTTACAGACTTTATGGAGGTACTTGTAAATGGATAATACAAAGGATTTTACATATAAGCCGAAAATCGTGTCAATTTTTTCGGGATGCGGAGGACTTGATTTTGGCTTTCATATGGAGGGATACGAAACTGTATGGGCAAATGATTTTGCGGAATGGGCTTGTAAATCGTTTGCGGCAAATTTTGGAGATGTTATCCGCTATAAGGATATAACACAGATAAATCCATATAAAGATAAAACCATACCAGAATGTGATTTAGTTCTGGGTGGTTTTCCATGCCAGGATTTTTCGATTATTTGGAAACAACCAGGACTGAATGGAACAAGAGGAGGGCTGTTTAGACATTTCGCAGAATTTGTTGACGGCAAAAAGCCAAAGGCCTTTGTGGCGGAGAATGTAAAGGGTTTGCTGACTGCAAATGGAGGGAAAGCTATTGACACTATTGTAAAAGATTTCGAGAGTATTGCACCGGGATATGTTGTTAAACCTCATTTATATAATTTTGCGGAATATGGAGTCCCTCAGTTTAGGGAGCGGGTTTTGTTTGTCGGGATAAGAATAGACACAGGGTTTGATTTTGTTCATCCGAAGCCGACACATGGGCCAAATGGGGATTTGCCGTATGTTACCGCTGGAGAGGCACTTGTTGGTGTAGAGCAGGTTTCAACTAACAATGAATTGATCAATATTAAAGAAAAAACAAAGAAGATGTTGGAACTCATACCGGAAGGCGGTAATTTTACTGATATCCCGAAAGATAATCCGCTGTATGTTAAAGGCATGATCAGCCATGTTTATAGACGGATTAAACGGGATGAACCGGCAAAAACAATTATCGCTGCCGGAGGTGGAGGCACATGGGGATATCATTATCCGGAGCCTCGTCCTTTGACCAATCGGGAAAGGGCAAGACTGCAATCTTTTCCGGATAACTTTATTTTTGAAGGGAACGTCACAGAGGTTCGCAGGCAGATTGGAAACGCTGTCCCGCCTGTGGGTGTCCGGGAAGTAGCAAAACGCCTGCGCCCGTTATTTACAGGTGATTATAAACCTATTGATTTAATGCCGGAATATGAAAAGATGAAAACTATGACGATAAAACAGCGTCTTGAATATGTGACAGCACAAATGAACTAAGGGAGGACAGAGTATGGAATTTTTGGTTTCTAATTACCCTCCATTAAAAACAGGGTGCAAAACATTTGCAGATACATTTTACGGTCTTATTCCGCAGACATCTAAATTAGATATTGCTGTGGGATATGTTTCTTCTGATGCTCTGATAGAATTACAAAAAACGATTGAGTTGAATTGTAACATACAGGCACTAAATTTAATTGTGGGGATGCACTATTTTGACAAATTCACAAAGGTTCAATACAACGCAGCAATGCATTTGAATGAATTTCTCACAGAAAATAACATGGGCGACGTCAGGTTGGTCACTGCTTTCCGCTACCATGGAAAGCTATATTCATATAGCAATGATAAAGGCCCGTTTGCGTGTATTATAGGCTCTAATAATCTTAGCAGCATAATAGATGGCGGTGTAAGGGTTTATGAAAATTCTGTACTCCTACAGGAACAAAATGCTACAAAGGAAATGAGCGGGTTTATCTCGCAGCTTGCGCAGACAGCCACTAAAAATATTGCAGAACTTGATATAAATGAGTTTAATCAGGAGAATCCTTTGCTTGAAGGACATGAATTTGTAAAAAGACTTTCTCCGCATGATATAGCACTTGCAATGTATGCAAAGACAAAAACATCATTCGAAATTCCAATTAAGCCGTATGAGATATCGCCACAAAGCAATCTGAATGTTTTCTTTGGGAAAGGTGCATTCTGCGGAGCGCAGCGTCCACAGATGCGTTTTAGAGCGGCCGCCTTGCGGAGCAAAACGGCCACCCGTTTAATGCAGGTTATCTCCTGTTGATCATAACTGTGTAATGTTTGGTTGCTCTTTTAAGTATGGAGTTTGCGGTAGTGTAAATTAATTTGTGTTTTTGGAAGAAAATGGCTCCTTTTTGGTAAGAATTAAGATATGACAATTCTTATAGAAAAGGAGTGTTTTTATGGCAGTTGCAAAGGAGCAGATCCGACAGATTATTTCACAAAACAACATTAACAGCGTATCAGATGTTTATTCTCTTCTCAAAGAGAGTTTCAAAGACATCCTTCAGGAGCTTATGGAAGCAGAACTGGATGCTACCCTTGGTTACGAGAAAAATCAAAAGGGTGGCTTGCTGACAGATAACAAACGGAACGGCCATTCCCCTAAAACCCTGAAAAGCCAGTATGGGGAATTCCAGCTTGATGTCCCAAGAGACAGGAATGGAGAGTTTGAACCAAAGCTGATCCCCAAATACCAGAGAGATATTTCTGGCATGGAAGAGAAAGTCATTTCACTTTATGCACGCGGAATGAGTACTCGTGATATCCATGACCAGATCAATGATCTGTACGGGGTTGAAATGTCTGCTGAAATGGTCAGCAAGATTACAGACAAGATCCTCCCACAAGTAAAAGAGTGGCAATCCCGCCCCCTGAATCCTGTTTATCCCTTCGTCTTCATGGACTGTATCCACTATAAAGTTCGGGAAGATGGACGGATACTGAATCGTGCCGCATACATTGTATTAGGAGTTACGGTGGAAGGATATAAGGATATTTTAAGCATTACAGTAGGTGCAAACGAGACCAGCAAGTTCTGGCTCGGCATGTTAAATGATCTGAAGAACCGGGGCGTAAAAGATGTGATGTTCTTCTGCGTAGACGGGCTTCCGGGCTTTAAAGAAGCCATACAGGCAGTCTATCCTCAGGCAGAGATCCAGCGGTGTGTGATCCATATGCTGCGGAATTCTTTCAAGTATATCAATTATAATGATTTGAAGAAGTTTTCTACAGATTTCAAAGCTGTTTACCATGCGCCGACGGAATCAGCGGCACTGACAGAATTGGATACTATCAAAGAAAAATGGGGGAAGAAGTATCCTTATGCCATTAGTAATTGGGAAAATAACTGGGAAGATGTGAGTTCCTTTTTTCAATTCTCTGAAGATATCCGGCGCATCATGTACACGACGAACATCATAGAAGGAGTAAACCGCCAGTACCGGAAAGTCACCAAAACAAAAAGTGTATTTCCAAGTGATACGTCTTTAGAAAAAATGTTATATCTGGCCAGTAAAAATATAGTGAAAAAATGGACACAGCGATATCGGAATTGGGATCAGGTATTAAATCAATTGATTGTTTTGTATGGAGAACGAATTACCGATTATCTGTAAAATAAAAGGTGGGATGGCAGATACTTAAAACAAACCATCCCACTCCTATTCCATCGGCCTCTGTATTATTGCCCAAAATCTCCAGACTTATTCCGGAGGCCAGGTGTGGGCAGCGCCCACGAAAAGGCAATCATACAGGGCCTTAATAGTCATGCAAAAAAACAGAAAGAATTGTATATATTTTCCTGATATGGTTATACTATAAATACAAGGAACTCTTCGACAGCAAATCGACAACAATAAAAATGTTAAACCGACAAGTAATTCTTTACATATCTAATTCATATCAGAAAGTCTTGCTTTCCATAGACACAGGATTTTTTACAGCCTCGATGCCAGAGTTAAAAAGTCTAAATCCACACCGTACTAGTACGGCATTGCATAAATAATTAAGCAAAACTATGCTACTAATGGAACTTCCTTATACATTTAAAGGGATTTGTCGTAACATTATATTGTTTAATGAAGCGCAGAATACTTTCTTACAACTGTTGTACGGATTGGTAACTTTTCCGTTTTAACAACCTGCGGTTTATGATTCCGAACCATATCTCAATCTGGTTCATCCATGAGCAATGCTTCGGTGTATATACAAAACGTATCCTGTGGTTCTTCTCATACAGGAGGTCAGCACGGCTTGCCAGATTTTTAAGAATGCCGTCGTTTCCTTTGCGGCCAAGTTCTTCTTCCGTATAGTATTATTTTGCAACAAACGTACTAGACTTTCCGATTTATGTGTATTCAGACCGTCACATACGAAGATCTAGGATGTCTTGGGGTCTGTTTCCGCTAATGCCCCACTGCCTTTACAAAGTCCTCTTCCGTGCGGGCGGGATTCAGATATGGCTTTTCCATACGTCCTGTAGCAACATCAAAGAAGCTGAACAGGTTGGTAGTGCCATGGCGGATATATTCAAATTCCATCAGGGCTGGTTTCCCGGGCATTACTGGCTTATCCTGATACTTGTGTTTCAATGCCTGGATTCCAGTCATCTCGTCTAGGGATACAGTATGTCGCCTGCTTCATGGATTATTTCCGCATCATGGTAAATGGAACAGAGTTTATACACTTTTTGCGCGAATGTTTCCGAGCAGTCCGCTTTTCCGGAGGAATGTAGCCAATAACGGACGTGATGTGGGCGGATTTTCCCCATATTAAAAAAGACTTATGGTTTTTGCAGAAATAGATTCAATGATTCCGTCCTTAATCACTACACCCACCAGCTAATTTAAGCTCCAATGGCTGGTTTCATATCCGTATTCTTCCGGGTTGCGGCAGGCTATTTCAAGGATCTTGATAATCTGTTCATCCGTATAGGTTGGGGGCTGTCCGGGGCGGGCGTAATCCGAGGAGTGAGGTTATTATATTTTCAAGTTCCGTGGGATTTTTTTCCTCTATCTCCCGCAATAAGGGAAGATTGTTTAGGAAACGGGTGCGCCATTTGTTGACGGAATCCTGTCCGATACTGATCTTTTCGGATATTTGGATGTTATTAAGTCCGTCCGTGCAGAGTATGAAAATTTTTGCATGTTCCACTTGACGGACTGGCAGCGTCCTGCTTTTTGAAAACTTTGACAGGATATGGTATACGGAATCAGATATGAAAAGGGGGGCAGGTTTTGATGGCGTAATTGGAATCTCCTTACATTTTTACTTTATGCCATATATACAGATGTAAGTCTACTGTTTACTCAAAAATTAATGCAATAATGTACTAGAGTGAGTGTAGAGGGGAATGAAGAACCTTGGGACTTGTTCTGATATGAATAAAATGAGTACAAACTGCACGATAATTGAATATTGGGCAAAATTGTGAGAGTGCAAAGTGAGGAACAATCTCCGGGGTAGCTTTTGACTTCAGCATCATAATATGAGTTGTCTGGCAAATAACTTTGAATTATAAGATTGTATTTATTGTTCCTGAGTTGTGCAATAAAATACTTCAAATTTGAGCTGTACAGCTAATAAAATCAGAAAAATCCATAAATGATTAACACAATTTTTTGAAAATATTTCATTTGTCGCGCAGATCTTAACGTGTAAAAGTACATATTTTCATAAAATATGATAGCCAAATGTAGTCACTTTGAGGTATAATAAGGAATAAAGACATAAGGGAGATTTTTTGTCCAAAATAACAAGAAAGGAGGATACAAACCTCTTGGGTAGCGAGAGATTTGTATTAAAGATGTGGGATGTGCTGTATAACACTGGATGCTAGGATCATTTTGAACAATTTTTTTGGGAGTCCCAGTTTTTCACAAGAAATGAGAAGGGAACTGGTGGACAAGGAAACTATTGATCAATGCTCTATTTTCATTTCTAATAATTTGCCAGGTTATGTGATATGTGATTTGAGCGATGAGGCCATTGAAGAAGCAGTGGCAGATGGCGACTTTGATTATGATTTTGGAAAAAAGAATTTCATATTTAAACATGAAATTAATAGAGAAGTTTATAACCAGTTTTATCCTGAGCCAATAGCAAAGGAGCTTGAGCAAATTGTGGATTGTTTTTTGCAGCGAAAACTGTATAGGGGGCGAGTAGCACCAATTAAAACCTTAATAGGATAAATAATGTCTGGCGGAGGCAAGTATGGGAGAGAAAAAGTATGAGGTAAAGTACAAAAGTGATTTATGGAAAAAGAATACGATTATAAAAGATGCAGTTCATGGATATATTTCGATTCCTAAACCTATTATGCGGGAAATTATAGATACAGAAACTTTTCAAAGATTGAAAAATATTGAACAAACAGGGATGGAGGCTTTATATCCATCTGCAACGCATAATCGTTTTACACATTCTCTAGGAGTTTATCATCTTTCTAAAATGTCGTTCACCCAATTTAGGAAAAATGTGAAAACAGATTTTGAAACAATTTATAATGAAGTACAAAACAAGTTTGCACAGAGTGCGGACGATGTTTGGGATAGATGGGAGTTGATGTTTCAATTAGCAAGTTTGCTTCACGATTGTGGTCATTCCCCGTTTTCACACACTCTTGAATTTATCTATGATTTACCAGTAGAAAAAACATTAAATGATAGATTGACCGAGAATATGAGTGACCAGTTTAAAGAAGATGTAGGATATAATGCTTATAAGGAAACGGGGAATATTAAAAAAGTTTGTGGAGCACCTCATGAAAGGATGAGCTCACTGTTTATTAAATTGAAAGGGCAAGATTACTTTTATGATAAGGTAGAATGTTTATTAAAGGATTATGTAAATCAGTTTTTGCCGAATAGTAATGTATATCAAAAAAATAATAATATATTTGATGATGATATCGAGTTCATGATTAGGATGATTATTGGATGTAGATATGATTTTGATAAAGCTGATAACTATTGTGCAAAAAGTTTTTATGCTCCGACAAAAGATAAGGCTTGGTATACCGAGTTAGAGTTGCGCAATTGTATTATTAATATGCTTAATTCTAAACTTGATGTGGATAACTTGGATTATGTAATTCGTGACAGTAAATACTCTGGATATGCGAACCAAAATGTAGACGTAGAAAGATTACTGTCTTCTCTTACTATTGTAACTGCTTTTGAATTAAAAGATGTAAAATTAAAGAAGGAAGATAGTTTAAACTGTTGTGTTAATTTGGAGAAATTTAAAGGGCAGTATGTAGATGCAAGAATTTCAGGTGCTTGTTATATAGGCTCTCATTCGCAAGATATTAAAGCCCATGGAAAGGTTTATCTTGAAGGTGAACAAGGAAAGTCGGAAGTTATCCAGCGTTCTATGAGAACTGGGGAGCACTTTAGTGCACAGGTAATATTTCCGATAGAGGATGTAGTAGAAGAAGGAAATGAAATTACTATTAAAACACTTTCAAAATCAGATGAAGGTAAAGGTATATGTTATTTAAATATAAGAGGTTCCTTAGAAGGGACATTTACTGGAATCATTTTGAAAAATGAAATAGAAATACCACCTGAATGGGAAAAATCAGGTAAAAGAAGAATATTTCCTGCATATTATCAAAACTGCATGAGTGTTCTAATGAGCGCAATTGAGGGAAGTAATTTCGAAAAAAAGTGGGTATATTCACATCAGATTTCTACTTTTACCAATAATTACTTAAATATTTATCTTTTAGAAAAATTTGCACAGATTCTTATGAATAAGGAAGCACAGATTTTTGAACAAA
>OFHN01002594.1_pt1 | contig 10377 bp, 9 predicted proteins | sample 1521321 | NCBI WGS metagenome assembly OFHN01 (sample SAMEA3504130, study PRJEB24116) | mouse gut metagenome | biome: mouse gut; feature: mouse-associated habitat; material: faeces | place: Denmark | collected 2011
AAGCGGCCACATCCTCGAAAACCTGCCCCTCGGTGATGGCGGGCAGCTCCGGCGCGGCCTCGCCGTCCTCGTCGGCGTCGGTTTTCAGGGAGGCCCGGAAGCGGCGGTCAATGTCTTTCCAGCCAGCGGCTAGGACGGTCTTACCCTTGGCGGTAAACTCCTGCCCGGCGCAGGTGAATGTGGCGGTAACGGCCTCGTACTCATGGGCCGGGGCCACGGCGCACAGCAGCTTACAGCACACCAGGGACAGCAGTTTCTTTTCGCTGTCTGCCAGCCCGGAAAAGCCCTGTTTCACGAACTCCGCCGTGGGGATGATGGCGTGGTGGTCGCTCACCTTGGCGCTGTTCAGGACGCGGCGGATCTCCGGGGAGAACGCCGCACCCTCCATGAACGGCAAAATGGGGACGATACCGGCCACGATGCCCGCAGCCGTCTGCTCCATGTCGTCGGAGAGGAAGTGGCTGTCCGTCCGGGGATAGGTCAGCAGGCGCTTTTCATACAGCGTTTGGGCGTAGTCAAGGGTCTGCTTGGCGGTAAAGCCGAAAAGCCGGTTGGCCTCCCGCTGCAAGGTGGTGAGGTCGTAGAGCTTGGGCGGCTGTTCGGTTTTCTTCTCCCGCTGGATGGAAGCGCAGACGGCCCGCGCTCCCATGCAGGCCGTCTTGACGCTCTCCGCCCCGGCAGGGTCGGGGAAGCGGTCGCTTACCGCCTTCATGCCGCCCCTGGCAATATGGACGATGTGATATTTCTCTTTCTGGAAGCCGGTGATCTTGGCGTCCCTGTCCGCCAGCATTTTCAGGGTGGGGGTCTGGACGCGGCCCACGGTCAGGGTCTTGTGGTACAGCACAGAGAAAAGCCGGGTGGCGTTAATGCCGATCAGCCAGTCCGCCTTGGCCCGGCACAGCGCCGATTGATGCAGGGGGTCATAGTCCCGGCCCGGTTTCAGGTGGGCGAAGCCCTCCCGGATGGCGCTGTCCTCCATGCTGGAAATCCACAGCCGCTTCATGGGCTTGGTACAGCCCGCCAGGTGGTAGACCGTGCGGAAGATCAATTCGCCCTCCCGCCCGGCGTCGCAGGCGTTGATTACCTCGCTCACTTCCTCGGAGCGAAGCAGCGTCCGCAGGGTGTCGAACCGCTCCCGCTTGTCCGGGGGGACGGTCAGCCGCCAGCTCTCCGGGATGATGGGCAAATCCTCATAGCGCCACTTCTTGAAACGCTCGTCATACATTCCGGCGTCCGCAAAGGACACCAGATGCCCGACGCACCAGGACACCAGGTAGCCGTTGCCCTGCAAGTAGCCCTCCTGCCGGTCAGTCGCGCCGATCACGGCGGCGATGCTCCGGGCCACGCTGGGTTTTTCTGCGATTACCAATTTCAAATGGATACCCCCTTGAATATTTTGACTTTTTTCGATAAAATGAGTTTAATTTGTAGAAAGGATTGTGCGTATGGACAGCGAACAAAATACTTTTGATTTTAACAGCGAAGAATTTATATACTATGTGATGATTTTTCTTCTCCATCTCCAGCAACAAGAAAAAATTGATAAAATGCTTGATGAGCTGAATAAAGAATTGCGCCAAACAAATAGATTTTTTCCTGATAGTAAATTAGTAGAAATCGTTCAATCTCTATCAACTATTTCCTGTTTAGAAATGAAGAAAGGGACAAAATTGTTTCGATGCCGTTTGATTGGGAAAGAGCAGGAAAATGATTTTTTGAAGCCGATTACTGATGCTTACATATCGCTCATAAAAAAGTTTCTGCCCACTTTTAACGAAAATGCGGGAATGGCAGAATGGGTTAAATTTTCTGTTTACTTTAATGATCGTCCAGATGAACTATGTGAGTGGCAAAAAGCATACCTGAAATTTGTGGAACGATATTCTGGGCCGTCATTTTGGGGATACGATAAAAGGAACTCTGATGCTCCACCACCGGGTTATCCATCACCAGGAAGAATTAACCCAGATGGTATTAGCTATTTGTATGTGGCGGAGGATGTGCGAACAGCAATTTTAGAGGTTCGCCCTGTTCCTACACAATTTGTAAGTGTGGCCCAAGTTGAACTTACAGAAGATATAAAAGTTTATAGCTTTGCTAAACCATCCTCGCCAGACGACGATGGGAAAGATTTTCTTTCATGGACAGAATATGGGGAAATATCAAGTTATTTTGCTGTTCCAAACTATGGTGGGAAATCTTACTATTTGGCAACGCAGTATATCAGCGAGTATATCAAGCACATGAAAAATCCAGATGGACAAGCTATGTTTGACGGATTGTGCTTCCGTAGCTCCCTAAATCCTGATGGAACAAACTATGTCCTTTTTGATGTATCTGACGACACTAAAAAATATCGGGTTTGCAATTCTTCACTGTGTCAGGTTAAGGATTTGATGGGGAATTTTGAATATATTCTTCCGATGTCTGTTCCCGAAAGTGAAGAATAAGTGTAGCGGCCTCGGAATTTGTTCCGGGGCCGCTTGTTATTACTCTGCTTCCTCGTCCTCCATTTCTTCGTCCTCGTCGTCAAAGTCATATTCGGACAGGTCGGAACTGCCGGACACATCCGCCTTGGGCTTACGGAACTTGAAGTAGTACAGCGCCACGCCGCCGCCAGCCAGGGCCACGATCAGCAGCACCAGCAGACCGCCCATGCCGCCCTTGTTCTCCTTGGCCGGGGGTTCAGGTTCTTCCGGCTCCTGCGGCTCTGGCGCTTTCCCAGCGCAGACGGTCATGTTGTTGGCGCAGACAGGGCAGGCAGTATTGACGGCCCCGGCCTCGCACTTCACGGAACAGGAGCAGACGGCGGGCGGTGCTTCCTCCACCTCCATCAGCGCCAGCAAGTCGGCCTCGTCCACCTGATTGAGAAAATGTACTGTGTTTTCGCCGTCCCCGGCCCGGTCGATGATGATGTAAAAATAGTTGCCGGTCTTGGAAACAACGGTGATAAACTGCTTATCCTCGGACGCCTCGCCGTCGATGTCGTCCACCAGGGACATATTGCCCTCCGGGGTCAGGGGCTTGGGGTCAGGTGTGGACACCACTTCCCCGGTCGGCTCGGTGGGTATGACCTCCCCTTCCTCGTCGCCGCCCCCGGCAAAGGCCGTCGTGGTGAACATGGCGGCGGACAGGCCCACAGCCAGAATGACAGAAAGAAAACGGGAAATGATCTTATTCCTCATGGCCGGTGTCCTCCTTTTCGTGATAGGGCGTCAGGGTGGGGGCGGTCTGCAAGGCCCCGCCCCGCAGGAACGCCGCAAATTCCTCCCTCGTCATGTTCATGCCCCGGACAAGCTGGATGATCTGCAAATTCTCCTGCTCGGTTTTCTGCCCCTCCAGCTCCCGAAGCTGCTTGTTGTACTCTGCGATCTTGGACTTCACTTTCTGGATGTCCTTTTCGATGCGGTCAAGTTTGTTCGCCATAGTCAAAACTCCTTTCCAATGGATTTTTCATAGCGGTTCATAGCGGTATTTCATCTGCGCCGGGTATAAGTCCTCCTTGGGGCGGCGGCTCCCCGTCCAGCGTTTGCCGCCCGCCAGCCCAGCGCAGGCCCAGCCAGCGGCCCGCAGACTGGCCCCGCTCTCCGTGTCCAGAATGTAGGTGACGATCTTCCGATAGCCCATCGCCCGCGCCGCCCTCCACGCGGCGGCATAGAGAAAGCTGCAAGCGTTTTTCGTGCCGTCCGTGCAAAGACGGTTGACTTCCAGGGTATAGCCATCGTCCAAATAGCGGCTGACGGGTCGGCCCACGATAGCCACGCCAGCCAGCCGCCCAGCCTCGGTGCAGGCGATGGAAAACTTGTGGCCGGTCACGGGCTTGTGGTGGCGGTGATGCTGGGCGACAAAGGCGTTGGCGTCTTTCAGAGAAATGGGCGTCAGTGTCAGCACGGCCCCGGCCCTCCCTCTGCCGCTCCGAACCGCTCCCGCCAGGCGTAGCTGCGGCCCAGCCCTTTGACGCTGGTAAGGTGGGGCATGGCCCTGTCCTCCATAGCGACGGCCCGCCGGTAGAGGTCGGGGTAATGCTCTTTCAACGCCAAAATCTCCGGCTGTTTCATGCTGGGGCAGAAAAAGCAGGAGGACTTGCCCGGAAGCGGCAGGCCAGCCGCTAATAGCTCCCGGACGCAATCGCTCCTGTCCCAACCCCAATCTTCAATCAGGGGATAACGGTTGATGTACTTCTTGTCAGTGTCGTTGAATTTCTTGGAATGTTCATACCGCCGCATTTCCCCGGCGTCATAGCCCAGGAAGCGGGTGATCTTCTCGCCATGCGCCCATGCCTCCCGGCAGGGCGGATAATGATTGCAGAACTTTTCCTGCGGCCCGATCTTGTGCTTTTGGGAACATCGCTTATGGCCGTAGGCGATGGACGGCAAGGTGCGGGAGCGCAGGCACTCCATTTCCAGGGTCAGCCGGTGGCCGCTGCGGTCGTACTTCTCCACCACTGTGATCTGCGGCATACCGTGAGCGGCCAGCCAATCATTCATCGTGCGGATGAATTGATAGGTGTGGGGCTGTTCGCCGCCTGTGTCGGCAAACAAAATCAGGTCAACGGGGATGCTGTGCTTGTGAAGCCCAACAAGAACGGCGGCGCTGTTCGTGCCGCCGCCAAAGGATACGATATTGATAGATTTACCTCCAATTCTCCATAGATTTTTTAATCCCAATTCATCAATCCGTAACCTCGGATAACGCTGCTGTTCAGGGGATAGCTCTTGATCTTGCAGGCGTTTCCGCTGTTGCCCTCCACGGTATAGACGTTCGTGCCGTCCGTGCCGATCACAATACCCACATGGTCGGCGTTTCCGCTGTTGTCCCAATCGAAGAAAATTGCGTCGCCGGGGGCGATGTCGCTGTACCCCCGGTTGGCCCACTGGCCCCGTGACTGGAACCATGCCATGCCCCCGGAGGTGCAGCCAGCAAATTTTGGCTCGGTCAGGCCCATTTGGTTATAGCACCAGGACACGAAGCAGGCGCACCACTCCACACGGCTGTCAAAGCCGTACCAGCTCCAATAGGGCTGGCCGTTCACATTCCCCACCTGTGATTTCGCGATGTCCACCACAGCGGTATTTCCGGGCCGTGCGCCGTCCACAAAATGAACGCCGCTGATGTCCTCGGACGCGCTGATGTCGTAGGAACCGCCGCCAAACACAAGGGGATTGTTGCCGCTTGTTTCCAGATAGATATTGAACATTTCCAACTGCTCCGGGGTCAGCAGCTCCGGGGCGATGGACGCGATAGAGCGGGCGGTCAGCTTTACATTCAGGATGTAATAGTTATAGGGGACTTGGACGATGTAGCTGTTGCCCTCGCTGTCCGTTCGGGTTTCCGTGCGGTAGCGGACTTCAACCGTCGTGGTGGTGGTAAGGGTGTACTGCTTGTTGAATACCCGCTGTAACTCCGCCTGAACCTCGGCCAGCGTGTAACGCGGGAGGATGGAGGTCAGGAAAGCGGCCAATTCATGGGGGTTGTGGATGATCTCGTCCAGATCGTAGCGGTATTCGTCATAGCCGGGGTAGGTGCTGGGGATGCTGTCGATCTGCCGCTGTAAGTCGTTTTCCATGCCCACATAGGCATTTTCCACGGCAATCAGGTCGGCGTCGTCGGAGAGGTAGGAGGTAGCCGTGAAGCCGGAACCAAACCCGCCCACGATGGAGGAACAGGACTGTAAGCCGCCCATCAGGAACGCCGTCATAATCAGCAGGGCCAGGGCCACAAGACAGCCTTTCCAGTGCCGGACGGCAAACGAGGCCAGCCGTTCGCTCTCCTTGACCGCTTCCTTTGCGGCTTTACTGCCGGACTTGGCCGCTTTCGCCGCCCCCTGCGTGGCCCCGGCCCCCGTCTGGCCCGCCGCCCTCGCCGCCTTGACATACTGCTGCTTGATCTGCCGCTTCTGCCAGAACCGGGAAATGGGGTTGCTGGCCGCTTGTGCAAGCTGGGGGTTGTCATGGAGGGCCTTTTGATAGAAATATTCAATGTTGGCCTTTTCCGCCAGGCGTTCGGCCTTGGACAACTCCCGGTAGGGCTTCATGCGGTGGCGGCGGATTGCGCCCCGGACGGCCCGGCCCGCCTGCCGCTCGGCCAATTCCTCCCCCTTGTGTCCGCCCTCCACGCCCACATTCTCATGCTCCACCTCATGGATTTTGCCGTGGGTGAACAGTAAAACTTCCTGAACGGGGCGGCTGGCCGGGTTGGGCTTCATGGCGGGAGGCGGCTTGTCCCTCGTTTCCCGGCACACACGGGTTTTCGCCCTGCCGGTAGCCTCGTCAAAGACCTTTTCCTTGATTTTCACGGTTTCTTTCGGGATAGCGGCCCTTGCAGCGTCCAGACGGTCGGCCCGCTGATCGGACTTGCGGATGTACTTCTTCAGCTCCGGCGTGGAGCGTTCTTCCTCGGAGAATTGCAGGCGGGCGGACGGGCGGGGGCCGGTGTCGGCCTCCACCTGCCCGGCCTGTTTTGCCGCCTTTTTCATACTGCGGCGCTCCTGCGCCCGGTCAGCCCGTTCCAGCACCTTTTCGGCCCTGCCGGTGGCCCCAGCGGGGGTGAAGTCCTGTTCCGCCTCCCGGTCGGAGATATTGATTTCCTCGCCGGTGGTCTGATTTTCCAGCACCACGCCGTCGCGGGTCATGCGCTGTGTCACCTTGTCACGGGGTTTCAGGTGCTTCCTGCTCAAAAGCTGTCACCTCCTTTCCGGCTGTGTAAGGGACGCCAATATAATCCAGCACCTTGCCACAGCCTAATTTGTGGATGCAGTAGTCGTATTGCTTGGGGTGGGTCAGGGCCATGCGCTGGAAGCGGTTGGGGCTTTTCTCCAAATGTGCCCCAAACATACAGAACATACAGCCAGTGCGCTGCGCCCCAGTAGTAGCAAACCTGCCGCCGCTCTCCACGATGTCACCATAGATGGAGGCGTAAGGGATGCCGGTCAGCCTCAAATATTCCAACACGTCCTGTTCCGTCCAGAATGACATAGGCTGGGAAGTCGGCTCCCGCTTGTGAAAAGCATTACAGCCATTTTTCAGATAAGCGTTTTGACGCCGGACACTCTCACAGGCCATTGTCCCAACGATCTGCATAACTCCGCTTTCCTTGGTAAAACGATGGATAGGCGCTTTTTTCATTACGTTGCAGCATAGCGCGGAAATAGGAAATGGCGCGTCCATCAGGAAGCGCCACTTCAAAAACCGCTTATTAAATTCTGTTGAATTTCCTTTGCCGTCCAGACCGCACAAATTCAGCTTGGCCCATGTGCTGCCCCTGCGGGCGTAGTAGATACGGTGTGCCACTTCTTTTGATATGACGGGATAGCCGTAGGTTTCGATCACCCTTGGGAACGGGATTTCAGGCCGAAGCCAGGTCACTTTCGGGATGGATTTTACAAAGTCCCGTATCTCCGGGTATTCAAGCCCGGTATCGACGAACACGGCGGGAATGTCAGGGAACGCCCGCCGTGCCAGGTCTAAAAGTACCGTGCTGTCCTTGCCCCCGGAAAATGATACAGATACTTTGCCGCCGTAGTGGTGATACCACTCTAAAATTTTTGCCTGTGTCACTTGGATTTTCCGCGTCAGAGGCCACGCCTGCATGATGTTCAAATCCTGCCGGGTGTAGACGGCCTCACTCATGCGCCGCCCTCCACCACCTCGGAAAGCCGGGTCGTCATAATTTTATACAGCTCGGTATTGCTGGGGATGGGGTTGGTAAAGGGCAAGATCACGTTCTCGAAGATCAGAAGCCCGGCCCCCGGCTCGGAGTTGTCGATGTACTTCTGGTGGTCGGGGGACAGGTTCAGCCGTTCGGCCAAAATCTTGCGGTCGCCGCTGGCCTGATTGAGCAGGGTAATGAAGTCGCTGTTTTCCAGGATGTTTTCAATCTCCGGGGAGGAAAGCAGGTCTTTCACGTTCTGCGTGGCCCCGGTCGGAATACCGCCCCATTTACGAAAACGCTTCCAGATTTCAGCGGAATACGCCGCCGTCTGTTCCTCTTTCAGAAGCAAATGGAACTCGTCGGCAAAATACCAGGTGGCCTTTCCCATACTGCGGTTGGCGGTGACACGGCCCCAAATCTGATCTTGGACAATGAGCATCCCCAGCTTTTTCAACTGCTTGCCCAAATCCTTGATGTCGAAGCACACAAGCCGGTTTTCAATGTCCACATTGGTACGGTGGTTAAAGACGTTGAGGCTGCCGGACACATAGAGGTCAAGGGCCTGCGCCACCCGGTCGGCCTCCGGGATGTGCTGGGCGGTCAGGGCGGCGTGGAGGTCGGAGAGGACAGGCATCTTTTCCGGGGAGGGGTCTGCCAGATAGGGCCGGTAGATCACCTGCACGGCCCGGTCGATCACCGTCTTTTCGATAGGCTCCAAACCGTTCTTGCCGCCCATCACCAGCTCGCAGAACGACAGCACGAAGTCGCTTTTCAGCGCCAGCGGGTTTTCGTCCTCGCTGTAATTCAGGTTGATGTCCAGCGGGTTCACATAGTCTTTGCTGGTGGGGGACAGCTTGATAACCTGCCCGTGAAGCCGCTGTACCAACGGGAAATATTCTGCCTCCGGGTCGCAGACAAAAATATCGTCCGGGGTGGTAAGGAACACGCTGACGATCTCGGACTTGCAGGACATGGACTTGCCGCTTCCCGGCGTACCCAGCTTTAGCCCGTTAGGACAACGTGCAAGTTTTCTGTCCAGCATTATCATGTTGTGGGTCTTGGCGTTGACGCCGTAGTACATGGCCCCGCCGCCCTGAAAAAGCTCCTGCGTCACAAAGGGGACGAAGATGGCGGCGCTGGACGTGGTAAGCCCCCGCTGGATGTTGATATGGTTCTGCCCCAGGGGGAGGGAGGACATTAGCCCCTGCTCCTGCTGGTCGTCCAGCCGCACCAGGGCGCAGTTATACTTCTGCGCCACGCCAGCGGCCCGGAATACCTCATTGCTCAACTTCCGCTGGGTGTCGGCCATGTTCAGGACAAGGAACGTCACCATGAAAAGGCGTTCGTTCCGGGTTTGCAGCTTGGAAAGCAACTGCTTGGCGTCCGTGCCGTAGGTGGCAAGGTCGGAGGGCAAAATATCCATATCGTAGCCGGAGCGCACCGCCTTTTTCTGCTCCTGTATCTTCATGGCGTCCAGGTCGGTGATCTTCCGCTTTACCCGCTTGATGGCCTCGGTCTGCTCAATGGCCTGCACATGGAGGTTGACGACGATGCCGTTTTCCGTGTTGAGGAAATCCGCCAGCATTTCGTCGGACAGCTCCGGGGCGAGGATTTGCAGGAAGCTCACAGCGCCGTACTTGCCGCTGATGCCGAATACCCGGCTGTTTCCGAAGCGGAGGGAGGACGGAGCGATGAAGTCCTTGGTGGACAGCCCCGCCGTGGGAAGCCATTTCCAGTCGAAGCGGAACAATTCGCCGTCCGGGTGGAAAACGCCGTGCAGCACTTCCAGCCGTTCGGCCCCGTCCAGCACATGGGCGGCGGCTCCCATCATCTTGAAGTAGCCCAGCAGGTCGGTTTCGATGCGTTCCAGCCTCGCCCGCGCCGCTTTCAGGTTGTCCGCCTCGATGGTGAACGTCAGGTACTTGGTCTTGACGATGCCGTTGTTGCCCCTCGTCAACTGCCGCTGTAAGATGCCGGTATACTCGGCCCGGATGTCGTCGAAGTCGTCCCCCTGCGGGGCGATCTCGAAGCTGCGGGCGTACTGCGCCGGGTCTGCCCTGCGGTTGACAAAGGAGAACTGGACGTGGATAGAGGCGTCCACATAGTTGTAGAGGTCGCAGAGATATTCAAAGGTGGCCGTGCGGTCGTCCGGCTGGGCAAGCTGGTAATTGGTATCGGAGAACCCGATGCACTTGGAGAAAGAACGCTGGTTCAGCCTGCAAACGCCGTCCTGATACATGACCTCGTAGGGGATGCTCTCTTGGGCGGTATGGGGCTTGCCGTCGCCCTTATACCTGCGGATGATGGCTTGTATCTCCCGCTTTTCGGCGCGGGACAGCTTTACCGGCCTGTCTGCGTTTTGCTTTCTGGACAACCGCTTTCACCTCCATTTCCATTTGACGCTGCCGCTCCAACACGGCGTAAAGGTTATTGGTCTGATAGGGCCGCACCTTGGGCATGGTGAAGCGGTTGCGGACGATCTGCCCGATCACCACCTCCAACGGCTGGCCGTGCTTCTCGTACAGCCCGAACAGCAGGCCGGGGAGCATGGCGAAGATCATCACCAGGGCGGCGGCGCTGGTGGGGACGCTGCCCCGGAGCATAAAAAAGAGCGGCAAGCCCATCAGGAGCGCCGCGCCGAAGCATACGATCTGCCGTTTCGTCAGGCCGAACAGCATCTTGCTTTTTACATGGGTCAAGTCCTTGGGGACGGACACATAGGCCATA
>OFHN01002597.1_pt1 | contig 10361 bp, 10 predicted proteins | sample 1521321 | NCBI WGS metagenome assembly OFHN01 (sample SAMEA3504130, study PRJEB24116) | mouse gut metagenome | biome: mouse gut; feature: mouse-associated habitat; material: faeces | place: Denmark | collected 2011
GGTGGAGGCCGGGGACGTGATCGCCCTCTCCGGCTCCACCGGGCGGTCTACCGGGCCGCATCTCCACTTCGAGGTACGGATCAACGGGGAGCGGACCAATCCCAGAAGCTACCTGCCATAAACGCAGAGAGGAGGAAATGCGCTATGAAATTCAAAACAAATTTTCAGTATAAAGCAAGCAATTTCCAGATGGAAGACTGCCGGATTGAAAAGGTAGTGGAGCTGTCCCATGAGGATTTCTGCCGGCTGAAGATTACCCCTCTGGACGATCAGCCGTTCATCATGGAAAACAAGGACTGTATGTTCAAGAAGGACGGTATCATGCACTGCCTTCTGGCCCTGGAGCAGGGCGGAAATGACGGCGTGCTCATTGATGCGGAGGGGTACAATTATCCCCGCTACGCCTCTTACGTCCCCGGAATGCGGGACATCGTCAACGCCGAGATGGATCGGGCGGCGGATTTTATCATCCGGTGGGGAACGGAGAACACCGCCAGTGGAAGCTGGTGTGTCTATTTCGAGGATCTGGAGAAGCATCTGGATCTGACAGTCCGGGAGGGCAGCGGATTGGACTCTATGCTCAGGTCCGCCCTGAAGCAGCGCCCCGAGGTCGCGGCGGTGGATATGCACGACGGCTGCATCGAGATGAAGTACCCCCCAGAATACTGCCGCCGGCTCAACAGTACCCTGGAAACCAAAGCGCCGGAGCTGTGCCTGAAAGATATTCTCCCTGTGCTGGCGGGCGGCGGTCTGACGTTGCTTACCCATGAGGAGGCGGACTGTGTCGTGCTGCCGGAAAACCTGCTGAAACTCAGCGCCGCCGGGCGGGAGGATTACGCCGGCCTGCTGGACGCGCGGGTAGCGGAGATCGTCCCCGGCCTGGAGGGCACGGAGGTGGTACTCACTAATGTGGCTCCGGAGGAACTGGCTCGATTCAATGAGGAGTATGAAGCCTTCACGGAAGCGGAACTGTCCATGGGCGATATGACGCCGTAGGAGGACGCACAATGGATGAATTTGATGTTCGTCGCGTGACTATGGGCCTCACCGCCTACGCTATCGAGCGGCAGAATGGTTGTGAACGCCACCAGCCCGAAAGTACGCAACCCTGGGCGGAGCGGCGTCGGCTCTGGACGGACGCCATCCTCCAGGGTATGGCGAGGCTGGATGGGCTGACGCCCGACCCAAAACTGATGGAGCAGTTCGACCGTGAGCTGGAACAGGCCCGCGGCTGTTATTTTTTCACCCCGGCAACCAGTCAGATGCAGAAGGACACCATCCGAGAGCTGCGGCGCTTCGTCGCCACACTGGAGGCCACCGGGGATGACCGCCGCCGCCAGGTCAATGTGGTGCGGGAACTGCTGGAGGATATGTCTCTCCACCCCCACTGGTGGAACGGGAAGAACAACAGCATTGATCTCGCCCGTGATGAGGCGGATCGGGCGCTGGTACGCATGACCGCTCAGATGCCTATCCGCTTTACCTACATCGCGCTGGGCGGCGACGCCGGGCCGCACTGGGCAAGCGGTTTTGCCTCCGGCTCCGTTACGGATGAGGAGGCGGTCAAGAAAACGACTGTGTACCAGGAGGCGATCCGAAAGTATCCGGAGGTGGCGGAGTGGCCTGCCCTCTGCACCGTCTACGCCGGACGATGTCTCTCCACCGCACTGGGTACAGTGGACGCCTCCGACTTTGACCTGGAGATCATGAACCGGATCGGGGACAGGTTTCTCTATGAGCGCGGCGTCCGTTGGCTGGGCGGTCCCTATCAGATGGCCGTACAGACAACAGGCCAGAAAGCAGTACAGTATCCGTTCCTTCAGGGCAGCCGTCCACTGACAGCCGGGGATCTGGATGTCCAGGAGCGGACCGGCACAGAGAACGGCTGGATCACGTTCTGCCTGGATGTCCTTGCCTGTGAAGAAGCCGTATTCGGCAGACAACTGTCCTGTGAAGAGGATGACTCCTACATCCAGGCGTACACATCCTACAATGAACACACAGGCCAGGTCGATGACACTCTGGATGTTGTGGTGAGATCGCCCGGCGGCGATGAGTGGTTTTCCTGTACCCTCACAGATGAAACCAGGGAATCCCTAAAGCGGAAGATGGACATTTTCTGTGTGGCGCTGTATGGCGAACATTTGCCGGAACCGCCAGCACAGCGTCGTAATGGACCTGCTACGTTCCAAACGGGACCCACTATGTAGAGCAGAGGAGGGAAAGCAGTATGGAGAAAAATGAAATCACGCTGTCCTTCGACGGCGAGAAGATGGATGCGCTGGTGTTTTATTTGAAAAAGGAGAACACCACAGTGCAGAAGAAGATGGACGAGGCTCTGCGCCTGCTCTATGAGCAGACGGTGCCGGAGCCTCTGCGGGAGTATCTGGACGCCAAGACCGCGCCCGCCCGTCCCAGGCGTCCGACTCGTCCCAGCCCATCCAGGGCGGTGTCCAAACCGGCAGCTGGCCCCGCAGAGCAGGTGAAGGAGGGCAGTGTATGAGCGGCGATGTGCATCTGGATTTGTGGCTCCATGAATACAAGATGGATGCGCTCTCCTCTGTACTGGCGGAACAGGGCGCTACCGTCGAGGAACGGATGAATGATATGCTCCTTCGTCTGTACGAGGAGCAGGTGCCTTCGGAAATTCAGCAGAGGGTTCGTGCATCTATCCAAGCGGAATATACCTTGTGGGAAGAAGGAACGACAGCACTGGAATTAGAGCAAGCGGAAGATCCGCACACAGCATTTCATGTCCGTGAGAATGGGGCGGACAGATTTTTTGTGCTGGAACGCAGTGAAAATCTTCTCTGTGTTGCCAACATGCTGCGCGGCTTCTATGAAAACCGGAGCAGAGCACCGGCCCTCACCGAAGTCCCAAAGCTGTTTTACAGTTCAAAGCCAATCGGTGCGGAGTTGTATGAGCGGATGCTGGCAATCCATATGGCAGCCCCCAACAAGGCCACAGCGGTATTTGATCTGGACTTTGACAAGCAGGAGCTGTCCACAATTGATCCCGCACACGGCTGGAGGAGCTATTCCATAAGGGACATTTTTGTTGCAGTCAACCAAACCTACCAGAGTGAGGGAAAGAAGCTGGGGCGGAGTATAGATCGCTTCATGAGCAGCCTGGAGGGCCGGCAGCGTCCCTCCGCGGGCCGCCTCTCCGCAAGTGAAATCTTCTTCGCGGAGGAAATTGCAGTGGCAGACGGTTTGCTGAATTTCTATATGGAAACCAGCTTCGATGTGGGCGAAGTATTGGGCGTCCTGGTCTGCGCCAACGAGAATGATGACGCCCTGAACGTCTGCGCCAATTACGACATGGCCTCCGGGCTGGTCTGCGATGAGTTGGAGGTCAATCTGTACCGGGCGGATGGACGCGAGGAGTCCGTGACATACCGGCTCAACACGGTTGAGAAAGCGATCATGCTGCGGAAGATGGACGCCTACTGCCAAGGGCAGACCGGGAGGACATTGAAAGACTACAGCGCCCAGCTGATGACGAAGGAGATGACGCCGCCCACCCAGCTCATGATGTGATTGTGTGGAAAGCATCTGCCGGAGGTGCTGGCACAGCGTCGGGAGGGACCCACTCCAAATAGAACAAACGATGTAAGAGATAGGAGGAACACGCACGATGGAGAAAAACAGGATTATACTGTCCTTCAACCTGGAGGCCAAGTCCGCGCCCATCCGTCCCAGCCCGCCCAGGGCGATGTCCAAACTGGCAGCTGTCCCCGCAGAGCAGGAGACGGAGGGCGGCGTATGAGCGGTGATATGCAGCTGGAGCTGTGGCTCCATGAATACAAGATGGATGCGCTCTCCTCTGTACTCGAGGAGCAGGGCTCCTCTGTTGAGAAACGGATGCAGGAGATGCTGATCGATCTGTATGCGGAGCTGGTGCCCCATGAGGTGCAGCAGGAGATCCGCACCCGTATCGACGCGGAGTACGCTGCGGAACAGGCGGAGAAGGAAGCGGCCCGGAAGTACACCGCGTTCTGTGTGCGGGAGAATGGAGAGAAGCTATTCTTCCAGCTGGACAGAACGGAGGATATTCTGGAGGTCGGCAAATTCCTGCGCCGGTATCTGCGTGAGGATCAGGGTAATGGTATCGCCGCGCTCCAGACGAGCGCCTTCGCCAGAATGGAGCCGGTCACCGCCGAACGGTATGACCAACTGCTGGCACTGCGGGTGGAGGCTCCCAATAAGGTTACGGGCGTATTCGATTTGGATTTCGACAGGCAGGAACTCTCCACCGCAGATGCCGCGGATGGCTGGAAGACTTGGTCCATGCAGGACGTCTCCACCGCTGTCTACCACGCATACCGGAAGAGCTGTCTCAGGCCGGAGCAGTATGTGTCCCGGTTCCTGGAGAAGCTGGAGAGCAAAGAGCTCACTTCACCGGGTCACCTCTCCGCGCGGGATATCTCTTTCGCGGAGGAGATCACCGAGATAGATGGTCTGCTGGATTTCTACACGGAAGCCAGTTTTGATGTGGATGCGTTGTTCGGCACACATGTCTGCACATACGAAAACGATGACACCCTGAACGTCTACGCCAACTACGACATGGCCTCCGGGCAGGTCTGCGATGAGCTGGAGGTAGACCTGCACCGTGCGGACGGACATGAGGAGTCGGTGGAGTACCGGCTCAACCCTGTCGAGAAGGCGGTGCTGCTGCGCAAGATGGACGCCTACTGCCAGGAGCAGACCGGGCAGACGTTGAAAGACTACAGCGCCCAGCTGATGGCGGAGGAGATGGAGCCGCCCACCCAGCCCACGATGTGACATGAATTTTCTGCGTCTTTGCCAATTTGACAGCCCGATTTTTCGTTGGCTTTGATGAATAGCTTTCCCGATGAAAGTGTGCCATTGTGTTTCCGCACCCTAAAATAAAACACAGAAAGAAGGAAACAGAATATGAAAACAGCAGACAGAACCACGCTCACCCCTCTCGACCTGTGCATCCTCATCGCCCACGAAACGGTATCCCTCCTGAATACGGATGCGGAGGCGCTGGACGCCGCCCTCCAGCTCCGGACGGGGCTGGAGGTTTACGCGGCGCCCAGTGGACTGAGCAGAGATGTCATGCCGCTTCTGATGTGGATCGACCAGGAGATGGAGAGCGCCCGCCAGTTTACTGCCACAAAGCAGGACACGCCGCACCTGATCAACCCGGACCGCCTGCTCCCTGTGCCGGACGCGGCCGCCCAGCTGAACGCAGTGTGGATGCTCTTTCAGATCGCCGTCAAATCCACATGGGATTATCGCCATACGCTTCTGAAAACGGCCAGGACACTTACAGAGATGGGTGGGCTGGAGGATATGCTCCTGACCACCAAAATCCCCGCCGCAGGATTTCTGAGGGTAGAGGATCTCCGGGCGGAGCTGGAAGAGGTGCGCATGGCGCTCCAGCCCCAGGAGGCAGAGGACCATATCGCCGTACAGCCTGCACTGGAGTGAGGTGCGGAATGACAAAAGAGCAGATCACTGTGCTGGCTGAGATCGAGAACATCCGCGGGGAGTGCCATCAGCTGATCGACAGCAAATTTGATGTACTGGCCAGCCGTGTACTGGAGGAAGGCGGGTCCGAGCTGAAGGAGGATGAGCGCGTCCTCACCCTGGCGGCAATGCCATCCGCATTCAAGGGCAAAAAGCCCGTGTCACTGATTCTGCCGGGTGGAGCCGAGGTGAACACGCCGAGCTGGAAGAAAGCTGTGACCGCTATCCTCCAGGACTGCAACAGCGATCCCAGGCGCCACAGATGGATGCTGGAACTCAGAGGCCGGGTGTTCGGAAACTTTCGTCCCCTGCTGGCAAAGACGCCGGAAGGGATGGCCGCGCCGCTGAAAATAGACGAAGGGCTGTACTGGGAAAGCAAATTCGATACAGAGGCACTGCTGAGAAACCTGACGGATAAGCTGTTGCGCAAAGTCGGCTATGACTACCAGGGGATCGTGATCCGGTATCTTGATCCACAGCTGGTGTCCACAACTGTAGAGGAGACTCAGGAAAATACGGTGCAGATGGATCAGACGCTCTCGCTCTGATCTCCAAACCACACACCAACAGCAGAGGGGCGCTCATAGCAGGAGCGCCCCTCTCAGACAGAAAGGAGGATGCCCAATGACGAAAGAAGATTTTGAGCGGCAGATCAACGCATTGATACCGCAGCCTGATCCGGAAACTACCTCCGCCCTCTTTGCGTTCGGGCAGGAGCTGGGCCAGGAAGACGTCTGCAGCGGAGTGCAGGAACTGCTCTACAGCATGAGTTTTATCTCCCGGCACTTCTCTCCCGCAACGGCGCAGGGAGCCTACGAGATCATCCGACACGGTTCGGCGGCTCTGCCTGGTGAAATGGTGGCAGCGGCTGTGTATCTGGAGAACGGCAGCACACTTCAGGACATCGCTAAGATGGCAGACCTGGGAATGCTCATGTGCTTCCACTGCCCACGGAATATGGAGGAACTCAGCCCGCTGGCCCTCTGCGTTGTGACAGAGGGCGGGCACAGCCGGTACTTCCACACTCTGCACTTCGGCGCGTTCGATCCTGATACTGCTATGCGGTCTGCACAGCAGTACGCCCATGACCGGCAGATCTCCGTCACAAAGGCTCTGCTCTCGCTCACCACAGACATGGCGCTGGACTCCCAAACAGGCGCGAAGGATCTCCTGGTGAGCAATGACTCTGAGATGGCCCTGGCGTTGTACAGCATCTTCTTCCGCTGCCCTGCGATGGCTGCGTGTCTCACCTTTGACGCCGACTGCAATCAGACCATAGTGGAGTACAACCCGCTGTGGCTGGAACTGCGCCAGAAGCAGGAACCCGTTCAGGACGGGATACAGCTGACGGTGTAACGGATTACATCAAGGGCCGTTCCCAACGCGGAACGACCCTCGCTCTTGTTCCCCCGCTGTGCGCCACAGCAAGGCCCCTGTGTGCCGTCCGGTCCGACGGAGCGGCATCCCTGCCCCTCCCAACTGACACGCCGCCCTGCGCGGCTGTGTGGCGGAGGAGGGAAAACCGGCGTCCCCAAACTGTGCAGGTGAACCGGGGGGTCGAAAAAGTTGCAGGATAAAAGCGGGTGGTCGCTTTCGAGCCCACCCGCCGTTCATTCCGCCCCGCAACGCGGGTCGGGAACGGGGACGAGGTGGTCGGTTTGGCCCCCTGTTGGCTGTGGCAGGTGGTCGAAAATGAAAATAACAGAGGAAAAAACCGCCCGGTTTCAGCCTTTCACAAGGTGGCTGTGCCAGGTGGTTTTTGCGGAAAATGGAGGAATTCGATTATGAGAAGAAAACAGGCAGTTTCAGTGGAACCGGGCGGCCCCGCTGAGGTCAAGACGCGCATCCCCGTCTGGCTGTACCCCTCCACACTGGAGACGATGGACAGAGCGGCGGAGACTGCTGGGAGCAAGAGCCGCAGTGAGTATCTGGAGAAGGCCGCACTGTTCTACGCCGGGTATGTCTCCGGTCAGGATGCCGTCGCTTACCTGCCGCCCGCATTAGCCTCCGTTCTGCGGGGCACAGTGCAGGACACAGAGAACCGCATCTGCCGTCTGCTCTTCAAGCTGGCGGTGGAGCTGGACATGGTGATGAACGTGCTGGCGGCGGGGATGGAGATCAGCGACGACGCGCTCCGCAGTCTCCGCGGCCGGTGCGTCCAGAACGTGAAGAAGACCAGCGGCAGCGTCACGCTGGACAAGGCGGTGGAGTACCAGCGGGGCGGCGTGTGACAGAAAGGCGGTGACGCTCCATGCCCCGGATCATATTCAAGTGCCCCTACATCAAACCGGGGACAGAGAGAGCCGCCGCACACCTGAACAACTACGTCCGCTACGTCGCTACCCGTGACGGTACGGATCTCCTCAAGCCGGACAAGGCCGGCCAGCCTGCCACAAAAAAGCAGCGGGCCATGGTGGAGCGGCTCCTCCGGGACTTCCCCATGTGCCGCGGGATGTTCGAGTACGAGGACTACCAGTCCTCCCCCACCCGTGCCACCGCCTCGGAATTTATCACCAGAGCGATAGAGGATTATGGGGTCCCCGCCGAAGCCCAGCGAAGCGGGTTCGGTGGGGAAAGGAGGAGCAGCGAAATGAGCGAGCTCTCGCCACAAGGCGGGAGTGAGGGATATGGAGCTTGCGACGACGCGGACCAGATCGCCAAGCGGGAAAACTACGTCAGCTACATTGCCCAGCGCCCTCGTGCGGAGCGGCTCGGCGCACATGGTCTGTTCAACGGCACAGGCGATGCGCTGGAGCTATCCAGGATCGCGGAGGAGGTGGCGAACCACCCCGGCAATGTGTGGCTGCCTATTATCTCCCTGCGCCGGGAGGATGCCGCCCGCCTCGGCTACGACAACGCCAGACAGTGGCAGGCCCTCCTCTCCACCTACGCCCCACAGATTGCGGACACTATGAATATCCCGTGGGAACAGTTTCGGTGGTACGCCTCCTACCACGACGAGGGAGCGCATCCCCATGTCCACATGGTCTGCTACAGCGCGGACGGGCGCTCCGGTTTTCTGGATAAGGAGGGCATCGCCAGGATCAAGTCCGGACTGGCAAAGAATATTTTCCGCCAGGAGCTGACGGAGATCTACCGGCAGCAGACCCAGCGCCGGGATGAGCTGGTGCGGCAGTCCGGCGAGGTCATGAAGGAGCTGATCCGGCAGATGCTCTCCGGCACGCTGGAGAATCCACGCATCGAGCAGCTCATGGGCGAACTGGCCCAACGGCTGAAAAGCACCTCCGGCAAAAAGCAGTACGGCTACCTCAAGGCGCCGCTGAAGGCTGTGGTGGATGAGATCGTGGACGAGCTGGCAAAGGACACCCGTGTCTCCTCCACCTATGACCTGTGGTATCAGCTGCGGGAAGAAGTGCTGCGGACGTACCGGGATGACCTTCCAGACCGGCTCCCTCTCTCCCGGCAAACGGAGTTCAAGCGGATAAAGAATGTGGTGGTAGAGGAGGCGGCGCGGCTTGGTGAGCATACCGAGGTGTTCACGCCGGCGGATATCCAGGAGCCGCCCCAGGCCGGCGAGGACGACGGCCCCGAGCCGGAAGCGGAGTCGGAAGGTTCGGATGTGCCGGAGGAGGCCAGCGAAGCGCCACCCGCCGTGGTATGGAGTGACCGATACAAGCGGGCGCGGTCTTTTTTGTACGGAGATGACGAGACGCCCCAGAATCACGAGCAAGCCTGCCGCCTCTTCATGGAGGAGGCCCTCGACGGCAACGCCTTGGCCATGCATGACCTGGGTAGGATGTTTGCGGACGGCACTGGCGTGGAGGCTGACGCGGAGCAGTCCCATGCGTGGTACGCCAAGGCGCTCTCCGCCTTCCAGACCGTGGAGCGGCAGCGCCCCAACCGCTATGTGGAGTACCGCATCGGCAAGATGTACGCCGGGGGGCTTGGGACAGAGCAGGATGACACTGCGGCGGCGAAGTGGTTCTCCCAGGCGGCAGCGCGGGGCTACCAGTACGCCCAATACTCTCTCGCCGGGCTCTACAGCCGGGGCAAGGGTGTGCCGCAGGATGATGGAAAGGCGCTGGAGCTGTACACACTCGCTGCGGCGCAGGGGTTCCCCTACGCCGCTTGGGAACTGGGAAAACGATACTGTGACGGGATTGGCTGTGCTGTGGACGGACGGCAGGCCGCCCGGTATTTCTCCGCAGCCTATGACGGATTCCGGACGCTGGCGGATCAGCGCCCCGATGACCGGCTCCAATACCGCATCGGCTGGATGCTACTCCATGGCGTAGGGACAGAGCGGGATGAGACCGCCGCGCTGGAGTGGCTGGAGAAGTCCGCTGAACTGAAAAACACCTATGCGGAGTATCAGATGGCAAAGCACATCCTCGCAGATCCCTCTGCCAAGCCGGAGCAGACTCGTCAGGTGGTGGGCTGGCTGACCCATGCGGCGGAGGCCGGACTGGACTGCGCTCAGTACGCCCTCGGAAGGCTGTACCGTGACGGCGGGCCGGTGGCGCAGGACATGACCCATGCGGTGATCTGGTTCTCCCAGGCAGCCGAGCGGGGCAATCAGTACGCCATGTACGCCCTGGGCAAGCTGCGTCTGGAGGCAGACGATCCCGCCGCCGCCCGGCGCTGGTTCCAACAGTCCGCTGATCTGGGAAACCAGTTCGCGCAGTACCGGCTGGGCAAGCTGCTGTTGTGCGGCGATGGCGTGGCAAAGGATACAGCGGGCGCTGTCCGCTGGCTGACGGAGTCTGCGGAGCAGGGAAACCAGTACGCCCAGTATGCCCTCGGAAAGCTGTACCTGCTGGGCAAGGATATTCCCCAGGACAGGGAATCCGCCGTCCGCTGGTTCACACTGGCGGCGGAACAGGGCAATGAGTACGCCC
>OFHN01002599.1_pt1 | contig 10353 bp, 11 predicted proteins | sample 1521321 | NCBI WGS metagenome assembly OFHN01 (sample SAMEA3504130, study PRJEB24116) | mouse gut metagenome | biome: mouse gut; feature: mouse-associated habitat; material: faeces | place: Denmark | collected 2011
AAGTCCAAGTGAAGGATGCTGACCCAGCGAGACAGTGCATCAGTTTTTGCTTAAGCCCAGTTTTGTGTGGAAATGGAATGTAAGTAGAGTAAAAATGTTAGCGCCCCTCAAAAAAAGTTCTCAAAGCAGTAAAATTTACTATAGTGTACTTGTGCCGCTCCTCTGATCCAGGCTGGATCAATGGAGCGGCCTTTTCTTTTATCACAATGAAGGCGTATGTTTTTTTGCGACCCATGGATCGATCCAAAGGGGCCCTCGCTGCGAGGCGGTGTGCTGGTGAAGTATTTCGCCTTGTATTAGTGTAGAAACCAGGTGGAAATGAGTTAAAAGAGCCAGCGCCCCTCAGAAAAGGTTTTAAAGCAGCATCAATTGTTGCGGTGCACCTATACCATTTTGACGCATTAATCTAGCGCCCTTTTTCCGGCGCGTCCAAAGGAGAGTGCAGATCATGAATTTCAAAGCGATCCTCAGCAACAAGACCCACCCGGAATACGGACTGGTCACCATCCCCTTCCCCATCCCGGACAGTGAGTACGATCACACCATCGGACTGCTGGAGGGGATGGGTATTGGCTCTCCCACCGCCCAAGACTGCCGGGTGGAGGAACTGGACGGCCCGTACCCCATCCTCAACCGGCTGGTGACTCAGAGCGTCAATGTGGACGAGCTGGATCACCTGGCCAAACGGCTGGACAGCTTTTCCAAGGGTGAGGATGAAAAGTTTGAAGCCATGGCCTCCAAGCTGTGCCTGTCCGATATCAAAGACTTCATCAACCTCACGTTCTGCTGCCAGCAGGCCACGGTCATCACCGACTTCTCCAAACTGGAGCAGGCGGGGAAAGACCATGCGCTGGCCATCAACGGCGGCTCCATGCCGTTCGAAGATTTCAAAAAGGTGGACGGCTTGTCCGTGGCCCTCGACCTGATCCAAAGCGGCGCCGGGGTCGTCACCCCTTACGGCGTAGTGTACGACAACGGCATGACGCTGGAGCCGCTCTATGACGGGCGGCACTTCCCGGCGTACCTCCACGGAACGCCACAGATGATGCTTGAGATCAGATCCAGGGCAAGCGGTGAGACTACCGGATACCTCTACCTCCCCTGTTCGGACAAGCAGATCCAACGGACGCTGGAGCGGGCCGGATGCGGGCCGGAGGGCTTTCAGGTGGCGGTAGCCATAGATGAGCTGCCCCCGGAGGTATCCGCCATAGTCAGCCCCACACGGGATGGCATCGACGATATCAACGCGCTGTGCCGGGCGGTGGGCCCGCTGAGTACGGAGGGACGGGAAAAGCTGGACGCGGTGGTGCTGTTAGCTCGGCCCGAATATGCCAGCGAGGTGCGTCAGTTGGCTGAAAACCTGGATCAGTTTGCCTTCATGCCCAAACCCTTTGACCCGGAGGCGGACTGCGCGATCACTGAACTGGGTTATGTGGCCTACCACGGCAGCCTGACGTTGGAGGAGCTGATGGCTGATGATCCCGCGGAGCAGCACCTGCAGGAGATGGGAGGGATGATATAAATGGTGCTTTATGTGGCAAAGGGTTTATTTAGCGATGATGTGGCACACATCAGCTTTCCAGCGGAAGCAGCCGAGGTCAGGAGCGAGGTGATTGCCGTGGAGGAATTCGGCGGCTGGGCCCCTGCGCATATCATAGGCGGCGATGGTGCCGCAAAAGTCGCCGCCAGCTATATCGAGCGCGACGCCCTGTTCAGCGAAGACGGCGTTCAGAAACTGAACCAACTGGCCAGGTTGATAGATACCATGGATGTGGATACCCTGAAGGTTTTTGCTGGTGCGCTGATGGTGGAACACGCCAAATGCCTGGATGATGTGCTGCGCGTGGCAGGCAGTTTGGACAGCTATGAGCTGTTCCCCAGCATCAAAACGGATGAGGAACTGGGCCATTTCCTCGTGGATACCGGACCCATCACCGGGAAATTCGCTTTTGCTGAGGAGGTCAAGCCCTACCTGGACTACGCCAAGATCGGCACGGAACAGCGTAAGTTACTGGGCGGCGCCCACACGGAGCATGGATTCATGAAACGCCGGGAAACCGTCCAGACGCAGACAGCGGAAGCACGCCCCGCCTTCGCCCTCACGCTGGTCTCCCCCGCTGGCGCCGTCCGCCTGGACCTGCCCGCTTCCGATGCCCAGATGGAGGACGCAAAAAGGGCACTGGGGCTGGACAGCCTAGACAGTGCGGCCATCAGGGATGTGGAGATCGGCTATCCCTGGGCCCACCTGCTGCCCATGGACGCCATCACTCTGGAGGACGCCAACACCTTGTCCGAGTGTGTCCGAGGGATGACAAAGGAGGAGCTGAGGGTGTTTGGTGCGGTCCTGGAGATCGAAGGGCCCCGTTCCTTCCACGAAGCTGGCACCATCGCCATGGACATCAACGACTACGAACTGGTGACCAACATTGAGCGGGAATATGGCTTGACCGCCCTGCGGTATGCGGGCGCAGGTGATGAGATCCTGGATATGCTGGATGGTTTCACTGACTTTGACGCCCTGGGCCGTGCTGAAATGGAGGCGGATGGTGTGCGGGAAACCTCCTTCGGCTGTGTGCGCCGCCTCAGTGCCCCCTGGCCCCAGCCGGACCAGGAGATCGGTCAGACGATGTGCTGAAAACACTGGACTTCCAGGGAGAGCTGTGGTATGTGTGTTGGCTGACAAATCAAAAAAGAGAGGTGAGATCATTGCAAATCAACATCTATAAGGACACGATGCAAAAGGCGTACCTGTTTGGGCACGCTGTCCTCTACAGCGGAGAGCATATCCCACAGGAGGATGTCCCCCAGTACTGGTCCTGCTATGAGCTGAGGGGCACCAGGGCAGGACCGGACAAGCCTTACGCCCTGGTGGACATGGCCATGGAACATTTCGCGGGCTCCATCCTGTCCCCGTTGCCGCTGAAAAAGGGGGCTGCCCAGAGCAGGCTGATCCGGGACAAGCTGGAACTGACGCCCGAGTATGTCCAGCTGACCCAGTTCTGTTCCGAATATCAGATCCCCATGCCTAAAACCCCCATTCGGCATATGTTCCGCCCCGCTTCCTCCACGGAATCGGGGCTTTTCTATGCCCTGCCGCCGGAAAAGGACGAGGACTTGGGCGCCATCGGACACGTCCGCATCGACTTCGGACGTGATGGGGACGAATTCTGGCACACCTGGTGGCCCAGAGGCCCCGAGGAATTGAACACGCCCGAGTTCAAAGAGGAACTGGGTAAGGTGGTGAACGACCTGCGGCTGGGTGTGCTGAAAGCCCTGCCGTCCATGCGCCGGTACTGCTGGGGACGGGAGAGCGGCGCTATCACGGGCGGGACCTGCTGCCAGAACTACGGCTTCGTGCTGGAAACGGAGCGGTACCGCTACTGCCTGCGCTGCAACCCGGTGCGTGGGGACTACCAAGCCTACCTGACCAGCTTCGATTTGCGCCAGCAAGAGCTGAATCAGGCCCAGAAGCAGGAGATGGGCCTGACGGAAAAGGGACGGCAGAAGCTCCAGGATGCCGCCGACCCCACCAAGCCCCACTCCTACAGCTGGTATGTGATCGAGCATCTCAACACGCCTGAACTGCGTGCAGATCATGATCTGCCGCTGGAGGAGGCTGTCCGGCTGTACACGAAACTGGACTGCGGGGACAAGCGGCTGGGGGTCACCAAGGATGACATCGCATCAGTAGACCTGGTGATCTCCAAGGATAGCCGGGAGTGGGTGCCGGAGGGTTGGCAGAAGGAGGACAGCTTCGCCCATGACCCAGTGGTGGCCGGGGCGGTGGGTCAGATCCAGCGGGCGCTGGAGGAGCAGGCACCAGGGCAGGGCTTCACGATGGGCGGGATGGACCTGTGATTCACCCGTCCGCACTAAAAAGCATACAAGGAGCACATTAAAATGAATGACAAATTTTTTCCTGAATTGGCCCGCCGCCTGAAGCGGGAGGGCATTTCCACCGGGCCGGTGGAAAAAGCCAGCCTCCCCGTTCTGGTTGAAGGGCGGCAGGCTATGTGGATCCAGCCCTGGGGCGGGATCATTCTCAACGCCGAGGCGGCAAATGACCCCGCCGTGGACCAGATCCACGACACCGTGGCTGAGACCAGCGCCCAGGTCTACGAGTATACCGAAGCCATGGCCTCCGCGCCGCTCCTCAAGGCGGAGGGGCTCCACGAGGATTTCCGCCTGCTGGCGGACTACAACGGCATCGTCCTGGCCGGACAGGAGCTGGAGGCCAGCTGGGGGTACAAGTTCGCCACCTGGCGGCGGAGCCCGGACCGCAAGGCAGTGAACGGCGGTGAGTATTTTGACGGCGGCCACTACTACGACGCCGTCAAGCTGGACTTCGCCTGCCGGGCGGGGCTGGTGCAGGAGAGCCGCCAGTTTACGGACGAACAGCTTGCCGAGATGTACCGCTGTATCAGCGAAACACTGGACAGCGGGTATCCCATCACCCGGGAGCGGGAGAAGATCCTGAAGGATGCCATGGGACAGATCGAGCGCAGTGTGGAGGACTTGGACGAGCGCGTCAGCCTGTCCAACCAGCGGGAGCTGGAGGCGGCGGAGCAGGCAAGTGGCGGCTCCGGATGGGAGATGACGCCGTGAGAGTCCGATATAAGCGCGACCGAGAGACGCAATATTACGAGTCCATGTGCCTGACCACCACGCCCCGTGACCCGCCCATCCCCCTCCGGGGGCCCTTGGATCACTGCACCGGCTGTCCCTACCCCGCCCACGGCTTCGTGTGCTGGGGTAGGGACAAATGCATCCGCACCGAGATGGCCCGGATCATGGAGCGGGACAAATGGCGGCTTTGAGGATCGGCCTGGTGGACGTGGACAGCCGCCATTTCCCCAATTTTGCGCTGATGAAGTTATCCGCCTTCGTCGACGCAAGCTCCATATCCCTCGTTTTCGCGCAAGCACGAAAACTCGCTCATTGCGCTGCGTCTCCTCCCCCCAGCGAAACCGCTGCGCTGGGTTTCGCTGGGGACCCCAAAAACGCCCAGGGCGACGCCGTGGAGTGGTGGAATGGCTTCACCCACTACGACCGGGTGTACTTATCCAAGGTGTTCACCTACACGCCGGACCATGACACCGTGATCGACGCGGACGAGATCGTCACCGGGGGCACCGGGTACAAAGACTATGGCGCCCTGCCTCCAGAGGTGGAAAAGATGTTCCCGGACTACAGCATCTATCCCCAGTACCACCAGGCCATCGGTTTCCTGACGCGGGGTTGCTGCCGTCGTTGTGAATGGTGCATTGTCCCCCGCAAAGAGGGCGTCGTCCGCCCCGCCGCCACCTGGGAGCAGCTCAAACGCCCGGACAGCCGGGAGCTGGTGCTGATGGACAACAACGTGCTGGCCTGCGGCCACGGGCTGGAGCAGATCGAACGCATGGGCCGGGAGGCGATGTGGGTGGACTTCAACCAGGGGTTGGACGCCCGGCTCATCGGCCCGGACACCGCCGCTCTGCTGGCGAAGCTGAAGTGGATCCGTTTTGTGCGCCTGTCCTGCGACACCAGCGGGATGGTGCCGGTGATTGAACAGGCGGCGGCTTATCTCAAGGAAGCGGGGATCGCCCCCTCCCGGCTGTGGTGCTACCTGCTGGTGCGGGACGTGGCGGACGCCCACAAACGGGTGCTGGCCCTGGAAAAGCTGGGCTTTGACGTGTTCGCCCAGCCCTACCGGGACTACGACGGCGGCGAGCCCTCGGCGGAACAGAGGGCCTTCGCTCGGTGGGTCAATGTCAGAGCTGTCCACCGCGCCTGCGCCTGGGAGGACTACGTCCACCATCCGCGTAAAAACAGGGCGGCGGTTTCTGTTGGTTGTGCCAAATAGCTTTCTGCGGCGCGTTGTGGTAGTGTTGCTGTCGATGCCAGCGAGGGGAGGTGATCCAATGGGCAGGACAGAGCAAAAATACCAAGTGAACATGTTCCGGCGCAAACAGCGTCTGGCCCCGTCCCGTCAAAAGGGATGGGGCCTTTTTACGTCCAGTCGGGAGATCCCCGGCACAAAATTCTGGAAAAGGAAGTGATGAGATCGTGAGCATCCAAAAAGAATGGCTGGATTTCCTGCGGGAGCAGTACCCCGTGGGCAGCCGGGTCAAGCTCCGTGAAATGGGCTCGGACGATCCCTGCCCCATCAAGCCCGGGTCCATGGGGACTCTTCAATACATTGACGACTTGGGGACCGTTCACGTGGCCTGGGACGACGGGCGCGGCCTGGGCCTGGTGATGGGGCAGGACTCCTTCACGGTGTCCCCGCCGCCCCTCCAGACGCTGAAGCTGTATATGCCCCTCACCGCCGACCTGTTTGAGCCGGACGAATACGGCAACATGGGCGAGGAGAGCGAATTGCTGGACGGGCGTGAGCTTCTGGAATATGAGGACCAGATCCTGGCGGCACTGGTCCGGAACCGGATGCCCGAGGAGGCGGAGCGGGGCGTCATGCACTGGTACCATGAAAATGATACTGTGGATGACAAGGTGCGCTCGGTCGTGTTCGGCGTGGAACGTCGAAAGGGTATGCTGTGGGGCATGGCGGAGTGCCAGGTGCAGGGGGAGCTGACCTCTGGGGAGTTGGATACACTGAAGGAGTACCTCACCGGACAGATGTCCGATGGCTGGGGGGAGAGCTTTGAGCAGCGGGAGCTTGACGCCGGTGACGGCGCGGAGCTGTATGTCCACCTCTGGAACTCGGACGATTGGAGCATCCAGACGGAGCAGGAGCGGTTTGGGCCAGAGCAGACCGTCAGTCAGCCCCAGATGGGAGGGATGGACCTTGCGTAAGGTATTCGAGGTGGAGCTGGCCTCTGAGGACCGCTGCACCGAGCTGGCCCTCCCCGCCACCCCCTACGCCCTGCTGGACGCCCTGGAGAAGCTGGAGCTGAAGGAGGGCGAAGCCCCTCATTGGGAGGTCCTCCAGACCCCGGCCTGCCATCATATTTACCCCTACCTGGACCCCGATGGCGAATTGGCCGAGCTGAATGCCCTGACCCAGCGGCTGTCCCAGCTCAGTGAAACGGAGCAGACCGTCGTAGAAGGGCTGGCAAAGGCGGCGCATGAACAAGGTATGCGGTCAGTTCCCATGTCCCAGATGATCGACTTCGCCTACAGCACAGACTGCTGCCACCTTGTGGAGGGTGTGGTGACCGATGCCCAGTTGGGCCGGTTCTGCGCGGAAAACGGGTTCGTCTCGGAGGCGGAGAGTCTTTCGGATAAGGCATTCGAGCTGCTGGATTTTACAAAGATCGGTCGGGAGTTCCGGGAGGCCGAGGGCGGCGTGTTCGCCCGGGTTGGCTACGTCCAGCGGCGGGAGGAGCTGAGGCAGGTGTACAAGACCCTGGACCTGACGCTGAAAAAGCCGGATTACGCCGTCCTGGCGGAGCTGCCGGACGGCAGCCAGGTCAGGCTCCCCGCCCCGCTGGGGGAAACCATGGCGGATACACCCGCTCGGTGCGTGGACTGCACCGCCCCCTCCCTCATCGGCCTGACGGCCATGCGCTCCACGCTGGACATGCTGGCCCGCTACCTGACGGAGTTGGAGCTGGACGGTGGGCTGACCAAGTACAAGGCTGTGCTGGCGGCCACTAGCTGTGACGATATCTCCCGGGCGCTGACCCTGGCGGACGGGCTGGACCGCTACAGCTTCGACCCGGAGCCGCGTGAGCCGGACGAGCTGGCTATCGGGCACTTGAAGGAGCTGGTGCCCGAGGAGGAGCTGATGACCCTGCTCTCCCACGTGGACCTGTACCGCTATGGGCAGGCCGTGATGGAGCAGACGGGCGGGAAACTCACCGGATACGGTTATGTCCGGCCCTCCATAGGCCCCACCCAGGACATAGCAGCACAGACGGAGGAAATGGAGATGACGCTTAGTTGAAAGACTTTGACTATTTAGCCCGGCTCCCCGGTGAGGAGCGGGAACGGGACTGGATCAGGACACGGCTGGAAACCCTCAGCGCCCGGGAGGGCATCATCCTGGCCGCCGCGGCTCAGGCCGACCCGCCCGAGGACGCCGTTCAGGCCATCAACCTGATCCAGTCCCTGGATGAATATGGGATGGTCTGCGGCGTGGGCAGCTACGAGCAACTGGGCAAATATTTTCTGGACGACTGCAATGGGGTACCGGATGATGCCCTGCCCTATATCGATCTGGACCAGATCGGGAGGCATTACGCCAGCCTGTATCCCGGCCAGTTTTTGGATGGCAGCTATGTGTTTTACCCGGAAGGGACGGTAAACCCCACCTATCAGGGGCCGGGCGCACCTCTGCCGGAGGACCAGCGCTGGACCGTCAAGCTGAAAGTTTCCTCCCCCACCGTGCTGGAGGGGGTGTGGATGCGTCTCCCCTGGTTGACCGGCCTGGCAGACTATACCAGCTTAGAGGAAGAAGTGACGCTCCGCGAGCTCCGGGCTGAGGGCTGGGTGGACTGCACCCTGCTGGATGCCCAGTGCTTTCTGCCGGAGGCGGGGAATCTCATGGAGCAGTATGACGATGTGGAGGAGCTGATCAAGGACAGCCTCACACTGGACAATTTTTACAACTGGGGCACGGCGGATGTCCAGTGGTATGCCGCTGCCTTGCGGCTGGAAAATTGCCAGGAGCTCAGGCTGGCCCTGGATATCGCGAATAATCCGGACTGCTATCATTGGAAGCCTATCAGCGAGGTAGATGTCTCCGATATTGCCAGGAAGGAACTGAAAGATGGAGGCGTGTTGGACCATATCCTCGAGTCTGGCGGCATCGATCTGCGCGGCTACGGGGAACACCTGTTGGAAAGGCAGGGCTACACGCTGACGGCGGACGCGAGCGGCTACATAGCCCGGACGTCCCAGGAGTTCCACCATGTTCACACCGCCCTTGCCCCAGAAGAAGCCATGGCGCCACAGACCACTGAAATGGAGTTGATGTAAATTGAATGACTTTGACTACCTGGCCCAGCTCCCCGGCGAGGAGCGGGAACAGGACTGGCTCAGGATGCGGCTGAGCACGTTAAGTGCGCGGGAGGGCATCGTGCTGGCCGCCGCGGCCCAGGCCGATCTGCCCGAGGACGCCGTCCAGGCCCTCAATCAGCTCCAGTCCCTGGACGAATACAGGGTGCTCCTGGACGCGGGCAGCTATGAGGCGCTGGGCAGGCGGTACCTGCTCAACGACACCAGAATGCCGAAGGACGCCCTGCCATTTGCCGACCTGGAGGCGGTGGGGCGGCAGTATGAGGACAAGCATCCCGGCCTGTTCATCGGAAACTGCTATGTCCAGTACCCGGAAACGCCCCCCGAGCCGGTCTACCGGCCCGGCCTGGCCCTGCCCGACGACGAGGGCTGGAGCGTCAAACTGAAGGTGGCCTCCCCCGCTGTGCCCGAGGGGGTGTGGCTGCGCCTGCCGGGGCCGTTCGAGGACGGCTGCGAGGACACGGTGGAGGAGATGACGGCCATCCGGGAACTGCGGGTAAAACGCTGGGACGAGTGCTCCCTGGTTGACGCCAAGTGCGTCCTGCCCGAAGCGGGGGACCTCATGGCGCAGTACAGCGGAAATGTGGCGGACCTGATCTATGACGGTGTGGAACTGGGCTATGTGCTGGACCTGAAGGACCAGGGGTCCTCCTCCTTCACAGAGAAATACGCCGCCGCGCTGGAACTGGAGGGCTGCCGGAACCTGAAGCTGGCGCTGGACATCTCGCAGAATCTGAACTGCTATGACTGGGAACAGTACGCCGACCTGGAGATATCCGGGATGGCACTTCTGCTGGACAAGGGCGTGTCCGAGGAACTGATCCGGGCCAGCGGCATCGACCTGGCGGGCTACAAAGCCCATTTGCTGGAGCAGGAGGGCTACACGCCCACAGAGGACGGCGAGGACTATATCCGCCGAAACGCCAACGAGTTCAGCTATCAATTCAGCACCCCCGCCCAGCCCCAGGAGGAGCCTGGTATGACACTGCAATAACACAACACGAGGGGCCGTTTTCCCATCAAGGGTATCGGCCCCTCTTTTTTTGCGCCCTTTTTCGGGAAACGGACCCGGAATAGGAGGAAATCGTGAAAGAAGAACAGCTGCTGGCCTATCTGAAGGCCAACTGCGTTGGGCGCGAAAAGCGCCAGACCCGGGCCCAGCTCCAGCGGAAGCTGAACCTGAACAAAGACCAGCTCACCAATTTGGTCCATCGGATGCGGTGCAAGGGCCTGCCCATCGCGGGCGGGCCGCTGGGGTACTATTACGCCCAGAACGCTGGGGAGATCCTTTCCACCATCCGCTGGCTGGAGAAGATGGTGCGCACCTTGCTGGAGTCCATCAATGGTCTGGTCAAGGCCACGGAGTCCTTCGGGCCCATGGATGGCGGCGGTTCC
>OFHN01002603.1_pt1 | contig 10342 bp, 4 predicted proteins | sample 1521321 | NCBI WGS metagenome assembly OFHN01 (sample SAMEA3504130, study PRJEB24116) | mouse gut metagenome | biome: mouse gut; feature: mouse-associated habitat; material: faeces | place: Denmark | collected 2011
GCCTGGGCGCCGGCGGCAGCGCCCTCGGGGGAGTACACGACCTCGGCCAGCTTGTAGCCCGCCTGCTGGATCTTCTCCGTGGCGGCCTTGATGGCGTCGATGTCGGTGCCCTCAAGGGCGCTCTTGGTCTCGGCGATGGCCTCCTCGGCCTGGGTCTTGGCGTCGGCCGGCACCTTGTCGCCCAGCTCGTCCAGGGTCTGCTGCGTGGCGTTCACCAGGGCGTCGGCGTTGTTGCGCACCTCGGCCTCTTCCTTGCGGGCAGCGTCCTCTTCGGCGTGCTGCTCGGCGTCCTTCACCATGCGGTCCACTTCGTCGTCGGACAGGGCGGTGGAGCCGGAGATGGTGATCTGCTGCTGCTTGCCGGTGCCGAGATCCTTAGCGGACACGTTCACGATGCCGTTGGCGTCGATGTCGAAGGTGACCTCGATCTGCGGGACGCCGCGGCGGGCGGCCGGGATGCCGGTCAGCTGGAAGCGGCCCAGGGTCTTGTTGCCCGCGGCCATCTCGCGCTCGCCCTGCAGGACGTGCACCTCCACAGAGGTCTGGTTGTCGGCGGCCGTGGAGTAGATCTCGGTCTTGCGGGTCGGGATGGTGGTGTTGCGCTCGATCATCTTGGTCATCACGCCGCCCATGGTCTCAACGCCGAGGGACAGCGGGGTGACGTCCAGCAGCAGGATGCCCTGCACGTCGCCGGCGAGCACGCCGCCCTGGACGGCAGCGCCCATGGCCACCACTTCGTCCGGGTTCACGGACATGTTCGGGGCCTTGCCGGTCAGCTGCTTCACGAGCTCCTGCACGGCGGGCATACGGGTGGAGCCGCCGACGAGAATGACCTCGTCCACTTCGCCCATCTTCAGGCCAGCGTCCTTCAGGGCCTGCTCAACCGGCTTCTTGCAACGGTCCAGCAGGTCCTTGGTGATGCGCTCGAACTCGGCGCGGGTGAGCGTGAGATCGAGGTGCTTCGGGCCGGAGGCGTCGGCGGTGATGAAGGGCAGGTTGATGTTGGTCTGGCTGGTGGAGGACAGCTCCATCTTCGCCTTCTCGGCGGCTTCCTTCAGACGCTGCAGGGCCATGGGGTCCTTGCGCAGGTCGATGCCGTTCTCGGCCTGGAACTTGTCGGCCATCCAGTCGATGATGCGCTGGTCCCAGTCGTCGCCGCCCAGGTGGTTGTCGCCGGCGGTGGAGGCTACCTCGAACACGCCGTCGCCGAGTTCCAGCACCGACACGTCGAAGGTGCCGCCGCCGAGGTCGAACACGAGGATCTTCTCGTCATGGTCGACCTTGTCGAGGCCGTAGGCCAGAGCCGCGGCCGTGGGCTCGTTGATGATGCGGAGCACTTCGAGGCCCGCGATCTTGCCGGCGTCCTTGGTGGCCTGGCGCTGGGCGTCGTTGAAGTAGGCCGGCACGGTGATGACGGCCTGGGTAATGGGCTGGCCCACCTGCTTCTCCGCGTCGGTCTTCAGCTTCTGAAGCACCATGGCGGAAATCTCCTCGGGGGTGTAGTCCTTGCCGTCGATGTCGATGACGGCACGGCCGTCCTTGCCCTTCTGGACCTTGTAGGAGACGGTCTTCTGCTCTTCGGGGGTCTCGTCGAAGGAGCGGCCGATGAAGCGCTTGACGGAGGAGACGGTGTTCTCGGGGTTGGTGACGGCCTGGTTCTTCGCGGCCTTGCCGACCACGCGCTCGCCGTCCTTGCGGAAGCCCTCGACGGACGGGGTGGTGCGGTCGCCCTCGGCGTTCACCAGGATTTCGGGCTCGGAGCCCTCCATGACGGCCATGGCGGAGTTCGTGGTGCCCAAGTCGATGCCAAGAATCTTGCTCATTGCTTGCTGCCTCGCTTTCACAGTTTGTTACAGAGGAATGATGTTGGGACGCAGTATAAAACCTTAGTGTACTGCTGTCAAGTTTCCTTAACATCATCCAGTAAGCAAAGCTCACTTCCCCGCACAATACGCCCCTCGAACAGGCTTTGAGAAGGCACGGGGACTTTGTTACCAAACCAAAACATTGCCGTCATCAGGGAGAATATAAGGGCATCTCGGCGCCGTTCCGATTCTGTGAGCCTTGTTATCAGGAATGTATGTTATGTGAATTGAGGCATAAAATCTTAGCGAATATCTATCAAGATTGAATCCTGACAGCGGGTCATCCCATCCCTTATAATGGCATGCACTGGTACTGCCTGGGTAACGAGAGGGGAATACATGGCCGCAACGGATGCTTCGCTGCCCATCGCCCGTCGGGCCACCTGGCGCGACGACTGCCTGGAGATCGTCTGCGGCATCGCCAACGCCGGCGGCGGCCGCCTGGTGCTCGACGCCGACGTAGACGGCCGCGGCGTGGTCAAGCGCAAGACGAACCGCCTGATGAAAACCATCCCCGGCATCATTTCCTCGGCCCTGGACCTTACCTGCGCCATGGAACTGGTGCTGGAAGAGGGGCGCATGTGCCTGGAGGTGGTCATTCCTCCATCGCCCGAGCCCCTCAGCTACCGCGGCACCTTCTACCTGTACCAAAACGGGCTGAACACGGTGCTTGACGACGAGGCCCTGGACCGCCTGCTGCAGCCCGAGGCCGACATCGACCAGAAATGGGAGACGCGGCCCGTGGTGCAGGCGAGCCTGGACGACCTGAACATGGGGCTCGTGACCCGCTACACCGGCGCCCTGCGGGACACCGACATCACCACCGACCTGGACGAAGTGGCCGTCATGGAAGAGAAGCTGCGCCATGCCGGCCTCATGACCGGGGTGGGCACCCCCACCAACGCCGGCATTCTGCTGCTGCACGACCAGCCCCACCGCTACATTGCCGGGGCCACCATCCGCATCGGCTTCTTCGGCGGCCGCCGGGGCACGCCCCTGTTCGAGGACGAGGTGACCGGTTCTCTCATCGACCAGGTGCATACCACCGTGGACCTCATCTTCGACAAGTATCTGGCGGACAGCGCTGTAACCCGGCGCCACGGCGGCGACCCCCTGCCCCGGGAAGCGGTGCACGAGGCGGTGCTGAACGCCGTGGCCCACAAGAACTACGACAGCGGCACCCCCATTCAAATCAGCGTGTTCGCCGACCGCCTGTGCATCGACAACGTCGGCCGGCCACCGCGCACCTGGACGGTCGCGGCCCTGCTCGGCCGCCACACCTCGCGCCCCAACAACCCCAACTTGGTGGGCGCGCTGCGCTCCCTCGGCATCATCGACGGCTGGGGCAACGGCGTGGGTGCCATGCGTATGGAATGCATCGAGGCGGGGCTGCCCGAACCCGTCTTCGAACTGCGCGACGACGAGACCATGGTGTGCTTCCAAATGGACGAGGACAGCGTGATGCGCACGTCGCTGACGAGCACCGACCTCACCAGTTCCGGCTCCATCGTGCGGGCGGCCATGTCCGATGCCCGGGCCGGTGCCCGCGAGGCGGCGCTCCAGCAGGAGGTGGGCCTTACCTTGAATGACGAGAAGGTGCTGTCGATGATCGACATCGATGGCCGTCTGACCGCGCCACGCATTGCCAAGAGCCTCAACATCAGCGAGAGCACCGTGCGCCGTTCCTTCAAACGCCTGCGCGATCTGGGCATCATCGACCGCGTGGGCTCCGACAAATCCGGCTTCTGGAGGGTTTTGTAACAAAGAGAAGGCCGCCCGGGGTTGGGCGGCCTTCTGGAGGAGGGAAGAGCTCAAGGTTAGGCGTGCATCCGCTCGGCCGCGGCAGGCGCGGGGACTTCTTCCGCCACCGAACCGCCGGTCAGGTTGTCGTCGAGCGAGGCGGCCTTGCGGGCATAGCCGAGGCGGCGCGCCACCACGGCCAGGGCGTAGCCCACGGTCAGCAGTATGCCGAAGGCCATGGCCCAGTGCACCCAGCAACGCGGCTCGTCGAAGGCGCCAAGAGCCGTTGCGTCGTCCTCGATGGCCTCACCACGCACCCGCATGACCAGGGGCGTGCCGTTGTCGCCGATCACTTCGCCGTACACCGGCACCGGCAGCTCGTACACGCCGGCCGACTGGGCCGCTTCCAGCATACGCTGGGCCTGGACCAGGGAGGACACCGTGGTAACCGGGCCGCGGCCATCGGTATCGGCCAGCAGCGTGCGGCCGCTCGTCGGCGGTGCCGCGGGACCCTGGGAACCCGGCCCCGCCAGCGGGTACTGGTTCACCGCACCGTCGGCCTCGGCCGGCCCGATGGTGAAGGTGCCGCGCAACACCGATACGTCGTAGTTGTCGTTGGGGGTGTACACGGCCGTCAGGCCCCCTTCGTACACGCCCACGTCGTTGCCCTCGAAGTCGCGATCGAAGGTGATGTCGCCCAAATCGCCCGTCTCCACCAGTTCGCCCTCCACAATGGCGCCGCGGAAGACGGGGTCGGCAGCGGTGGTCACCTTGTAGGAATCCTCCACGGCAATGGTAATGGGCCGCGGCAGGATGTTCACGTTCACCGTGCCGGTGAAGGTACCGTGATCGGCGCAGGTGACCGTGTAGTTCACCGCATGGTCGCCGGCGGCGGTGTAGGCCGTGTCGGCATCGAAGGCGATGGTGGCCTCGGGGGACTCGTAGGCAATGGCATGCTCCTGGCCGTCGTAGACGCCCACGTAGCCCTCAATGGTCACGGGGCAGTCCGTCGTAACCACCTTCACGGTGCCCAGCTTCTCTTCCACCAGGTAGTTGTCCTGCTTGGCCGTGTAATCGTTGCCCTCGCCGGCCCAGGTCAGCTCGTAGCCGTTCACCACTTCCTCGCCCACCTGGGAGGCGGCGCCCGTGGTGCGGGCACCCAGGGTCTCGCCGGCCTGCAGGCCCGTCAGCACAATCTGGTCGCTCGTAGCCACCGTGCCGTCGAAGGGATGAATGACCGAGCCCGTGGCCACCACGAGCTTGGCCGGGGCGATGGCCACCGACACCTCGTCGGTGGAGAAGATCATCTGGCCGTCACGATCGAAGATGGCCACTTCGATGCCGGAAGCGCTGTCCGCCACATCCTTATAGGTGGGGAACAGGGCCGCGTTGTCGGTCCACGCGCCCTGCACCTTCATGGCCAGGCGCTCCCCCTCCTTCAGGAAGAAGCCGGCAGGCAGGGAAATGCTGTGGGCGCGACCGTCGTAGGTGCCCTGGTACGAGAAGCTCTCGCCCGTCAGGCCCGTCACGTCCAGCTTCCATTGGGCGTAGTACGTCGTCGTGCCGGCGGGGAAGGTGGCGGGATACTCCGTCACCGCCAGGCCCTTGCCGTCGGCCTGGGTGTTCCAACCGGCGAACCGGTAGCCGGGACGCGTCAGGTTCGCCGCATCGGGGAAGACGGCTTCCACGGGGGCGTCGGTCTTGCCCTGGGTGCCGACCACGGTACCCTCGGCGTCGGTGGCATTCCCGTTGAAGGTGATGTAGGCGTCGGCGGCCTCCCACTGGGCGTGGTAGGTCTTCTCGCCCGCGGGCATCTGCTCGGGCAGCGCCTCCAGCGCAGCACCCTCGTCATCGAACCAGCCGAGGAAGATATAGCCCTCGCGCGTGGTGGTCGGCACCGCCACGCCGGCCAGGCTCTGGTCGGTCACGCCGGTGATGGACTCCACCGGGCTGCCGCCCTGGGCGTCGAAATGCAGGGCCGCCGGCAGGGCCTCGTACTGGGCTGTGTAAGTAGTGGCGCGGGTCACGGCAACGCCCGCGGGGTCGTCCGTCAGCTGGTCGCCCTCGGCCCAACCGGTGAAGGCGTAGCCCTCGGCCGGAGCCACCGCGGGAGCGGCCGGAGTGGCGGCACCCTTCAAGCAGCGGTAACGCACGACGCGCACCACGCCGTCGTCCTGCACCAGCTCGGCGGCCGGCCCCAGGTTCTCCGTCACCAAGTCGCCATGGGCGCCGCGATCGAAATCAACGGCCAGGCGCTTCTGCAGGTACACCTTCAGCACCGGCGTATCCTGCGAATCTTCCGCACTGAGCAGGAAGCCATCGAGCACGGCCCCTTCGGCCCCCTCGTCAAGCACGTAGTCGTTGCGCTCGGCCACGGTCAGGTCGCTGTTCAGCATGGCATCCTCGAAGCGGACGGGGCAGTTCACCACGCCGGTGTACGACACGCTGCGCGACGGCTCGGCGGCGTACTGGCCCTCGTCATTCATGAAGAAGTACTCCACCGTGTAGGCACGCTTGTTTTCCCAGTCGATGGAGCCGTCCTGAGCGAAGTGGGCCACGTACACGGTGTCGGCGTAGGTCCCGTTGGGCTTCGTGTTCAGGTTGGCCTGGGCCTCGGCCGCAGACAAGTTGATGGGGTTGTCCGTGGGAACGGGCTCCTCGTTGCCCTGGGCGTTAATTTTGTACCAGCCGGCATTCTGCCACCCGAGCAGCGCCACGGCATTGGCACCGCGCACCGCATCGAGGCTGTTGCCGATAATGCCCTGGTCGGTAATGATGGCCCCAAAGCCCTTCACCAGGTCGCGGGTCACGTAGCCGCCGGCATTGCGCTCGGCGCAGTAGGTAACGGTGTAGCGCTGGGCCGGATCCACCTCGTACTTGGCGTAGTACACGGTGTTGCCCGCCGGGAAGGTGCTCGGCAGCTGCTTGATGGCCTGGCCCGAGAAATGCGCGTTGTCGTACCAGCCCACCAGCTTGTAGCCGGGCAGCACCGGCGTGGGCAGCGTCGTGTTCTCCACGGGCGCCCCCGTCGTACCCATCAGGTTCGGGTCCCCTTCCAACGTGCCGTCGCCGGCATCGAAGGTGATGGTAGCCTCGTCGGCCTTCCACACGGCGGTGTACGTCACATCGTCGGTGCCCATAATGCGCTCGTAGCCCGGCTTGTGCAGGCTGGCACCGGAACCGACCTGCCAGCCTTCGAACACGTAGCCGTAGCGCTGGGGGGCGTCCATCAGCAGGTAGACTTCGCCCTGGTTGGCCCGGTGCACCTTCGGCTCCGCCGTGCCGTCGGCGAACACGCCGCCGGCCGGGTCGAAGGTGACGGCCTTCGCGTCCACGGCCAAGTAGCGGGCGTAGAACGTGGCCGAAGCCTTCTCGGCATAGGTCTGCGGGGCACGGGTGGTGCAAGTGCGGTCGGTGTACCAGCCGTCGAAGTGGTACGTCACCGTGTCGCCGTCGGTCTTCACGGCCGGATAGACGATGCCGTCCACGGTAATGTTGGTGGCGCTGGCGCTGTAGCCGTTCAGCTCGATGGCGCCGTCGTCGGCGGAATGCAGCACCGTGCGATGCTCGATACCCGAGGGCGTGCGTACCTCGTAGGCCGCGGTGTACTGCTGCTCGGGCACGTCAATGGTCAGCTGCACATACATATGGTAGGCCTGGTTCGGCACCAAGGCCGTTCCGTCACAGCCCACGGAATGCAGCTTGCCCTTGAACAGCACCGGCTCGAAGCGGTAGTTCCACGAGTCTTCGTACTTCAGAGAAGAGCCGCCGTTCTCGCCGGCATCGATGGTGCCCTTGAAGTAGGCCGCCAAGCCCTGGCGCACCTCGGCATCGGAGGGATATTCCCGGATAAGGTTGCGCAAGTTGACGATCTGCTGGGACGACGTGCCCGCGGCAAGCACCGTGCCGTTCGTCAGCGCAGACTGGGAGTCATAGCCCGCAGGCACCGTCACCAGGCCAGAACCCATGTACTTGGCCTGGGACAGATCGGCCGCGGCGCCGTTCTCCGTGGGCGGCAGGAAGTAGAAGTGGGTGATCTCCTCCGTGGCGGGCAGAGGCTTCACCGTCACCTCGTACACGGCATCCATGTCGCACTGGACCGTGGTGCGGCCGGGGGCCTTGGCCACCAGCGTCACCTGGGCGGCGTTGATGTTCTCCACCGCCACGCACGCCTCGTTGTCGGACACCCACCCGTGGCTGTGCTGCACGTTCTTGCAGGACACCGTGCGCTTCTCGCCCACATACATGACAATGGTCTGGGCCTCGGGAGTTTCCTCGGGATCGGAAACCGCGGGGTCGTCGGCATCGGGGCCAGCGGGCACGGTTGGCTCCGCGGGCTCCGCGGGATCGTCGGCACCGGGACCGGGGGCCGGCGCGGGCGCCTCCTCTTCGGGAAGGGGCGTCTCCGTCTCGTCGCCCTCGTCGCCTTCAACGGATTCCACCGTGGCCAGGGCGTACACAGCCGAGGCCACCTCGGCCTTGAACGACAAGGTTTCCAGGTCGGCAGTGCCATCGGGAACCATGCCCACGGGCTCGTCCACCTTCTGGGCCGTGTTGTCGCCCACCAGACGGAACACCGTGACGCCGAAGGCCGGCACCCCGGTGTTTTCCAGCGACACCATGCAGGGCACCGCTGCGTTCAGCGGGTTGCCCTCGGCATCGACAATGTCAATCTTGTAGGCCCGCACGGTGCCCAGACGCTGGCCTGCAGCCAGGGAGGCCTCCAAGGCGCCGGTCACCTTGTCGGTGAAGGCGGTTTCGGCCCGCACCTGGGCCCCCTCGGGGAACGTGGCGCCCTCGGCAGCCGTCGCACGCACGATGGCGCCGTCGTTGGCCTCGCCTTTCAGAATGCTCGGCGCCGGGGCAAGCGGCTCGTCTGCGCCGTCGAATTCCCCGGCAGCATCATCGGCGTCGTCAGCGTCGGGGTCGGCGGAAGGTGCGGTCGGAAGCCCGTCGGCCGGCTCGTCGGCGTCATCGGAGGCATCGTCGGCAGCCTCATCCGAGCCCGGCACGCCCGAGGTGTCGGGCAGCGGCGTCTTCGCATCGGCCTCGTCGGTCATGGGCACATCGTTCACGGCCAGGGCCGATTCGTCGAAATCGTCCGCCTCGTCGGCCAAAGCCAGGGCGCTCGGCGTGAAGGCCGAGAACGCGAGCAGGGCCGTCAGGGCAGTGGCAATCACCTTGCCCTCGACAGCGCCCCGTGCATCGGTGAAACGCTCCATTGCTTTCATAGCCACCTGCAACTCCTTTTATCCTCGCGATCGGAACGATCGCCGCTCCACGGCCTCTCACCATGGGGTTTACCTTGGTCTATGCCTCCCAGCATTGTTGACAATTTTACCGAGCATTTAATGGGAAATCGACCCATACCATGGGATTTGCTATGGCAATGACAGGGCAATGAACGACAAAACGAAGCCATTTTGTCATAAAGCGGTAGAAAAATGGTCACGAACGGTACCGAAAGAACGGCGGGCAGAGCTCTTCCGCAAAAGCTGGCGCGAGAGCCCGTCGCCTCCAACAGTGCCAAAAGCGACGGCCAAACCGCCGCAACAGAGCTGGCCAAAAACGAGGCCGCCTCCCCCGCATGGTCGCAGCGGGGCTAAGCCGCCTCCCCCAGCAAAGCCGCCAGTTCGCGCTCGCCGTGGAAGGGCTTGGGCGCGTCCGGTCGGCGCACTTCCACCACTTCCCCTTCCCACCGGCGACCGCCCTCTTCGAAACGAGCCGTGCGCACAATGTACTGGAAACGCACGCGGGAATTCGCCGGAAGCTCGGCCAGATCGAAGGAGTAGCTCAGCTGGGCCAACAGCTTCCGCATGGCCTGAACCGATGAAGAGCCGGGATCCAGGCGCACCACGCCGGTTTCGCAGTTATATACGAGACCCGGGGCCAGGAAAACCGTGCGAATGCGCTCCTGGCGCTTCTTCTCGGCAAGATGAATGGCCACGCAGGCCGCAATGATGATGAGCCACCACAGCACAGCGACGACGATATCGAGGGGGTTGTCGACTAGGTTGAATTGAAGCGCGTTCCAGAGCCACAAGAACACAAGGGAAGCCACGAACAAAATGGCTGCTATGACCCAGTTGCTCTTTCTCATATTCCCTGCTCCGCGCTTAGGGGTACCCCGCCGCCTGCACGCCGCGGGCCCGTTCTCTCAACATTCAGACTATAGCACAAAAGCCCGAGGTCGCCGACTACAGGAAGCCACCACAGCCAAAATGAGCGCGAACCCGCCGCCCCTGGGGGCAAACGGGTTCGCGGAAGGTGCGCTTCGGCGCATTGCGCCCGATAGAGGCGCTGGTGAGATGGTGCGGGACTAGTCCTCGACGATCTCGGGGATAGCGCCCATGGGGCACTCCTCGACGCAGTCGCCGCAGGCAATGCAGGCCTCTTCGTTCACAGCGTCGGCAACGCCGTTGACGACCTCGAGCACTTCCTGGGGGCACGCGTCAACGCAGATGCCGCAGCCGATGCACTCGTCAGCTTCAATAACCGGATGAGACATGGGAAGCTCCTTCGTTCTAAGTGTTAGTTCCTCGTCTTAGGGGGCCAGGTGCCGGAAGCTCCCAACCACACTGCGCAAGATACCATGAAAGCCGCGAAGCGCAAGCAGAAATGCGCAACTTTTCAGGGGGCGGTTCGGGAGGCCACAAACCACCCCCGAAATGGTCGGTGAACGGGAGCGGGCCGCCCGGCGCCACCGGGGCGCGAAAGGCGACGGAAGCGACCGGGGG
>OFHN01002618.1_pt1 | contig 10314 bp, 6 predicted proteins | sample 1521321 | NCBI WGS metagenome assembly OFHN01 (sample SAMEA3504130, study PRJEB24116) | mouse gut metagenome | biome: mouse gut; feature: mouse-associated habitat; material: faeces | place: Denmark | collected 2011
AAGGTCGTTGGCGTCCTGAATGGCCGTCCGCAGGTCCGCCTCCAGCATGGTGCGGAAAGTGGGCTGACCCTTGGACTGGCGGAGCCATTCGATGTAGCTGACCGCCTTACCGGAATTGCCCTCCATGATGACCGACAGGCCATGCTCCCGGCACAGTCGGTCCGAGGTGGCCCGGATCTGCTGGTAGTAGCTCCGGGCGTTGCTGTGGTACTTCTGGCCAGTGTCGGCGTTGACCGAATTAAACAGAATATGGGCGTGGATATGCTGCCTGTCCACATGAACACCAATCACAGTTTCAAAGCCCGGCAGATGTTCCAGTGCAAACTCCTTTGCTACCTCCAGGGCCAGCTCCGGGGTGATCTCCCCCGGTTTGAAGGACTGGATGATGTGGTAATACTGCACTCCATTCTCCTTGCCATAGTCCCGTTTGGTATCCAGCATCTGGCGGCACTCACGTCTCGGATCGCAGTTGAGGTGGGCGGTGAGGATGCGCTCCTGGGTCTTATCCCCGTTGAGGACATAGCTGATGCCTGCGTTTAGCGGACCTTTCCGGGCTAAGATTTTTGTGATGGCCATTTTTCAACTCCCTTGGTTCTGTAGTAGGATAGTATTTATTATGGCAAAAAGCATTGCTTGCAAATTGCGAAAGTGATATACTTAGTTTCTCGAGGAAAGGGGTGAAGAATTTGAGGAAACAAGTAGAGCAAAATATTATTATGGCAAAAGCGAGGATAATTTTATTTCTATTTCTTAATATCCTCAGTGGTGCATGTGTTACAATGGCAATCATGTTTGGTTATTGGCTTTGGGTTTTTGTCGGATTGTTTCTTTCAGCATTTTCCATATGGCGGGTTCAGATTAATATAGACCTTATAATCCATTATATTGAGTTTTTTTATCAACTAAAATCCATCGAAAACGATGTTATAGATGCACTTCCAAAAGAAGGAATCAAAAATCAAGATAATGGAGATTAAGCTCATAATCCAAGTTGCCCAAAAACTTCGCCGCAGTAATCCTACATGAGCAGTTCACGCCTACGTCCATTCTGGGCTGCGCCTTGATTGGTACCGGGACCCTGCTGATGGTGCTGTACTTTGGGGGAAGAAATTATGTGGTTTTTATTTGCATTAGGTTCATCTATATTTGCGGCACTGACCTCCATCCTGGCCAAAATCGGCATTGAAGGTGTAAGCTCAAACCTTGCGACAGCCATTCGCACCTGCGTGGTCCTGCTGATGTCTTGGGGAATGGTATTTGTCACCAACACCCAAGGAGGTATCGTGGAGATCAGCAGGCGGAGCTGGATTTTTCTGATTCTGTCCGGCCTTGCCACAGGGGTCTCCTGGCTGTGCTACTACAAGGCCCTGCAAATCGGAGAGGTATCCAAGGTGGTGCCCATCGACAAGCTCAGTGTGGTAATCACTATGGTGCTTGCCGCCGTGCTCCTGCATGAGCAGTTCACGCCTAAGTCCATTTTGGGCTGTGTCTTGGTTGGTATCGGGACCCTGCTGATGGTGCTGTGACGCTATTTCCTCGCTATTTGGTACATCAGCTCATAGACTTGGTCCAACAGGAACAGCCCCCGTTTGGCATCCTCCGCTCTGGCAATACCAGCATTGACGCTTCGGGCGATCTGGTTGATGTTCACACCAATTTTATGCACCTCCCAGCGGAGATCCTTGATCTCTTGGGAGGGCCGGGCCCGGACAGGGGTCCCTTCAATCAGCCGAACGAGGTAAGCCCTCCGGGATAGACCGCACTGCTTGGCCTGGGCCACCAGCCGCTGGTACTGCGCCGGTGTCAGTTCAATGTGCAGGTGGTGCCGGCCCTTCTTATCTGTCTTGCTCATGCCGCCTCCTTTTTCCCTTGAGCGCACTACAGTCTTTCTCCGCTTGAATCTCCTGTTCAAAAACTCTCTCCAAATCAAACACATTGCCATAGGGAACGCCTTTTCGGCTGTAGGGCTTCATGGGCATGGGGATCTGAGCCTGCAGTTCCTTCAGCTTCTCCCAATACTGCGGGAGAAATTGATAGATGGCTTTTAGTTCTTTCCGGTTCTTGTTTTTGCAGCACCAGCAGGACACCCTGTCCAGAATGTCATACAGCCGGATACCATTTTCCTCCCAGAAAAATCCCCGCTCATAGCAGTACGCCAGACAGTCCGTCTCCGTCATTCCCTCTTGGGCCAGAGGCGAACACTTGGGAGCTGCCAGCCGTTCCAGACGCTCCGGCTCGTCCGCCGCGATCCCGACATAGTGGACTTCTGCGTTTAGCGCCAGACCGTCCAAAGAACGGGTCTTGAGCTTGGTCCCCCAGCGGCACTTGCCGCCGCACCAGCGGTAGCCCAAGTGGAAACCATTCTTTTTGGAGTTCACCGGCTTCTCCAGCATATAGTACAAAAACGGGACATCCGGCTTCACCTCGGTGAACCGGATGTCCCGTTGCGCCAAGACCGGCTTGATTCGGTCCCGGATATGATAAATACAATCAAATTCCATTCCAGAATTGTAAAAAATCACTTCGTCCAATTGTATGTTTCGCTCCAGCAATAACAAAAGCATAGCCAAGGAGTCTTTCCCAAAACTTACTGAGGCGACGCTTCGCACACTACACTCCTTTCCCGGCCCGAGGCCGCAAAACTTCCGCCTGCAGGCGGCATAGGGGTCAGGGGATGTTCCCCTGCAAGCGCGTGGAATGTACATCCACGCTATGCTTGCGGGTATACTCGCCCTACGGGGCGAGTATACCCTGCGCCCGCCTTTAGGCGGGCAAAGAAGAGCCGGGACGAGCCCGGCCAACCTGGGTGTATAATAATCCGAGGATGGTAAAGTGGGACTTATGCTTGCTGGGCGCCTGCTCTGGCAGGAGTGCTTTTGAGTGGAGACACCCCGTTCATTCCAAGAAGGATTCGATGTTTAGGTTGGTTGGGTTCGGCCTGGTTCGACTACCCGCATTACAATGCCAGCATATTGAACTTCACAGGAATGGTTTGATGCACCATCCAATCAGAGAAGGAGGAATGGCCTATGCCGGAAAAACCAGTAGCGGGCATTGATGTCAGCAAAGATTTTAGTGATATGTGCATCATTACGCCAGACAACAAAGTTTTCCAAACAGTTCACATCTTCCATGATGCCACAAGTCTGCGACGCTCTCTTGCCGCACTGGAGGCGGCAGCACGGGAATTTAGGGAAAAGCCTGTGATCGTGATGGAGTCCACTGCCCATTATCACCGAGTGATTGCGCAATTTCTGCAATCAGCTGGATATGAAGTCATGGTCATTAACCCCATGCAGTCGGGCGCTCTCAAAAACATCAACATCCGCAAGGTAAAAAGCGATAAATCTGATGCGCATCGGTTAGCGTTGCTCTATCGTTTGAAAACCTTACACACCACGAACCAGCCAAACGAACTGCTGAGCAACATACGAGATTATTGCCGCCAGCGTGCTGATATTATGAATAGCCATACTGCGTATGTGAACCGATTGACTTCACTGCTGGATCAGGCTTTCCCAGGCTATGCGCGAGTTTTCAGCCGTGTTGCGTGCAAATCCTCGCTTGGTATCCTAAAGACATATCCGTCCCCGGCAGCCATCCTTGCTGCTGACCCCGAGCAGCTGGCAGAAACCATCTCAAAGTATGCCAGGAGAGGTGTTACTACGGATTATGTGATAAAGAAAGTGGCTGCACTTCGGAGGGTGGCGGAAAATGCGGAGGAGATCAACTTGAAACGAGAGGCGTATTCCGTCCTGATCGTCACGGTTGCGGAACTGCTTGAGGGACTTCAGCGGCATATCGAAACACTAAAAAAGCGAATCATTGAACTGGCAACTGAGGACCCATCCGTTAAATTCGAGGTTAGTCTGCTCCAGACAATTCCCGGAATTGGCCTCTATTCCGCTGTCCTGCTGCGCGCCGAAATTGGTGATTTCTCGTTATTCCAAAAGCCAAAGCAGCTTGTCGCGTTCTTTGGCATGGACCCGTCTACCAGACAGTCTGGTAAATTTGTTGGAACCAAGACCAAAATCTCCAAGCGCGGCTCTCCCTATGCCAGAGCAATTCTGGATATTTGCGCACAGTCTGCTGTACATCCAGTGAAGGGAAAAGAACCCGCAAATCCCGTTTTGGCCAATTACTATGCTGAGAAAGTTAAAACGAAAGAACCCAAAGTTGTGAAATGTATCATCATGCGTAAATTGGTCAACATCATATTTGCTGTGCTGAGGGATAAAAAACCTTTTGAACTTCGCACCCCAGAAGAACATATCGAACTTCTGAAACACCCCAACATTTCACGTGCAGCCTAAGAAACTTATCTTGTTAAAGTGACCTGAGATCAACATAGGCACTCTTGTGCAGAGAGGGGCAACGCCCCTCTTGATTACTCCAAAGTACAGGCACACGAGGCTGTCAAGGCCGCCGAAGGCGTGGCGAAGCCAATGCCTTGACTGGCTTGTGGGCCTGTGCTACCTGCTTACACCCTGTTTGAACGCCACCCTTCGAGTGGCTCTATTTTTGATGTCTTTATTTGTGAAGTTAAAATTTCCCATCTCTTAAAATTCCTCTTGACAAATGCTTAGTTGGTCTCCCTCACCGCCTCCGGCGGTTAGGGCCACGGCCCCGCCAGCGGCGGGGCTTTCTCCCGGCGGTAAATTGATTGAAAATGGGCGGGAGGAGCCCGCCCTCTCATCAGAAGGGATACAACTCTAATCCGTTCCCGCCTGCGGCAGACTGTGCCCGCTGGGTGTGATAGATTCACCTCGTTCTCTGTAAAAAGGGAAGCAGGGTGTCAATAATTCACCCTGTTCTTACGCTTTTCTGTATAATGTACCAGAGCGATACCCCGATATATGGACAGGCAAGGTGTCACACATAACCCCCTGCCCTCAGCCCTGCCCCGTATCAGATGGCGCGTCTGGTCACTGATTCACGCATGAAATTGCATTCTTGAGCAGATCTCCAATGGTCTGAAACGTCTGGGCCAGCTCGTAGGAGTCCTGCACGGAGTCCTCGATTTCTTCCCGCGTCATGCGGGTACACTCCGTCCAGATTCGCACGTTTTCCTCTGTGGGAGTCAGTAGAACTGCTTTTTCATAGGCTTTACAGAACAGACCGGCGATTTTTCCTCTGCGATCCGCTTCAGCATCCGATTGGTTGATCTCCCGCACAGCCGACACCATCTCGGCGGCAGCGGACTCCTGTTCCTCTGGTGGAAACTGTTGAACAGCTTTCATGATTTTCCAAGCTCGATTCACAGAAATTTCTTTCCTGTCCAGCGCATCTTTCAACGCCTGGGGCGCGTTCTCGTCCAGCTTCGTAATCCTGCCCATGGCTTGCTCCCCGATGCCAACAGCTTGGGCCATTTCCTTTCTGGTGTCTACAGCGGAAATCGGGTTCGGTGAATTCACCAAACCCGATTTTGCGACATCACTTTTGCGGTCACCACCGCCAGCGGACATATTGAATCTCGCCCTGGCTTCAATCTCCGGTTTCAGCTTTAGCGCAATCTTGCCCAGCTCCCACTTGTCCAGATTGCGGCGGCCCTTCTGGGTATCCAGCACCCACTGCTTGGCTTCCAGCAGGTTGGCAAACGAGAACACCAGCATTCGATAGGGCAGGCCGTGTTTTTCACAGATACGGAAGCGGTTGTGTCCATCTATGACAACCATGTCCTCGTTGACAATGATGGGGGCATAGCAGCCGTTTTCCAGGATATCGTTCTCCAAAGCAGAAAACTGCTCTCCGCTTAACGGCGGGAGCAGTTGTTCCATCTCCGGCAGAACGACAGGGGTTCGCTCAGAGCTGCTGTATTCGATTTTTGTGTTTTGCAAAATTCCATCTCCTTCAGTTTGATTTTGAGAGCCATCGCCGTAAATTGCCGTTCTCCCCAATCCGGTTCCTGACAGGCAACCCTGCTCGGCGCTGTGTCGTATGGCTTTCCTTGGCCCGCTCCCTCAAACTGAGATCATGACAGGCTTCCCCGAAAAAGTATCCGATTGGACGGTCATTTACTTTTACCCCAGACACAAAAACGTGCCTGGGGTACAGCGATAAGCCTGTAAATGAAATCCAATCCCTTTCGGGAAAGCCTGTAAATGGTGAAACAAGTAGTATATGATCGTTCCAATTAAACCGCTGTGCTGCCAGTGTAACTCTGGCAGGTGGGCTTGTCAAGGGGGAATTTGGCGAACAAGCCCGCCATCTTCAGTATGACGCTATCATTGCAGCAAAAGATTACGTAGCATGATTGAATTATCGCTAAAAATCTGCGATAATAGATTCCAATATGCAAATAAAGGAATGCGCACAATGAGACAGACTCCGTTTCATGATTATTACACGGCGAGAACACTGGAGGCACTTTCCTGTGAAGACAGCTTTATCCCTGTCTATGCTTCCGCCAGTAACAAAATCTACCCCTTCCAGATTGCGGCGGCGGACTTCGCCCTCCGCTCCCCATATCAAAAAGGCGTGGTGCTGTGCGATGAGGCCGGGTTAGGCAAGAGCCACGAAGCAATGCTGGTCATCACCCAGAAATGGCTGGAGGGGCGGCGGCGTGTTCTGCTTGCCGTTCCCAACGCCGACCTGCTCTGCCAGTGGACAGCGATGATGGAGGAATTATATTCTACCCCCTACATCGTACTCTCTACCCACACTCAGTGGGACGCCCTGGCAACTGAGGACGAGCCCAACCCGTTTCTCCGGGACGCTGTTGTCATCACGACCTATGAATTTGCTGCCGCCAATGAGAATGAAGCCGGGGCCGTGCCCTGGGATCTGGCGGTATTCGAGGAGGCCAACGCCCTCTCAACCGTCTACCAGGAGGGCAATCAACAGGCGAAAGCCCTCAAGCGCATCGCCGGGGGTGCCTTCAAGCTGCTGCTCACTGGGACGCCCATTGAAAAGAATATCATGGATCTCTACGGGCTGATTTGGTTCATCGACGAGACGGTTTTGCCCGACGACCGGGAATTCCTGACCCGGTATCTCCGCCGCCCGGAACGCTACCCTGAGCTTGCCGAACTGGTTCGTCCCTACTGTTTCCGCACCCTCCGTATCCAGGCGGCAGATTACGCCAAGGTGCCCCGGCGGGTACTGCTGACCTATGAGTACACCCCTTCGCCCCAGGAGCAGATGCTCTACGATCTGCTGTATGCCTATGTCAATCAGCCTATAAAGCTGGCCTTCCCGGAGATGGATCCGTATGATCTGGCCCTGCGGCTGCTGGGACTGCAAGGCTCCTCCACCGCCGCCATTTTGCAGACCATCCGGGGCGTCATCCGGCGGCTGGAGCAAATGCCCAACTCCGCTGGGGAACTGGCCCAGTGGCGGGAGATGGAACGGGCGGCGCTGGAAGTGAAACAGGAGGCCAAGGCAACAGAGCTGCTGTACGCCCTCAAGCTGGGCTTTGCCGCTATGAAAAAACGGGGCGGAGCACGGAAAGCGGTCATTTTCACCGAGAGCGTGGAGACGCAGAAGATGCTCCTCCCGCTGCTGGAGGGCGCGTACAGGACCGCGCTGTACCGAGGCGGCGCGGACTACTCCGCCATCCGGGCATTCAAGGAGGACGGCGAGGTCCTGCTCACCACCGACAACGGCGCCCGGGGCTTCAACCTGGAGGAAGCCGCCTTTGTGATCCACTACGACCTGCCCTACAACACCCTGAAGCTGGAACAGCGCATCGACCGCTGCCACCGGCTGGGGCAGGAAAACGACGTCCTCTCCCTGGCCTTCATCAACCGGGACAACCTTTCCGACGTGCGAAAGCTGGAGCTGGCCAGCAAGCGGACGCTGGTGTCCGGCGGGGTGTTCGGCCTCACCGACAGCGTGCTGGGCGGGTTCACCAACGACCTGAACGCGGGGTTCCGGGACGCGGAGAGCCGCCTGCGGCCCAGGACTCAGGTGGAGGCGGACTATCAGGAGACGCTCGTGCGCAACGAGGAGGAAAACCGCCGCGCCGTTTCCGCCGCCGAGGACGTGCTGTTCACCACCTTCAGCCGGGAGCTGGCACAGCGGGTCAACCTTTCTCCCAGGTACATCGACAGGCGGGCAAACGAGCTGAATGAGGCTCTTTGGCGGCTTGTAAAAATCTTCTTTTTGCGGTACAATGAGACAAATACCGACTGCGTTTTCGTGATCGACGAGGAAACGAAAACTGTCACCGCCACAGAATACGAAACTCTGCCAGTGCTGTTTTACTATTGGACGGGTAGCCGGAACCGCCCCTACCGCAGTCAGAAGCAATACGGCATGGGCGGCGGGTTCAAGCCACGGGCGGGGCAGATCACCTTTTCCAGCATCATCGGACAGGGTATTCTCCACGAAACGGAGTGCGCCAACGCCGGGACGCTGACGGTGGAGGGGGACATCGAGTCCTGCCAAATCGGTCTGTACTCCATCACTCTGACCGGCGGCGGCACACGGCGGGAAATACCTGTGCTGTGCGGCGTAATCGACAGCGGCAGGGTACTCAGCGAAGACGAGTGTAAAGCAATCCTGGCCCTGCCCATGCGTGACTGCACCGAGGACGGTTCCCGCTCTCCCCATTGGTTGAAAGGCCGCGGCGCACCCCATGAGCTGGACAAGCTGGTTCCCGTGGGCGCGCTGCTGGAGCGGGAGGCAGAAAAACTCTCCCCGGCCCAGGCGGAGGAAATGGAGCGGATGAAGCTGCGCTGTAACGGCCAAAAGGCGGCGCTGGCCCGGAAGCTGGACGGCTTGGAGGTACAAGTCCGCGCCCTGGAGGCGGAGCGGGAGTCCGTCACCGGCGACCGGCTGCGGAGGCTGTCGCTGGAGAAGGAGGCCACCCGTCTGCGGCGGGAATTGATGAAGGGCCGGGAAAACCAGTTTTTTGACGCTATGCGGCTGGATCTGGAGCTGGAGGAGCAAATCAAAAAGTTTGTGGAGCAGGAAAAATTGACCGCCAAGGTCACAAGGGAATTTGTGGTTGAGGTCAGAGGAGGAACTTAAAATGGATACCATGGACGGTCTGAGCATGGACCTGGAGCGCGCCAACCTGGACAAGCTCCGCAGGGTGTTCCCGGAGTGCTTTGCCGAGGGCAAGCTGGACATTGACAAGCTGCTGGGGCTGTGCGGGGAGTACATCGACAACGATTTTGAAAAGTACCGCTTCGAGTGGAAGGGCAAGGCGGAGTGCCTGCGGCTGGCACAGAAGCGCTCCGCCGGGACGCTTCGGCCCTGCCTCGGGGAGAGCGTGGACTGGGAGCACACCCGGAACCTCTACATAGAGGGGGACAACCTGGAGGTTTTGAAACTGCTCCAGACCGCCTACTACCGCAAGGTGAAGATGATCTACATTGACCCGCCCTACAACACGGGGAACGATTTCGTCTACGCCGACGACTTCGCCGACCCCCTGGCCCGGTACAGGGAGGTCACCGCCCAGACCACCAAGTCCAACCCGGAGACCATGGGCCGGTTCCACACCAACTGGCTGAACATGATGTACCCCCGCCTGCGGCTGGCGGTGAACCTTCTGCGGGACGATGGGGTGATTTTTATCTCCATTGACGATAACGAGGTGGACAATCTCAAGAAGATTTGCAATGAGGTGTTTGGCGAGGAGAACTTCATTGCTCAGATTGTTTGGCAGAAACGGACTTCGCCGGATGCACGTCGAATTATCAGTCCGGGCCATGAATATATTCTGATTTATGGGAAAAATCTGCAAACCAGCGGGCAGGTCATTAAACTTCTTCCGTTTTCCGATAGAGACAAGGCCGCATACAAAAATCCAGACAATGACCCAAGAGGGCCATGGATTTCTACAGACTGTACAGCACAAGCGGGCCATGGAACGAAAAATCAGTTCTATACAATGGTGACGCCTTCTGGCCGTGTCGTTGAGTTACCAGACAGTCTCTGCTGGCGATTTACCCAGGAAAAAATGCAGGAAGAAATCGCTGCAGGCCGGATATGGTTTGGAGCGGATGGAAACGGAGTTCCAAGGAAGAAAACTTACTTATCTGAACGAGCAGGTCGCAATTTATGGACGTGGTGGCCTAATACGGAGGTTGGGCATACTCAATCGGCTACACAAGGTTTGACTAAACTGTTGGGTGGGAAGGTATTCGATTTCTCAAAGCCCGTTGAACTTATTCAACGGTGCCTTTCTATTTCAACTTCTGCCGACGACATCATCCTCGACTTCTTCTCCGGCTCCGCCACCACGGCCCACGCCGTCATGCAGCTCAACGCCGAGGACGGCGGCAACCGCCGCTTCATTCTGGTGCAGCTTCCAGAGGTCTGCGACGAGAAGAGCGAGGCGGCTAAGGCAGGCTATGCCAACAT
>OFHN01002628.1_pt1 | contig 10266 bp, 9 predicted proteins | sample 1521321 | NCBI WGS metagenome assembly OFHN01 (sample SAMEA3504130, study PRJEB24116) | mouse gut metagenome | biome: mouse gut; feature: mouse-associated habitat; material: faeces | place: Denmark | collected 2011
GGCATGCCCATGATTTATTACGGTGACGAAGTGGGCATGGAGGGAGGGCCGGACCCGGACTGCAGGCGGGGAATGCTCTGGGAGGAGGACAGGCAGAACCGGGAATGCCTGGCGTATTACAGACGGCTCATCCGGATCCGGCATGACTTTCCCGGACTGACAAAGGGGAAGATGGTGAAAGAGTATGCGGACGACCACAAGGGAGTCTTATACATGGAAAGAAACTGGCAGGGACAGAGCCTGGTTTTGATTTTTCATGTGAGAAAAGGCAATGTCTCTCTGCCGGGACTGAGAGGGCGCCGGAATCTTATCACAGGCGGGGATTTTTCGGGCCTGCTGGGGGATTATGAGGCGGCGTTGCTTGCGGATTTGCCGTGAAAAGTATCAGGACCTGCCTGCAAAGTCAGCCAGGGTGCCTCCCCGCCGTTACCACGGGGAGGCAGCAGAGAATGTTGTACAAAATATTTCTTCTTTTATCAGAGTCATCTTACGTTTCCAATGCCGGCTTTTTCCGGTGCGGCATATATCCGACCATTCTATTGCAGGAGCCGCTTCCGGATTTCCTGCCGCCTTTTTCAGTTCAGTCCCCGGTGGATTCCCGATAGATTACATTTGTTTCCGTGTGTATGGTGCGAAAATTCAAAGACGGTTCCCGGATGCGGGATACCAGCAGGTGTACCGCGGAAAATCCCATGATCTGGCTGTGGATATGAACGGTGGTCAGAGCGGGTGTTACCACGCCGGATTCGGGAGAGTCGTCAAAGCCGCAGAGCCAGACATCGCCGGGTACGGAGATTCCCATTTTTCTGAACACCTGCATGGTGTCCAATGCCACATAATCATTGGCGCACAGAAAAACCTCAGGCAGTGCCTCCATATTTTCGAAACATTCCGTCAGATATTCCCGGTAGTCGGAACTTTCCGGCGTCCGGATTCCTTTTTTATTACCAATAAGGCACCATTCCTCCCGGCAGGGCAGCCCGGTCAGGTACATGGCATTGCGGTATGCCATGTATCGTTCAAAGAAGGACTGGAAGTGGAGGTATTCACCGATGAAACCGATGCGCGTTTTCCCACGTCGAACCATTTCCTGCACCAGGCTGTGGATGCCGGTATATTCCCATGGGCGGCATCCTGATTGCCTTTGAGAATTACAATCCGATTCAGGGGGTGCTGAACAGTCCATGGGTTGGCTTTGCACATTTTAAGAGATTCCTGTCATCCCCTGATTTTATGAGCTACCTGGTCAATACCCTGAAGCTCAGTATCTACGGCCTGCTGTGGGGATTTCCCATTCCCATCCTCCTCGCCTTTTTGCTGAACCGGGTGGAGCGGGCAAGAATCAAGCGCAAGATTCAGCTGGTACTCTATATGCCGAATTTTATTTCGGTTATCGTACTCTGCGGTATCGTCAGGATCCTGTTATCCGTCACAGGCCCGCTGAACATGCTCCTGGGTACCTCAACCGATTTCATGACCATGCCGGAGGCGTTCCGTTCCGTTTACATCGCCAGCGGTATCTGGCAGGGAGCTGGATGGGGATCCATTATGTACACGGCAGCCCTGTCCAATGCCAGTGCGGAGCTGAAGGAGGCGGCAATCATTGACGGCGCCAATATTTTTCAGCAGATTAAGGCAGTGGAATGGCCGGCCATCAAGGATGTGGTCATTATCCAGTTTATAATGTCGGCGGGAAATATCATGAGCGTTGGTTTCGAGAAAGCATATGCGTTGCAGACGGATCTGAACATGCGTTCATCTGAAATCATTGCTACCTATGTATATAAAAAGGGGCTTCTGGACGGCGACTACGGCTTCTCCACGGCAGTAGGGCTTTTCAACACGGTGATTAATGTCATTCTTCTGGTGGTGGTGAACAAAGTCGTGGCCAGGATGAATGAGGGAAAGGGGCTGTAACATGGGAAAGAAAAAATTTTTCACGTATTCCTTACAGGATAAGATACTGCTTATGACGGGCTACATACTTCTGGGGTTATTCGTAGTGGCCATTTTGATTCCCATGATCTACATCGTGGTGGGTTCCTTCATAGATCCCATTACCCTGCAGAACAAGGGAATCACCTTTGACTTCAGCAAGTGGACGGCCACTGCATATCAGCGTGTCTTCGGCAATGCACAGATATGGATCGGATTTAAGAATGCGGTGGTTTATTCTGTGGTGTTTACAGTGATTTCCGTGTTCATTACGCTGCTGGCGGCATATCCCATGTCCAGGCCGGATTTTAAGGGGAGGGGTTTCTTCAATGTGATTTTCGTCATTACCATGTTCTTTGGAGGCGGTCTGATTCCCACCTACCTGCTGATCAACAATCTGGGCATGAAGAATACCATGTGGGCCATTGTAATACCGGGTGCCTTCAATGTGTGGAATATGATTATTGCAAGAACCTACTACCAGGGGATTCCCTCGGAGCTGCGGGAGGCGGCGGATGTGGACGGGGCGAACGAGGTGCGTTTCTTCTTCATGATCTTGATTCCGGTGTGTACGCCTGTGATTGCGGTATTGGCTCTGTGGCAGTTTGTAGGCATGTGGAACAGTTATTTCGACGCGATGATTTATCTGGACGATACGGCGAAACAGCCTCTGCAGGTAGTACTCAGGGCCATACTGATTCAGAACAAACCGGAGTCGGGTATGATTTCGGACATGCAGAGTACGGCGGAGCGGGCGCAGCTGGCAGAGCTTCTGAAATATGCCACCATTATTGTATCCAGTCTGCCGCTGCTGGTGATGTATCCTTTCTTTCAGAAATATTTTGACAGCGGGATTATGGTGGGGTCCGTAAAGGGATGAGAAAGGGGCCGGCATGTACGGGAGTGTGAGGCCGGAACTATTTTCTGAATAATATAAAAGCGGCTTGTACAAAGCGGCAGAAGGAGATAAAATGAGAAAAAGATATTGGAAACAGGTAATAACGGCGATTCTGGCAGCAGGCGCAGTGCTTTCACTGACAGCCTGCGGAGGTTCCGGGCCGGAACTGAACGACGGGACATTTAAGCCCATGGAGGAAGCACAGCTGCAGTTTCCTCAGCCGGAGGGAACCACGCTGACGGCTTTGATCAGCTATCCTGCCAATACGGAGGCGGAACCCAACAATCGTACCATCTTCAGGCGTTTGGAAGAGGAAACGAATATCCATATAGAATGGAATGCTATTCCGAACAACCAGTGGGGAGAGAAGATTCAGACTATCATGGCGGATCCGGGTTCCCTGACGGATTTCATCTTTACGGCAGGCTTCGGTGAGAACGATTTGCTGCGGTTTGCGGAGCAGAAGGTCATCATTCCCCTGGAGGAGTATATCGATGCCTATATGCCGAATTTGAAAGCCGTATTCGACAAGTATCCTGAATACCGGAAAATGACTACTGCCGCAGACGGGCATATTTATTCCCTTCCCTGGATTGAGCAGCTGGGAGCTGACAAGACGGCTATCCAGACAGTGGGAAATATGAGCTTTATCAATAAGAAATGGCTTGATGACCTGGGATTGGAGATACCGGAGACAGTGGAGGAATTCGAGGCCGTGCTGATTGCATTCCGCGACAATGCAGCCAAGCTTCGGGAGGATTTCGGGATTGAGGGCGATATCATTCCCATGTCCTGTATCGTAAACGACGGTGACCAGGATCCCAGTATCCTGATTAACAGCTTCGGGGAGGGTTATGGCGATCCCGACAGAGGACGGCATATTGCAGTCACCGACGACAGGGAAGTCGTCTTTACCGCTGCCATGGAGGGCTTTAAAGAAGGAATGAAATGGCTGCATTCCCTGGCGGAGCAGGGGCTGATCGATCCGGAATGCTATACCCACGAATGGTCCCAGTATGTGGCCAAGGGCAAGGCGCATCGTTATGGCGTGTTCTTCAGTTGGGACCCGGCCAACATTGACAACCTGGAGGACTTCGTCCCCCTGCCGCCCCTGGAGAAGGACGGCCAGCGGATTTTCACGCCACAGAACGGCTCTTTTACCAGCGGCTATGACAGGGGGCGCTGTGTGGTAACCGCGGCGGCGCAGCAGCCCGCTCTGGTCTGCGCATGGCTGGACCAGATGTATGATCCCTTCCAGTCGCCTCAGAATAACTGGGGGACTTATGGGGAGGATGACGAATTTGATATCTTCGTACTCGGAAAAAATGAAGCCGGTGAAGATATGCTCCAGCACGCGCCCTTGGGAAATGCATCGCCTGTGGAAGTAAGGGAGGCGGAAGCCGTAGGAGGCCCTCTTGCCATCCTGGATGAATATTACGGTGTATATGTAACCTGCCCGGATGACGCACAGTACCGCCTGGACTGGATTGAAGAGTACTTCACGCCCTATATGACCAGAAATTATGTGTATCCCAATGTGTTTATGAGTCAGGAGGACGTGAAGCAGCTGTCCGACCTGCAGGCGGATATCGAGAAGACGGTACGGGCCAGGAAGGCCGAGTGGATCAGGGACGGCGGCATAGACGAGCAGTGGGACGAATACCTCAAGTCCCTGGATGCATATGGGCTGCAGGATTATCTGGCACTGTTTCAGAAGTATCTGGATGCCTACTTTGCGGACTGATAGGGCGTGTTCCGTTTTATGGCTTCCGCTCTATGGCATGTGTTTTATCACAGCGTATTTCAGGGAGGCGAGCGGTGTGCCGGGGCGGCTATGCAGGACAGTGCCGTATATGGAGGCGTTGTTGCTGCGGAAGCGTAAATATCCGATTTGAAACAGAATATTACAAAGAAAAAGGCAGGTGGCATTTATGACGAGCCAGACATTGCGGGAAGCGAGAAAATACGAGGAAGCTTCCGAAAAAATGATATCCGGGGAAGAAAGACCGGCTTTCCATTTGACGCCCCGTACCGGTTGGATGAACGACCCTAACGGGTTTTCCTGGTACGGCGGAAAATATCATTTATTTTATCAATACAACCCCTACGATTCCCAGTGGGGACCCATGCATTGGGGACACGCGGTGAGCAGGGATATGCTGCACTGGGAATATGTTCCTGCGGCGCTGGCGCCTGACGGGGCCTGGGACAGGGACGGATGCTTTTCCGGAAGCGCCGTCACTCTGCCCGACGGCAGGCATCTTCTCATGTATACGGGAGTGGTTCGGGAGCGCCAGGCAAACGGCGGTTACGGCGAGGTACAGACCCAATGCCTTGCCGTGGGGGACGGCACAGACTATGTGAAATATGAAAAGAATCCTGTCTTGGACGAAAAGGATATTCCCGACGGCGGCAGCAGATACGACTTCCGGGATCCCAGGATGTGGCAGGAGGCGGACGGTTCTTATCGCTGCATTGTCGGAAACCGGGCGGCAGACGGCAGCGGACAGATTCTGCTTTTTACCAGTCCCGACGGCTTTGAATGGCATTACGTAAAAGTGTTGGCGGCTAACCGAAACCGGTTCGGGAAAATGTGGGAGTGCCCCGATTTCTTCCCGTTGGACGGAAAATGGGTGCTGATTACCAGTCCCCAGGATATGCTTCCCTCCGGCTTCGAGTACCATAACGGCAACGGCACCCTCTGCCTGATTGGGGACTATGACAGGGAAACGCAGGAATTTACGGAAAATACGGATCAGTCAATTGACTACGGAATTGACTTCTATGCGGCACAGACGGTTCTGACGCCAGACGGACGGAGGGTAATGATTGGGTGGATGCAGAACTGGGATACCTGCAGCTATCGGAGAAAGCATGACGAGGCATGGTTTGGGCAGATGAGCCTGCCCAGGGAACTGTCCGTCAAAGACAGCCGCCTGTACCAGAAGCCTGTCCGGGAACTGGAACAGATGCGGGCAAACCGGGTTTCCCATACGGATGTCACCGTTTCCGGCACGGTGGTGCTTGAGGGTATCAGGGGGCGCAGGATAGACATGGAGCTGACCGTACGCCCGGCGGAGGACCATGATATGTACCGAAAATTCTCGGTTTACTTTGCCCAGAACGAAACTTACCATACGTCTCTCGGCTTTTGCCCGGCAGAATCGGTGCTGGAGGTGGACAGGAAATTTTCCGGCTCCAGGAGGGCTGTCATCCATCAGCGGCGCAGCCGGGTGAATCACCGGGACGGAGAACTGAAATTGCGGGTTATCCTGGACAGGTTCAGCGCGGAAATCTTCGTCAATGACGGAGAGCAGGTTCTCTCGGCGGTCCTCTACACAGAGCAGGAGGCGGAAGGGATTTCCTTCGCTGCGGACGGCGCTGTGCGTATGGATGTGACGAAATATGAACTGGTATGAACGGAGTTTATGGAACCAGGCGGCATTGGAGCAGGGAGGATATACCGGAGTATCCGGAGCTTATAAGGCAATATTTGCCCTGACGGAAGTACTGTATCGTGATTACGTTGTCTTTTGAGCGGTGTAGAGCTGACAACCGGGATATGTTGATGAGATGCCATACCTTGCAGGAAGTGCAGGGTATGGCATTTCTGCGTTTGTTCGTTTTCCGGTGCGGGAGGAAGCAGCGGTGCCTGCGCTTGCGGTTCTGCGATTCCGCCGTTTGGGTGCCAAAGGATACCATTTGGGCGTAGGGGCTTGCGTATGGCAGCAGGGTTTGATAAGATGATTAAAATTCAGTTCCGCAAATCCCGTAACCGGGCATACGGCATTGAATAAAATTGCTTTCAAAGCGATGTGGTCATGTCCTGGATCTACAGGGTTGGAGGATTGGCAACAAATATTTTGAATGCGGCAGACAAAGCGGCGGGGAAGCAGCCGCAAGGGGGAGCGTATCGATGCCCAAGATCGGAATACTGTGTGACCGGGACGAGGAGAAAGAGGCGCTCCGGAATCGTATCGAAATATTAGCTGCCAGGGAGGGCTTTGACTGCTCCGTATACTGCCTGGACGGGCCGGGAGGCATGGGGCAGGACCCTATGAAACCGGAAAGCAGCGGGGCAGCAGGCACCGGGCAGGGCATTATGGAACCGGAAAGCAGCGGGGCAGCAGGCACCGGGCAGGGCATTATGGAACCGGGAAATAGGGGACAGGGCAGCGCGGGAGCGGAAGGTTTGGGGCAGGAGTGCCGGGAACCGGAATTGTGCATCAGCGATTTTTCCTGCATGGTACTGTGTCATAGAGTCCGGAACACTGCATTTGCCTGGGCGGAAAAACTCTGGCGGCAGGAGCCGTCCCTCCCCATTATCTATGTCGCCCATAGGGCCGAGGATATCTTTGCGGCGTTGGGGATGCCTTTTTTTCACACAGTGCGGTATTTTGAACTGGAACAGGACCTGAAGGCGGCACTGCACAAACAGAGGAGGATGAAGGGGCCGGAGCCGGGGCGCATCGGCTTTACGAGAAACGGGCAGATGATGCTGATACCTTCCAGGGAGATTCTATATCTGGAAAGTGAGCATCACGAGATACGCCTTCATCTGGGGGAAGCGGTATTTCAGGTGAAGGAAACCCTGGCGCAATGCGAGGAAAGGCTGCGGGGCAGGGGATTTGTACGGACGGACAGGAGCTACCTGGTGAACATGTACCACATGCGCAGCCTGGAGCGGGAAAATGTGCTGCTGGACAATGGGGAACGCCTCTATGTGAGCCGCCGGAGATATCCGGAGGTGAAGCTTGCCTTTGAAAATTATATCAGGCATCTGGACTTTATCTGAAGCAGGCCGAAAACAGGCGGAAGCGATACTGCCCGGGCATATGGGATGCGTATCCGTACGAAACCTCAAAGGGATGTTCCGATGCCGGAAGCCTGGTGTTTTTATGTGAACGGGGAAGAAAAGATGGGTAGGAGAAGGGGAGGGATAATATGATCACTGTAGAGCATTTGAGAAAAGAGTTTACCTACTACAGGAAAATGACGGGAATCAGAGGTTCCCTGCACAATGTATTTCACAGGGAAACCCTGACGAAGGAGGCGGTTCGCGATATTTCCTTTTCCGTGGGGAAGGGGGAGATGATCGGCTTTCTGGGACCCAACGGGGCGGGGAAGACTACCACATTGAAGATGCTTTCCGGCATTCTGTATCCGACGGGGGGGCGGATAGAAGTGGACGGCTTCGTCCCCTGGGAGCGGAAAAACGAGTTCAAGCGCCGGATTTCCATTGTCATGGGACAGAAGAACCAGCTCTGGTGGGATTTGCCCGCCAGTGACAGCTTCTATCTGAATAAGTGCATTTTCGGAGTGGACGACGGGGCTTACCGGGATATTGTGACAGAGCTTTCGGAGCTTTTGGATGTGAAGGAACTTTTGAATGTGCAGGTGCGGCGTCTTTCGCTGGGAGAGCGGATGAAGATGGAGATTCTGGCAGCTTTGATTCACCGTCCGGATATTCTGTTTCTGGATGAACCCACCATCGGCCTGGATATCCTTTCACAGAAAAAAATCCGGGAATTCCTGAAGATATACAATGAGAAGCAGAAGACTACAGTTATTATTACAAGCCATTATATGGCGGATATCGAGGCGCTGTGTGACAGGGCTGTCATTATTAATCAGGGGATGCTTGTGTATGACGGGAAGCTGGGAGAGATTAACCAGATTTTGGGAAAAAGAAAGCTGCTTACCGTGAAGGCCTCCGCTGCGGTGGAAGCGGGAGCGTGGGAGGCTTACGGAACGGTGCGGGAAATCAGCGCCGCGGGAGCGGTTCTGGAGGTTCCCCAGGAGAAGGTGAAGGAAGTTCTGTCTGCCCTTCTGTCCGGCCTGCCGGTGGAGGATTTTACGGTGAAGGAGATTCCCATCGAGGAGGGTATTGCCCGCTTCTATCAGAAGGAGGTGGTGATGCCGTGAGCAGCTATCGTTGTGTGTTTCTGATGGGGGTGGAACAGGCACTGGAATACCGCGTCAGCTTTTTCCTCAGCATGTTAAGCGCGGTATTTCCCATTATCATCCAGACCACCATGTGGAACTATCTGTACGGGCATTCGGATGCAGCCGCCGTCTTTGGGTATCAGCAGGGAGAGATTCTGCTGTATACTCTGCTGGCGACCATTGTATCCCAGCTGGTGGGAACGGGGTTTGAGTGGGAGATGAACAGCGATATCAAGATGGGCGGGCTGAATAAATACCTGATACGCCCGGTGGGGTACAAGGGATATCAGTTTTTCCGGTTTCTGGGGCAGAAGGTTCCGAGGCTCATGGTAATCGGGCCGGTGATGACGGTGATTATCGGCGCGGCCTTCTGGCAGGGGCTGCCGGTGTCCCTGGGAAGGATACTGGCTTTCCTTGGAAGCCTGATCCTGGGCGTACTTCTGAATTTTTCCATCTTTTACTGCATCGGCCTGCTGGCGTTCTGGCTGACGGATGTGGACAAACTTTTCGGAACCATCAGCATCGTACTCACCGTTTTCAGCGGCGGCGTGTTTCCGCTGGATATATTCGGCGGCGTGGTGGAGATTCTGGTGAACCTTGCCCCTTTCGGCTATACGACACAGTTTCCGGTGAATATCATCAACGGACGGTTCGGGTGGGAGCGTATGGGGATGGGATTTGCCTTTCAGACAGGGTGGATTCTGGTGTTTGTCTGTCTGGGGGAGGCCATGTGGAGGCGCGGCGTTCGGCGGTATGCGGCTGTGGGCGGGTGAGTCCGGGCAAATATTGATTGGTATGAGCGCCGAGGCGCACAAGGGGATGTAAAAATGAGAAAATTTACACGTTATTTTAAACTGGTAGGCGTTCTGGCAAAATATTCGCTGATGTCCGCCCTGGAATACCGCATCAATTTCATCACGGGTATGACGGTGGAAATGGGGTGGATGATTATCAAGCTGCTGTATGTGGCGATTATCTATAAGGCGGGAACGAGCATCGGGATTCTCACGCCGGACCATATTCTGCTGTTTGTAGGAACATATGTTTTGATGACGGGGATTTATATGCTGTATTTCGGCAATTTTTGTTCGATTCCGGGAATGGTACAGCAGGGAGAACTGGATCTCTATCTGGTGAAGCCTGTTTCCCTGCAGTTTCTTGTGACCATGCGGCGGATTGAGTTTGCCTTCCTGCTGCCGAATTTAGTTGCGGGAGTATCTATGATCGTGACCGGCTGGCGGCTGGCGGTAGGGCTGGTTCCCATAGCCGGATTCCTGTTTTATCTGGCCTGCGGCTGCCTGCTGACCTACAGCCTGTTCCTGCTGCCCTATATTCTGGGGTTTTGGATTATTTCCGTGGGAGGGATCTCGGATATCAGCGCAGCGCTGTGGGATTTCAACAATATGCCATCCATGATCTACAAGTGCATGCCTGAGCATGTATGCCCATATATGTAAACCACACACACACACACACACACACACACA
>OFHN01002632.1_pt1 | contig 10260 bp, 8 predicted proteins | sample 1521321 | NCBI WGS metagenome assembly OFHN01 (sample SAMEA3504130, study PRJEB24116) | mouse gut metagenome | biome: mouse gut; feature: mouse-associated habitat; material: faeces | place: Denmark | collected 2011
CATGCTGGCGGATGTAGGACTGGAGATTGACCGCGTAACAGCCGCATTGGACGGTGTGTACTCCGCCGCTGTTGTCAACGATATCCTGGAACGGGAAAAGCGAAAAGGCCGCCGTACCATTACTGACCCAATCCTGCTGCGGAAAATCATCATGTTCTTGGCGGATAACATCGGTAACAATGTGTCTGCGACCTCCATCGGGAACACGCTGGTCCATGAGGGCCTTTTAGAAGAAAAAGGCCGCAGGAAACCTGCGGTGCATACCATTCAAAGTTATATTGAAGCGTTGCTAGAGGCGTATATCTTCTACGAAATCAAACGGTTTGATATCAAGGGCCGGGAATATCTGCGAACGCTGGGGAAGTATTATATCGTGGATATGGGGCTGCGGAATTATTTGCTCGGCTACCGAGATGGGGACAGCGGGCATATTCTGGAGAATATCATCTATTTTGAGCTGCTTCGGCAAGGATATGATGTGGCCATCGGGAAGATTGACAACCAAGAGGTAGATTTCATAGCCACCAAAGCAGATGAGAAGAAGTATATCCAAGTGACTGAGAATATGAATGCGCCGGAGACACGGGAACGGGAACTGGCTCCGCTGCGGAAAATCAGGGATAACTACGAAAAAATGGTGATTGCGTTGGATTGTGATTTGACGCAGACACAGGATGGGGTTAAACTAATAAAAGCATTAGATTTTCTTATGATATAACAGGGATTCAATAATATTGGGGAGAAGCAACCGATAATTAGCGACAAAATAATCAAACATATTTATGTAGATCAGCGTTGTTTCAGCCGCCAAATTCTGCTCGTTCAGGGTTGAAAAGGTTCGTTCCCACACCTCGGCTTTTGTCTATATGCGAAACCAGCTATTCACACTTTAGTATGGCCTGAATCGCTCTACCAGATTCCACCATGGTTAGCCAATATAGGATTGCATTGCGCATCTCCTGGTTGGTTTTTCCTGGACAGCCTCTTTGCGGCTCCCGTTGGCGAAAGCAGGCTCCTGATTCTATGGTATTGTCTTTTGCTTATTTCAAATCATTTCATAAATTATGGGATAATATTTTAGCGGTAAATATATTAGGAGTTAAGCAATGTGAGCAAATTTGGATCAAATGCATCGATGATTTAGGCAACTTCAGCTAAAACCACTTTAGAAGCAGGGGGGAGAGCTCAGTGAATAGTGTTGAGGACTGGTTTGACAAACATTATGTAGAAAATTATAAGATGATGGTTAAAATTGCATATAGATTACTTAACGACTGGGAACTGGCAAACGATATTGTTCAGACTGCCTTTCTAAAAATGCTGACTAAATATGATAAGTTGAAGCATCATCCAAACATCCGAGGCTGGCTGGTTGTTACCGTAAAGAATTTGGTTGGAAATGAGAGGCAAAAAGCATATTATAGATTGGAGGTTCCTTTACATTTGGTATATGAACCAACGCTGAAGGAGCCTCCGCCCGATTTTCGGTCAGTTCTACCGCCAGGATTGAAAGAGGAGGAAATACAACTGCTCTGCCTCTATTTTGAAGAAGAACTTCCCCATGAAAAGATTGCAGCTCAACTGGGGTGTACACCAACAGCATGTCGGATGCGTTTGAAAAGAGCTAAGCAGCATTGCCATGACTTGATGGAGAAAAATGAATTTTTATAGAAGATATGTTACATTCGACATGATTCGACAAATATATACGATAAGGAGGTAAATAAATGTCTGATGTCCGAAAAGAGTCGGCATTTGGCAGTGCTGAGAATCGTTTAGGACAAATCCGAGGACATACAATTCATCATGAGTCCCCGGGCGAACAGCTTGAAGAGCAGTTGGAAAGCCTTCTGTTTCAACAAAAAGATGAGGGAATCGACAGTGAGGCGCTGAACGAGCTCCTCGAGCGGTTGGACGAGGTGGATCCACTTCCAGCGGAGTTGGACGTTGAGAAGAGTTTGAAGAACTTTCATCGGCGGTACACTCCGGTTTTCGATGCAGTTAGGACTGAGACGATTCCGGAAAAAACAGCCCCAACTGAGAAGAGAAGGTCTTGGCTGGCGTTGGGGAAAATAATCGTGATTGCCGCTGCGCTGATACTGTTGCTGTGCACGACAGCCCAGGCAATGGGCCTGGATGCATTTTCTATAATCGCCCGTTGGACTTCGGAGGTTTTTGGCCTGGGAGGTCAATCTGCGTCCTTCGCCTCGGTTCAGAAAAATCCATTGAGCGAAGGAGAGGAAATGAACTTTGACTCGCTGGAGGAGGCTGTGGCTGCCTTCGGGATTGAAGCGCCCCTCGTGCCAAAAAAGATTCCTGAGCGGTTTGAGTTGGTCTCTGTTACAGCAAACCGCTGGTTTACTGGAGTGTGTCTATATGCAGATTATTCCTGTAAGGACGGCTTTTTGCACATAGAATATAGAGAAATTCCAGTACAAAATCATGATTCTGTGGAAAAAGAGTACGGTGACGTGGCTCCCCATATTGTGAAAGGAATCAAACACTATCTTTCATCTGATATTCAGCGATGGAAAGCGCTTTGGATAAATGGCGATTTTGAATGCCGATTGCATGGGACAATTTCAGAGCAGGAGCTTAAGATTATGATCGATTCTATATACTGAGGGGTGTAAGTCTCTATGAAATGTTTTGGTAAAAGGGCGGTGTGTAGCCTTTTGGCTTTTGCTATGATTTTCGGCTTCTTATGTACATCTGCCTCCGCAGCTACTTACTCCAGCGTATATCTTGATGCCTATAGCGGATCAGTGCTCCCTGATAAAAATGGTGTGGTAGTGATTTCGGCTCACGTGGTAGGCTGTGGCTTTATGGATGAGATCGGGGTCAAGACAATATTTTTGTATGAGTCTGAGGATGGAAAAGATTTTCATCGTGTGGCTCTCTACGAAAGCACCAATTATCCAGTCATGATGGGGTCCGGCACTGTATTTAACAGAGACCTTTTCCGGTATCAAGGCATAGTTGGCCGCTACTATGTTGCGTCTATCTATGCCTATGCAGGCAAAGATGGAAATGGTGATATGCGCAATTACACCACAACAATGATTATGGCCAAAGCATAACGCATTTTTCCCAAACTATTTCGGGCACAGCCCGCGCCTCAAAATATGGATAGACGATTTTTGTTGTCCATGTAGGGGTGTGGGCTGTATTTTTTATTACTCAAAATGCCATCAGGTTGCTTAAGAAGAGGAGATGATAACAAATGCAGGATTCTGACTTTATCAGGGAAAAAATTAAGACTCTGCTCTCCCCGGCAATTCCCACTTTGCTGGCGCTGATACTGGTTGGTATCTATGCGCAGGGCGTGTTTCCCCAATTAACGCTTGAAGCAGTGCATCTTACCTGCCTTTTCTTCATTTTGTTGGAGCTGGTTCCCGGGATCACAGAGCGGGTAAATGACAGGAAGGCCGAATTCTTTGCCTGTGCTCTCATAATTTCCATGGCAGTCTTGGGGCTGGCATTAGAGTGGAGACTGCGCTGGCCCCTGGAACTGCTGTCTCTGTGGGCTGTGGCATGGTGTGGACTGTTTCTGGCATCTCTGGTGTGTTTGGCTGTGGTGCTAATCCGGATGTTGCGCTGGTCTCAGCAGGACTGGGAACTAGCTCAGCAGACCGCCAGAGAAAAGCGCAGAGAGGATAAGGAGATCAGGGGAGAGCGCAGGAGAAGCGACAGGGAGGCAAGGCGCGCCCGCAGGAATACGGCGGCGGAAAACCGTCGGGAGTGGCAAGAGACATGTAGGCAATACTGGGTGGAACGCTTCAGATCCTGGAGAGCGTACAGGAGGGAACGGGCGGAAATCCGGCATACGAAAGGAAAAGAGAGAGCAGAACGCAGCGAGGAGCTGAAAACCCTCCAGCAGCGCTATGAGGTACAGGAGGAAGAGGCACGGCGGAAGCATAAGGCTGAACTGGAGGAGATCCAAGAAAGCTATGAGACACAGCTGGAGAAAGAGCGGCAGACGTATGAAACCCGTCTGGAAAAAGAGCGGAAGGAATTTGAAGCCCGTCGGGCAAGTATGTGGGCGGAATGCGATGAAAAGCTGGAGCAGGAGTGGCGCAGGTATGCTGATGCCGCTAATGTTGCTACCGCTGCGAGAATTGCTTCATCAGGGCATTCACAGGGGAGCACCGAAGAGCGGCAAAATTATATAGACCAAGGTCAAGAGAAGTTGGATACAGATGGTGATGGAAAGAGTCACAAAAGTAGAGTCCGAGGAATTCATGAGAGCAAACTTGTTGATGTTATCATAGCAGGCGCTATCCTTACTATATTTATTGTAATATTGTACTTTTTTCCTTTCTGGATGAAAAAAGGAGCAGAACTTGGCGGGTTTGATAGCCAGACTGCCGATAGTGTGGGTGAAATTCAGGGAGATACAGAAAATCAAGGGAACACGGGGGCGGCAGAAAACAATTTAGAAAAATGGGTAGCAGCAGTCATACAGCTGATGCCACAAAACAAAACCGAAAATAAAAATGACAGTCCGGAGGGAACCATCAGCGATAATTCAGGGGAAAAGGATTCTCCTTTATTGATTGTGGTCACTTACATAGCACTCATGGCGGTGGGCATCCTGTCGGTTTTACTGCTTTTTTACATTCTTTGGGCATTTATCAGAAAAATGAGGCTGGGAAAGGAATCCCTGCTGAGAGAAGATGACGATCCAAAGAGCTTTAACTTTTTCGATGCCTATGCCATCCCGATTGCACTGCTGCTGATAAGCCTGTTTGGATTATATGGCATAACCAGTGGCAATTTTGGCCTATCAACCATTTCAAATGGCTGGGTGAGCTTAGTTATTTCGATCCTCCTTATTTTACTTTTGTTGACAGCGTTCGAAATGGTACGGCTTACTTTGGAGGAATGCGGGCGGCGAGAATCTCTTTTTAGGTGCATCATCAAATTGATTTTTATTCAGTTGCTTGAGTTTTTGACCCAGATTATCTTTGGTGTATTCCGGGGGCTGCAAATCGAAAACATAATTACATCGTTGTTTTTCTTGGTATTGCCGGAGGATGAGGATGGACTTGCTAATTATGTCATCGATAAATTGAAAAGGATGTTCCGGTGTGAAGTGGATAAAGTGAGCGGGTGTAAACATAGTTCCCGTGCTAACCTAAGCAGACGCCGTGTTTGGAAGAAAGGAAGGCCGCAATGAACGAAGACATGAATAACAAAACCCAGGACTTTTCGGGTAAAACAGAGGAAGCAGGCAGCAAAAAGGGCGGGGAAAATGTCAGAGGACAGGATAAAACCCAGAATAAGAACGATAAGGAAACGGTGGATACTTCGGCAAAGCCGAATATCATTTTCCTGCTAAGAATCTGCACAGTCCTGCTTGCGGCGGTATCGTTCTGGTCCACTGCTCAGGGAATGAAGGAGTATACCTTTGCAGAGGGATGGCAGGCATATGCGGCTTCCCTGGGCATCCAAGGCTTGCTGCTGGGGCTGAACTTTTCCCTGCCGCATTTTTTGCAACAGTCTCAAAAGAGGTTGAAAAATGCACCTTTGATCATTTTCTCTGCGATTGTCATGCTTTGCTCCTCATGGTTCAGCTTCCTGTACATCGCGGGCCAGGGCTACCGGGATTCCTGGGACATAAAAAGCCAGCTGATGGCCCAGGAGGCATATCGGGATCAACTGTTTGCAGCTGACAGCTATGCGGAACGGTATGACGAGGAGCTGAGCCAGCAAATGTCGGATCAGATTCTGGAGTTGTATGGCAAAGCGGCGGCTATGGGGGAGGGCAAGGCTGAGATCGTCGCGCCAGACTGGGCAGAGGAGCGGACGCTCTATGTGACCAATGGCGGCGCCGCAGCTGGTGAGATGAGAACAGTGATTCAGGCGATGGAGCTGGCCATGGGCGAAAATCCGGAGCAGAGCGTACGGCAGCAGGCGCAAGATATCCTTACCACGCAGCAGGGAAGCTTTCAAGCCAATATCGCCAGTCTAGCGGAACAGATTGAGGAGGCCCAGCAGACTGTAGAGAGGTATCTGACCAATCTTCAAAACGCGGAGCATCGCTATAACAACAGGCCGGGGGATGCCGATCCTATTCCCTATCAAGACGCAATGACCACGGCCTCAAACGCATGGAGCCGCAGCGTTGACCGGCTTGATGAGCTGCAACAGCGCCAGCAGGATTATCAAGATGCGTTGCAGCGGATCAATTATTACGCCTCTCTTCTGGGCATGGCAGAGGAGGGTGTAGACAGCTATTTCGTTGGGACAAATCTTCGGGAGATTCAAAGAGAGTTGTTCCAGCCAAATCCGAATCTAGAGCGGCTGATGGCGTTGTCCACAGATATTTTCGACCGCCTACAAAGCGCAGAAAACTTGAGCGAAGAGAACGGCGCAGAATATCAGGAATTCATGTCGTTAATGAATAGCTTCATTAACAATTTGGAAAAGCGTCGTCAGATGAAGGCTGCCAAGGCAGAGCTTCAGCAGTTGGTGTCAGAATTGGCAGAAGGAAATCTTTTGCCTGTGCGGGGGAGCATAGCAGGCAAGGCGGACAATGGCAATCCTATGGCCAGCGAATCCGCCGGGGTAAGCGGCCCAGCTGAGGACAGCGATTCCCTTGAGGCGAGCAGTTTGCCTGAGACCAGCGATCCTCCCCAGGTGAGCGATTTGCCTGAGATCAGCGGATCCCCCGAAGTGAGCGGCTTGCCCGAGGCCAGTGCAGCTCCTGATATTCAGGATGATAAGGCTGTCGATGATAACTGGGCCGCAACTTGGATCGCACAGTTTAACGAGTTGAAATTCAGGATTAGTGGGTTACCCACGTATAATGGTGATATATCTGCCCTTACTGAAAACGATTCTCTGCTTTTTGACCGCGGTGAAGCCACCAGAGAGTTGGATCGAACTGTGGAACGGTATTTGACCAATCACAATGCTGCCGAACAAGGGCTAATTTATCTCACATCGTATTATTGGCAGATGGCGATGTTTGCTTTGGTTCTGGCAATTCTGCTGGACTTAGCCGCTTTTATCACAGGTATCATCATTGAGCGGGAAGAAAGTAAGCTGGCGAAAAAAGCAAAAGGCGAGGGCAACGAAAGAAAACCCTGGGGAATTTCTAACGCTGGAGTTGATGAAGGTGAAAGTTGGCCGGAAAGCCGAAGTTTGAACCGCTATTTGTTTTTGACAGGTGACTATATATATTTAGATGGCGTATATACGTATAAAGTTATTGAAAAGGGTAAGGAGGGGCAAATCGATTTGTCCGAGCCTGGTCTGAACGCCGGACTGTACCTGTGGAAAGAAAAACGGCTGGAAAGTGTCTGGGGCCTGGAAACACAGGATTTGGGGCAGGATTCTTTGGAGCCTAAACATGTGAAACTGCTATATAAGGTTGATACAAATGGTCCCAGAGATGGTGTCTATGAGAAAGCTCAAATTTCCTACTCAGATGGATTGTTATCCATTTCACAGGGAGAGAAGAGTAATTTCTTAGGAAATGTAGATCCCTATACGCCGGTCTATAGATGGTCAGCAGAAGCGTATGATGTTCTCTCGGTAAAGGAATTGGAATGGCTATACGGGAAAACAGTGGTTGTGGAATTAGATCGGGAAGGCATAAAGATTATAGCGCTTTATATAGAGGCAGAATAAAAAATGAGCAGACTTGCATATACTGTGGTTCTAAATGTATTATTACTTCTCTCTGCTATAGATGCGGTGAAGGAGAACGCCCAGGGATGCGCTCCAACAGGTAGCGGAGAGTGAACTGGATGCAGATTTGGAGGTACGAAAAAATCAGCGCAAATAATACCGTTTTATAGTGCAATGGGATGCGCTTATACGCAACTATATGCTCAAGTTCTCCCGTATAACGGTGAATGTATCTGCTGTTTAAGGCAACCTTAAAGTAAAGAAGACTGATGAATGACCGCTTACCCTAAAATTCCCCACCACTTACAATAACCGCGGCGCTACCTAAAAATCCCGGATGCCCGGAAACCCCGCTGTCATGGGGTTTTCCGGGCATCGTTTACATTAAGCACGGCGGGACACATAGCTCCTGCTGATTCCGCACAGCGAGGCGATCTCCCGCTGGGTGAGGGGGGCCCGCCCCCCCAAGCCGTAGCGCAGGCGGATGATGTGGGCCTCCCGCCCGGTGAGGCAGGCGTCCACGCACCGGCGGACCTTGGCGCAGGCGTCCCGCAGGTCCAGCTCCTCCAGCATGTTGTCGTCCACCCGCACCACGTCGATGAGGGACAAAGAGCCGTTTTCCCCCTCGCCGTCCAGAGAGTCGGAAAGGGACAGCTCGCCCTGGAGCCTGCGCTGGGAGCGGAAATACATCAGGATCTCATTTGCTATGCACTCTTAACGGCTCTACATCGCCCCTTTCTGCTGTTTTTTCAAAATTTTCGGTATTTTTACACGATATTACAGTATTCGTCATGCCAACAGGGATTTTCGGAAACTCAAACGCATATTCTGAGCCAAACAGGATGACGTGGGCCTGTGTCCCGTCCCATATAATCTCCTTGACGAAGTTGCGGATAGCTGCGCGTTTCTGTTCTATCGACATTCCGTCAACGCTGTCTTTGAAGGAGGCAAGGAGCTGTGCCAATAAATCATACTCAATGTCGGCCAAGGCATGGTTGGCGGTCAGTTCCTTGAGTTCATCCAAGTTCCGTTTTAAGGTTTCCCCTTTATTGTGGAGTTCATCGATCTGTTTTACAATGTAGGTTTCTGCGGAGGTTCCGGACGCTTTGCTTAACGTAGATACCAGCCCTTTGATTTCGTCCTCGTTGGCGGTGATATCAGCTTCAATTTTGGCAAGCTGCTCGTCATAACCCTGACGGTCACCTGTCAGCACCTTTTTACTATGTTCAAGTTGCTGGAGGAAATCAGAGCCATCCTCGCTCAATGATTTTAGCTGTTCTATGACATTCGCATCCATGATATTTCCGCTGCAATTCTTAATATTGCATACATGGCCCCGGCTCCGTTCCTTCATGGAGCATAGATAGGTGTAAATCGTTTCCCCTTTGGCGTTCAGTCTCTGAGAGGCTTTGGGACGCATAAAGTCGCCGCAGTTGCCGCAAATCAAGAGGCCGGAGAGCAGGGCAACATTGCTTCTGGGCTTGCGATAACTCTTTGACCTGTTTTGTTCCAAAAGCCGCTGAACCTTTACCCAGGCTTTGCCGTCGATGGTTCCTGGGTGCTTACCCACTGATACGATCCATTCGTCCATGGGCTTGACCTGGTTAGCCTTGCCTTGCTGCTGTAAAGTGCGGTTGTAGGCCATAATGCCATGAATGCCGTCAAAATCGCTTTGCTCGGAAAACAGGTCTACGTTGTTTTCCGTCAGGTATTGATAGGCGGCATCATCCGCAATCAGATAGACGGGGTTGGAGAGAATATTTTTGAGGGCAAAGCGCGTAAAGTCTTTCCCGTTTTTGGTTGTGAATCCATTTTGCAATAAAAAGGTTTCTGTTTTGGTCAAAGAGTTGGTTTCCAGAAACTTTTCAAAGATTAGCTTTATCATGCTGATTTCTTCCGGGATGGGCTTCAGCTTGCAGGCTTTACGGGTTTTGCCATCTATCGTTACGTGGGAGACACTTTCCGAGGCATAGCCGGTAGGGGTCACACCGCCCAGCCAGCGCCCGGTTTTGGACAACTCGTGCATATTATCCCGGATACGCTCGGCTATGGTTTCCCGTTCCAACTGGGAAAAGACCGAGGAAATATACATCATGGCCCGACCCATGGGGGAGGACGTGTCGAACTGCTCTTTAATGGAGATGAAGTCGATTTTCATTTGATTGAACTGCTCGATCAATTTTGCGAAATCTCCAATGTTGCGGCTGATTCGATCCAAGCGGTAAACTACGATGGCCCGAAAGTTATGCTCCTGGGCATCGGCCATCATCTTCTTAAACTTTGGGCGTTCCAGAGAACCTCCAGAAAAACCTTCATCTTCATAGACCAGGGCATCATCGGCGGCGGAATTTCCAAATTGCATAAGGATATACTGCTTGCACATTTCGATTTGGTTTTCGATACTTTCTCCTTTCCCTGTAAATTTGGATTTTCGGGAGTAGATTACGAATTGTCCGTCGATTTTCATTTGTGTCACCTCATTATGTTATATATTTTGAAGTATTGTATCATAGCGTCTACAATCCATCAATGGGAAGGGGAGAGCTTGTCAAGAGTTTTGATAGAGATATTTCAACAAATTTCCCATATTTCAATATTATTATAACATTTTTCAGCAAGATA
>OFHN01002633.1_pt1 | contig 10258 bp, 7 predicted proteins | sample 1521321 | NCBI WGS metagenome assembly OFHN01 (sample SAMEA3504130, study PRJEB24116) | mouse gut metagenome | biome: mouse gut; feature: mouse-associated habitat; material: faeces | place: Denmark | collected 2011
CGGCTGGCAGGTAACAGGTTATTTTTTTGATGCGGCAAAAAGATGGTTGGCTACTTTATGCGACCGCCGCGCCATCATGCGGGGAATCTTCGTAATGCCTTTTGCCGCTTTCGCGCCGATGACCAACGGGATTACAGGCGCGGAAATACGTTTCGGACGCTCGCCGCTGTCCAGTATTTTCTGGTAAAGCTGTTCAACACTGTCAGCGAATGCCTTTACGGAAAGCCGTTCCATCGCCTGTATGGATGCTTCGGAAAGCTGCGCGGAAAGTGCTTTGTCTGTCAGCACGCGGTAAAGCAGTCCAGGCAGGTCTGCGCTGTCCTCGAACAGCAGTCCAGTTTCGCCATCTGTAATGATGTTTTCAATACATTCGTCCTTTTTGGCTACGACCGGCACGCCGCCCGCCATTGCTTCCGCGAAGGTCAGCCCCTGCGTTTCCGAAACGGACGCGCTGCAAAATACATTGCCCAGCTGGTAGTATTTCCCGATTTCCGTCCATGGCTTTCCGCCGGTAAATATGACATGTTCCCCGACGCCGATGGATTCGGCAAATTTCCCGAGGTTTTCGATTTCATTTCCTTCTCCGACAATCACCATTTTTGTTTCCGGCAGCTTTTCCAAGAGCTCCGGCAGCGCGCCGATGACAACGTCAATGCTTTTTTCTCTGGCAATGCGCCCGATGGAAATAATGACGGGCGTTGTTTCCTCCAGACCGAGGGAATGGCGCAGTTCCAGAATTTCCGCAGGGTCATACTGCGTTTTTTGGAAACGTGAGGTGTCTATCCCTGTAGGGATGACGGAAATGGGCTTTGTCACGCCATAGCTTTTCAGAAGCTGTTCCGTTTTATGCGTCGGAGCGATGACGTCCATTGCCGTATTGCAGAACATACGGCTGAAATCCCGCGCCATATCCGGAGTGACGACGTGTCCGCCGCCGATGTAATGCACGTAGTCCTCGTACATGGTGTGATAGGTATGTACCATGGGAATCCCCTGTGTGGTGGAAATCAGCTTGCCAAGGAAGCCGAGGGGGAACTCCGTCTGCGTATGGATAATGTCAAGGTTCATGCCGTGGATCTTTTTCAGCACATGCGGCGGACAGATGTAGCCGGCGCGGTAATTGCGCACGAAAAAGACCGGAATGCTGGGCAGGCGGAAAACATTGGGTTCGTTTTCGTTCCCGCAGCGGGGGTCGGACGGAGTAAAGATATATACATGGTGTCCGCGTTCCTCCAGCGCGGTGGAAAGTGTGCGGATTGAGGTGGCGACACCGTTCAGCTGTGGAAAATATGTGTCGGAAAATATACCGATATTCATGATGTACCTCCTGTTTTTTGTACAGATGTTGTTTGGGCACGTGGTTTCAAGCCTTTATACACTTCTGCATTTTAATACACTTCGCTTTTTTTTACAACAGAGAAATTGTTAGGATTTTGGAAAGATTTTATTAAGAAAGGACCTTGAGGGCTTTCCCCTTAAACTCCCACAAGGAGGTTCCACCTCCTTGACATGGGATTTCAGCCGCATATCCATGCGGCTGGACAGCATGTTTTTGGAAATGATGGGTTTTGCAGACGCATAGAGGAAAAATGTGTTATAATGGTTGAAAATTTGTATATCAAAAAATAAATTCCGCCCATGCGGATGTATGGGCAAAATATAGTTTGGGCTCCAACCCTTTTCAAAGGGTTGGCAGGGGTTCTGGGACAGCGTCCCGGAGGTTTTCCCCCAAGGCCTTTAGAGTTTTTAAGGAGAACATACATGCAAAAACAACTGAACCATAATCAACGTGCAGCGGTCTGCCATGAAAATGGGCCGATGCTTGTGCTGGCAGGCCCGGGCAGCGGTAAGACGACTGTCCTGCTCTGCCGAATCCGCCGCCTTTTGGAACAGGGGCTGGCGCGCCCGAACGAAATACTCGCGCTGACATTTTCCCGCGCCGCGGCAGACGAAATGCGGGAACGCTTCCGCGCGGCGCATGGTGCGGACGGCGTCAGTTTCGGCACATTCCACAGCATTTTTTTTCGTATACTCAGAAGCCGTTACGGCTGGGGGATGGAACGCGTGCTGGCGGAGGAGGAACGCCGCAGCGCGGTGCGCGGCATTTTGGAAGAAATGGAATGGGACATTCCGGATTTAGATGAATATACGGCACAGTTCCTGACGCAGCTTTCGCTGATGAAAAATGAACTGGCGGAGCTTTCAGCCTTCCGGCCGAATGGAATCCCGCCAGCGGAGTTCAAAAAGCTCTGCCGCGCATATGAGGGCTATAAGGAACGGCAGGAAAAAACGGATTTTGACGATATGCTGACGGAGTGCTACTGGCTGCTGGAAAAGGACGCGGAGGCGCGGAAATACTGGCAGAGGCGGTTCCGTTATATTTTGGTGGACGAATTTCAGGATGTGAACAGGGCACAGTTTGAATGTCTGCGCATCCTTGCAGAGGAGCATGGGAATTTGTTTGTGGTGGGCGATGATGACCAGAGTATTTACGGATTCCGTGGCGCGCGTCCGGATTTTCTGCTGAAATTTCAAGATGTCTTTCCGAATGCGGCAAGAGTGACGCTGAATATCAACTACCGCTCGACTGACCGCATTATTCTGCTTGCGGAAAGGGTTATTTCGCAGAACGGTGCGCGTTTTACGAAAGAGATGACAGGCATAGGGGAAGAAGGGCAGAAGGTCACATTTTTTCTGGCGGCAACCCCTGCGATGGAAGCGGAACGTATCGGGGAGAAGATCGCCTCGCTTCTGGATGAGGGTGTGCCGATGCGGGAAATTGCAGTAATCACACGCACTAATTTGCAGTGCGGCGCGTTTGCAAGGGAGCTTTACCGCCGTTCTATACCCTACGAACTGCGGGACAGCGGTGGGAACATCTATGAGCACTGGATAACAAAGGATTTGCTGGCGTACCTCCTGCTTGCGGAAAATGAGGAGGCGGACAGCGCGCTGCGCCGTATATTGAACAAGCCCAAACGCTATATCAGCAAGGAACTGCTTGCGGAGGCGGAGAAAATGCCGTATACGCTTTTGCGGAGTTTTTTTGTCTGCCCGTCATTGAAAAAATGGCAGGAGCAGCAGCTGGAAAATCTGCGGGAGGACTTGGCGAACATTCGGAAGAAAATGCCTTACGACGGGCTGAAATACGTGAGGAAGGTGATTGGCTACGACGAATATCTGGAGGAGTATGCCGCCTACCGCAAGACCAGCGCACAGGCACTATGGGAGATTGCAGAGGAAATTACGGAAATGGCAAAGGACGCGGCTGACGCGGCGGCATTCCGCGAAGGGCTGGAGGAGATAAGCCGCCAGATGAAGGAAAGGCCGAAGGACAGCGGCAGGGAGCGGAATGGCGTTGTCCTGACGACAATGCATGGCGCGAAGGGGCTGGAGTTTCAGGAGGTATTCCTGCCGACGCTTGTGGAGGGCGTTGTGCCGCATGAAAAGGGCGTTTCCGCCGGAGAGCTGGAGGAAGAGCGGCGGCTGTTTTATGTAGCAATGACACGCGCAAAGGAGCATCTCTGCCTTTCCGCTGTGCGCAGCAGATATGATAAAGAAACGGAGCCTTCCCGCTTTCTGGGCGAAATGGGGCTGGACGCCGCGTCGATTTTTCAAAAAAAGATTAAGAAATCGTAAGAAAGAGTTAAAACATTCTCATGCGCGGTTTGGTATAATAATGGAAATCGGAAAGCCGCTGATTTTACCGCCGGTATGCATATCAGCGGCATCTGTTCAGCGCGTTTACAAAGATTTTGGGATTCGTAAAGCGGCGGCGTCCCATGGGTCTTTGACAGCTTTTCAAATCCGAAAGGGGAGGTTACATGAAATATCAGGAAAAACAGAAACGGAAACGAACGGCGGCGGCTGTGATTGCGCTGCTGATTGTACTGGCAATGGTCGCGGGGCTGGTCACGCCGTTCATCGCGTATGCCGCGCCTGTTTCGACGCAGACGGTTACGATGACAAACGGCGGAACAACCGGAACAGCGCAGGCAACTCCTTCCACACAGCAGGAGAAAGAATTTGGACAGGAACAGTTTACGCTGGACGTGGTAGTCGGCTTTGACGGGGAATATATCGTTGGGAAAACCGCGCCCCTGAAAGGCATCATCACGAATAACGGCGCGCCGTTCCGCGGAGAATTGCAGGCAAAGGCGTATACCTATGAGAACACAGGGCGGAACGGCGTGGAATCAGCTTCGGCGGAATATGCTGTGTACTATCAGGAACTGGAACTTTTGCAGGGTGCGTCCCAGAAAATAGACATGGAGCTGAACATAGGGACGATACAGCGGTTTTTGCAGATTACGCTGGTAGATGAGAGCGGCCGAACGGTATTCCTGCAAAATGTGGACCTCAAGCCGAAGCAGCCGGAAACGCTGGCATTCGGTATTTTAAGCGAACGCCCGCAGGATATGCAGATTCTGGCGGGCATGATGCCGCAGGGTACGAATCAGGTGGAGGCATCTGCTTTTTATGGAACGTATTTTTTTGACGGGGAAGGCTTTCCTTCCAGCGAGGCGTTGATGGAAAATTTCCGTGTGATTGTGGCAGACGGCATTGATTTTGCCGCTTTGACGCAGACGCAGAGAGATGCCCTGAACGGCTGGGTTACAGGCGGCGGCATGCTGGTGATTGGCACAGGTGAAGCGGGTGCGCGTACGCTTGGCGGGCTGGAACTGACGGCAGACGTCCAGATTACAGGCACGGCGGCGGGCAGCCTGCAGGGCACGCCGGTTACGCTGGCTGTTCTGGAGGGTGACGGCGTGGAACCGCTCTGGCAGGAAAACGGGGCAGTTCTGGCATACCAGAAGAAGGAAGGCGAGGGCAGGATTATCCTGCCGGCTTTCAGCATTGCCACAACGCCTGTCGCGGCTATGGCGGAAACGCCTGCTGTCCTTTGGCAGATTTGCAGTATGGCGGATAGCAGCTATCTGGTTCTGGACAATATGGAAGACGACCGTTATTACCATTACAGCTCCATGAGCAATTTCCCGCCGCTGGGTATGGGCACTGTGAAGCTTCTGCTGGGGCTTCTGGCGGTTTATATCTTCATTGTGGGCCCTGTGCTTTATCTAGTACTGAAAAAACTGGATAAGCGTGAAAAGGGCTGGATTGCCATACCGGCTCTGGCAGCTGTGTTCGTGGCGGCAGTTTTTGCGGTTTCCCGAACCAGCCTTTATGGTAAAGGCATGCTGCGGATGACTTCTGTAGTAGAGCTTTCAGCGGGGGCAGACACCGCTGCGGCGGAAACAGACATTTATTTGAAATCCGCTGATGCGGGCAGCCTGACATACAGCAACGAGGACAATCTGAACATTTTCCCGCAAAAGGAGGACTATTACTATTATAACCTTTCGGCGGGCGACGTCAGCTGCGGCTATAAAATGCTTTCCGGTGACAGGACGGAAATTACGTTCTACGGAAACCAAAGCTGGCAGACGAACCATCTTTCCGCGAAAACTACGGTGCAGACCGGCGGCGCACTGGAAAGTACGCTCCGGCTGGAGAACGGGCGGCTGAAAGGTACGGTTACCAACGGCACGAACACTGGGTTTGTAGATACCATACTGAATGCGAATGGGACCTGGCTGCGCATCGGACAGATGCAGGCGGGTGAAACGCTGGAGATAGACCAGCCTGTGGATCCGGACAGCGCAGGTCTGGGAAGCTATTCGATGTTTGAGCGGCTGTTTTATGATGATTACAGCAGCAATACGCCGCCATTGCGGGAGCGCGTGCGCAGGGGCGAAATCAGCCGCGAGGAAGCCTTCCGCATCCGCAGTGAACAGAGTCTGTTGGACAATCAGACGAATATCAGTGGTAAGGAAGGGCTGTCGCGGGATGGGAAACTTCAGATGGATATTTATGCGTTCAGCGAAGTACCGATTTGGGACAGCGCAGGGACAATCAACGGCAGGGAGCCGTTTGTCAGCGCGCTGACGCTCTACCACCAGACGTTTACTACGGAACTGGCAAAGCTGGAATCCTTTGACACGTCCTTTGCGATTCTGCCGGAGGCAGTGGAAACGGCGGAACAGTATGACTGGACCACCCGCTATGGCGTTGAGTTTTTCTATCTGTATGATGAGGGCGAAGCGGAGCTTATTTATCACATTACAGACGGAATCGAACTGGAACTGTTCCAGTTTGAGGAAATAGAAAGACACAGCATTGAGGAAAAAGCACAGATTTACAACGTATCCACAGGGGAATGGGATATCCTGCGGACGCGTGAATACAGCGCGCCGGGAGAATATGACCCCGCACAGTATATTTCCGCTGACGGCAAAGTGCGGCTGAAGCTGTTCATGCTGGGAGGGAATGAGGTTGAAGTGCCAAGGATGAGAATGAAAGGAAGTGGTCTGCTTGCTGGAAATTAAGGATTTAGTGAAACGCTACGGGAAATTTACGGCGGTCGACCATTTGAGCCTGAGCGTGCCGGAAGGGACGATATACGGCTTTGTCGGCCCCAACGGAGCAGGCAAGACGACGACCATGCGCATTATGGCAGGCTTGCTGACGGCAACAGAGGGCAGTGTGTTGATGGACGGGATAGACGCGACAAAGAACCCGAAAGCACTACGGGAAAGGATTGGCTACATGCCGGATTTCTTCGGGGTGTACGATAACCTGAAAGTGACGGAGTATATGGATTTTTACGCTGGAACATATGGGATTCCCTATAAAGAGCGCGGAGGCATGATCGATAATCTGCTGGAAATCGTAGATTTGACGCACAAAAAGGAGTTTTATGTGGATTCGCTTTCGCGCGGCATGAAGCAAAGGCTCTGCCTTGCCCGCAGCCTGATACATGACCCAAGCCTGCTGATACTGGACGAACCGGCATCAGGGCTTGACCCGCGGGCGAGGGTAGAGATGAAAGAAATCCTCAAGCAGCTGCAGTCGATGGGAAAAACCATCGTAATCAGTTCGCATATCCTGCCGGAGCTGGCGGAAATGTGTACGCAGGTCGGCATAATCGACCATGGCAGGCTGGCGGCGGCTGGGTCTGTGCAGGAAATCATGCACAGGCTGACGCAGAAGCGTGTGATATATGTCCGCCCTGCCGCGGAAATGGAAAAAATGCTGCGGATATTGGAGGAACAGCCCTCTGTGCAGGGGCTTGTGGAAAATACGCTGGACGCGGAATTTGATTTCGACGGTACAGATGAGGAGCTTGCGGGCATTTTGAAGCGGCTTGTTTTGGCAGACGTGCCGGTGGTGGCGTTCAGGGAGAAGGAAGGCAATCTGGAAGAAGTGTTTATGAGAGTGACGGGAGGCGAAAGCGTATGATGAATCCGGTTTTGCGGCGGGAGGCAGTTACGTCCCTCAGGGGCTGGAAAAATTTCGCCGTACTGACGTTTTATCTTGGGGTAACAGCACTGGGCGCGGGCCTGGTGATTTATGCGGGCATGTTTGACAACTGGGATTTCAGCTTTGACCCGCAGATTATGATGGTGCTGTATGTTGTGCTTGCGGCGGTGCAGATGGCTTTGATCACGCTGACTGTGCCTGCGCTGACGGCAGGGAGCATCAGCGGGGAGCGGGAACGGCAGACGCTCGACCTGCTTCTGGTAACGAAAATGTCGTCCTTCTCTATCGTAATGGGGAAACTGCTGGCATCTCTGGCGTTTATACTGCTTTTGATTGTGGGGACGCTGCCGGTGCTCTCGCTGGTGTTCTATTTCGGCGGAATAAAGATTTCAGCAGTCCTGCTGATGGTCGGCTTTATGCTGATGACCGCACTGATGCTGGGGTCGATATCGGTATTTTTTTCCTGCATATTCAAGCGGACGGTTGTTTCTATCATGCTGGTGTATATCATCATGGGTGTGCTTTGTCTGGGAACGATCCTTGCGGCTGTACTGCCTCTTGCAGTGCGGGATTATAACGCGGTAAACATGATAAACCTGGAATCGGAATACTGGCGGATTGCGCTGACGCTTATCCCCAATCCTGGCGTAGCGTTTTTCTCGCTGGTGGACGCACAGCTTGGCAGCAATATCGTTACCAGAGAACTGCTTTCCATGCTGAACAGCAAAAACAGCGCATTGAACTGGATTGTGGAAAATATCTGGATGATGAACATGCTGTTTGACGCGGCTGTGACGGCATTGTTTATTGCCCTTTCCTGCCGCGCGATTAACCCTGTGCGGGAACACAGACATGGCGGCGCGGAGAGAAAGCCGAAGAAGGAACGGAAAAAAGGGAAAAAGAAAGAGGCTGTGTAAATGAAGGAGTTTTGCAAGGCATTGCTGCCCCTGCGGAGGAGGCTGACGCTGGAGGCTTTTCTGAGGTATTTCCTATGGTGCATGATAATGGCAAGCGGGTTGGTCCTTGCCGTATTCCTGCTGTCTGCTTTTGTGGTGCTGCCGGAACGGTTCCTTGCGGCGGGCGCGCTCTGGCTTGCCGGATTTCTGGCGGCTTTGTGTGTGGCTCTGTTCTGGAAACGCCCGGGCTGGAAAGCGGCAGCGGAAGCTGCGGACAGGCTCGGCGGCAGGGAGCGCATGATAACGACGCTGGAACTTCTCGCGCGGGACAGCCGAAATGAGATGGAGGAAATGGCTGTCAGGGACGGCATGAAAATGGCAAAGGAGCGGGATTTTGCAAAGGAATACCGTTTCCGTCCGCCCAAAAAGCCGCTGGCGCTGCTCTGCCTTCTGCTGGCGCTGACGTTTGGCGCGGCGTTCCTGCCTTCCCCGAAGGAGGAAGGGATTGAGGCATATACACAGGCGGAGATTGCGCGGATTGAAAAGGTTTCCCGTGAAATTGAAAAGGAAGAAACGCTTGACAGCGAAGAACGGGCAGAATTCCGCAGACAGACGCAGGCTTTGACAAAGGAACTCAAAAAAGCAGCAACAAAAAAAGAGGTGGAGCAGGCGGTGCAGAAGGCTCAGCAGGAGATGAAAAAGCTGGAAAAGAACAGCATACCGAAGGACCTGCGGGAAATGGCGAAGGGGCTGGAGCAGAACGAAAAGACGAAGGAGCTGGCGGACGCGCTGAATCGGGCAGACGAAGAAGCGATACAGGCGGCAATGCAGGCGTTGATGGAACAGCTTGCGGGGCTTTCTGCGGAACAGCAGGCAGAGCTTGCGGAAATGCTTGCGCAGGCTGCGGGAGAGCTGAGTGACGAGGAACTGCGGGAGGCTTTGGAGGAATTGGCAGAGGCGCTGGAGAATGGCGCGAACCTGACGGCGGCAGGGGAACGGCTGACAGCCGCTGCGAAGGCACAGGCTGGGAAGAACGCTTCCTTACGGGCGGCTCTGCAAAAAATGAACGGGCAGCTTGCGGCAGGGCAGAATCAGGGTAATGGACAGGGGCAAGGACAGGGCAATGGACAGGGGCAGGGACAGGGCAATGGACAGGGGCAAGGACAGGGCAATGGACAGGGGCAAGGACAGGGCAATGGACAGGGGCAGGGACAAGGCAATGGACAGGGGCAGGGACAGGGCAATGGACAGGGAGCAGGACAGAACAGCGGGCAGGGGCGTGGCTTCGGGCATCAGGAAACGGAACGTGTTTTCACACGCAATGCGGAGGGGAAAGCCGGATTTGACGCGAAGGTGGAAGGGCAGGAGAACGAAAGCGGACAGACCAGCATGACGGAACACCGCACGATGGGCGAAGCTGGGGAGAGCCTGCCCTATGAACGGGTCTACCAGACTTACCGCAATGAGGCGATGAAAACGCTGGAAGAGGAAAACGTGCCGTATGGCATGCGGGAAATGGTCGCGGAGTATTTCTCTGCTTTGGAATAAGGGGGAGGAGAGCTTGAAAAAAGGAAAAATAGCAGGAATGGCTATACTGCTGCTTCTGCTGGCGGTTTTAGGGTATGCGTTTTTGGGCAGCCCTGTTGAAATGTACCGCCGGAGGGCGCTGCGGCAGGCAATGGCCGCGGTGGAGGACGGAGAGGTCACGCTGAATGAGATTGTTCCGTTTGCATGGGATACCATGTACACCTATGAGCCTTATATGAGCAGGGAAGAAGTAGAAGAAATGATGCAGATTCCTGTGCGCGGGCTGAAACAGTCGGTCAGTGAAGGTGCGGTTCAGCTTGTGTTTGTAAAGAATGGGCATATGGTTTGCAATGTATGCGGGTATATTTCCCGCGAAGGATATGCTTTCCTGTGGTGGTCCGGAAGGCTGGATTTCGAAGATGAAACTGTTTTTCAGGCAAAACGGGATGGTGACGGGATTCTTTGGCTGACAGGGCCGCATGATTGATTTCTTTTTTACAGCAATCCGCCGCAGG
>OFHN01002634.1_pt1 | contig 10248 bp, 9 predicted proteins | sample 1521321 | NCBI WGS metagenome assembly OFHN01 (sample SAMEA3504130, study PRJEB24116) | mouse gut metagenome | biome: mouse gut; feature: mouse-associated habitat; material: faeces | place: Denmark | collected 2011
GACTGTTTCCTCTCTTAGATTCGATGCATCCGGTCGAAGATTTCCTCGTGCTGGCACTTAATGACCACACCAATCTCTTCGCCAATCTGTTCCAGTTCAGAAGAAAGATTGTCAAAAGACTTTACTTCTCCTGTATCAACGATCATCATCATATTAAAAAATCCCTGCACAATGGTCTGGGAAATATCCAGAATATTTATATGATTTTCCGCAAGGTAAGTACATACCCTGGCAATAATCCCTACTGTATCCTTTCCTACTACTGTGATAATCGTTTTTTCCATCTCTAACCTCTTCTCAAATATTTTTCTTAATTCCAGTTGTCCTTTACGCAATATGTATCACTGGGGAAGTTTTGCTTCTGGGCGCCACATACATAGGGAAATCAATGGCTTTTCCTTCCTTCCCTTCCTCCCTGCCCATCTGCCCCATGGTCACTTCCACCCGCACAGCCTCATAGGCAAGCTCCGGCAGGTTATTGTCCTTGGAAAGGTGCCCCAGCACCACTGCCTGGAGCCCATCGTGCATCAGGTCGCACAAAAGCTGCCCCGCCCTTTCGTTGGAAAGGTGCCCCTGGTCCCCCAGGATGCGCTGTTTTAGATAATAGGGGTAAGGCCCTACCTGGAGCATTTTTACGTCATGGTTGGCTTCCAGCAAAAGGGCGTCCATCCCCCGCAGGGATTCCACCGTATAATCATTGTAATTCCCCAGGTCCGTAATGATCCCCACCTTCTTTTTTCCATGGGAAATCCGGTAAGCCACCGGTTCCGCCGCATCGTGGGATATTTTCATGGGGTTGCACACCAGATCTTTGATCACGATCTTTTCATCCGCCCTCACCGGGCAAAACAGCTCCCCGGGTATTTCCCCCAGGGAAGAAGTATTTTGGATTGCCTCAATGGTTCCCTTCGTGGCATAGACACTGACCCCATACTTCCTGGCAAGCACCCCCAGGCCTGCAATATGGTCCGCGTGCTCATGGGTAATGAAAATCCCGTCAATGTCCCTCATAGAAAGATCCAGTTCCTTAAGCCCCGCTTCCGTCTTCTTTCCGCTGATCCCCACATCCACCAGAAGATGGGTGGCGTCCGAGCCTACATAAATACAATTTCCGCTGCTGCCGCTGGCAATACTGCAAATTCTCATCCCGCACCTCTTAAATCTTTTCCCAGTAAATCTCTATCATATCCCCATTGCCAATAGGCTCCATGTACTGGGCGCGCCTGCCGTTTAAGTTGGTGACGATATCCCTTCCCTGGGGCCTTGACAAATCAAAATCTATGACGTCAAACACATCCACATACACATAGGACGGCTTGCCCCTTAAGACCACCGGGCTTTTGTTTACAAATAGCTGTACCTCCACAGGCTCCCTGGCAGGTGCCTTGTCCCCGGCTTCCTTCTCATCCTCCAGGCTTTCCTCCTGCTGCCCGGGTTCCTCCTCCTCTGCCAGATCCCCATAAGGAGCTTCCTCCACCTCCTGGGCCAGGCTCCGGGCATCCCGCGCCTTTTCCAGCTCCTGCAGGGGGGAGGGAATGGTTTCCAGGGTCCAGAGCACGGAAAAATTCTCGTACACAGGCGTATCCTTCCCCGCCAGCTTATTGTTCACATAGACATTAAACCGGGGATCCGGCATAATATCCATAAACTCGGCAATCTGGCCCACCGTATAATAATTCAGTATTTCTATCCGGTCCCCCTCCTGGATTTCATAATAATTGGATTTCAGCACACCGTTCACACTGGCAAACCTTGGTACCTCCACCTTCTTATCATTTACATATACTGTAAGGCTCTCCGAAGATTCCGGCAAATCCCCGATGTTCAGGTGCGCCCTTTCCCCTGCGGTGGATTCTATCACCCTGATAATATCGTTGGCGTGGATGGAAGAATAAATATCCGCAGGCTGCCCGTTGATGGTGATCACCGCCGCTTCCCCAATCTGCCCTCTTGCCATACGGTGGGTCCCATTGATGGTAAAGTTCAGTTCCTTCCCCCGCTTAGGGAACAGCCCGTCGTTGGGAAACTGCACCTGCATGGCGGCATCCGCCACTGTCAGCCTGCTGTTATCGTAAATTTTAACCCTGCTGTCGTTAAAGTTTACAAAAATAAAGTTGTTGCTCTGCTCATAAAAATTCAGGCAGATTCCAACAGGCGTCACCAGCAGGCTGTCCTTTTTGATATCCTCCTCAAAGACAATCTGCTGCATCACCTCTTCTCCCCTTAGGGCCACACGCTCCTTTGCAATGCCAAGCTTTTCCGCAACCGCCTCCGTATAGCCCGGCATCTTCCCCCCGCCGCCGACTACAAATACAGCACTCACAGGCCGGCCTCCGTTCAGCTCCCTGATTTTCTCCGCCGCCTGGGATGCCATATCCTCTATCAGGTGGGCAGTGGCCTGCCGGATTTCCTGGCTGCTGATGGTTTGGGGCAGAAGCAGGATATCCGTAAAAGAAACCGTTTCCATCACCCCTGCGTCCTGCTTGATCTTCTCCGCAGTGGCAAAATCCACCAGGCAGTGCCTTGCAATGGCTTCCGTAAGCACATCCCCTGCAACAGGGATCATGCCGTAGGCCAAAATGCATCCATCGTTGGTAATGGAAATATCCGTGGTTCCCGCCCCCACGTCAAGGAGGGCAATATTCAGCATACGGAACCGCTCCGGTATGGCAAGCTGGATAGCGGCAATCGGCTCTAATGTAAGGCTGCTCACCGACAGCCCCGCCAGTTCCACGGATTTGTACAGGCCGTCCACTACATCGTCCGGCAGAAAAGTTGCGATCAAATCCACGCCAATCGTCCTGGCCTTATGCCCCTCCAGGTTTCCCATAGGATATCCGTTCAGATAATACCGGACTACCGAATGGCCTACACAGTAAAAATGGATTTCTACTTCTTCCGTTTCCTCTTTCTTCTCCAGAAATTCCCGGTACGCCTTCTCCACCCCTGCGGAAACCAGGCTGTAGATATCCTCCTGGCTGATTTCCCCGTCTCCTGTAAAGGGATACTCCACATGGGTGGTAACGGTCCGCAGTACCCGCCCGGCAGCAGCAATGCATACCTCCCGGAACCGCCGGCCTGTGGCCGCTTCCAATTGTGCTTTCACATTGGCTATGGTATCCCCCACTTTATGAATATCGTGTATCTGTCCGTCAAGCATAGCCCTGGTCTCATGCTCCTTCACCCGCTGGGCTGCTACGATAAACTGATTTCCGCTTTTATAGCCTACGGTGCCTACAATGCTCCTGGTCCCGATATCAAGCCCGAATACCAGCGGCCCCCCGTACCTTTTTCCTTCCATCACAGATATTCCCCCAATTTTTCATCTATTTGCAAAAAAGCCTCTTTCAGGCTGCCGCTGTTATCAATGGCCACCTGGCAATGTTTCCGGAATTCCTCCTCCGGGAGCTGGGAGTCCATAATAGCGTTAATTTTTTCCTCCGTATAATGCCTGCCCTTTTGCAGCCTGGCACGCCTTACCTCTTCCCTGGCGTAAATATACCACAGCTCGTCAACAAGCCCTGCATAGCCGCATTCTATCAGTAGCGCCGCCTCTATAAAGAGAAAATCCGGCGTCCCCCTCTGCCTTGCCTGGGCGATTTCCTCCAGAAGAATCTCCTTCACTGCCGGATGGATGATTTCATTCACCTTTTCCAAAAGCTCCCTGGAGCCGAAAATTTTCGCCGCCATCCGTCCGTTGTCAATGGAGCCGTCCTCCTTTAAAATATCCGTGGATAACAGTTCCGACAGGCGCCCATAGGCCGGCTGCCCGGGCTCCTTTACCCTGTGGGCAACCTCATCTGCTAAAATGACCCTGCAATTATATTTTTCAGAAATATAGGCAAGCAGCGCAGACTTTCCCGCCCCTACGCCGCCTGTAATACCAATTACCTTCATACCTTTCACCTGCTGCCCCTATCCTGGCCATTACTTTGCTTCATACCAGTCGTTCCCCTCGTGGAGGTCGATTTCCAGATGCACAGAAAGCTCCGCCGCACGGCTCATTTCCTCCTCCAGGATTTTCCTAACCTGGGCTGCCTCTTCCTTTGCTGTTTCAATCAAAAGCTCATCGTGTACCTGCAAAATCAGCCTGGATTTGAGTTTTTCATCCCGGAGCCTTTGGTGGACCCTGATCATGGCGATTTTGATCACATCCGCCGCCGTCCCCTGGATGGGGGAATTCATCGCCACCCTCTCCCCAAAGGAACGCTGCATAAAATTACTGGAAGATAGCTCCGGCACCGGCCTTCTCCTCCCAAATAAGGTAGACACATAACCTTTTTCCTTTGCCTGGGCTACAGACCGGTCCAGGAAATCCTTTACCCCCGGATAGGTGGCAAAATACTTTTCAATATATTCTGCGGCTTCCTTTTTGGTGATACTTAAGTCCTGGCTTAAGCCAAAGGAGCTGATTCCGTATACAATGCCGAAGTTCACCGCCTTGGCGTTGCGCCGCTGCAAATCCGTCACCTGGCCAAAAGGAATATGGAACACCTGGGAGGCGGTAATCCTGTGGATATCCGCATGCATCCGGTAGGCATTGATCAACTGCTGGTCCTCGGACATATGGGCAAGGATGCGCAGCTCAATCTGGGAATAGTCCGCATCTGTAAAAAGATACCCTTCCCTGGGTACAAACACTTTCCGGATCTTTCTCCCCAGTTCCATCCGCATGGGGATATTCTGCAGGTTAGGGTCCGTGGAGCTGATACGCCCGGTAGCTGTTATGGTCTGGTTAAAGGTAGAGTGGATCCGCTGGTCCTCCCCGATAAAGGCAGACAGCCCCTCCGCATAGGTGGATTTTAACTTGGCAAGCCCCCGGTATTCCAGCACATCCGCCGCAATGGCATGGTCTGCCGCCAGCTTCTCCAGCACATCCGCCGCTGTGGAATAGCCTGTCTTTGTCTTTTTCCCCCCGGGGAGCGCCATTTTTTCAAAAAGGATTTCCCCAAGCTGCTTAGGGGAATTGATATTGAACTCCTGGCCTGCCTCCTGGTAAATCTTCTGTTCCAGTTCCCCAAGCCTTCCTGTAAGCGCCTGGCCGTAAGCCTTCAGCTCCTGTGGTTTCACCAGGATACCTTCCTTTTCCATGTCATAAAGCACAAGGGTAAGGGGCATCTCTATCTCCTTCATCAGCTCCCACATTCCGGCATCCTTAAGCTTCTCCCGCAAAGGAGCGGCCGCCGCCATAGCCACATAGGCAAGGAAACAGGCATAATCCCTGAACTCCCCCGGCTTTTCCAAAAGCGCCCCTTCAAGGGAGGTTTTCCCAAACCGCTGGGTGCGCTCGGGTATCATAAGGCCAAGATGCTCATTGGCCACATCCGCCATAGTATAATCGTTTTTCAGAGGGTTTAACAAATAGGAGGCAAGGATTACGTCAAAATACTTCTCCGTCCCTTCCTGGGGAAGGAAGCCATAAGCGCCCTTGATGTTCCCGCAGGAAATTTTCCCTTCCAGGGCCAGGGCCGCTGTTTTATCCTTCAAATAGCCCTCTGTTATCAGCCCCTTCCGGCAGATAAAGGCGCACTCCCCGGAGGGCAGGGCAAGGGAAATACCAAGAACCTCCCCTCTTTCCCCGGGCTCTTGCAGTACCGCCAGCCCCACTTCCCCCTTTCCCTGCCTGGCCTTCTCAAAAAAAGCCTCCGCCTGGCCCAGTTCTTCCAGTAACTGGAAGCGGGAGGTAACTTTCTCATTGGAAACCCCCTTTTCAAACCGGGATAACAGGTTTTTAAATTCCAGCTTCTTAAACAGCACATAAGCTTCCTGGGTGTAAAAATCATGTACCCTGGCCTCCTGGAGGGAATATTCCACAGGGCTGTCTATATTGATCGTGGCAAGAACCTGGGAGAGCCTTGCCAGGTTTTCATGTTCCATCAGGGATTCCCGTACAGACTTCTTTGCCACATCCCCCACATTAGCATACAGGTTATCCAGGGAGCCAAACTGGCGCATCAGCTCTGTGGCCGTCTTCTCCCCCACCTTGGGAACACCGGGGATGTTATCGGCAGTATCCCCCATGAGGGCTTTTAAATCAATAAACTGCAACGGGGTTACCTGATATTTTTCCTCCACATCAGCGGCATAGTAATCCTCAATCTCCGTCCTTCCCCCTTTGGTTTTCGGGATGCGGACCTTTATCTGCCCGGTAGCAATCTGTAAAAGATCCCGGTCGCCGGATACCAGCGAAACCGCCAGCCCTTCCTGCTCTGCACGCCTAGCCAGGGTGCCTAAAATATCGTCGGCCTCAAGCCCCGCCTGCTCCATCATTTTAATGCCCATAGCGCCCAACACCTCTTTCAGCACCGGGACCTGCTCCCGCAGTTCCTCCGGCATGGGCTTTCTGGTACCTTTGTATTCCTTATAAATTTCATGGCGGAAAGTAGGGGCATGTACGTCAAAGGCCACTGTCAGGTAGTCCGGCGTTTCCTCTTCCAGAATTTTAAACAAAATATTCAAAAAGCCATAAATGGCGTTGGTGTGGAGGCCTTCACTGTTGCTAAGGTCCGGCACTCCATAAAATGCCCTGTTCAATATGCTGTGACCGTCTATCAAGACAAGTTTTTCCATTTTAATACCCCCCTGCCTGCCGCAAGCCCTGCCTGCCGCAGGGCACCAATTTTGTGTTTGGAAGGAACTTTCAAGCTTACACCCTTCTTTCCCGCAGACGCCCTAAAACAGAATCCACAAAAGGGTTAGCAGGACTATGGCGGCTACCGCCACAAGCCCCTCCATGGCATACAAAAGCCACTGCATCCCCTCTCTTCTCTTTAAGGCACGCCCTGCCTCCTGCCTCCGGTGCCTCAGTTCATTTTTCAGGTCGAATACATTGCCTGTCTCCAGCCTGGAAAGCCCCTCTGTCACCAGAAACTGGATGCTCAGCTCTTCTTTACATTCTTCACAATGGTCAATATGGTCCAAAACCTCCTTCAAATCGTCCGTATCCAGGTCGTCCTCCAGAAATAATGGAATCATTTTCTCCGCTTCTTTACATGTCATGGCAGCTCCCCACTGAAATGTTTTCTTCTGCTCACTTTAATAAATATACACTAAAATTTCCCTAAAGTAAATCACAAAAGAAGAGGAACAGGGCAAAACGCCTATTCCTCCTTGGTATAACCGAATATAATTGCACCGAAAACAGTTCCTTTGCTGCCTGCCTTATTATTTACAGCGGCTTTCCTTCCAAAACTACCTGTTTGACGGAAAGGCCGTCCTTTTGCAGCAGGACCACATTTGCGCATTTCCCCGGGGTAATGCTGCCGAATTCATGGTAAATGCCAACACTTTTGGCGGAATTCACCGCCGCACATTTCACCGCTGTCTCTAAGGGAACCCCCATCTTCAGCACTGCTGTCCTCATACAGTCCATCAGGTTAGTGGCAGAGCCTGCGATCGTGCCGTCCGCAAGAGTGGCAAGATTGCCCACCACCTTCACTGCCTGTCCCCCCAGGCTGTAGTCCCCGTCCTCCAGCCCGGTAGCCATCATACTGTCGCTGATAAAGATTACACGGCCATCCCCGAACATTTTCAGGGTAGTGCGCACCGCAGCCGGGTGGATGTGCACCCCATCGCAGATCAGCTCCGCTTCCGCCCATGGGCTGTCAACAGCAGCGCCTACCAGGCCGGGAGCCCTGTGGGTATAGGGATTCATGGCGTTATACAGATGGGTCACATGGCTGGCCCCCTTCCCAAAAGCCTCCGCTGCGGTATCAAAATCAGCCGCCGTGTGGGCAAGGGAGATCACCACTTCCCCATGCTTCTTCTCTATAAACTCCATAGCGCCCTCTTCCTCCGGCGCAATGGCAATCAGCTTTACCATATTCCCGGAAGCCCCGTTCAGCCTGTCAAACATGGCAATGTCCGGCTTGCAGATATAGGCGCCGTTTTGCGCCCCCTTCTTGCAGTGGGCTACAAAAGGCCCCTCCATATTGATGCCGCAGAGCCTTGCCCTTTTCTCCTTAGGACCTTCCTCCTGGTATGACTTTGCCGCCTTGCATACTGCAAGCAGGGTATCCTCCCCCAGGGTCATAGTAGCCGGTACAATACTGGTTACCCCCACGGAAGCCTCATATGCCGCCATAGCGTCAATGGCCTCCCGGGTGCCGTCACAAAAATCATGCCCTACACAGCCATGGAAATGGATATCCGTAAGTCCCGGTATGGCATAGCAGCCTGTGCCGTCGATTTCAGTGCTGTCCGTTACCTTCTCCTTACTGCCCACAAACTTCCCGCCCTCAATATAAATATCCTTAGGCAGGAACCGCCCTTCTTCCGTGTAAACGCTTGCATTCTTAATAATCATAAATTTTCTCCTATTCTGCGCCTGATATACCTGTATTATACCAATATGGGTATACCATGTAAAGCCTGTTTCCATATAATTCCAAACCCCAGTCCCGGGATCCGCCAACTTATGGGGGTATTTGGCACATCCCCCACTGGCATACTTGATTCGCCCGTTAAAACAGCTATAATAGATACTATACACTTTGGAACGAGGAGAAACAAAATGTACAGGATTTTAATTATTGAAGATGACTTTTCCCTGTCGCATATTATGAAAAAACAACTTGAATCATGGAAAAATGAAGCCCTTTGTATCAGCGACTTCCAAAATATTATCCCCACATTTGTAGCATATGATCCCCATCTAGTGCTTTTGGATATTATGCTGCCATTTTTTAACGGCTATCATTGGTGCCAGGAAATAAGGAACATCTCCCATGTCCCTATTATCTTTATTTCCTCTGCCTCGGATAATATGAATATTATCATGGCAATGAATATGGGGGGAGATGATTTCATCCCTAAACCAGTTGATTTGGGGGTTATGACATCAAAGATACAGGCTGTTTTACGCCGCACATATGATATGGGAAACAAAATCCCTGTGCTGGAACATAGAGGGGCAGTGCTGAACCTAAATGACACGTCGCTTATTTACAACAAAGAACGGGTGGAACTTACCAAAAATGATTTCCGCATTTTACAGACGCTTCTTGAAAACAAAGGCAAGGTTGTCAGCCGTGATACCCTGATGGCAAAGCTATGGCAAATGGATGCCTATGTAGAAGAAAATACCCTGACCGTGAACGTTAACCGGCTCAGGAAAAAACTTGAACATGCAGGATTGGCCAATTTCATTACAACCAAAGTAGGGATTGGCTACATTATTGAATAAAGGAAAGAAGGGCTGGCCTATGAAAAAAGAAAGATGGTATAACATACTAGCGGCTTATCTAAAACAGCATCGGATGGCATATTCCATATTCATCTGCTTTGCCCTTATTTTTGCCTTTATATTTTCTTTGTATGATTTAGAAACAGAAGCAGTTTGGTATGCCGCAGGGCTGTGTGTGTTTGCCAGTTTGGTGGCGCTGCCTGTAGATTTCTTCTTTTTCGCCAAAAACCATAGGGAATGCAGAAGAATTTTACCCAATATCCCATTGCAGATAGAGGAACTTCCAGCAGCCAGGACCCTTGCGGAACAGGACTTGCAGGATATGCTTTTTGAAACCAAAAGGATACTTGATACAAGGCTAAACATCTGGCAGGCCAGACAGGCAGAAAGTGTAGATTATTATACCACATGGGTCCATCAGATAAAGACGCCTATTTCTGTAATGAAAATGGCTTTGGAAAGCGAAGATACCTTAGAACATAAAGAACTTCTGGCTGAACTGTTCCGGATCGAACAATATGTTGGGATGGCCCTGACTTATCTGCGGCTTAACAGCGAATCATCAGATTATGTTATTAAAAACTATGATTTGGATTTGATCATTAAGCAGGCAATACATAAATATGCCCCACAGTTCATACACCGCAAAATCAGATTGTATTACCCGCCTGTTTCTATCCAGGTATTAACGGATGAAAAATGGCTTTTATTTATTATTGAGCAAGTCCTTTCAAACAGCATTAAATATACCAGGCAAGGCTCTGTTACCATCTCCGTAACGCCGGATAAAGTATTAAAAATTAAAGATACGGGAATCGGAATTGCCCCCGAGGATGTACCAAGAATTTTTGAAAAAGGCTTTACCGGGTACAACGGCCGTGCCGACAAAAAATCAACCGGGCTTGGGCTATATTTATGTAAGCAGGCCGCAGAGCGCCTGTCCCACAAAATCAGCGCAGAGTCCGCCCCAAACACAGGCACCACCATATCCATAGACCTGCACACGGACGAAAGCATTGCCAATTAAGGAATCTTACAAAATTGTCACACCAAACGGCTGAAAT
>OFHN01002642.1_pt1 | contig 10227 bp, 9 predicted proteins | sample 1521321 | NCBI WGS metagenome assembly OFHN01 (sample SAMEA3504130, study PRJEB24116) | mouse gut metagenome | biome: mouse gut; feature: mouse-associated habitat; material: faeces | place: Denmark | collected 2011
GCCTGCATGGCGGCCAGGGCCGCCTCCGCCTCGTCGGCCGGCACCACGCACACCATCTTCCCCTCGTTGGCCACCTGCAGCACGTCGTAGCCGAGCATCTCGCAGGCGCCGAGCACGGCGTCCTTCACGGGAATGGCGTCCTCGTCCACGGTGATGTCGGTGCCCGACTGGGCCGCCAGCTCGTTCAGCGTGGAGGCCAGGCCGCCCCGGGTGGGGTCGCGGAAGCAGCGGGTGTGGGGCGCGGCGGCCAGCACATCGGCGATGAGGTGGTTCAGCGGGGCCGCGTCGCTCTCGATGTCGGCGGAGAAGTTCAGGCCCTCGCGGCAGCTCATGATGGTGATGCCGTGATCGCCCAGGGTGCCGCTCACGAGCACCGCATCGCCGGGACGAATCTGCGCCCCGCCCAGGTTCACGTCGGCGGGCACCGCACCGAGGCCGCTCGTGTTGATGTAGATGCCGTCGCCGTGGCCCCGGTTCACCACCTTGGTGTCGCCGGTGACGATGCGCACCCCGGCCTCCTTCGCGCATTCCGCCATGGAGGCGCAGATGCGGCGCAAATCTTCCATGGGGAAGCCCTCTTCCAGAATGAAGCCGCAGCTCAGGTACAGGGGTCGGGCACCGGAGGTGGCCACGTCGTTCACCGTGCCGCACACGGCCAACCGGCCGATGTCGCCGCCGGGGAAGAAGTGCGGCGTCACCACGAAGCTGTCCGTGGAGTACGCTAGCCGCTCGCCCGGCGCCGGGGCCGGCAGCACCGCCGCGTCGTCGCCCACCAGCAGCTCGTCGGTGCCGTAGGCCGCAAAGAACACCTCGTCGATGATGCGCTTCATCATCGACCCGCCAGAGCCATGCCCCAGCATCACCTTCTCATCTGCCATTACATTCCTCTCGAAACTCTCCCGACGGCGGAACCGCCGGGTACCTTGATTCGCTCAGACAGTCCTGCTCGCGCGAACATGACATTTAGTCATGTTCGGCTCGTGCGGAACTCGCTCGGTCAAGGCACCCGCCGTTTCCGCTTCGCTCAACCATGACCGAGTAGGCGGCGGACAGGGGGTGTGCCTCCACGCGCAGTTCCGCAGCGACTGGAACAGGACTAAACGTCCTGTTCCACCAAGCGAGGACTGTTTGAGCATGGAGGTATACCCCCTGGCCGGCGCCGGACAAGTTTACAAATGCCTTCCCGTGGTGGTGAGGACCAGCTTGCCGTTCTTCACGCCCTTGGTGCCCAAAATGAGGTTGGCGACGGACTGCACGAGCCCCGTCTCGCCGCGCATGACGATCACTTCCAGGCACATATGCTGGTCCACGTGCACGTGCATGGTGGAAATGATGCTGTCGAAGTAGTCGTGCTGGATGGTGTGCAGCTTGTCCTGCAGGTCGTTGGAATGGTGGTCGTACACGATGGTGAGCGTGCCCATGACCACCGCGCCGGGCGTGGAGCACTCCTCTTCCACCAGGGCGTCGCGCACCAGGTCGCGCACGACTTCGCTGCGGTTCTTCGCCAGGCCGCGCCGGGCCACCAGCTGGTCGAACTCCACCAGCAGGCCCTCGGGCATGGCCACGGAGAACCGGACCAGATCGTTGCTCATCGGAACCGCCTAGACGAGCTGCACCGTGAAGCCGGCGGCCTCTTCCGCGTCGTCTTCCATGGCGTCCTTGGCCTCGTCCAGGGCGGCACGTACCTCGTCCAGCAGGTGCTGGGCCGCGTGCAGCTTCTCGCCCATCGTGGTGAAGCCGGCGTCGGCGGCAGTGTGGGCCAGGTTGTGAATGTGGCGGCGCTCCAGCTTGATGTGGTCGTCAATCTGGTCGATCATCGTTTCCAGCTGGCCGATGTTAACGCCATTGGTGCACATGGCAACCTCCTTGTGAACGAGGGCCCGCGGCCCCGCCTTCGCCTCTGCGGCCCACGGCCGCCTTGCAACCAGGGGGATGCGGCGTTTTCTCGCCCGCTGCGCGTCCGCGCCCGCCCGCCATGGTCTACCATATAGGTGCAGCACACGTTTTACCCCGAATGGCGGGGCGCGCGCAAGATGGAGTGTGATTTATTCCGTGAAAAGTAACATGTTCGAGGTGACGGGCGAATCGGTGCTCATGCTGTACGGGACCCAGGTGACCGGCGAGCCCACGAGCGCCCTGGCGGTGGTCAGCGAGACGCCCCTGGGCGACGCGGCCCGAACGGCTCTGGAGAAATCGGCCGCCTCCCTGGAATTCGGCGCGGCGCCGCTGGCCTTCATCACCGTGGAAGGCCCCGCCGGCACCCTCGGCGCCGAGGACGTGCGCACCATCGTGGAGGGCCTGGACCCCGTGGCCCTCGTCGCCGCCGACGCCTTCGCCGCCGAAGTGCTCTCGGCCGCCTACCGCACGCCGGTTACCCTGGACGCCGAAAACCGCCTCCTCGGCCGCACCGCCGTCATCTTCGAAGACTTCGAAGGCCTTATGGAAACCCCCGAGTCCAAGCAAAAAGCCTGGGCCCTCCTGAAGAAGCTCCGATAGGAGCCCCTTCGTCCTGCGGCCCTGGGGCACCCTCGCCTCCCCGCCGCCTCCCCGCTGCGCAGAATCCGTCACTTTGTACGCCTCACAACAAGAAAATGCGTACAAAGCTCTGCTTTGTACGCATCGGATGTGCGGAATCCGTCACTTTGTACGGATTCCGCACAGAGGGGTCCGGGGGAACGCGGGATGAGCGGGGCGCGGGGTCCCAGGGGCCGCGGGGCGCAGGGCGGGTCGGCGGTTGGGGCCTTTACAGGCTCGTTACTACTTTCTCGGCGGCATCCAAAAGCTGGTTCACTTCGTCGGTGGTGGCGGCCTCGGCGTAGACGCGCACCAGAGGCTCGGTGCCGCTCGGGCGCATCATCACCCAGGCGTCGCCTTCCAGCAAGAGCTTCACGCCGTCGCGGCGATCCACGTCCAGCACGCGCTTGCCGCACACCTCGTCGGCCGTGTAGGTGGGCACGGTTTCCGCACGGAAGCGGGCCATCTGCTCCGGCGTAATGGAAAGTCCGCGGCGGGCGAATTCCAAGCGGCCGATGTCTTCCAGCATCTCGTCCACGAGCGTGCCGAGGTCCTTGCCCGACTGGGCCATGCACTCGGTGAGCAGCAGGGCCATGAGCAGGCCGTCGCGCTCCTTCACGTGATCGGGCAGGCCGATGCCGCCGGACTCCTCGCCGCCGATCATCACGCCGCCCTTCTCCATCTCGCCGTAGATCCACTTGAAGCCCACGGGCGTGCTCACCAGCTCCAGGCCCAACTTGCGGCACATGCGGTCGAGCATGGCCGACGCCGTCACCGTGGACACCACGCGGCCCGTGGCGCCGCGGTCCACCATGTGCTTCGTGAGCAGCGTGATGATGCGGTGGGCGTTCACGTAGTTGCCGCGAGAATCGCCGGCGGCGATGCGGTCGGCGTCGCCGTCGTTGATGAACAGCGCGTCGTAGCCGAGCTCGCCCACTTTCGCCAGGCCCTCGTCCACCCAGGGCTGGATGGGCTCGGGGTGTAGCCCCGCAAACGTGGGGTCTTCCGCGTTGTGGATTTCCACAACCTCCACGCCCATGTCGCGCAGCAGGTCGGCCAGGTAGTGGCGGCCGGCGCCGTAGAGCGGGTCGCACACCACGCGCAGACCGGCGCCGCGGATGGCCTCCACATCCACCAGCTCGCGCAGGGCCGCCAGGTAGTCGGTCATGAGGTCGGCGGTTTGGAAGGGCCCGAGCACGTCGGTAGGCTCTGCCGGCAGCACCGCTTCCACGCGGTCGGTGAACTCGGCGGGGCTCGCGCCGCCGTCGGCCATGCGCAGCTTCACACCCAGGTACTCGGCGGGATTGTGGGAGCTCGTGAGCATGATGCCGCCCACGGCGTCGTCGTTGTGGGCCACCGACCAGCACAGCGTGGGCGTGGGGCAGTAGTCTTCCGTGAGCAGCACGGTGAAGCCGTGGCCGGCGGCCACCTGGGCGGCCAGCTCGGCGTAGCCGTGGGCATCCTGGCGGCAGTCGTGGCCGACGATGAGCGTGCCCGGCGCGTCGGCGTCGCGGCCCGCGGCCACGGCCTCTTCCTTGAAGATACGGGCGGCGGCGTCGATGACGCGGGTGAGGTTGTCCGGCGTGAAGTCCTCGCCGATGATGGCGCGCCAGCCGTCGGTGCCGAAGTGAATGTCAGCCATGGGATGCCTCCTGGTTGGGCCTGATAGTTTTCACAACAGGGCTGATTATAGATGAAGTGGTCAGTGATGTTTCCCGTGAAACGCCGCAGCAGCCAGCAGCACCCCCAAAGTGGCGCCTAACGTGTCGGTGAGCCAGTCGGCGGGGTCACACATCCGGCCGGGGACGAACAGTTGGTGGAACTCGTCGCTGGCACCGTAGGCGCTGGCCAGGGCGATGGCAACCGCGACGAGCGCCGCGGAGCGAGCCTCCGGGCGCGTCACACGCAGGGCTGCGAAGAGCAACGCGCCGAGCACCACGTACTCGCAGAAGTGGGCCGCCACGTTCACCACGTCGGAATCGGGCCCGAACAGAGGCGCCACGAGGGTCGTAAGCCAGCGCTTCACCGCGGCGAGCGGGCCCTCCCCATCGAAATCGCTACCCGTATGGGCCGACATGAAGAAGATGAACGCCGCCCACAGCGCCACGGCGCCCCAGGCGATGATGAGTTTCGTGCGCCGCGACACGAGCTACCGCGCCTCGGGGGCCAAAGCCGCGATCTGGGCCGGGTCGCTCGCCAGCAGATCCGGCGGCCAGCCCTCGGCGGCGAAGTCGGCGGGGTCGTGGTAGCCCCAGGTCACGCCCACGGCGTAGCAGCCGGCGTTGCGGGCCACGTGGATGTCCCCGGGCGAGTCGCCCACGTACACCGTGCGCTCGGGCACGCTGCCCAGCTCGGCAATGGTAGCCAACAGCCCTTCGGGCGCGGGTTTGCGCGGGAAGTTCCGCACGCCCCCTTCGCCGTGGGCCGCGTCCACCGCGCCGGGCAGGCACTTGTTCACGATGAACTGCACGCCGCCGTCGAACTTGTTCGACAGGATGCCCAGCTTGCAACCGCGCCGGCGCAGCTCTGCCAGCAGGGCCTCCACGCCGGGGTAGGGCTTCGTGAGGTCGTTGGGGTACCGGTCGTAGGCGGCCTTCCAGCGCTCGTGCACCTCGTCGACCACCGCCTCGGGCGTGCCCGCGGGCACCGCCTGGCGGATGAGGGCCAGGCCGCCGTTGCCCACGTAGGAGTTGATTTCCTCCCGCGTGTGGGGCGGCATGCCTGCCTCGGCCAGCACGTCGTTGGTGAGCACCATCAGATCGTCCAGGGTATCGAGCAGCGTGCCGTCCAAGTCGAAGATGAACGTGTCGAAGGGCGGCGCGGGTTTTGCGGCTGTCTCCGTCGGGGTAGCCATGGGTATCACTTCTTTCGGAATAGGAGAACCACATCATTGTAACGGTTGGCCGTTCGCCCCGCGGGAACAGATCCATTACTGATAGGTTGAGGTCGTTACCCGCAACAGGAAGGCGGTCGTCATGGAATCATCTCGCAAGCGCGTGGCCCTTATCACCGGGGCGTCGTCGGGCATCGGGCGCGAGTTCGCCCGGCAGCTCGACCGCCAGCAAGTAGCCGACGAGCTGTGGCTCATCGCGCGGAAGGAAGAGGCCCTGACTGCGGTGGGTGCCGAACTGGACACACCGAGCCGCCCCGTGGTGGCCGACCTCACGAGCCCCGACGACATCGCGAAGATTCGCACCCTGCTGGCCGAGGAGCAACCGCACGTCACCTTCCTCGTGAACGCCGCCGGCTTCGGGAAGTTCGGCGACTGGCAGACCATCTCCGACGCCGCCGTGGACGCCATGATCGACCTGAACTGCCGCGGCCTGGTGGACACGACCCGCGCGGCGCTACCCCATATGGAGCGTGGCAGCCGCATCATCCAGGTGGCCAGCGCGGCGGCCTTCGCGCCTTTGCCTCACATGAACGTGTACGCCGCCAGCAAGGCCTTCGTGCTGCGCTACACCCGGGCCCTGCGCTGGGAGCTGCACGGCACGGGCATCACGGCCACGGCCCTGTGCCCCACCTGGGTGAAGACCGGCTTCGAGAAGGTGGCCCGCGCCTCGGGCGGCGGCCACGATGTGGGGCACCTCCTCGGCGAGCAGGACGCCGCCACCGTGGTGCGCCGGGCCCTCGGCGCCAACCGGCTGCATTTGGCCGTGGCCTGCGCGAGCCCCCAGTCGGCAGCCCTGCGCCTGGTGGGGAAAGTGGTGCCCGACTGCGTGACCATGGCCGGCTGGGACCTGCTGCGCCGGCTGTAACCGAAGGAGACTCCCATGACTGAAACCGCCCCCATCCCCAACGATTACGGCGTGGCCACGTCCATGGCCGACGTGCAGAACCAGATCAACACCATGGAGGCCTACTTCGAGACCGGCGAGACGCTGCCCGTGGAATTCCGCATGCGGCAGCTGCGACGGCTCCAGGCCTACCTGCGGGCCCACGAGCAGGAGGCGCTGGACGCCCTCCACACCGACCTGGGCAAAAGCGCCTTCGAGTCCTACGCCACCGAGCTCGGGCTCGTCCACGACGAGATTCGCCTCTACCTGAAGCACCTCCCCCGCTGGACGCGGCCGCGCCGGGTGCCCACCTCGTTCGCCCACTTCCCCACCACGTCCACGGTGTACCCCTACCCCTTCGGCGTGGCCGCGGTGCTCTCGCCGTGGAACTACCCGCTGCAGCTGACCCTCGTGCCGCTGGTGGACGCCATCGGCGCCGGCAACTGCGTGGCTATGAAGCCGTCGAAGACCTCGCCGGCCACCTCGGCGTTCATCCGCGACATGTGCCGCGAGCTGTTCGACCCGCGCTACGTGTACTGCTGGAAGGGCAGCGACGACATGAACGACTGGCTGCTGCAGGTGGAATTCGACAAGATCATGTTCACCGGCAGCCCGCGCGTCGGCAAGGAGATCATGACCGCCGCCGCCCAGAACCTCACGAGCGTGACCCTGGAGCTGGGCGGGAAGAGTCCCGTCATCATCGCCCAGGACGCGAACATCAAGCGGGCGGCCCAGCGCGTGGCCTGGGGAAAGTGCCTGAACTCGGGGCAGACCTGCGTGGGGCCCGACTACGTGCTCGCCCACGAGGACGTCGCCGACGAGTTCGTGGAGGAACTGGGCCGCTGGCTGCACGCCTACTACGGCGACGACATCCTGGCCAGCCCCGACTACCCGCACATGATCAACCGCAAGCACTTCGACATGGTATGCGGGCTCATCGACGACCGCCGACCGGGCACGCGCATCGCGCTCGGCGGCGGCCGCCACGCCGACACGCTGCAAATCGAGCCGACCGTAGTGACCGGCGTGACCATCGACAACCCGCTCATGAGCCAGGAGATCTTCGGCCCCGCCCTGCCCGTGCTCACCTGGCGCACCCTGGACGAGGCCCTGGCCATCGTGCGCTCCATCAAGCACCCGCTCGCCTGCTACATCTTCTCCGACAGCCGCGCCTTCCAACGGCGCATCCTGGACGAGGTGCGCTGCGGAGGCGCCACCATCAACGACGTGGTCATCCACGCGAGCAGCAACCGCATGGGCTTCGGCGGCGTGCAAAACTCCGGCATCGGCGCCTACCACGGCAAAGTGGGCTTCGATGCCTTCACCCACTACAAGTCCACCATGAAGAAATCCACCCTCGTGGAAATGGGCATCCGCAACCCGCCCTTCAACGACGAGAAAATGCGCCTGCTGAAGCTCTTCATGCCGAACCGGTAGAAACACCCCCCCCAAACGCACAACGGCGCCGCACTCAGGCGGGGCCGTGCTTGTTCAAGGGAGGCGGAAACCGAGCGACTTCCTACAGCGCTTCGGCGATGACCTCGCCCAGGCGCTGGATGCCGTCGCGGATGGTGTCGGCGTCGGCGTTGGTGAAGTTCAGGCGCATGGTGGAGTACACGCCGGGCTGGGCGTAGAAGGGCTCGCCGGGCACGAAGGCCACGCAGCGCTCGAGGGCCTTGGGGAACACGTCCATGGTGTTGATGCCCTCAGGCAGCGTCGCCCACAGGAACATGCCGCCCTCCGGCTTGGTGAACGACACCTCGGCGGGGAAGAACTCGGCCATGGCGTCGGTCATGGCGCGGGCCTGGTCGCGGTACAGGTCGCGAATCTTCACCAGGTGCTCGTCCAGGTCGTTATGGCGCAGGTAATCCAGCACCACGAACTGGGAGAACACGTTGGTGTGCAGGTCGGCGGCCTCCTTGGCGGTGTTCAGACGGCGCAGCAGCTCGTGATCCTTCGTGAGCAGGTAGCCCATGCGGAAGCCCGGGGTGACCGTCTTCGAGAACGAGCCCATGACCACGCCGTGGGGCAGCGCGGTGCCCCCGATGTAGGGCAGCGACTCGCCTTCGAAGCGCAGCTCGCCGTAGGGGTCGTCCTCCACCACCACGATGTTGCGGCCGGCCAAAATTTCGCGCACCTTCGCGCGGTTCTCGGCCGTGTAGGTGAGGCCCGTGGGGTTCTGGAAGTTCGGAATGAGGTAGATCATCTTCGCGCCGGCGTCCAGGGCCGCCTCGAGCTCGTCGGTGTTCAGGCCCTCCTCGGTTAGCTCCACCTCGCGGAAGACCGGCTGCTGCAGGGCGAAGGCCTGAATGGCGGCCAGGTAGGTGGGCTTCTCCACGATGACGCCGTCGCCCTTGTCGAGCAACACCTTGCCGAGCAGGTCCAGCACCTGCTGGGAACCGGTGGTCACGAGCACGTCGTCCTCGGTGTAGTCGGTGCCGAAGCGGTGGTTGTAGCGCTCGGCGATCCAGGCCCGCAGCTCGGGGATGCCGGCGGTCACGGAGTACTGGAAGGCCTCGGGGCCGCGCTCGGCCACCACGCGCTCCATGGATTCCAGCAGCTTTTCCTGGGGGAACGAAATGGGGTTGGGCAGACCGCCCGCGAAGGACGTGATGGCAGGGTCGGAGGCCGCCTTCAAAATGGCGCGCACGAACGACGGCGGGGTGTTGGTGATGCCGTCGGACAGCAGCTCGTCGATGGAAAACTCGGTGGTGGTTTCGGTCGTGGTCATGGTTGCCTCCGCTCGCGTAAGAACTCTCGGCTTCCATTGTTCCACTACCCCGCGGCCCCGTCGCGCATTTTTTCGCCAACGCGCAAAAGTGACCCGGGAATACGCGCCCCTTCTACCCACCTGCGCCCTTTTGCGGGGAAAGAAGGGCGGCTGCTCTCACAGCAACCCTGCGGGAATCACCAGGGTTTCGCCGTCAAGGGCGCCGACCTTCTCGGCGGCGCAGATAACCGCCCCCATGCCCCGCGGCACCGAAGATCGGTCGAGAACTCCGAAGTTTTTCACCATCGTCCGATTGGGAGAGGCCGTCTTCTTGATCTCAATGGGATGGAGGGCGCCGTCGGCCTCTACCACCAGGTCGATCTCCTTGGCATCATGATCGCGGTAGTAGTACAACGGCGGCTCCAAGCCGGCGTTCAAGTAGCTTTTCCATATTTCCGAAACCACAAAGTTCTCCATGAAAGCGCCTCCCATGGCACCCGCTTCCATGGTTTCGGGGCTGCTCCACTTGGTGAGATAGGCCACAAGGCCGCAATCGTGGCAATAGAGTTTCGGCGCCTTCACCGTGCGCTTGAGCTGATTGTTGGAATAGGGGTGCAGATAGAAAATAATGCCCGATTTCTCCAGCACCGCAAGCCAAGCCTTGGCTTTCTCTGGCCGTATACCCACGTCGGCGGCGATAGCGGCCACGTTCAGCATCTGCGAACAGCGGGCGGCCACGGCCCGCATGAAATCGGCGAATTGCAGGGCATCCACGTCTCCCAGCAACAGACGCACGTCGCGCTCGATATAGGTCTGCATATAGCTGCCGTAGAACACATTGAGATTGGTATAGCGTCCCGCGTCCACCGCCGGCATAGCGCCCCGGTACATCTCCGCAAACAGATCGACTACCGTCTTGAAATGAGCGCGGGCCTCCCGCTGCTTCCAATAGGAGAGATCGAGGGTGAACGGCGCTGCGCAATCGCGGTCATTCTCCCCTTGGCTCAAAGACGAGAGCGGCAGCACCGCCACACGGCCAGCCAGCGACTCGCCTGCCAACTCCATAAGGCGAAACTGCTGGGACCCCGTAAGCCAAAAAGAGCCGGGAGGCGCCCCTTGGTCGACCAGTATTTTGATACGGGAAAAAAGCTCCGGGGCATACTGCACCTCATCGATGAGCACAGGCGGTTGGTGCACCTGGAAGAACGTGGGCGGATCTTGAACGGC
>OFHN01002646.1_pt1 | contig 10217 bp, 13 predicted proteins | sample 1521321 | NCBI WGS metagenome assembly OFHN01 (sample SAMEA3504130, study PRJEB24116) | mouse gut metagenome | biome: mouse gut; feature: mouse-associated habitat; material: faeces | place: Denmark | collected 2011
TTCTGCGAAAAAGGGGTTTGGGGGCGGGAGCCACCAACAAGCAAAACAGGAGGTTTCCGCTCAGGCGGTAATCTCCTGTTTTTCGCATCTGTGGCCACAGATGCCCTGCTTGCAAGGTAGTGTATCCTAGTGAATCAGGTCAAGATAAATGTCGTGTCCATATTTTCTTCTGTCCGCATAATCCGAGACAAGTCAGTATGCGACTGGGCTTCAAAGAAGTTCGATATTCGGATTGAATTTGTACCCGATGCTGTGAACGCTCCTGATGTAGTCCGGCGTTTCGGGCGTGACCTTGAGCTTGTGCCGGAGGTTGCTGACATGATTGTTGATTGCTCTGTGGGAGTAGTAGTCAAGACTTTCGTGCCACACAAGGTCTATTATCATGTCATAGGTGAGTACCCGGCGGGGATTCATGATGAGCAGGGCAAAGATGTCAAACTCTTTTACCGTCAGCATGATCTCGGTCTCACGGACATATACAATTCTGTTCTCCAGACAGAAATACAAACCCTCGGCTTGAACTTCTGTCAATCGGGAACCCACTTCAAGTGAAGGAATCGGGAACATTCTGCCGCTTGTGGAAATAACAGAACATTCCCGTTCTTCTTTTGTTAGGACATATTGGATCAATTCCTGCTGCTGCTTTGAGTTTAGAAGCGCAAATAATTTCTCACCAATCTGTTCACCCGATTTAGATATATCTAATACAGTTAATTTCCCATGTCACCACCTCCTTCAAATATCCAAGGCGTAAGGAATCATCATTCTGTATTCTCTGCGTTATATTTTAGAAATCGTATCCTATCTTTATTTGTAGGAATGCTATTTGTCATGGCTTTCCATTCACCATCTTGAAATATCTCATATTCTTCAAAAGCACAGGGCAAACCATTTGCAACGCTTATGTCGCAACTATCCATTAGTTGAAAATGCAAGTGCGGGGCAAAGGAGTTACCAGAATGACCTACTCTACCAATGAAGTCCCCTTTCTTTACAGTTTGCCCGACAGAGACTTGAATAGAGCCAGTTTGAAGATGCACGAGAGCAGCATATATGTTATCAGCATATTCAATTATTATATAATTGCCTGCGACTGATCGTACATCGTCTTTTGCTGGGTCGAAATAATGAGCATTTTTATAAGCGTTAGCTAAATCTGAAAACAAGTTCGTTCGTGCGCGTTCCTTATAGTCATCCTCCGCTTGAACGACAACACCATCACAGGGGGCATATACTTCTTGCCCCCAGCAATAATATTCATTTAAGGGGACTCCAAACAGAAGGTATTGAGGCAAACTGGCACGATAGGCAGGATAACCTGCTCTATCCCAATCAACCTGAATGAAGTCATAGGCATATCTTGTACCTAACTGATCTGTTCCGTGACTTGGGATTTTAGTTCCTGGCGTGTTTGGAGAGTACCATTCTCCCCTTAAAGGAAACGCAACAATTATCGGATTATACATTTCATTACTCCTATCTACCCATTGGTCATTAGAATAAATAATAGTGCATAATGTTAGAAGAATAATCGCAAAGAAGATACTCTGTTTTTTCATACCGCATTTGTTAATCTGTTCCTTCACGATCTGCCACATAGAAAACTTTCCGCAATTCGTCAAGGTAATCATCCAGTGTTGTAATGATATGGTTATAATCAGGATTCTTGTCTGCTGAATTCCTTATATTGTCCAAAATCTGATTTGTAAAACCGACATTCGCCCATAGAATAAATTGCTTGCACTTTTCGACATTAAGATCGACCCTAAATTTTGAAACATCAATCATATCAAAAATTTCAAAGGTTTTCTTTGCGCTGGCTCTATCTTCAAGAGCCTTATTGATTTCGTCGGACTTCGTTTTAGCAGAAAGTTTATTAAAGTCAATAATCCAAGGATATTGTTTCATTAACTCGATTTGAAGTAGATAGGATGTTCGCAGCCTTTCAAATATATCTTTGATTGAATAATCCATTCTACTGAAATACTCCCTATCAAGTAGCTCGTTGAAATAATCGTAGGTAAACAAAAAGAGTTCTTGCTTGCTACCTACATAATGAAACATGAGCGCTTTAGAAAAGCCAGCTTCTTTTGCTATTACATTTGTTGAAGCATTGTCATATCCTTGTATTGAAAATTCCTTTAGCGCTGCATTGAGAAGCGCATCCCGCCTTGAGGCGTCTAAATCTAATAATTTTGTCAATGGTCTTATCTCCTTTGCATAGTGGCATTAACCTGTTAGGTCAATGCTATTATATACCCATTTACCTAAAAGGTCAACATCAAGATGAGCTGAAAATATAAAAATTTGTGGCCCATCGGTAGAATGTATGGGCAACAAATTATGCAAAGGCCATCCATAGCAAAGCTTTTCTGCATTTTGAGTGACGCACAAAACAGGGCTGAAAATAGCACCGTTTCACAAGATTATCAAGGCATCACTATGTCCCACCTGCGGTGGTCTTGACAGTCTTGCGCCCCAGTGCTTTAGGGTAGTCAAGAGAGGCTAAGATCCTCCCTGACAAGTGTTGCCGAGTCTCAATTTGGGGACTCATCCACAGGTTACACTATAATCCCTTTGCTCGAAGAATACAGAGGGTTTCAATTTCTATTACTCATCTTGGATTATCGCCAGTATAGGAGCAGGACATATCCTGAATATCATCGGGTACAATACAAAATGAAGCGGCCAGTCGCTTGGCCGCTTCATTTTGTATCATTCAGCTTTTTCATGATGCCGAGGATGTATTCCAACGATTGGGAGTCCAGCTTTTTCGCCTCCGCTATAAATGCCTGGAGCGCCTCCGGGTGGGCGTTCCCTTCATCAAAAAACTCTTGGGGCGTTACGTCAAGGTACTCGCAGATATAGAAGAACGCCTGCATGGAGGGCAGGGCCTTCTTGTTTTCGATGTTGTTGATATAGTTGTTCGCCTGTCCCAGCGACAGGGACATATCACGGGCTGATACGCCTTTTTGCGTCCTTAGCTTTGCCAGCCGCTCCGGGAGAAAATCTTCATACATTGCTCTCACCTCTACTCTGCATTAGATTGTATCTCACGTGGCAGCTATATTCGCAAGGTCAAAAAGGTTATTATTGTTGACACGCTAAAATATATCTATTATTATTGACAAGAACGAAAGATTATACCTACTTGCACATGGCATCTTGCAACATCCGTGGACTGTTGGAGCCGTGGACGGGAATGTTGAGACAGAGCCGCTCCAAACGGCAGGAACAGGCCAGCTCATCAATATCAACGGAGGAAAAATAGATGCAGAAAAAGACTTGTTGTGTCACAGGACACAGGGACTTGCCTCAAAAGGAGATCAACCGTGTAAAAGCGGCTTTGAGAAATGAGCTTGAGAAAGCGGTCGCTGACGGCTTTACCCGCTTTATGAGCGGCTTTGCTGAGGGCGTGGATCAGTATTTTGCCGAGATCGTGTTGGAAATGCAGAAGTCAAATCCGGCGCTGGAGCTTGTGGCCGTAATCCCCTACCAGAAGCGGCTTGATAATCTGCGGCAAAAGAAGTGGACCTATGAGATGCTGAAGGCTTGTGCGGATGTTGTTGTTATCCGGGAGGAATATCAGCCCAGCGTTTACTCCCACCGCAATCGCTACATGGTGGAACATTCTGACCGGGTGATTGCTGTCTATGATGGTCGGGAAAAGGGTGGTACTGCGGGAACTATCCGATTTGCCCATACGCTGAAAAAGGAATTGCGAGAGATAGCTGTTGGGGAGATCATTGTGCCGGATTACCTGAAAAGATAGAACAGAATGGGGTGCTTCGCATGATGTACCCACAACGGAGTATGCGCCTTTTACTTGCCTGGACGCCCCTTCTGAAGCAATGCGCTGAAAAACTGTAGTCTGTTCTGTCTAAACTGGTTCCATTGTCAAGGACAAATTTCTGACAATATTTACTTTAAAAAGTTTTCAACAATTCTTACTGAAAGCACAAACACAGCATGGCCGCCGCATTTGCGCCGACCATGCTGTGTTATAAGAAGGATTTTTCTCTATTGGGTAAATCTACTCTGGTAATAGGATAGGACTGAAAAGTGGGTTCATCTATTCTTCCCGCCCACAGTCACCAAACAGATTTTGTTTTCGCTGTGCTATATCTTCAGCCCCCTTTTTTATTAAAAAAGTTCCCGCATCTCGTAGATATAGGAAAGCTCCGGATGGGCGCTCCAATTCCGCCCATCGGTCAGCTCTGTAATCAGTTCGGCAGGGGCGGACATCAAGAAGACACCTGCTCTCTGTGCTTTCTTGAGTACTGCTGTCAAATGTGAAATTTGCTGGATGGCAGTTGTCTTGGAGCGCATCCATTTTGAAATTTTACGGCGCAGGATACGCTGGTCCCTCGCAACAACCATTTCGGGAGTCTTACATATTTGCTGTGCCGCTTGGCGCCTCTTTGCCGTTGCTGCCCGTACTTTTCTGGCCTTGTCTGCCGCCGCGTTGAGGCGGGCTTCCACTAATGCCTTAATGGGCATAAGCTCCGTTGCTTTGATCCCGTAGTAATTATCCACAGGGTAGATTCCGGTGGTAACATAGGCAGACCGCTTTGCGCTGAAACACATCCATGGATGGGACGATGCTGCCGATGCGGAGAAACCCTTTTTCTACGACTTTGTCCAGCGCTCCCATTCTATTACGAAGGATATCCCGTGAAGGAGATACTTCTGGTATATCTGTATCGGCCTTTTCTATCCATTGGGCAAGAACACGGCTCATGCGATACCGTTCTGCAACAGAAAATATGTCCGGCTCAATTTCAAACACATTGAGGATATCGTCAATTGGAAGTGACGCAATGGGCGCCGCAGCTTCAAAAAATCCTGCCTTCAATTCGATCTTTTCACGTGTAGCAGATTGTACATAGGGATGCTTTGCATAGCGGTTCACTGTAGCGAAAGCATACCCTGTGGTGTGTCCTCTTTTCGCACTGCGGTCTGTATCTCTACCCGCTGAACGTTCAAACTTTTCTTGCAGCCAATATATTTTGTGGTAGCCTACATCCGCTGGAGATATCCTGGCAGCCAACAGTCCGTCCTCTATGGATTGCTGTGGATACTTCCGATACAGCTCCGCTTCAAAATCTGGGTGTAGAATCAATCGGTTGATGTCCCAGACAAATTTCCCGCTCTCAATCAGCTCCTCCGCAGTCATGGTCGGCATGTATGGAGCCTTGGTCCAGTTCGCTTGGGTTTCCGGCGATGCCTTGGAATATTTGGGCCGCCCGCCGCGCTTAAAAACAGATTCCACCGATTGTGTGAAATTTAGGCCCAGACGTTGCGTATCAAATCCATTGCGTTCCAACATCCTGCGCACAGTCGCCCGCTTTGGTTCCCGAACCCACTCTTCATAGATTTGCTGCCGGAACTCAAGCGTCAGCAGCAAGCGATGCTCTTGAACCTCGTATACATTCGGATTTTTTCGCAGCGCTTCCATTTCTCCTGGTGAGTATACTTTTGCTGAACGTTTATTAGCCATCCTCATCACCCATAGGCTCTGCTCCTATTTTGCACGATGATTTCAGCGTTTGTCAATCCTGTGTCTACGCTACTGGCTTCTCTGTCAGTGTGCTGTCCAGATTACTTGCCATGCTGTCAACCGCTTGTCCATCTTTCGTGCTTTTTTTGTCAGAGCGCTGTCCTTTCTATGGGTACCATTTTAATCATTTTCTCTGTTCTAAACTCTCCCTTAGAGTGGGCCCTTCTGGTTGGTTCACAGTGGACCTACCCTCGGTTCTCCGCCAGGGCGCAATAACCCCCTGGCGGAGAACTTATATTTTTTTGCACTACTTCAGCCGGTATAAATTTGAGCTGAGGCTCCCGTTCTCCCGAAAGCGCCGCTCCTTGGAGATCAGCTCCGCCCTGCACAGATCATCCAGTGCCCGCTTGACGGTAGAGCGGGACAGCCGCAGCTCGGCGGAGATCGTGCGTATCCCCGGCCAGCACTTGCCCTCGCTGTCGGCGTGATCCTTCAGGTACATATACACAGCCCTGGCCCGGTGGTTCAGGTCGGACTGATAGATTTTCTCGAAGTATCCCATAGACTACTCCTGCTCCCCATCTGTGCGGACAACCACAGGGGGAGGAGGCTCCCGCCTGGTGCGTCTGGCCTGAGCGTAGGACGCGCCGCCTCTGGCAGTTGGAGTTTTCGGCGGGACTGGGGGAGCGGGAGGGGTATCGCTCTCCGCTGGCTGTGTGTGGTGACAGCGGAAGATCGCCTGCTCCAGCTCCTGCTTGTTGGCATAGGCCACGGTGCGTGCGGCCCGCTCCGGCAGCAGATACGGATCACCGAAGGAGATGCCCCAGTCCAGGAAGAGCCTGAGCCGTGTCTGCATGGGGTGCGTCCCCGTCTTCATCACTACAAACTGGCCCTTTGGGATGGACTTCAGCTCATCCGGCGTCATGAGAGGCCGCTCCATCATCTGGAGGGAGCGGCTGGCGCTGTCTTTTCCGCCGCCCTTGCTCACCGAACCGCTCATGACGGTGCGGCTGCCCAGGGCCTTGGACAGCACCTCGGCGGTCTGGGAGTTGGGAGCGAAGCCGCCGAAGATCGTGTCCTGTGTATTGTCTACTATGATCTCCGCGCCCTCCTTGCCGTAGTTCTTCTCCAACTGGGCAAGGCTCTGGATGATCGGCACCAGGGTCAGCTTGCGGGAGCGGCCGGCGCTGAACAGAGGCAGGATGTCGAAGGCGGGCATGGTGCCCAGCTCATCGCAGAACAGCACCACCCGGTTGGGCAGCTTGCCGCCGTTCTCGTCCGCCACAGAGAACAGCTCACGGGACAGCGTCTGGATCATCAGGCCGGCCATGAAGTTCTTGCTGGGGTCTTCTTCCGGCAGAACAAGGAAGATGGCGGACTTCTGGGAGGCAAAGGCTTCCGCGTCAATGGCACTGTCGAAGCACAGCACCTGCTCCAGCTCGGAGTCCAGGAAAGCATTCAGCCTGGACAGCACCGTGGACATGACCGAGGCCATGGCCTGCTCCGCCGAGTTGAGTGCGGCGCCAGCGAACCACCGGGCCTTGTGCGTGTCGGGAAGTGTGTCCATCATGACCTGAAAGCCATTCTTGCCTTTGGCGGTCTTGCTGGGCGCCAGCAGATCCTGCACCAGCTTGAACACGCTGACGATGTGCCGCCGCTCCTGGGGAGCTTCCTCTGTGGGCGGCAGATATTCCGCCAGCAGGAGGACTACCGCTGTGAGCAGTCCCTCAGCGGCATCGTAAAAAAATGCGTTCTGCCCGTAGTTTGAGGCGTCTCCCTCCGGGTTTATGATAGTTTTCGCCAGAATTTTGGCGTATTTCTCCGCCTTGGCTCTCGCCGCCAGATTGGACGGCTGTTCCCGGCAGATGTCCATGTAGCGGTTGATGAGCGTGAGGAGGTTGTACCCGTCTGACCTGGTGGGATTGCGCAGGTCGATCACCGCCACCTTGTAGCCGTAGTGCTGTAAGGCCACGGCGCCGTAGTTCCGGGCGAGGTCGCCCTTGGTGTCAAGGGCCAGGAAACTCATCCCACTGGCACAGGCGTACTCCATATTTGGGTACAGGAAGAACGCCGTCTTGCCCACGCCGGATGCGCCGATCATCAGGCAGTGGATATCGTCCGTGTCCACCAGCGCGGTGACGGCGTTCTTCTTTCCGACGCACCCCAGTACCAGCCCCTGTGCTTTAGGCAGATTCTTGCCGGAGCGCCACTCGCTCACATGGAAGGGGATGTGCCGGTAGGTCTGCTGGATCTCCTTTTTGTTGGCCCAGCGGGCGGTTCCATGCTGGCCGTCGCCAACAGTCTTGGACTTGATATTGTCCAGATTTCCACTTCCAGAGAAGTGCGTGGCGGCGGCGATGAGCAGAAGCATCCCGCCCGCCAGTAAAATTAACATGATCGTCTGCGGCGTCATAAATTCACCCCATTTCTTGTTGCAGTGCCGCTTGTTCCTGTTTCTGCTGCTGTTTCAAAACGTCCGCCTCATACTTGACGGATATCTTTGCGCAGGACAGCGCCAGCTCCAGCCAGCCTTCCGTCAGCTGTCGTTTTTCCGCCTCACTGCGGATGCCAGGCTTTGAGGCCAGCTTCAAAACAGCATGAGCCTGTTCCGCCAACACAGCGGTGCGGCTGTTCAAGCTGCTCCGATTCTGGTGGGGATGGATACAGCTCCGCAGTTGCTCCAACAGTTCCTCACTGCTATGTGGTTCACCCAGCTGTCGCAGCCCCCGGCCATAGGCGTACAGAGCCAGCGCGGAGGCCAGCTCGATGCAGGTCGTGGCTCCCTCCGGGTAGTCCCTGCGGAGATTCATCTCATATCCGCAGAGCGCATTTGTCAGTTCCCGGCCTACCCGTTCTGGAATGACACACTCCTCCATGTAGACTCCGATCCTGCCGCAGACCTCCGAAGCGGCAATAAGCTGGGGATGCTCCTCCGCCTCCTGAGCAGGGAGACCACGCCGGGCCTTGAGATCCTCGTTCCAATCCTTGTGTTCGGACTGGAGTATTCCCACATCGTCATAGCCGTGTTTATGGAGGATCTCTGCCAGACGTCCGCTGGCCTCAATGCCCGCCTCGTCATGATCCAGGCAGAGGCAGACGGTGCGAAGGCTGGGGTTCTGCTCCAGCATCCAGAGCATGGCGTGTTCCGCCGTCCCGCACAGGGCCACGAAGCTGTGTTCCTGCCAGCCTCTGGGGTAGCGGGAGAGGAAGGACATCAGGCCGATGGGCGCCTCGAAGACATAGAGGCGGTCGCTGGTCCCTGTGTAGTGGAAGCTGCACCGGGGATCGCTGCCCTCCACGTTGATGCGGAAGGTTTTGCCAATGTCGTTGAGGCTGCGCTTGTGGGCATGGCGCGGGACGCCGTTCCCGTCCCTGCCAACGAAGACGGCGTTGTGATATTCTCTGTCCTTGAATTTTTCACAGCTCTCATACAGCAGTCCCGCCCGGACAAAAGCATTGACCACGTTCCGGTCCAGGAATCGGTGCTTGAGCAGATAGGCGTACATCCGCCGCATCTCCTGACCGGCAGAGGGCAGGGCAAATTCCTTTCTGGGCTTTTCCTCCCGCTTTTGGGCGGAAGTGTAGACGATCCCCTGCTCCCCGCCCAGCAGACGGGTGATGGCCTCTGGGTAGGAGAGGTTATAGAACTGCTGGACGAAGGAGATGGGGCCGCCGCCTTCCTTTATGGCATGATCGTACCACTCATTGCCCTGGACGGTGATGCTGTGATCGCTGGCCAGACGGTACTCCGGTCCGGAGCGGATCAGCTTCTCACCCTGGCGGCGGAGAAACTCCGCCAGATCAACAGAGGCCGCCCGGAGCTTTTGTTCTTCAGTAAAATGGATATAGGGCATAGATCCTCCTTGTATCATTTTTGGTTGCTTTTTTCGCCTAGCTGGGGTATACTGATGGTAAGGAAAGTAAGGAACAACGGTTTGGATGAAAGGGGCCAGATACTATGGAGCTTGCGAAGGTCACATCAAAGGGACAGATCACGATTCCCATCGATATTCGGAGAAAACTCGGCGTAAAGGAGGGAGACAAGATCCTGTTCGTTGAGGAGCAGGGACGGATCATCATGATGAACTCCTCCATGGACGCGCTGCGAAAGGCACAGGCCGCATTTACCGGGGAGGCGGAACGGCTTGGGCTGAGAGATGAGCAGGATGTGGCGGACCTGGTCTCTGCGCTGCGGCGGGAACGGATGGGGGGCTGAGATGCGGATCATGCTGGACACCAACGTCCTCCTCTCTGCCATCCTCTTTCCCAGTGAGCGGATGAACCGGATGATGCGCTGCATCTTTGAAGAGCACAGGCTTGTACTGTCATCCTTTGTTGTGGATGAATTGGGCTATGTGATCCGGCGCAAATTTCCGGCGAAAGCGGCTGCTGTGGATCAGATGCTCTCCGCAATGAGTTATGAACTGGTCTACACGCCGCGGATCATGGATCGCTGTTCGCCATCCGGGACCCAAAGGACTACCCGGTCTTATATACCGCCATAGTCGAGGATGTGGATATGCTGATCACAGGGGACAAGGACTTTGCGGAGATCCAGATTGAGCGTCCCGAGATCTGTACGCCGGCGGAGTTTATGCGCCGCTGCGGGATACACTGACTGATACAGGAGGGCTTTCCATGAACCTCTATACTCCGGCGGAGTGCGCCGCTGTCAGCGCCAGTGATAAAATGTAAAAAAAGGCCGAGGAAAAAATGT
>OFHN01002652.1_pt1 | contig 10198 bp, 6 predicted proteins | sample 1521321 | NCBI WGS metagenome assembly OFHN01 (sample SAMEA3504130, study PRJEB24116) | mouse gut metagenome | biome: mouse gut; feature: mouse-associated habitat; material: faeces | place: Denmark | collected 2011
CCGCCTATAACGAGGTGCGCTTTCAGCCCGGCTCCAATGTGGGAATGCGTTTTGACGCCCTTCCACTGGACAAGCGTCCGGCGGCCTGCATTGCCTGCGGCAAGTGCTCCCAGGCCTGCCCCCAGGGAATCGACGTACCGTCGGCTTTGAAGGGGCTGGCCGAGGCCATTGAAAAGACGCCCAGCTGGGCTGATATCTGCAAGCAGCGGGAACAGGAGGCCAAGCAGAATCGGAGCTGAGCCCGTTTCCCTCACCCACAAATAAAACCCCAGATGGCTTCGGCCATCTGGGGTTTAAAGCGCCATCCGTTGGGGAAATGCATTCTCCCGCAGCATCCCCCATATTTTATCAATGTAGGCCAGAGTGTAAAAGCTCTCAAAGTAGTGGTAATAAAACGCCCCTCGAGGCGTCATCTCATACACGCCATTCTGATACGTCACAAAGCCCAGCCGTCTCGCCGCCCACAACTCCACACCATACATTTTGCGCAGCGGAACACCAAAAAAACGCTCAAAATCCGCCTCCGCCACCTGGATGCCATAAGCCGCCCAGAATAAATAATATACCATCCTCTGCCGTAGGGAAAAGCGAAGGGTGAGCGCCGTGGGAAGGCTGTTCGCCTCCACCCGCCGGCAGTATTCCTCCATCGAAAAGGTATTTACCTTGAACTGCTCCCGCAGCAGTGTCGCGGCGGAGCAACCGAACCCCAAAAAGGTCTCCCGCGTCATGGAGGAATACCGGACGCTTTCCCCCTGTGCGAATGTCCATATAGAGTTGCGGACGCACCCCAGCTCCTGGCAGTAGGCCGTCACTGCGTCCATCAGCCGCCGCTTTTCTTTTTTCGGCATTGCCGAAACCAGGCTGTCCGTGAAGGTAAAGTCGATAAATGGGTAAAGCGCGATATGGTTTGCTCCGTTGGCAAAAGCGGTGTCGATATCCGCCTTCAATTCGTCCAGGGTCTGCCCCGGCAGAGCAAAAATAAAGTCCATGGACACGGTTTCAAAGGGAACCGCCGCCAGCGCCGCGGCCAGGGCGGCGGGGTCCGCCGCCTCCCGCCCCAACACTGCCTGATGCCTCCCCTGAAACGACTGAATCCCAATGCTGAGCTTGGTCACGCCCGCGTCCCGCAGCGTCCGCAGCACGGGGAGAACCACATCGCTGGGGTGAAGCTCTACCCCAATCCCCTCGGTGATGTCATAATACCTGCCCAGCGCGTCAATGATCTCCTTCAACCGCCCGGCGGCAAGCGCCGGCGTACCGCCTCCAAAATACAAACTGGTGACCCGTTTTTTCTCCTCTCCCCGGCCTCCCACCAAATGGATTTCCTGGATGAGCGCGTCAATATAGCGATCACACCACTCCTTTGAATACTCCACTTTGCAGTATGGGCAGAAATTGCACACGCTTCTGCAAAACGGAATGTGGACGTATAACCCTAACTGTTCACATTCCTCATAAGGCAGGCGGGAATCAAATTCGCCCGTAAATACGAAGGGCTTGATGGACCGGGTCAGCCACATTCTCACTAAATCAGTTATCATATTCATTGTTCACCCTATACATACTTCAAATAGGTTTGCAGCATTTCTATGATAATTTTCAGATTTCCGCGGAACAAAAGGGTGTATTCCGCCACAAAAAAATATCCGCAGTGCTGGCACAGCCCCTCCACCTCGATACACCGCCCACAGGTACTCAGCTTGCCGTTTTCCATCACCACGCACTGATGGCAGGGCGTAGGAAAACGTTGATCCACCAAATAGGGAAAGGCGCTTTTCAGGTTGAATACCGGCGCTCCTTCCCTCATCATCTGCACAATATCCCGGCAGCACGCCGCCTTTTCGTCCCTGCTCAGGGCCAGTTCTGCCGTATCTGGATAGGGCGTATGAAAATTGAACGACACCGCGCGGACGTTTTTCTCCCTCATCGCCGTATGGCACACGTCTCGAATCCCGCTTTTGTTGATTTGGTTGATCGCCATATACAGGCAGATGTTGTCTGCCGGCGCATTTCGGATATTTTCCAGGATAACGTCATAAGTCTCTCCCCGAATCTCATTGTGCTGCTCCCGCGTTCCGTCCAGACTGAGCAAAATCAGGTCCGCCTCGGGCAGTTCCAGAGAAAATGTCCCGTTTGTCACCACGTTTACAATCAAAAAGCCCATTTGCTTGGCCTGAATCACCAAATCCCGCAGCGTTTTGTCCCCATCGCGCCACAGGAAGGTCTCTCCGCCGCAGAAAAACAGAATCCGGATTCCCATGCTGTACAGCTGCTCCATCTCGGCCCTGATCTGCCGGTATGAATACATGACCGACGTGATATTGTTCACCGAGCAGTGCTTACACCTTAAATTGCATTGGTCGGTCACAATAATCGTCCCAAGAATCGGCTTTTCCCCGCGAAGCAGCACCGTTTTCATCCCAAACCCAGCAAAATACAAGAAATCCTTTATTTTCACGGCGTTTTCACCCCCATGCCACGCTTATTTAGTATAGCATACGCCTGAGCAGAAATCAATCCGCTGCCGCAGACGCCTCAAACAGCAAACGCCTTGTTCAGTACTTCTGAACAAGGCGTTTACTGTTTGGAGCTGGTAATGTGACTCGAACACACGACCTGCTGATTACGAATCAGCTGCTCTACCAACTGAGCTATACCAGCGCTCCGCGCCGGACACTTGCTCATCATACACCACAACCGCCGTTTTGTCAAGTGGTTGGGCGCTTGGTCCCTATCCAAGATAAGGGCTGGTAATATCTAAAATTGGAAATCTTTCGGATTAACTTATAACATACCAAAAGGCTTTTGCACCGTATTGGTAAAATCGCCGGGAGTTTTAATAACAGTCTTTATATTGAAAAGAGATGGCGCTTGCTCCGTCACAGCAGTGGGGCAAACAGCCGCAGCAGGTCCCTCAGCAGCCGGTGAGGCAGCGAAATTGCCTGGCAGTCCTCCCACGTTATCCGCAGGCTTTTGGTCTGGGTATCCAAAAAGTCCTCCCGAATTTCCGCCACCGAAGGCGTCCCATACAGCAGCACGCCATTTTCAAAGTGAAGAAACATACTGCGGTAATCCAGATTTACTGTCCCCACCGTTGCAAAACAGTCGTCCACCACAAAATTTTTGCTGTGGATAAAGCCTGGCTCATACTCAAAAATCTGCACCCCAGCCTCAATCAGCTCCTCATAATGGCATCGGGTAAGCTCGAACACCGTCTTTTTGTCCGGAATATGCGGCGTTATAATGCGCACATCCACGCCAGACTTCGCCGCAGTGGTCAGCGCCACCGTCAGAGAATAGTCAATCACCAAATAGGGCGTCGTGATATAGATATACCGCTTCGCCCGATAAATCAGGTGCAGATACACCGACTGCCCCACCGGCTCCCGGTCCCACGGGCAGTCATGATAGGGCTGCACATAACCCTCCACCCCGCCGCAGGCCGGCTCTGGCCGGAAGGGTGTGAAGTGCTCCACCTCGCTGTGTGTGAAGTCCCACATAGACAGAAAGGACACCGTCATGGACCACACCGCGTCCCCCTCCAGACGAATGGCCGAGTCCTTCCAGTGGCCGAAGCGGGGCTTCACATTGATATACTCGTCCGCCATATTGATTCCGCCGGTAAAGGCCACCTGTCCGTCCACAATCATATACTTTCGGTGGTCCCGGTTATTCTGACGCAGGGACACCACAGGCACAAAACGGTTAAAGACCCGGCAGTGCACCCCCAGCTTTTCCAACCGCGCCGGATAATCGGACGGCAGCGTGGAGATGGAGCCGATGTCGTCATAGATCACCCGGACCTCCACGCCCTGCTCCGCCTTCTCTTTTAGAATATCCAGCACCGAGTTCCACAGCTTTCCCTCCTCGATGATGAAATACTCAATAAAGATATAGTACCGGGCCCCCCGAAGGGCACACAGAATATCGTCGTAGCAGTCGTCCCCCAGGGGATAGTATCTCGTCCTTGTGTTGCCGTACACCGGACAGCAGGTGGTCCGCTCCAGATAGCGGGCCATGCAGGCCGCGTCCGCTCCAATCAGCTCTCCTAAAAAGGCGGATCGTCCGCATTCGCTCCCCAAATTTTTTCGGATTTTTCGCTCCATGGAGCGCAGCCGGCGCTGATTGAAGGAGGACAGATGGTTGCCCCCCAGCAGCAGATAGGCCAGGGACCCGAAGGGCATCAGCCCAAGCACAATAATAATCCAGCCTATCTTATAACCTGGGTTGCTCTTATCCCCCACAATCCAAGCTGCGGACAGCACAGAAAGCACCAGAAAAAACCATTCCACCCGGTCGAAATACACGCTGTCCCGCAGCACAACCAGTCCCATGATATACAAAATAATCTGGGCAATGATGAGCACCGCCACAATCCCAAGCCGGTGAAACAACACCTTGCCAATTTTACTCAGAATTCTTTGCATAGCCTCTCCTTGGCCGTCCTACGCTCCCGCTTCGGCCCGCTTTTCCTTCAGCACTACATTTTTCTCTCCCAGCGTCTCACGAAGCTCCGCCAGCAGCGCCTCGTGGAGCAATCCGTGACTTTTGAGCTTTCGGCCGCTGTCCGCAAGATAGACAATCATCTCCGAGTCGCCGGGAAACATCCCCAACAGCTTCTTTAACCAGGCAAAGGATTGGCCGCTGTCCGGCAGCTTAATCCACAGCACCTGATTTTCTCCGGCCGCAGCCGCGGGCTGCCTCTGGCCGGACAGGGGCGCTACCCGGTCCACCATCAGCTGCGGCGACTTCTCGTCCCGAATTGACACCCTGCCCGTCACCACAATCGGAACATTCGCTTTTAGATACGCCCCGCTCTCCGACAGCACGCGGGAGAAAACCAAAAGCTCAATAGAGCCGGTGGCATCCTCCAGCATCACGTAGGCCATCATTGAGTTGTTTTTTGTGGTTTTGGTCCGCACAGACGCCGCCACACCCGCCAGCGTAACCTGCGCTCCGTCTCCATATTGAGAAGATCCGGCTTCCTCGTCTGCCGTCATCACCGCAGAAATCGGCACAGCTCCATATTTCTGAACCTGTTTACGGTATTCGTCCATGGGATGCCCCGACAGATACAGCCCTGTGGTCTCCTTCTCCATCGCCATCAATTCCCCGCGGGAGAACTCCGGAATGTCGGGAAGCGTCACCTCCGGCACCGATGCCGTCTCCCCCCCGCCGCCAAACAGGTCAAATTGACCTTCTAGATTTTTTCGCCGGTCCCGGCTGATGGAATCTACCACCTGCTCGTACACCTTGAGCAACTGGGAACGGCGGCAGCCCATGCTGTCAAAGGACCCGGAGCGAATCAAGCTTTCCAGCACCCGTTTGTTCAAATCGCACTCATACATCCGGGAGCAGAACTCCGCAAAGGAGGCAAAAGGGCCGCTCCGCTCCCGCTCGTCCAGCACCGCGTTGGTGAAGCCCAGCCCCACCCCCTTCAGCGCCGCCAGCCCAAATCGGATATTGCTTCCCGACACGGTAAACGCCGCGCCCGACTCGTTGATGTCCGGCGGCAGCAGCGCAATGCCGTTCTCCTTGCACTCGGCGATATACTCCGCCACCTTGTCCTGGGAATCCAGCACCGAAGTGAGCAGGGCCGCCATATACTCCCTGGGATAGCGGTACTTGAACCACGCCGTCTGATAGGCCACAATGGCGTAGGCCATGGAATGGGATTTATTAAAGGCGTAGTGGGCGAAATCGTTGATCTCATTATAGATGGATTCCGCCACCGCCGCCGGGATGCCGTTGGCCTCGCACCCGGCGATATTTCGCTCAGGGTCGCCGTGGATGAAAAACGTCCGCTCCCGCTGAACGTCTTTTTCCTTTTTCTTGCTCATCGCCCGGCGCACCAGGTCCGCCTGCCCCAGAGAATACCCCGCCAGGCGGCGGAAAATCTCAATGACCTGCTCCTGGTACACAATGCAGCCATAGGTATTGGACAAAATGGATTCCAGCGCCGGATGCTTATAGACCACCAGCTTTGGGTCCTGGGCGCAGGCCAAAAACCGGGGAATGGACTCCATGGGACCAGGACGGTACAGGGCGATAATGGCGCAGATATCCTCAATGCTTTTGGGCTTCAACCCAACGCACACACCGGTCATCCCCGCCGACTCCATCTGGAACACGCCGGAGGTGCGGCCATCGGACAGCATTTGATAGACCTCCTGGTCGTCGTCCGGAATATCCTCCAGCTTAAAGCCGGGCTGGGTCTTTTGTACCATTTTTACCGCGTCGTCCAAAATGGTCAGGTTTCGCAGGCCCAAAAAGTCCATTTTCAGCAGGCCCAATTCCTCAATGGTGACCATGGTATACTGCGTCACCGGCTGGCCGTCGTTGGTCGCCAGCGGGACATACTCGTATACTGGGCGCTTGGTGATCACCACGCCCGCCGCGTGGGTCGAGGCGTTGCGGGGCATTCCCTCGATCTTCCGGGCCATGTCCACCAGCCGCTTTACCCGCTCGTCTCCCTTGTACAGATCGCTCAATCCCGTGGACAGCACCAGCGCCTTATCCAGTGTCATCTTCGGGTCAAAGGGCACCTGCTTGGCGATGTTATCCACTTCGGCATAGGGGAAGTTGAGCACCCGCCCCACGTCCCGGATGGCGGCCTTGGCCTTCATGGTGCCGAAGGTGACAATCTGCACCACGTGGTCCTTTCCGTACTTCTGAGAGACATAGTCAATCACTTCCTGCCTCCGCCGGATGCAGAAATCCACATCAAAATCAGGCATAGTCACCCGCTCAGGATTTAAAAACCGCTCGAAAATCAGGCTGTATTTCATGGGGTCCACATCGGTAATGCTCAGGCAGTAGGCCACGATGGCCCCGGACCCCCGCCCCGGGCCTACCGGAATCCCCTGCCGTTTGGCATAGCCGATAAAATCGGACACAATCAGGAAGTAGTCCACAAAGCCCATCTGCTGGATGATGCCCAGCTCATAGTCCATCTGCCTGCGCTCATTCTCCCCGCCATTGGGATAGCGCCGGGCAAACCCCTCCTCGCACAGATGGCGCAGATAGGCCGGGGAATCCTTCCAGCCCTGGGGGAGCTTGAACTCAGGCAGATGATACGTGCCAAACTCAAACTCCACCGTGCACGCGTCCACAATCTTCTGCGTGTTGTCAATGGCCTCGGGGCAGTTGGGAAAGAGGGCGCGCATCTCCTCCTCGCTTTTGACATAAAACTCGTCCGTCTCAAACCGCATCCGGTCGGCGTCCTCCACCAGCTTCCCCGTCTGGACGCACATGAGCACATCCTGCATCTCCGCGTCCTCCCGGGTGAGGTAATGGCAGTCGTTGGTGGCCACCATGGGGATGCCGGTCTCCTGGCTCAAGCGGATGATCCCCGCGTTGACCACCTGCTGCTCGGGGATTTTGTGGTCCTGGATTTCCAGATAGTACCCATCCTCCCCAAACAGCTCCCGCATTTCCAGGGCGTGGGCCTTTGCCCCCTCGTAGTCCCCGTTCCGCAGCCGCCTGGGAATCTCCCCCGCCAGACAGGCGGACAACGCGATCAGTCCCTCGCTGTGCTGGCGCAAAAGGTCCATATCAATCCTGGGCTTGATATAAAAGCCCTCGGTAAAGGCCATGGACACCATGTAGCTCAAATTTCGGTAGCCCTGCTCGTTCCGGCACAGCAGCACCAAATGCCGGGCGGAGCCGTCCAGCTCGTGCACCCGGTCAAACCTGGTCCGAGGGGCCACATAGACCTCGCATCCGACGACAGGCTTCACCCCCGCCGCCTTGCAGGCCCGGTAGAAGTCGATGACGCCGTACATCACCCCGTGGTCGGTGATGGCCACGGCGGACTGGCCCAGCGCCTTCACCCGCTGTATCAGCTGCTCAATGCGGCAGGCGCCGTCCAGAAGGGAGTATTCAGTGTGGAGATGTAAGTGGGTAAAGGGCATGGTGGTCACTCCTCAATTTGTTCGTCTTTCTTCTGTTTCAATTCTTCCGCCGCAAGTCCGTCAACCGTTTCTATCAGGCATTCCAGCGCATCCCACAGCTCTCCGGCGCTTTTTGTTCGTTCCGGGAATAAAAAGTCTCGGAGCATCGGGATGCCCAGAATCAGGACGATCACATATATCCAATATTGCCCCGCTACGGCGCAGGAGATAAGTCCCAAGCCATATACCCCGCCGACAATCACGGCCCAGCCCCATAGGGGCTGCCGGAAGTAGCCGGAAATCACGCTGCCTGCTTCATTAGGGGCAATCTGTCCGCAATACACGGGAGAGAAGCCTACAGATTTGCCCTCGCCCACTCCGGCGCTCAGAAAAACCCGCCTGTGCTCCGCCCCCACGGCTCCATACGTCCCGGAAATGCTCCCATAATTCATCCTGCAGACCGTAAAACGGTTTTCCTTCTTCCAGTTCAGAGCCACCTTACACGCCTTCTTGTGCAGGCTGTTTTGTACCCGGACTTCCAAATCCAGCTTGTCCCTCAATTTCGCCGGAGGCAGGCTGCTGTGGAGCTCATACCGTCTCATGGCCTAACCCTCTCCTTTGTCACGCTTTGCAGACGGCTGCTCCGCACTTCCCGCCAGCTCCACCAGCTTCCGCATCCGGTGGTTCAGCGCCGACTTGCTCACCGGCGGGTCGCACAGCGCCGCCAGCTGGCTCAGATTCAGCTCCGGGTGCTCCATTCTGAGCCGCGCCGCCTCCTTGAGCTTGTCCGGCAGGCAGTCCAGCCGGTCCGCCTCCTGCAAGCGCTCAATCACCGCCAGCTGCTCCCGGGCCGCCGCCACAGTTTTGTCCAGGTTTGCGCTGTCGCAGTTTACCTGGCGGTTGACGCTCCCCCGCAGGTCCCGCTCGATTTTCGCCGCCATCACCTCCATGGCGGACACCGGCGCGCCTAAAAAGGTCAAGTAGTCCTCGATGTGGTCGCTCTGCTTGAAGTAGATCACCCGGTTCCCCTTCCGGTCCGTCTCCTTCGGCTCGAAGCCCGCCTCCCGCAGCAGGGCGGGCAGCTCCCTCCCTACGTGGTAGTGGGAGGTGGCCATCTCCAGGTGGTAGCCCTTCATGGGGTCTGTCACCGACCCCCCTGCCAAAAACACCCCCCGAAGAAAGGCGGTACGGCAGTGCTCCTCCTCCAGCCGGGCTAAGTTGATGTGCAGGGACACCGAGCTGTCCCACTCCAGGTCAAACGCATCGAAAACGGCCTTCAGCTTGCCTGGCTTCTCAATCAAAAAAGCTCCCTTTCCCTCCCCCGTCTCCGGGAGCTGGTCGAAGGATACCTGAAATGCCCTGTGGAACAGGACGGGCAGCCGCTCCTTCAGCGCGGAGCACTCGGTGACAATCCGGGCCTGACGCGTGTGAAATATACTGCAAAACAAGAGAATGCCGTAGGCCTCCGCCTGGGCGCAGCACCGGCGGCCCACCCGCTGCCGGCACAGCTCCTGCTTCACATTGGCAGAAAAGGCCACGGCCCCCTCCTCCTTTCCATCAATCAAAAAATTTTGGTATCCGCCCGCTGCTGGTAAAGCTCCACCACTGCCCGGGCCACCTTCACTCCGGAGTGGCGGGCATAACCGCAGTCCAAATCCATCAGCGGCCGGAACACCACCTCCGCCCCCAGCAGCTCCATCTCCCGCCGGTCCACCCGCATGGGCTCCGCGTCCTCGGCAGAGTAACGCTCCAGCAGCGCCGGACCAATGGGGTCGGAATTGCACAGGCACAAATCCACCAGCCTCGGCCCGCCGTGCTCCAAAAGGGCGGCCACGTGGTCCTGCGCCGTCATCCCCTCCGTCTCCCCGTCCTGGGTCATAATATTGCACACATAGATTTTCAGCGCGCCGCTGTCCGAAATAGCCTCCGAAATGCCGTCCACCAAAAGATTGGGAATCACACTGGTATACAGGCTCCCCGGCCCCAGCAGGATCACCTCCGCGTTTCGGATGGCCTCCACCGCCTCAGGCAAGGCTGGGGTGTGCTCCGGCAACAGGCGCACGTGGTGAATGCGGCAGTTCTGCTCCTTTTTTGCGGCGGAAATGCGGGATTCCCCCCGAACGCTGGAGCCGTTTTCAAAGGCCGCCTCCAGCTGAACATTGGCGTTGGTCACGGGCAAAATGCGCCCGGAGATGGCCAGCACCTGGCTCATCCGTGCCACCGCCTGGTCAAAGGAATCGGAGATGCCGTCCAGCGCGGCCAGCAGAAGGGTGCCGAAGGCCTGCCCCGCCAGCCGCCCGTCGGGG
>OFHN01002654.1_pt1 | contig 10195 bp, 7 predicted proteins | sample 1521321 | NCBI WGS metagenome assembly OFHN01 (sample SAMEA3504130, study PRJEB24116) | mouse gut metagenome | biome: mouse gut; feature: mouse-associated habitat; material: faeces | place: Denmark | collected 2011
CGCACAGTGCCGGGGGGGGGCACCGGGCGCACGATACGAAAAAGGGCCCCCGAGGGAGCCCTTCGCAATGCAGAAGGAAGTGCGGCCTAGCGGAACGCCTTCTCCTTGATCTTGGCAGCCTTGCCCACCTTGTTGCGCAGGTAGTACAGCTTGGCGCGGCGCACGTCGCCCTTGCGGGTCACCTCGATCTTCTCGATCTTCGGGGAGTGCACCGGGAAGGTACGCTCGACGCCGATGGAGAAGCTGATCTTGCGCACGGTGAAGGTCTCGCGGACAGAGGCGCCCTGACGGCGGATGACGTCGCCCTGGAACACCTGGATACGCTCGCGGTTGCCCTCCTTGATGCGGTAGTGGACCTTAACGTTGTCACCCACGTTGAACTCGGGGAGGTCCTGCTTGATCTGCTGCTGCTCGATAGCGCGAATGATATCCATTGCCTTTTCCTACTCTATACTTCCAGTGGTCTTGCGATTCATCTTGTTATGGACGCGATTTGACAGTATATCGCCACCGCGCCCCCCGCGCAAGGAGAAATTCCCATCCATTCCGTGAAAATTCACGGGAACGGCAACGGGCCCGGGCCGGCGGCCGGCACCGGCGCTGCGGAACCTAGGCGCCCGCCCCCTCGTCCACGATGACGAACTCGTCGTCGCCCTTGCTCTCCTGGGCCACGAGCATCTGCTCGAACATGGACGCGGTCTGGGAGAAGTCGCTCGGCAGCACCACGGTGGACTGGCGGCCGTTGCGGGCGAACTCGCTCATCATGTCGGTCCACTGGGTGAAGATGAACAGCTGGTTGGCCTCGGCCGCCGACACGCCGGAGCTCTTGATGACCGCGAGCGACTCCGAGATGCCGTCGGCGATGGCCTTGCGCTGGGCGGCGATGCCCCGGCCGGCCTGCTCCATGGCCTCGGCGCGGGCCCGGGCCTCGGTGACCACCTTGATGCGCTCGGCCTCGGCGAGCGACTGGGCCGCCTCCTTCTCGCGCTGGGCGGAGTTGATGCGGTTCATGGACTGCTCCACGTCGGCGGGCAGGTCGATGGCCGTGATGAGCGTGCTCACCACATCGTAGCCGTAGGCCACCATGAGGCCCGACACCGTCTGGTTCACATCCGAGGCGATGGCGTCCTTCTTGTCGAACACCTCGTCCAAGGTGTACTGGGGCACGCTGGAGCGCAGGGCGTCGATGAGGTAGGAGCGCATCTGGGCCGTGGGATTCGCCAGCATGTAGTAGCTGCGCCACACGCCCGAGGGCTGGCCGTTCGCAGCCGGCTGGGCGCTTACGCGGTACTGGGCGGCGATGGCCATGGTCACGGTCACGTTGTCGCGGGTCTTCGCGTCGATGGTGAACTGCTCCTGGCGCGTGCGCATGTCCACCTTGGCGGCCACGGTCTCGAAGAACGGGATCTTTATGTTGAGACCGGCGCCCACGGTGCGGTTGAACTTGCCCAGCCGCTCGATGATGTAGACGTTCTGCTGGGGCACGATGAAGAAGATCTGCGGCGCGAGCACGATGAGCAGCACGATGATAATGCCGAGTAAGATCACGGGGAATCCCCTTTCTCTAAGTTGCATGGTGAAGGTATTGGTGGCAGTATACCATCCTAGCAACTCGTCGCCGGTCGGAGCCACGCGGCGTTCTGATTCGCTCAGACAGTCCTGCTCGCGCGAACAGCCCACTGGGCTGTTCGGCTCGTGCGGAACTCGCTCGGTTGGAACGCCCCGCATCTCCGACCTGCTCAACGGACGCTGCGAGCCTGATTTCCATCCTAGAGAAAGGCCTTGCCGCCCTCCATCGATCGGCCTTACGCTTGTCTTACGTTGTTGTCAGGTTTGGAGATCGGGGTTTCTCTGTCAGAAGTAGTTATCTCAAATTTGATACAGTTTGTCAGTTACGATTCCTTTGGTTTACTTTTGAGAAGTATCAAAGTAAAATTCCAGGTATAAGCTATTATATGGCAGGTAATGCCTCCTATATCGCAGGTGCGAAGTCGTAGGTGTGGTAGAGTATATGCATTAAATTTGATACAAAAGGAATGAGCATGCTGTTAAACCAAGACATAGCAGAGCGAGTGCGTGAAGGTCGGCGACGGCTTGGCTTGTCGCAATCGGATTTGGCGAAGACCGCCCACGTGAGTCGTGCCACGATTGCCCGGGTAGAAGGTGGGGCTGCGGACAGCGTATCGCTGGGAGCCATGCAGCGGGTGCTCAACGCGGCCAATTGGGACTTGCGGCTTGAGCGGGGCGTCGTTCCCTCTTCATCTACAACTTCCTTCGATGTGGAGGCCTATCTTGACTCGCTGTATGGTGAAGCCCGATGAGCGCGCGGGGAAGGTCTCGCTCCCTTGAAGTGTTCGTGGGCGGGGCTCATGCGGGAGCGCTGCACATATCGGGCAACGGGCTGCTCTCGTTTCGCTATGATGAAAGGTACTCAGGCCCCCAGCTCTCCCTTTGCATGCCCTTCTCGAACGAGGAATATGTGGGCCGGGTGGTGCATGCGTGGTTTGACAACCTCCTGCCCGATAACGATCAGGTGCGCCGCGGCATGGCTGAAAAGGCAGGCTCAAGTACGGGCCTATTCCCTCTGCTTTCCCGTTTCGGCCTTGACTTGCCCGGGGCTGTGCAGACAGTTTCGCCCGACAACTTGGAAGCGTTTTTGGACAGGCCCGAGGGCTACGCCCGACTTACGTCCGATCAGGTGGGAGATCGTCTTGCCGCCATTGTTGAAGCAGAGGCAGCGAATCGCGCCCGTAGTTGGACGCTCAGCGACGAGCATTGGTCCCTCGGCGGCATGCAGACAAAGCTGGCGTTGCGAGAATACCGGGGGCAGTGGTACGAATGTCTGGGCTCCTCGGCGTCAAACGTTATCGTAAAACCCGGCGCCTTCGGGCTGGAAGGCCAGGCGCTCGATGAATGCGTGACCATGCGGCTCGCGAAGCGTTGCGGCTTGCCGGTGGCTGACGTGACTGTAGAACCGTTTGGATCGTTCGATGCGATTGTCTCCCGTCGCTATGATCGGTTTACTGATGCTCAGGGAGCCGTGACCCGCATCCATCAAGAAGACTGTTGCCAGGCAACCGCCACAGTTTCGTCCTGCAAATATACCGCAGATGGCGGCCCTTCGGCAGCCACTATCATTGCGTTGCTGGAAAATGCTGAAGGGGCCAGTCGCCAACGATTCATCGATGGGCTCCTGTTCAACTACCTCACGGCCTCTACCGACGCCCATGCGAAGAACTACTCGTTGCTTCATCCGGCGCGCGATCGTTTTATGCTTGCCCCTCTTTACGATGTGGCCAGTGCAGCCCCGTACATGAAAAAGGGGAAGAGCTATCGACTTGCCATGTCAATCGGCGGGGAGAATCGGGTGGGCTGGCTACGTGCTTCGTCTCTCGAACGGCTCGCCCGCACCCATGGGATCGATTTCGCAGCCTTGGCTGATCGTGTCGAAGAGCTTGCCGAGCAGGTGAAGGAAAACCTGGAAGTCAGCGTGAACGAATTCAGCTCGTGCGAAGGTATCGACCAACTGGCGAGCCTGCTTGTTCCGCGCCTTCGTGCCCTTTGCGCCGCAACCCAACGAAATATTCGCGTCGGCAGCCGCCAATTCAAGCCTGTGGACATCACGCGATTCGGGTGGTAGGGGGCTGATCCTCGGGTGCACCGAAAAGCAAGGACCGGCCGGCGAGGTTGTCGCCGGCCGGCCGCTTAACGCCTCGCGGGGAGGGGGCGAGGCGGTGGGGAATGCCCTAGATGGTTCGTGCTGCCAGGTTCGCGGTGCCGATGGCGTTGGCGATGTTCCACGGATCGGCGCAGTCGCCGACGGCGCGTACGTCGATGCCGTCGACAGCAAGCGACGCCAGGGGATGGGCGGCCATGTTACGGGCATCGATCACAGCGCTGCAGGGAATGGCGACAGGCGCGCCAGTCTCGTTTGCGACGGTTGCGACGCCTTCGGCGACAGATGCAATCGATGCGTGGGGCCATACGCGCACGCCACTCGCATACACCATGGGCAGCACGAAGGTCTTCACCCAATTCGAATGGCCCGTTGCCAGGGTCTCCAGGCCATCGGGCAATACGATGCTGACGTTCTTGCCTTCGGCGAGCAGGTAAAGGGTGGTGTCTACAGCCAGTGCATTTCCGCCCACGACCACTACATTGTCTCCGAGATCGGAGGTGAGGAAGTTCCTCAGCGGCACGATGGGAGTTGAGCCGTCGCTCTCGATGGCAGGGGCGGCCGGAGCACCTCCCGTGGCCATGATGACCACATCGGGCTGCTGATCCTTGATGAAGGCCTCGTCCACCTCCTGGCCCGTTACCACGGTGACGCCGGCCAATTCCACCTGGTGAATCAGATAGTCCTTGAGGGCGGGAAGATTCTCATGAGGCCCCTTCACGGTGCTGGCGAAATCGAGCAGGCCCCCGAGCGACCCCGTCTTCTCGTACAAGGTGACAGCGTAGCCCCGTTGGGCTGCAATGCGGGCTGCCTCCATGCCGGCCGGACCGCCGCCGACGACCATGACCGACTTATCGCCCGTCTTCTCGGGCAGCGCAACGCCCTGGGGCATTTCCTCGGTGAAAGCCCGGCGCGTGCAAGCGTTTACGCGGCAGCGAGTGAAAGACTCGCCGTTGCGGTCCACATCATGGTGGCAATGAAGGCAGCGGGTGCAGGGCGCGATTTCATCAAGCTTGCCCGCTTGCAACTTGTGCACGTATTCGGGGTCTACGGTCAGGGGACGATTCATCAGCAGGAAGTCCACCTTGCCATCTCGCAGGGCGCTCTCGAAAAGGTCGGGCGCATGGGCCGGATCCATGTAGGTGACGGCTCCTACGGGGATGCCCACAGCGTCCTTGATCTCCCGCGCAACGTCGAGGGTCATGCCGCAGCCCGAGTGCGAAGCGTCCAGGCCCCCCTGCCAATGGCGGCTGAAATCGAACTGTGTGCCGAAGCCGGTGGTGCCGTCGATACCATAGCCGGCGAAATACAAATCGGAAGCGAACTGGCACACGTGCATGTTCAAAGGTCCGAGGCGCAGATGCAGGCTGTCGGCGCCGGCTTGCTCGAACAGCTTGGCGAACTCGATATTCTCTTCCAAGGTGGTAAGCAGGGCATTCTGCCCGAGCGCTCCGTCATTTTCCTCGAGCACGTTGATCAGTACCTGTACGGGGAAATCTTCGCCGCAGGATTGCTTGATCTGCTGAATCAGCTCGGTGACGAACCGGGCGCGGTTCTCGAAGGATTGCGGGCCGTATTCGTCATCGCGCTCGTTGCGCATGCGGGATAGGAAGGCCTGCCCCAGGTTGTTGCCGGCGGCATTTATCTCGAAGGCGTTGACGCCGGCAGCTTGGAGTTTCTTCACGGCTGCGACGATGTCGGCCTGAAGGGCGCGAATGTCTTCTTGGGTTAGGTCGGTGGCTACCGCTTGGGTAAAGTTCTCGAAATCGACCGTGTCGTGCTTGCCGATAAGAAGATCCATGGTGTCGTACTGGTAGCCCACCAAGCCGCCTTCTTCGTGAATGGCGTCGACGACCTCCTTAAGGGGCAGCTCGCTGATGGATCGGTAGCCGCCTACTTCGAAGTGCTCGGTGATACAGCCGAAGTTCTCAAGCCACACGAGCCCTACGCCCCCGCGGGCAAAGGCGCGGTAGTACTCGACGAGGGCCCGTTCGCTACCTTCTCCCGCATAGCCCGATCCCGCTGCGGACTTGACAATGCGGTTCGGAATTTCCAGGCCGCCAAATGGCCACGGCGAGAAAAGCGCTTCCAGTTCCATGGTGTGGGCGGTGTAGTCGGTGTCTTGGGGATTTATCTGGCTCTGCCAGGATTGCCCGTTGTGCCCTGTGGCCGAGAGATCCTTCTCGTTGGCGTTGTCCGCTGTCGCATTTGGTTGCGGCGCACAGCCGGCAAGAACTGTTCCGCTGGCGAAAGCGGCGCCGAGGGCGGCTACGGCCGATCCGCCAATGAACGAACGGCGCGATACATATGCTTGGTTTCCCATGGTCTCCTCCTGATTGGCTTACACGTCCGAGGAATTGGACGATGGTGTTATAGTAGAAATTTCCCTGGGGGCATTCATCGCATCGACCATGGGAAAAGCGACAACAGCGCAATATCGCATTGTCCATGTGATTGGTTTGACCTGCGCATACGTATATCATGGAGCATCGAGAACCTGTGGGGAGGATGGCATGGCTACTGAACAGAAGCATGAGAGGGAGAGCAGATTTCTGTTGCCGATTCTTATCGTGGTGGGCATCCTTTGCTTCCGTCTGACGGCGTGGACGTTGTTTCGCGGTCAACTGGCGCTCATTCTCACGGACTCCTACGTTCTGTCCCATGGGGCGCAAATTGCGAGTGTTTTGGTGCTGGTGGCGGTTGTGTCGGCGCTGAAGCCTTCTCTGCGTTGGCGCGCGCCGGCCATTGTTGTCGCCGCGCTGCTCATGGCTGCGAGTGCTGCTTGGATCGTTTTCCCTGCTGCGGTTATTCGGGCGGATGTAGTGCGCGTGGCGTGCATGGTCCATGGGGCCGCCAGTGCCGTCATCTTCATTGGGTGGGGAGCGGTTACTTGCCGGCACCGGCCCCAGATGACTGCGGTATGCGTGATGATCGCCTTCCTTCTCGACAGCATGATTGCGGGTGTCCTTGACTCGATGCCGGTTCTTGTTCCTGCTTTGTCGGTGATTACTCCGCTGATTGCGGGAGGGCTCCTCGTTCTCGTGCTGCTCCGGTTTCAAGATTCGCTTCCTGATGAGACCCTGGCGTTCTTCACGAAGAGCGTGATGCGGAGTCTTCCTTGGGGCCTTTTGGCTTTCTTGTTCCTCTGCTCGCTCATGGTGACGATCTCCTCGGTGTTGGCGCCTGTTGAAACGCTGTCGCGCCAGTTCTCGGTCAACAACTTCTGGACGCCGATCTTTCTCACGGCTCTTGCGGCGGCGTTGTTCCTCTTCAGGGTGAAGAAGCGAGAGCGCTCCGATGGCCTGTGGATCCTCTTCTCGTTCATCATGTTCTGCGGGCTCGTTGCCTTCTCGTCGCTTTCTTTGGTGGACTATTCGCTGGCTCTTGGATTTATGCGAGCGACGCAGGATTGCCTTTTCATGTTCAGCTGGATTCTCGTGGCCGACATCGCCTATCATCACCGCTTGCCCGCCGTGCCGTTTTTCGGTTTGTGCGCCATTTTCGTCATGATGCCCGAACCGGTTCCCGCGGCGATTTTGGGCATGGTTCTGGCACCGGTGCCCCTGTCGGCGCAAGGACCACTCTCGGTGACCATCGCACTTATCATGGCGGTGGTGCTGGTGGCATTCACGCTCGTGCTTCTTCAACGCCAGGCCCGGGGTGAGGCCGTCTCCCAATGGCACGACTCCCACCTGGCGCAGCGGGTAGAGGAACTGACGCGGACGTTCGGCTTTACTGATCGGGAAAGCGAGGTGGCGGAACTGCTGCTCCAAGGCTATTCAATGCCGCAGATAAGCGAGCGCCTGTTCATTTCCCTTGACACCGTGCGCACCCACATGCGCCACATCTACCAGAAAGCCGGTGTCCATAGCAAGGTGGAACTTATCGAGCTGTCCAAGAAGCCGTAGCCCTCCTACAACAGCGGTAGTTCCATGCGGAAGGTGTCGGTGGGGCGCTCTGTTTCGAAGCCGAGGGCTTCGGGGAGGCAGAGGGCGGCGTACCAGGGGAGGTAGACCACCTTTCCGGCCACTTCCACGTTCAGGCGTGAGAAGACGTAGCCGCGTTCGATGGCATATTCGTCGCTGGCTAGAAGGGCGTTCAGGGCCGCATGGGCCCGCGGCGTGCGGCCCGACTTTATCTCGATGGGGATGACGCGGCCGAGGCCGTCCTCGGTGAGGAAGTCCACTTCGCCGCGCTTGCGGTTCATGTAGTAGAACAGCGGTCGCCCGCAAGCGGTGAGGGCCTGGGCGAACACGTTCTCGAAGAGGCTGCCCAGATTGGGGTCGCGCTTGTCGAGGTACAGGTCGCGGGCCATCGAGGAAGGATAGCGGCTGGTCAGCATGCCCGTGTCTGACTCGTACAGTTTGAAGCTGGAGGGCTGTTCGGTCACCTGCAAAGGCGATTTCGGGTCGCGCACGATGTTGCACTTCATGGCCACATGGGCCGATACGAGCCAGTTGAAATCGAGACGAAATTTCTCGTATCGGGCGTTTGGCTCCAGAGAATTCAATCGGAAGCGCACCGACTTCTCGTCCAGCTGAAGGGGGAGCTGCTCGAAGATAGTTCGCACGTTGGGCGCCTCTGTGCCTGCGTACTTTGTGATGTCGTTCACATAGGCGGCAACGAGGGCTTTCTGTGTTTCACGCACCGCCATGAGATCATTGCGGGAATCGAGGAAGGCCTGCACAGCCGCGGGCATGCCGCCGACGGCCATGTACGTGCGAAAATAGGTGAGCAGGCGATGGTGCAGGAAGTCGGGCACGGGGCGCAGTGCGGTCACGCATTCCCGCACCGTGGCCAGCGCGTCGTCGTTTACGCCGACGGCCCAGCAGAACTCCTCAAAGTCCATGGGGTACATGGTCACTTCGGTGACGAACCCTACGGGATATGAGCGCACATGCTTCAGCTCAACGCCGAGCATAGAGCCGGAAAACGCGTAGAAGAACCGCCCGTCTTGCACGAGGAATTTCACCATGGTCATGAGATCGGGCAGCTCCTGAATCTCATCGATGAATATAAGCGTTTCGCCCGGGACAAGGGGCACGTCGGCTATGAGCCCGATGCGGGTAATGAGGTCCTGGGCATTCGTTGCCTCGGCAAGGTCCCTTTTGGCTGCCCTATCCTCGTAGAGGTTGATGGTCACCATGGATTTGAACTCGGTGCGTCCGAGTTGATCGACCAGATAGCTCTTTCCGATCTGGCGAGCACCCGTTACAAGAAGAGCCGTTTCGCCGCAATGGGCCTTCCACTGCTTCAGTATTTCGAGAGCTTTTCTCTTAAACATGATGTCATCCTTCATATGCCGCTATGAACAGCTGATTTACACTAATGTAAATCTTCATTTGACCAATTTTAACATTTTTTAGCATCTTCGTTTGGCCGAATCTTACACTTTTGGGCATCTTCAGTTTGCGTAACTGCGATCCTTCGTGCGCAAAGGGGTGCTTGGGGCTTAGGCGCCGAAGAGTTCCTTGCGGGTGCGGTCGTGGGGGAAGGTGAGGATGACGCGGGTGCCCACGCCCTCCTCGCTGGCCAGGCCCACGTGCAGGCCCAGGGCGGCGCACAAGTTCGCCACCAGATACAGGCCCATGCCCGTGGCCGAGCCGTGGGCGCGACCGACCTGGCCGGTGAACCCGCGCTCGAAGACCCGGGGCACGTCGGCGGCCGGGATGCCGCAGCCGTTGTCGCGCACCTCCAGCACCGTGCGCCCGCGGGACGTGCCCGGCTCCACTTCCCGGGCCGAGAACTCGACAGAGGAGGCGCCGTACTTCGCCGCGTTCACTACGAGCTGGCCGAGCATGAACACGAGCCAGGGCTCGTCGGCCAGCACGGTGAGCCCGTCGGGAATGGCGAAGGCGGGCACGCAGCCGCGCTCGATGAGGAAGCGGCCGTTCTTCTTGCAGGCCTCCCGGGCCGCGGCGCCCAGGTCCACCTCCCGGATGGCGTAGTCCTTGGCCACCGAGGTGGACCGCGCGTAGTACAGCGCCTGGTCCACCTGGGCCTCCACCCGCTCCAGCTCCCGGGCGATCTTCGACGCCTCGGGGCCGGGCGTGTTCGCGAGCATCAGCTTGATGGCGGCGATGGGGGTCTTCGTCTCGTGAATCCACAGCTCCACGTAGCGCCGGTAGGCGGCCGCCTCGTTGTTCAGGGCCTCGGTCTCGGCGCCCGCCAGCTGGGCCAGCCGCTCGGCGGTGGCCAGGGCGATGCGTCCCTCCAGAAACGACGGCTCCGCGATGAGCGAGGGCAGCACGCAGGCTTGGCGCACCTGGGCCACGAGCACGCCCAGCTCCTGGTAGAACCGCGCCTTGCGCCAGTAGTCGGCGAAGCCCGCGGCCAGGGCCACCAGCGTGAGAATGCAGGCCACCAGCCACGTGCCCGCCAGGCTCACCCCCAGCACCGGCAGCACCATGACCGTGCTGACCAGGCACAGCACCAAGGCCGCCAGCCCGATCAGGTTGTCGCGCAGGTAACTGCCCGGCGTGAAGGCGGGGAAGTCGTCGAAGGCCTCGGCACCGGCGG
>OFHN01002661.1_pt1 | contig 10177 bp, 6 predicted proteins | sample 1521321 | NCBI WGS metagenome assembly OFHN01 (sample SAMEA3504130, study PRJEB24116) | mouse gut metagenome | biome: mouse gut; feature: mouse-associated habitat; material: faeces | place: Denmark | collected 2011
TCTTTTTTTCTCGTGGTACTAGAATGGGAATCGAATTAAAAACCCCCACCATATTATTTATGTATGGATATTTTCGCCGCAATTCTCAATCAACCTGGTCAGTTTCAAAGCAATCCTCATACAATTTAATATTTGTGATTGCCAGATTGATATAATTTAGATCATTGAGAATATCTGAACAATTATGGCATTCCTTAATTGTTTCAAATGTTTTGACTACCAGATCATCATAAAATATATCATCCTGTATTTCACCCCAATTCAATCAATTTTGCTAATTCTTCTACAATCTCTTTCATTATTCACTCCCTAATTCAGCTTAATCTCGTCACAATTCTTCAGCAGCTGTTTCAGCTGAGAACGAATCTTCTCCACATAATCATCAATATCCGCATCCGTCTGTAAGGTCCTTGCCTGGAATACAACCTGACGGTTATAGACACGAACCACTTTCTTCTTTACCGGAGCCTGCTCTTTCCCTGGCTGCGGCGGCTGTGCCTGCGGCTTCGGCGCAGGCGGTATAAGAACCGTTTCGATATTGCTGACGATATCATCCTTGTACTGGCACATCGGCAGGAACATCGCATCCAAAAGGGCAAGGCTCCTTAATTCCGCGATTTTCTCCCTGCACTGGCTGAAATATCGGTCCGACTTCTCAATCAGGCGAGATGCCTTGGAATCGCCGTCTGCGGCTGTATGGGTTGCTTCCATACACTGGCGTACCGTTTCCAGAACCTCGGCACGTTTTTCTTCCAACATCTTATCATGGGCGGCACGAACCATATCCACTAACGGATTCAGTTCACGAATTCGGTTATAATTGAACTTGCTTCCTGCCTGAACCATCGTAATCAGGCGAATCGTATTCAATGCCTTATGAGCCTCTTCATTTTCCGCAATACGGTCAAGGTCATCATGCAGAGATTTTTCAAACTGCACCGCCTGGTCGAATACGGTTACCTGAGTCCTGAAAAAGTTCTCAATACCGTTGCTCATAGATTCCTTATGCTCAAACAAAGCATCCTCTTTTTTCAGCACACGCCCGATAAGGGCAATGTTGTCTTTCTTCTGAGAAAGCACATCGTCCATCAGCCGAATGGCTTCCTGTACCAACGCACGATCCGGGTATTTATGCCCCTCATAACGAGCATCCAGAGAAGCATAGTATTCGCGCTGCTCTGTGAACTTCTCAGTCACAAAGCGAATCAGACCATCTTCATCGTCCGGTACATCCATGATGTCGAAATACTCACGAAGCATTGCTTTTACATCACGCATCATCGTAGCGGAAATAGTTTTACGCTTGCTGATGGAAGTCTTGCCGATCTCGCTCTTTTTACGAAGCATATCCGGCAATCTCGGGTCGTCCGGCTGAATGGTATTGCCTGCATACTTAATGGTCACTTTCCGGGAATAAATCAGTTGTGCCGTAACCGCAGCGATGTCGATTTCTTTCCATCCATACGGAATTGCACTGTATTTGCTCTGAACATCTGCCATAGAAGTCGGCAGTTTCTTCACATCCTGCATTTCCAGATATTCTTCCATAGCAGAAGCAGCGTCACGGTTCGGCTCCATGCCAGGAAGCTGTGTCACCGTACCTGTCAGAATTGCAATAATATCTGCATCACTGCCTGCATTTTCTGTAATCAAATCGAGCTTACTGTACACATGAGCAACCAGATATTCCAGAGACTGGTCAATCTTGCTCTTAGCATTTCCGGCTCTGATTTCCAGATGCTCCCCGTCTGCATAGAACTGCGCTCCCTCAATGGCATTCTGCAATTCCGTCATGGCGCTCAGCTCATATTTTCCAGCTTCCTCCTGCTGGTCGCTGATGATTTTCTGCACACTCTTTGGAAGCTGATTTACATTTCTCTGCTTTACATACTTGCGAATCTTCATGGCAGATTCCAGAGATTCATAGTAGGGCGTATCTGCCAGAACAACGATTGCTTCGTTGCCTTTGGATTCCGCCATCAGACGATAATCTGTTTTTTCAATGGCATCTGTAGCTACGGTAAGGAAACGCAGACGCATACCGCCTGTCGCCACACCAACGGTAATCCCGTCTACCATCTGGTCAAATGCAAAGTCATATTTTCCATAGCGGAACTTCTTTGTCGTGAAAATATCACCGTAAATCATCTGAGCAATACGCTCCACGATAGAAGCAGTATCCACATTGATACCTCTAATTTCACGCTGAATATCCTGTTCTTCATCAGTCAGAAAGTTATAAAGGTCACCCGTTCTGCCGATATAATTCTGGCTCATCAGGCGGTCAAGACATCTACGGACCGCTTCCCGCATGATAATCTTATCCACACGAATATCGTCTGCCATAAGGATAACGATATTGTCCAGATTAGAAGGAATATCATCAACATAGCGAACCAGATACAACAGTTTCAAAACGTCTACGTCCTGCTGTTCGATACCATCTCCATTGTCGGCAGCTTTCTGGCAGCGCTCGATCACCCGGCGGATAGAACCGTCCAGGAAAGTATGTACAGTATCATAAAAGCGGAAGAACGGAACAAGTGCATACTCGTCCCTCTCCTGAATTTTCTGTGCAGCTTCCTGGAAACCAGAAAGCATGGAACGCTCACCGCCGGACAGATGCTTGCCAGAATTTCCATGCTTGCGGATTTCGGCAAATACCTTCTGCATGATAATGAACTGATATGGAATAAACGGGAAATTTTCTGCAAATTCTAATGCTCCTGTAAAACCTTTCTTTATATCAACGATATCCGTTCTAAAGCTGAATAAATTGCGAAGTACAGAATTATTTTCTTCATATACTTCTTCCAGCATTTTTTCGAACTCCGGTTTCTTTTTCAGAATACGCTTCTGGATAACTTCACCCACGGAAGAAGAAGATAGGCTCAATCTTGTTTTGAAACGAGCCTGAATACGGGAGAACTCATCGGAACGAACTTTGATGATTTCATCAATCGCTTCCTGTCCGGTGCAGATGACCCAAATCTTACCTTCGCACTCACTGCCGATCTTTTCTGTCAGAGACTGGAGATTCAAAAGCATATCGGTATCTGTACCAACATACTGGCCAACCTCGTCAATCATAAACAGCAGACGGAAGTTCGCCGGTTTGGTATCCACATAGGCTTTCATATCTTCTACAAGCTGTGCGATAGAAATTTCTGTTGCGGTTTTATCATTGAACCAGCCTCGTGCATCGTCTTCGCTCATATCCAAAACTTCCATCAGAGTTGGAATAATAAACTTGCCATTGAACGCAAATGCACGACGCATTTCCAGCCAGGATTTTCCTTTTTTTTCCTCAAAAACTCTGCAAAACTCCTCCGTCTTTCCCTGTTGGTCAATATAACGCTCCATCATGGCAACTTTCAGATTTTCACCATAAAATCCCAGATGATTATAGAACATTTTTGCAAAGACACGAAGAACAGCCGTCTTGTCTTTATTGCTAAATCCCTCAATATCAATATTGAACAGAATTGTCTCCGTCGGTCCCTTGACAGCACGGTCGATTAGCATAAACGTCGCCGGATCGTCCTCAAACTTCTTACGAAAACGCTCCACACTGCGAATACCTTTTACCTCTTTATTCTCCAGAAGGTAAGAAAGCATTTTCAGAAAGTGAGATTTACCACTTCCAAAAAAGCCGGAAATCCATATGCCCATATCAGCGGTCGGCTGGTCAAACGCATCGCCATAATAGTTGAAGAATGTAATAAAATGCTTCTTCAATTCTCTGGTGATGACATATTCATTTAACTCCTGCTCGATAACATCGTCAGCAGCCTGATCTACTTTAATTACACCATTGATTTTGCGGTTGATGTCGTCCGCAAACATATCTCGAATCTTCATGGCTTTATCCCCCTTAATCTATTATGGACTTTGTCCATAATCATCGTTCGCCGCTCGCCAAATATACAAGCATATTTTTCTCGCTAACACTCACTCTATCACGTTGAATGCCCGGTAATAATCATTTGGTGTCAGACGATTGAACAGTTTTACATGGCGACCGTCAAACTCACCCGGATACATAACAAGAATCGGAACATCCGAAAAATATGGCTGCAAAGCTTCCAGTAATGTATGGATTCTCATAAATGGAAATACTTCACCCACACCCGTAAGCATCAGTACATCGCCTGGTTCATGTGGCTCGTACTGGATCTTATCAATAAACTCTCCATTGCCGATTGCGGAATTTAGCTGCTCCAGAAGATACACACTTCCATCAGCTTCTTCCATATCGGGAATTACATCTGTGATGTCCATGTCATCGCAGATAGAGAGAAATGTTTTATATAAATTGCAAATCTTCAAATGGCAATCCAGGGACTGATCGGTTTCCATCTGATTTACAAAATGCCGAACCACCATTTCATTTTCCGGCTCATAACAGAAGATTCTGATATTCACCTCATTGCTGAGTCCCTTGCCTTCCAGGAACTCCGGCTCCTGAATCAATGCCCGAACTTTGTCCAGACGTTCTTTTATGCGGCCCAGGCCGCCCTCTGCCCCAGGGCACCTTCCCGCCCTTACGGGCTCCCCTTGTCTTTCGGCTACGCCGAAATTCACCTTGTCACTCATTGGCTACCTCCTGCACGAAATGCTTCACTGGAGCATTTCGTTGTACGCTTATGTGTATGAAAAGCAATTAAACGCTGGCAGTACCGCTGTATCGCCATTGCTTCTGATGGCATTCTCCAAAATAGGGTGCAGCCATACTGGATTCAAATGATCTGCCCCCCGATTGTCGAGATACTCCGTCTCCACAAGCACTCTGGCAATAATCTGTTTTAACTTTGTGATTGTGCTGTCGCTCCAGGACGCTACGGTATCATTCTGCTCCTGCAAACGCATAAAAAATGTATTCAAATCTATCTTACCAAAGGACGTGTCCCTTAACCGGTACTTCTCTCCAATGACTGTCAGCATAAACTCCCAAACAAGTCGGCTCTGCTTCATCATCGCATACAGGCATATCTGCTTTGCTGTCTCTGTCGGCTGCGATGCAATCGCAGAAACCAGCGTTTCATCTTCCAGAGCATGAAGTCGTTTCATACAGGCTTTTGCCATCCGTGTAATCGATTTTTCAGTTGGATACTGGAAAAGATTCTGCTCCACAATTTCTGTTACAATCGCTTCATCTGAGAGTCCTTCGCTCATCAGCTTTGCGGTGGAACGCATTTCATAGAAAAGGAACGGTTCTCTGGTCAAAGACGCTATATACGGATAAGAATGATCCATAATGTTTTGCCTCCTTACGGTTCCTCTTTTTTATCAGGAACAAATTCCATGATGTCTCCAACATCGCAATTTAATACGGAACAAATTTTTTCTAATACATCCATGCTGACATTTTCATCTTTAGACAGCTTCGACATTGTTGTCGTACTGAAACCAGTCTGCAAGCGCAAGTCTTTTTTTATCATGTCTTTATCAATCAGCATTTTCCACAGCTTTTTATAGCATACTGCCATATTGTCACCTCTTACCATTATTCCTGCTCAAAGTTCAGTATTCTCGTTACTTTCTCTACCTGTTACTTTCTCTATCATAGCATAGAAGTGCGAATAGTACAATCAAGATGTCAAAATTTCAAATTTATGCTTTACGAACTCGCAGTTCAGATTTGCCATTTTAGAAATTAGGTTTTAGAAATCAAGGGTTCACCCTGTTTTAAGCTCATTTTGTTTTCTTGCGCCATACTGCAAATTTATCTGTTATTTTTTAAGAAACTTTGGCTTTAAGATGATATTTCCGACGGTAACCGGTCTACATCCTAACTTCCTAAGCATTTTTCTCATTAGCAAAGTAAGTAGGAAATAATCCGTATCTGTCAATTCATGTGTATTTCTGATACAATCACTTCAAATTATGGAGGTATTGCCTATGGATGAAAATGAATTTACGAAGACAGAACTCTGGACAAAACGTATCCAGGACTTTCACGAAAGCGGTTTATCCCGAAAAGAATGGTGTCAGAAGCATCAGATCCCACAATCAACCTTTAGTTATTGGATCAGAAAGCAAACGAAAGGACAGCCAAAACCAGAACAGCCAGAAGAACCTGTTTTTGCCAGGCTTCCTTTCGAACAGGAAATATCATCTGACTTATCAGCCAATGATGTGCCTGTAACGATTTATCTTCCCGGAAGTATCCGAATTGAGATCAGTGCCGGGTGCCCCGTCAGGCTCATGTCTTCTTTAATCCATACGCTGAATGCTTATGCTTGATCTGGCTGGCGGAACAACCGTGTACCTTGCATGCGGTGTCACAGACTTACGAAAGAGCTACCAGGGACTGGCTGCTATCATAAAACTAAAATTCCATCTGGATCCGTATTCCCGTTGTATGTTTGCCTTCTGTAATCGCAGACGCACATCAATTAAAATCCTCCAATGGGACGGGTCAGGGTTTTGGATCTTAATGAAGCGGCTAGACCGTCACTCCTTTCACTGGCCGGATACACCGGATGGGCTAAAAAAAGTTACGTTAAAAGAAATACACTGGCTATGTGACGGATTATCCCTGGAACCCAAGGGAGCTTTTAAAGAACACCATCCAAAGGTTGTTATCTAGCCAAAAACGGAGTCTGTCAATTCGCAAAAAGCTGAAAATCTCAGGATTTTCAGCGATTTTTCCTCTGTTTTTCTGATGCGTTTCCCCTCGAAAATAGCGCGGTTTTATGGTATGCTTTTCTTAGCTTAAAACAGTCAGGAGCATTGGACTATGGAACCACTTTTTTCTAAGAAACAATTACAGGAAATGAGCAAAGAAAATATGATCACACTGCTTACAACTATGCAGGCACATCAGCAAAAGCAGGAAACCAAGATCCAGCTCCTGACGGAAAAAATGAAGGAGCTGGAGTTCATGAATGCGCTGCTTTCTGACCGGCTGACGCTTGCCCGGCGGAAACAGTTTGGCGCTTCCAGTGAAAAATATGCGGACGGATATACGCAGATGAACCTGTTCAATGAGGCCGAGCAGGAAGCGGATCCGAATGCAGATGAACCGGAAATGGAAGAGATCCATCCGAAATCTTACAAACGCAAAAAACCTGCTGGAAAAAAGGAAGAAGATCTTTCTTCTTTTGAAACGACAGAGGTGATCGAACATAAGCTGGAAGGGCAAGAACGGTTCTGCCCGGAATGCGGGACGAAATACAAAGTAGTGACGACAGAGAAAGTAAAATATCTGAAATTTATACCGGCCCGTTTCGAAGTCGTAGAAGAGGTCACATATATTTACAGCTGTCCAAAATGCGGAAAAATGCAGCGGCCAGAGAAGGCCCAGGCACTTATGAAAGGGAGTGTCGCCACACCATCCCTGGTTGCAGGTATCATGAATGCCAAATATGTAAATGGGATGCCGCTTGCACGCCAGGAGCGGGAATTCGCGCGGTATGATCTGAATCTGTCAACCAAAACGATGGCAAACTGGATCATCCTGTGTGCCGGGCGGTATCTCCAGCCGGTCTATGACCTGATGAAGGAGGAATTCCTTTGCGGTAGGTATGTCCATAGCGACGAGACACGGATCCAGGTCATAGACGAACCGGGGCAGAAAGGTACGACACAGAACTGGATGTGGGTGTATCTTACGGATGAGAATAGTGGATCTCCGAGAATGGTACTCTTCCAGTATGAGAGAACCCGGGGCGGCTACCACCCGGTGGAGTTTCTGGGAGATACATTTGAGGGTTATCTTACCTGTGATGGATATCAGGCGTACCATAGCCTCCCGGAGAAGATCACCGTGACAGGGTGCATGGCCCATGCAAGGCGGCGCTTTGATGAAGCCCTTACAACATTGAAAAAGGATTTCACCAAAGAGCAGCTGAAAGAAACAACTGCATATCAGGCAATGGAGCGGATCGGCATGCTCTATAAGATAGAAGAAATGCTCCGAGGCAAATCGCCGGAGGAAAAATATACCGAGCGTCAGAAGCAGTCAAAACCGCTTTTAGATGCCTTCTTTGAGTGGCTGCATTCCCTGGAGGATGCAGTAGACAGATCATCGAAAATAGGAGAAGCGGTATTGTACACGATAAACCAGGAACAATACTTAAGAAGATACTTGGATGACGGACATTTGAGTATCGACAATACGGCCGCTGAGAGAGCCATTAAGAACTTTGCGGTAGGACGCCGCAACTGGCTGTTTTCTAAGAGTATCAAAGGAGCAGAGGCCAGCGCAACCGTATACAGCATAACAGAAACGGCGATCCTGAACGGACTCAAGCCCTATAATTATCTGACCTACATATTGGAAAAGATGAAAGATTTGGCTCCATTTCCGACAAAAGAAGACATTCTTCCACTATTGCCCTGGTCAGAAACAATACCGGAAAACTGTCGTACCAAACGACCAGAGGGGACATCCACTTAGCAGAAAATGTTAGGTGGATTTTTTTGTCAAAGTACGGATGAATCTCTATTCATCTTTAAGGAATATTTTACCAAATGCGTAGATTTATGAACAGGTACGGATTATTTCCTACTTACACAATATAACGAGTTTCATCCTTCATTTTTCTCCTTACTTCATCTTCTTTAAATATCACTTTACATGTTTTCTTATAACAAGCGATTCCATACTTATAAATCTTATGGAATCCAATATCTTTAAATTCTGCCGTATAGTCCCTACTCTCAATTTGTTTCATGGCATTTTCACATTCTGAGGAAAAACATGCATTTTCAGCATATTTAATTTCAAGAATCATTCCTATACCCTTATCTTCAATTCTGACAATGATATCGCCAAAACCATCGCCCGTTTCCCGGTTTGATTTTACATACCAATCGGACTTAAAACCGAGAATTCCTAGCAGAATACCATGATAAAAGTTTTCTTTAGTAGGTTTTCTGACAAAAGTATCACGGATACTAATTGTCTGTTTCAGATACTCATTAAATAGATGTTCCACCTTGCCAGCATCCCCTGACGCTAAAGCTTCACAGAATTCCTGCAGTTTTTTACCGTCTCTTTTGGTATTTTCTTTAAACATTGTCATAATCTGCTCTGTAAAAATATTTCGGATCTCCATATTCGGTATTGCCAGTTGATAGCGCTTCCCGCCCAGATTCCCTCTCTGCGTCAGATACCCGGTAGTAAAGAGAACACTCCAAATATTATCAATCGAATCATAGATGTGGTCATAAGTCAAATCCATATGGATATCCTTTGTTACAATTTCACCGGCAACCAGTGCTTCAATCTCACTTTTAGCTAATCCGTTGTCCACCTTTTCGATAAAATATCTTACAATATCATTTCCACTGGTATTTGACCAGTAGTCTTGCGGAGGTAAAGTTCTTTTTTTCCTGAGCTTATTAATGTAACTGACCACATCCCATGGGCAGTATACATCCGAATCCCCAAACCGGTATCCGTTATACCAGGCTTTCATGACATCGTATTTATCGCTCAACTCATAATACTCTAGCAATTCCCGCACCTCATAGTCCGTGAATCCAAAATATGAATCACAGTCTTCATCAATGATGGAGAATATATTCGTATTATTTAATCCTGTAAAGATACTCTCTTTTGATACCCGCAAACACCCGGTCAAAATTGCAAAATACAGACTATCATTCGTTTTTAACACCTGTTCAAGCATATTTCGCATTAAAATTATCATATTTTCATAGTAATTTTGCTCATTTGCTTTGGCAAGCGGTACATCATATTCATCAATCAGGACGATTACTTTCTCACCATAATGTTTCTGCAGCAATGTGGAAAGTGTTTTCAAGCTTCCCATCAGCACGGAATCTGGCATGATAAAGCTTTCCGTATTATTTGTATCCACTTTTATAAGTTGTTCGTACCGCTTTTTTTCAATATCATTTAACTGGTCGCTATTTATCAGCAGATCATAAAACCTCAATGCTTCATTTCCAACCACCGAACACATCAACGATCTTGCGGTCGAATAGTCAGCACCATTTATTCCCTTCAAGGTAAGCGAAATTACAGGAAACCTTCCCATATAAGTATTACAAAACGCTGTTTCCCCGGCAATTTCCAATCCATGAAACAGTGTTTTATCGCAGCCTATTTCAAAAAAAGACTTGAACATACTCATATTTAATGATTTACCGAACCGACGTGGCCGGGTAAACAGATTTACCTTGCCCCACGCTTCAAGAAAAT